>Ga0326731_1000027_pt1 | contig 36672 bp, 24 predicted proteins | sample MHFSIPfraction_FD_207645 | JGI IMG/M metagenome (GOLD analysis project Ga0326731, IMG submission 207645) | Lab enriched peat soil microbial communities from Michigan Hollow, Ithaca, NY, United States - MHF9FY SIP fraction | ecosystem: Environmental > Terrestrial > Soil > Wetlands > Peat | place...
GGAGATCGCGGATATCCTGCCGGATTTGCTCGTCCCGGCGCTGGTTGCGGTCCGCCATGCGCCCCCCCCTCCCTCGATGGTGAAGACGACCACCTCACACGATGAGGCTCGACAATACACCCGCGATGGTTCGAGGCAAGCACGTGAATGCACAACGGGCCCACCCCGAAGGGCGGGCCCGTTGACCGAACGGATCCGACGACTGCTACTCGGACGCGCTGCTCGCGCCGAAGCCGTGCGACCAACTGAGCGTCACGCCGCCCCAGACCTTGGTCGAGTGCTGGGTTGTAGGAGACGCGATCTTCGTGAAGTCGTCGCGACACCACTGCACATGGAACTGCGGCGCGATAGTGATGGAACCCGCCGAGAAAGACGTCGAGGCGCTAAAGTCCATGTGGGCCAGGCCGCTCTTGGCGAAGTTCGCGCTCACATCGTTCGCGCTGACTTCCTGCCCAGCCGAGATTCCCGCCAGCGCCGTCAGGTTGATGGTGAGATTCGGGCCGGCCTTAACGCCGTACGAGAGGCTTGGAACGATGTAGGCCCCCTTGACCTTATCGATGTCGTAAGCCACGTAGAGTTGGGGCGTGACCGGCAGACCGCTGATGCTCGCCTGACCGTAGAACTCGTGCGTGTCGTAGAAGGCCGTCAAACCGGAGTTATTCGTGTCGTAGGTGTAGATCGTCCACCCAAGCTTCCAGTTCACGTTGCCGGTCGCGCGTGCGTATTCCAACCACAGGTCGATCTCGGCGATACCCGCACCGTCGGTTCCGTTCTCACTGATGTCTTTGGCGCCGGTATAACTCGAAGGCTCGACGTTCGCCCAGGCGCCTCCTGTGAATCCGTAGGCACTGATCCATACATCCGGCTGGATCACTGGCTTGTTCGTGAGGCTCAGGCCGCGCCAGACATAGGAACTGTTGAACGCCGCGTCGAACCCGATCGTCGCGTCCTGCGCCGCGGCCGGCAGCGCGGCCGCCACCGCCAACACAACGAGCCCCCCCACTACTCGCATTCTCAGCATGATGCGGTCTCCCCTCTCGCGTACAAGGTGCGCGGCGGACTCCGCGAATAAACCCCTCCGCCGGAATGGTCGCAAGCTACCTCATTTCGCGCGAGCCACCAGCGCCCGTGCCGCCACGGTGCATCCCTTAACACGAAACAAACGACTTCTCACACGAAACAAACGACTTCTTTACGGTGCGATCGCTTCGGTGAGCACGCGGCCATCCGGGATCGACAGCGGCGCGAGGTCCATCAGGCGCGCGAGCGTCGGGGCGATGTCCACCGTACTCGCTCGGGCCCCATAGCTGCCGCCACGGATGCCCTTGCCCCAGAACACCAGCGGGACGTGCGCATCGAGATCAGAAGGCTGTCCGTGCGCCGCGTAGCTCAGACCGCCGCTGTAGGACCACGCGTCCCAGTCGTCGAGCGAAACGACGAGACCGATGCCTGCATCGGGCGGGATGAGGTGGCGCCAGCGCCGCGCCACCGGATCGGCCGCGGTGTCCGCCGACGCCAGGGAATCGGGACGGTCCACGCGCGCCACACCCGGCACCGCCGCGATACGGTGCGCCACGTCGGTCAGGACACTGTCGATCCGGATCCCCAGGGACGCGAGCCGCCCGTTGTCCTTCACGAAGAGCACCCCGGTGTCGAACTCGAGCCACGCGCGCGGCGCCGGAGCGGCGGCGCGCCGGTCGAGCTGCTGATTCACAGCCGCGACGATCGTGTCGACGCTCACCCAACGCGCATCGGGGTGGCCGTGCGCTCGCGAGAATTCCGGGTAGGGTGTGACGCCGTGGTCGGCCGTGAGCACGATGAGGACACGGTCGCGCCCGATCTTGGCGAACAGGCGGTCGAGAAACCAGCCGAAGTAGCGGTCCAGGCGCAACACCTGATCGTGGATCTCGCGCGAGTCGGGTCCGTACGCGTGCCCGATCGCATCCGTGGTCGAGAGGCTGACGGCGAGCAGATCGGTGGCCTCCCCCTTGCCCAACTTCAGCGCCTCGAGGCCCGCCAGCGCGAACGCGAGCGTGAGCGAGTCCATCGGCGGATAGCCGGCGAACGCGGCGGCGGCCCGGGCGCTGTCGCTCGGCATGTGGTGGGGGAAGGTGAGGTCGCGACCGCCGTTCTCCCACGGCTCGCTGTCCGGCTCCGCATAGGCCGAGTCGGCCAGGAGGGTGCCGAACTCCCGGCCGGCCGACTTGAACGGCACCCGCAAGGCGTTGAACGCTTTGACCCAGGTCGGAAGCGAGTCCCGGTAGTAGCGACTGGTGGTGAACATCCCGCTTTGGTACCAGTACACCTCCTGCCGCGACGTGCCGATCGGCAGGATGGCCCCGCGATCCTTGCGCGACACCGAAAGCGCCCGGCTGGCCGGCTGCGCGGCCGCGAGCCAATCGAAGAACTCCGTACCGCGGAACCGGCGCGGCGACGCGCCGGGACCGTTCACGTCGATGAGCGGCGCGGTCGAATCCCCCACCCCGAGCACGTTGGTGATGATACCGGTGTGCACGGGCCAGCGGCCCGAGAGCACCGTCGAATGCCCCGGCGCCGTTTCGGTCACGGCGTGATCCTGGAAGGCGTTGGGGAACACGGCGCCGACCGAGAGGAGCTGCAGGAAGCCGCCCGTGAGCTGGCCGCGCCAGCGGGTGAGGTAGTCCGGCCGCAGCTGGTCCACCGTGATCATTACGACGAGCCGTGGCTTGATCGGCGCCGGGGCGCGCACGCCGCCGACCAGGGAGAGCACCAGGGGTAGGATCATGCGGCGAAATCTAGCTTCTCCCGGGAGCACTCGCATTTCTTCATGTGCCCTTTCACGATCCTTCATCGCCGCCCGGACAGTCTTGGGGCGTCATGCGGCAAGGAATCGATCGAATGACCGGACGGACGCGAACCACGAGAAGGCGGGCGATCGCCGTGCTGCTGACGGTCGTCACGGTGCTGCTCGCGCCGTCCGCCGCGTTCGCGGCGATGCCGGCTTCGCACGCCTGTTCCACGACGCGCTCCAGCACGGCGATCGTTTCCGCCTTCGCACCGCACGCCGGCGCACCGTGTCGGCATGCCGAGCCCGGCTGCCTCACGGGGACATGTCCCGGCCCAGCCGTGGTCTCGGCGGTAGCGAGTGCCGCGTCTATCGTGGGACCCGTCGTCGTCAACAAACCCGCAGTCGACGCGGCACTGCCTGCCGGGCCTCGGTCGGCGCCGCCGACCCCACCGCCCAACCACTGATCCTCCTCGCCTGACCGGCGAGCGCTAGCCGCCCCGGAAGTACCGGGGTGGCCGGGACGTTTTCCCGTGGCTTCACGGGACGGAGGATCAGCCATGCAGAGCGACAATCGACTTCGTGCCACCCGTTTCGCCGTGGCACTCACCGCGGCGGCATTACTCGCGCCCGCGGCACACAGTCAGGCGGGCGCGGCCGACACCCTCACCCTCGCCCAGGCCATCGGGATGGCGCGTCAGGCCAACCCGATGCTCGGCGCCGCGCGCGCGACCGCCGACGCGGCAGCCCAGCGGGTGCGCCCGGCGGGCACGCTGCCGGATCCCGAGCTGCAGCTCGGCCTCATGAACCGGATGATCTCCGAGTTCGGCTCCACCGCCGACCCGATGACGATGAATCAGGTGCAGCTGATGCAGATGCTGCCCTGGCCGGGGAAGCTCGGCAACGCGCGCCGTGCGGCGGAGCACACCGCGAGCGCGGCCCGGGCCGACGCGGAGGAGCAGACGCGCATGCTCGAGGCGCAGGTGCGCATGGCCTACTACGAGGTCGCCTACGCCGACCGCGCCACCGAAGTGATGCGACGTACGCAATCCTTGCTGCGCGACTTCCTCCAGGTCACCACCACCATGTACGCCGTCGGCAGCGCCGTGCAGCCGGATGTGCTGCGGGCGCAGGTCGAGGTCGCGCGCATGAGTGAAGAGATCGTCCGCATGGAGCAGGAGCGGCTGGCCATGGCGGTCCGCCTCGCGGCTCTGCTCGGTCGCGACGCGAGCATCCCGATCCCCGCCCTCCAGCTGCCCGAGTCGACGGGGGAGTTCCCACCGACGGATTCGCTGATCGCGCTCGCGCTCCTGCATCGCCCCGCACTCCAGGCGGGCGCCGAGCGCGTCGCGGCGGCCCAGGCCACGCTCGCCGGCGCGCGCCGCGAGCTGTATCCCGACCTGAAGGTGGGGGTCGCCTATCAGAGCCGCCCGGCGTTCGACAACATGATCAGCCTGATGGTGGGGATCAGCCTGCCAATCTTCGCCGGCGCACGGCAGCTCCCGATGCGACGCCAGATGGCCGCGATGCGCGACATGGCGGACGCGGAGCTGGTGAATCTGCGCAACGAGACGATCGCCCGCGTCATCGAGACGCGGGCACGGGCGGTGCGCGATCGCGATCTCGTCCAGCTCTACCGCAGCGCCATTCTGCCGCAGGCCCGGAGCGCCGTGCAGGCGGCGCTGGCGAGCTACCGCGTCGGCCGCGTGTCGTTCATGCAGCTCGTGGACAACCAGATGACCGTGAACCGCTACGAGATCGAAACGATCCGGCTGCTCGCCGACTACCAGCAGGGGGTGGGCGAGCTGACCGCCATGACTGGAGGACAGCCATGAAGCGTCTCATCGTACTGCTGAGTGCCGGGGTCCTCTCGGTCGCTGCGTGCCGGGGGAAATCGGCGCCAGGAGGCATGACGGCCGAGGAGCATGCCCACATGACTGCTGCCGTCGACGACACAGGCCCAACCGCCAATCGGCAGCCGGTAATGCTGACGGTTGCCCAGGCCCATGCCATCGGGGTGACCTATACCGTGGTCACGCGCGGCCCGCTCGTCCGGACGGTGCGCACGGTGGGCCAGGTCGTCCCCGCCGAGCCCGGCCTCGCCGACGTGACACCCAAGGTCGATGGATTCGTGGATCGGCTGTTCGTGGATGCCACCGGCGCCACGGTGCGACGTGGACAACCGCTGCTCGCCCTGTACAGCCCGATGCTCGTGTCCGCGCAGGAAGAGCTGCTCACCGCTCTGCGCCTGGCGCAGTTGGTCGATACCACGGCCGGAGAGGCGTGGCGCAACGCGCAGGATCTCGTAACGGCGACGCGGCGGCGCCTCAGTTATTGGGACATTTCGGCCGAGCAGATCGCGCGGCTCGAGCGCACGGGCGAAGTGACCAAGACGCTGACGCTGCCGGCGCCGTTCGACGGTGTCGTGCTGGAGAAGATGGTCGTTGCGGGCCAGAGCGTGATGCCCGGGATGAAGCTGTACCGCCTCGCCGACCTCCGAACGGTGTGGATCGAGGGTGAGGTGTTCGAACAGGACCTGGGGCTGATCCGCATCGGAGCGCCGGCGCGAGTCGAGCTGGCCGCCTATCCCGGCCGTGAGCTGGCCGGACGGGTCTCCTTCGTGTGGCCGACGGTGGACGAGCAGAGCCGGACGGGGCGCGTGCGGATTGCCGTGTCGAACCCCGGTCGCCTGTTCCGTCCGGGGATGTACGCCACGCTCTTCTTCGAGGCACCGCTCGGTCGTGAGCTGCTCAGCGTCCCGGCCGAGGCGGTGGTCATGACCGGCGAGCATAACGTGGTGTTCGTCGTCGCTCCGGACGGGGCGCTCGAGGCGCGCGAGGTGATCCTCGGCGCGCGCGCCGGGGACCGGATGGAGATCCGCAGCGGACTCACGGCGGGGGAACGGGTCGTCGCCTCGGCGAACTTCCTGATCGACGCCGAGTCGCGGCTCTCGTCGGGAACCGGGATGGCGGCCATGCCCGGGATGAACATGGCGCCGCCGAAGCAGGAGCGGGATACGCCATGATCACCACCATCATCGCGTGGTCGCTCCGCAACCGTTTTCTGGTGCTGCTCGCCACCGCGACACTCGCGGCCGCCGGCGTGTGGGCCATTCGCACGACTCCGGTGGACGCACTGCCGGATCTCTCCGACGTGCAGGTGGTCGTCCAAACCGATTTCAACGAGCAGGCGCCGCAAATCGTCGAGGACCAAGTCACCTATCCCATCGCGTCCGAGATGCTGAAGGTGCCGGGGACGCGGGTGGTACGAGGCTTCTCGTTCTTCGGCCAGTCGCTGGTGTACGTCTTGTTCGAGGACGGGACCGACCTGTACTGGGCGCGCACGCGGGTGCTCGAATATCTCAACGGCATCCGGCAACGGCTGCCGCGCGGCGTCGAACCCACGCTGGGGCCTGATGCCACCGGCGTCGGCTGGGTGTTCGAGTACGTGCTCCAGAGCGACTCGCTGAACCTCGCCCAGCTGCGCACGCTCCAAGACTGGTACGTCCGCTATCAGCTGACGGCCGTGCCGGGCGTCTCGGAGGTCGCGAGCCTCGGCGGCTTCGTCAAGCAGTACCAGGTGGAAGTCGACCCCGAGCGCCTGCGCGGATTCAATATCCCGGTGATGCGTGTCGCCCAGGCGATCGGGACCCACAACGCCGATGTCGGAGCGCGCGTGATCGAGATGGGGGGCCGGGAGTACATGATCCGCGGCCTCGGGTACCTGCGTACCGTGACGGATATCGGCAACGTGGCAGTCGGATCGACCATGAACGGCACGCCGATCCGCGTGTCGGACGTCGCCACGATCCAGGTGGGGCCCGCGCCGCGCCGCGGCGCTGCGGACCTTAACGGCCGGGGTGAAGTGGTGGCCGGCATCGTCATCATGCGGTTCGGATCGGACGCCCTGAAGACGCTCGAGGCGGTCAAGGCCCGCATCGTGGAGATTCAGCACACCCTCCCCGCCGACGTGCGCCTCGTCCCGATCTACGACCGCTCGGAGCTGATTCATCGGGCCATCGGCAATCTGCGGCGCACCCTGCTCGAAGAATCGCTGATCGTGGCGGCCATCGCCGTGCTCTTCCTGCTGCATCTGCGCTCGGCGCTCGTGGCGATCGTGATCTTGCCGCTCGGCATCCTGATCTCGTTCGTCGTGATGCGAGCCATCGGGGTCTCGGCGAACATCATGAGCCTGGGCGGCATCGCGATCGCCATCGGCGCGATGGTGGACGCGGCGATCGTCATGATCGAGAACCTGCACAAGCACCTGGAACGCGCCGGCGGACGACCGCGCTGGGAGGTCGTGCTGGAGGCGACCAAGCAGGTCGGGCCGCCACTCTTCTTCTCGCTGCTCATCATCACCGTCTCGTTCCTGCCGGTGTTCTCGCTGGAGCAGCAGGAAGGACGATTGTTCAAGCCACTGGCGTTCACCAAGACGTTCGCCATGGCCGGGGCGGCGCTGCTCTCGATCACCCTGGTGCCGGTGCTGATGGGCTACCTGGTGCGCGGGAAGATCCGTTCGCAGGAGGCCAACCCGGTCAATCGCTTCCTGATGCGTCTGTACCAGCCGCTCATCGCCTCGGTGCTGCGGCATCCCTGGCGGGTGGTCGGCGGCGCCGTCCTCGTGCTGGCGGCGACGGTGTTCCCCTGGAGCCGCCTGGGGAGTGAGTTCATGCCGCCGCTGGATGAGGGATCGCTGCTGTTCATGCCCACGACCATCCCCGGCGTTTCGATCGCCCAGGCACGGCAGATCATGCAGCACCAGGACAGCGTCCTGGCCGCGTTTCCCGAGGTCGCGGCGGTGCTGGGGAAAGCCGGACGAGCCAACACCGCGACCGATCCGGCGCCGCTGGACATGTACGAGACGACCATCATCCTGAAGCCGAAGGCCCTGTGGCGACCCGGCGTGAACACGGAGCGGTTGGTCGCCGAAATGGACAAGGCCGTGCGTCTCCCCGGCGTGACCAACGCCTGGACGATGCCGATCAAGAACCGGATCGAGATGCTCGCGACCGGCGTGCGCACGCCGGTGGGCGTGAAGATCTACGGTCCCAACCTCGACACCTTGCAGCGGCTGGGTGAACGCGTCGAGCGCATCCTGCAGAAAGTGCCGGGCTCGCGTAACGTCTTCGCTGAGCGCAATGTCTCGGGCTTCTATGTCGATGTGGATATCAACCGAGACGAGGCCGCCCGTTACGGCTTGAACGCCGGCGACCTCCACGATGCCATCATGGCGACGGCCGGGGGAATGACCGCGGCTACGACCGTGGAGGGGCGCGAGCGCTACGAGGTGAACGTGCGCTATCCCCGCGAGCTGCGCGACAACCTCGAGCGGCTGCGCGGAATCCTGATCCCCACCATGGCCGGCCCGCAGATCCCCCTTGGACAGGTGGCGACCGTCCGGATCGTCCAGGGTCCCATGGCGGTAAAAACGGACAATGCCTTCCCCGTGACGACCGTCTTCGTGGATATCGCCGATCGGGATGTGGGAGGCTATGTCCAGGAGGCCCGCCGCGTGGTGGCACGGGCGCTGACGCTGCCGCCAGGCTACATCCTCGCCTGGAGCGGGCAGTTCGAGTTCATGCAGCGGGTGCGGGAGAAACTCAAGCTCGTCGTCCCGTTGACGCTCGGGATCATCCTCCTGCTCCTCTATCTGAATTTCCGCAGCGTGCCGCATGCGCTCATCGTGATGCTGGCGCTGCCGTTTGCCCTGGTGGGGGGCGTGTGGTCCATCTGGGCGCTGGGCTTCAATACCAGCGTCGCGGTCTGGGTGGGATTCATCGCGTTGGCCGGCGTCGCCGCCGAAACCGGAGTGGTCATGCTCATCTATCTGGACGACGCCTACCACCAGCGGCGCGCGAGCGGGCGCATGACCGGCGCCGCGGACGTCGCCGCCGCGGTCCATGAGGGCGCGGTGGAGCGGCTGCGCCCGAAGATGATGACCGTGGTCGCGATCATGGCCGGCCTGGCGCCGATTCTGTGGGGGGGCGGCACCGGCGCCGACGTGATGAAACGCATCGCCGCGCCGATGGTGGGCGGCATGATCACCTCCACCGCGCTCACTCTTGTCGTGATTCCCGCGATCTACTTCCTGTGGCGGCGCCACCAGCTGGGAGGTGCCACGACATCGGCATGACCGGCCATTCGCATCACGACCACCAGCATGCCAGCCATGACGATCATGGCGCGTCCATGGTTCGCGATCTGCTGCGGCGGTTCGTCGTCTCGACCGTCCTCGGACTCCCGGTCGTGCTGCTCTCGCCGCTCGGCACGACGCTCGCCGGCCACCCGCTCACCCCACCGCTGGGGCTGACGAGTGGCACGGTGAGCCTCGTGCTCACCTCGATCGTCGTGTGGTGGGGCGCGTGGCCGTTCCTCTCCGCCGCGGCCCGCTCGCTCCGGCAGGGCGAGCTGACGATGATGACGCTCATCGCCACCGGCGTGCTCGTCAGCTACCTGTACTCGGTCGCCGTCTCCCTCGGCCTCGCGGGCGAGCCGTTCTACGACGCGGCGGTGATGCTGACGGCGTTCAGCCTGCTGGGGCACTGGCTGGAGATGCGCTCCCGGGTCGCGACGGGTCGGGCCGTGGAATCCCTGCTGCGCCTCGCGCCGCCGACAGCCCGGCGGGTGCGCGACGGCGCCGAGGAAGAGGTCCCGCTCGCGTCGGTAGTGGTGGGCGATCTGCTCGCCGTGCGGCCCGGCGACACAGTCCCCGTGGATGGCGTCGTCACTGATGGCTCGAGTTACGTGGACGAGTCCATGATCACGGGAGAGCCCGTCCCGGTCCGGAAGGAGATCGATGCGTCGGTCACCGGCGGGACGCGGAATGGCCAGGGCGCGTTTCGCTTTCGCGCCACGCGTGTGGGCAGCGACACGGCGCTCGCCAAGATCGTGGCGCTGGTGCGGGACGCGCAGTCGTCCAAGGCGCCCGCCCAGCGTCTCGCCGATCTGGCGGGACGGTATCTCGTGATAGCGGCGCTCACCGCGGGACTCGTGACCTTCGTCGCGTGGGAAGTCCTGGGCACGCACGGGACCGCCTTCGCCCTGTCCGCCGCGGTGGCGGCCATCGTGATCGCCTGCCCCGACGCGCTGGCGCTCGCGACTCCCACGGCGATCACGGTCGGAGTCGGGCGGGGAGCTGCCATGGGGGTGCTGTTCCGCAACGCCACGGTGCTCGAATCCGCCTCCCGCGTCACCTCGGTCGTGTTCGACAAGACCGGCACGCTCACCGAGGGAAGGCCGTCCCTGACCGACATTGTGACCGTGCCCGGGGTCGCCGAGACGGATCTACTGCATCTGGCGGCGAGCGCCGACGCCGAGTCGGAGCATCCGCTCGCGAGCGCCATCGTGACGGCGGCGCGGACTCGGGGTGGGCCGTTGGAACCGGCGCGGGGCTTCGAGGCGATCGCGGGTGCCGGTGTGCGCGCCACGGTCGGTGACCGCGCCGTGCTGGCGGGCAACCGGACGCTGCTCGAACGCGAAGGCGTGCCCATCGGCCTCGTCGAGCGCGCAGAGGAGCTGCACCGGGCCGCGAAGACCGTCGTGTACGTCGCAGCGGATGGGCGGCTGCTGGGACTGATCGCTGTGGCGGACCGCATCCGACCCAATGCGGCGGATGCCGTCACGCGGTTGCACGCCCTCGGCATCCGCGTGGTGCTGCTCACGGGAGACAACCGTGCCACCGCGGAGGCCGTGGGCCGGACGCTGGGCATCGACGCGGTCCATGCCGAAGTGTTGCCGGGAGACAAGGCGGCCGAAGTGCGGGCGCTCGAGCAGGGCGGCGCGCGGGTCGCGATGGTGGGCGACGGCGTCAACGACGCGCCGGCGCTCGCCGCGGCGTCGGTCGGGATCGCAATCGGCGCCGGCACCGATGTCGCGGTCGAAACAGCGGGGATCGTGCTGATGCGGGACGACCCCGCGGACGTCCCTCGGGCACTGATCCTCGCGCGCAGCGTGCGCACGAAGATCGTACAGAACCTGTTCTGGGCGGCGATTTACAACGTTGTGGCGATCCCGCTCGCGGCCGGCGCGCTCTACCCCTCGCTCGGACTTCTCCTCAAGCCCGCGTGGGCGGCCCTCGCCATGAGCGCGAGTACGGTGACGGTCACGGTCAACGCGCTGTTGTTGCCGCGCCCCCGCTGACGGAGGGCAATGTCAGGCGACAGCCGCGACCGGCTGTTCCCGTCGCTCGCGGGCCGCGAGGACGCCGGCATACGCGACAATCGCCGCCGCCATGAGAAACGGGACGCCGTGGCCGAGCGCGTCGAATGCCGCGGTCGCGCCGATCGGGCCGATGATACTCATGATCCCCCGGAACGTCTGTTGCGCCCCCATCATGAGACCGAACTCCTGACGCTCGACGCGCTGGCTCACGAGCGACGTGGACGCCGGGAAGAGCAGCGCCGTCCCGGCAGGCTGGAGGATGAGGCACATGATGAACAGCGGCAATGCGGCCGATGGCGGCAGCACCGCCGCCGGCAGTGGCATCAGGAGCAACCCGATCATGAGCAGAAGGATGCCGAGCTGCATGGTACGCACCTCGCCAATCCGGTTGTTGATCCAGCCGACGAGCGAGAACCGCATCAGCACCCCCACCGCGCCGAAGATCGGGAAGAAATAGCCGATCGTCTTCTCGGTGACGCCGAACGTGTCCTTCAGGTACAACGCCAGCACGCCGATCACCACGTTCAGAGCAAGCATCCCCACGACGTAGATCCAGATGACGCGATGGGCGGGCCGCGTGGGGTGATGGATGATCTCCAGCAGGGCCTGCTTGACCGAACGCACCCCCGGCGGCACGACGTGTTTTCCGCTCGCGGTACGCGGATGCGGAACGCGGGACTCGGGCAGCCATTTCCAGGCGAACGCGACGTTCACGAGCACCAGCGCGGCCGCCACGATACCGGGCGCCGCCGGCCCGAAATTGTAGGTCGCCGAACCGATAAACGGGCCGATCACGACGCCGGCGCTGGTCGCCGCGGAAAGCCAGCCGAGCGCCTTGGCTCGCTCTGAGGGCTCCATCGTGTCGGCGACGTAGGCCTGGGCGACCCCGGTCGTGCCTCCGCCCAGCCCCTGCACGATCCGTGAGGCGAACAGGAGCCAGAGGCTGTTGGCGAATCCGAAGATCAGGTAAGCGAAGGCCGACGCCCCGAGCCCGATCATCACCGCCGGGCGACGGCCGTAGCGGTCGGAGAATTTCCCCCACACGGGAGACGATACGAGCTGGGCGACCGCGAACGCGGCGATCAGAGGGCCAACGAGCCATTCGGGCGCATGGAGCCGCAAGGCGTAGAACGGCATCAGGGGCGCGACCAGCATCAGCCCCAGCATGTCCACGAAGCAGACGGCCATCAGCACGCCGAGTCGTTTCACCGGCGGGCTCCGATCCCCAGGACCACGGCGCTCACCACCATGAGCACCACGCCGAACGCCGCCGCCACGCCCATCTCGTTCACCCGCAGCGCGGCGTTGATCTCCATCGAGATGGGCCGGTTGCGGTAGGTGTAGAGCAGGATCGACGTGACGAAATCCCCCAACGCGCCCACGAAGGCGAGACTCGCGCCGGCGGCGAGCGCCGGCTTGAGCTGCGGCAGCGTCACGCGGCGCAGGGTGCGCCACGGCCCCGCGCCCAAGCTCGCCGCCGCCTCTTCGAGCGCCGGATCGAGCTGGCGGTACCCGGCGAGGATGGCGCGCCCCGTGACCGGGAGGTTCCGCACGAAGTACGCGAGCGGCAGGATCATGACGGTCCCCACCAGTACCCACCGCAGCTGCAGCGGCGCCGACACACTGAACGCCGTGGCCAGCGCCACGGCGAACACCGTTCCGGGCAGGGCCCACGGCAGCGCGAGCAGCCCCTCGATCACGCGGCGCAGCGCGGTACGGCGCCGCACCACGAGCCATCCCGCCGCGAGCGAGAGCGCGACCGCGGCCGCGGTGCTCGCGGCCGCCATCCAGAGCGAGTTCACCAGCGGCTCGAGCCGCTCGGGCTCGGCGAACAGACGTCCATAGTTCACCAAGCCTAAGACCGGTGGCAGCGTTTCGGTCGTCCAGGTTGCGTAGGGAACGAGGGAGACGAGGATCAGGGTGGCATGCGGCAGCAGCAGCAGCACCGCGAACCCCCACCCGGCGAGCGTCGTGGTGAGCCGCACGAGCGGACTGCGCAGCGCGCGCCGGCGGGGCGCCGTGCCCTTCCCCAGCCCGGCGAGAATCGCGTCGCCCTCGGTGCGCCGCAGCAGGGCGAGACCAGCCAGCGCGACGAGGGCGAGCGCTACCGTCTCGACCATCGCCACGCTCATTTCGCCGTTCTGTTTCGAAGCGAAGATCTGGGTGGTCATCACCCGGAAGCCGCCGCCGAACACGTACGGCGCGCTGAACGAGCCGAGCGACGTCATGAAGGTCAACAGCGCGGCGCCGGCCAGCGACGGCCGGACGAGCGGCAGCGTCACCCGGGTCAGCGTCCGCCAGCGACTCGCCCCAAGCGCCTGCGCCGCCTCGAGCGTGGCGGCGTCGAGCCGGGCCAGACCCGCGCGTGTGAACAAGTAGAAGTACACATACATCGAATACGCGTGCACCAGCAGGATGGCGCCCGGCCCCTGCAGGTGCCACGGCGCCTGCTGGAACCGAAACAAATACTGGAGGAAACGCGCCGCGAACCCCGACTCACCGTACAGGAACAGGAACGCGATCACGCCGACGAACGGCGGCAGCACGGCGGGGAGCGCGATCAGCGAGCCCAGGACCTTGCGTCCGGGGAACTCGAACCACTCGAAGAGAAACGCCAGCGGCACGCCAATCACCGCCGCCAGGACGACGCTGGCCAGTGAAATCCACACACTCGCCCACAACGCATGCCATTCGCCGCTGCGCGCGGCGAACGTGCGCAGCGCGTCGCCGTGCATCCCGTCCACCACGAGCAGCACGATGGGATAGAGCACCAGCCAGGCGAGCAGCAGCGTGAGCACCACGCCCCACCCGCCGGCCCGTCCCCTTCCGCCGCCGCGCGTCATCCGCCCTGATCCGCGAAGCACATCGTTCGCGTCGCGGCCACGCTCACCTGCTCACCCACCCGCGCCGCCTCGGGGGCCGCCTGCACCTCCACCCGCTCGCCCGTCTCGAGGGTCACCTGGAAGAACGCCGCGGCTCCGGTATAGCGGCGCTCGGCCACGACGCCCGAGAGCCCGGCGCCTCCCGCGCCCAAGCGCAGCTGCTCGGGACGAACCAACAGCACCTGGCCGTCGGCCGCGCCGAGGGCCCGTGCCGCCGCCCCACGCAGCACGTTCGCCCGGCCCACGAAGGTGCCGACGAACAAATTGGCCGGCCGCTCGTACAGCTCCTCCGGCGTGCCGATCTGGTTCAGTCGCCCCGCGTTGAGCACCGCGACCCGGTCCCCCAGGTCGAACGCTTCTTCCTGCTCGTGCGTGACGAAGACGGCGGTGATCCCGATTCGCTTGATGAGCTGCCGCAGCTCGCGCCGCGTCCGCTCGCGCAGGGAGGGATCGAGGTTGGAGAGAGGCTCGTCGAGCGCCAGCACGCGCGGCGCGGGCGCGAGGGCGCGGGCCAGCGCCACGCGCTGCTGCTGCCCGCCCGAGAGCTCCTGTACTTTGCGCCGCTCGAACCCCGCGAGATCCACCAGCGCCAGGGATTCGGCGACCGCTTCCCCCTTCCCTTTTCCCCCTTCCCGTCCCTCGAGTCCGAACGCCACGTTCTCGCCGACGTCGAGATGCGGGAATAGCGCGTAGTGCTGGAACACCATGCCCACCCGTCGCCGGGCGGGCGGTACGGGAGTGACGTCCTCCCCTTCCACCCGCACGTGGCCACGGTCGGGGCGCTCGAATCCCGCCAGCATGCGCAACAGGGTCGTCTTGCCGCTGCCCGAGGGGCCCAGCAGCGCGAGGATCTCCCCGCGCTCGATCGTCAGGGAAACGGGTCCGATGGTGACGGTGTCGCTGAACCGGACCTGGAGCTCGTCGAGAACGAGGAACGGACCGCCCTCAGCGCCCACCCGTCCCCCGTCCCCCGTCCCCTTTCCCGCGGACCTGCTCGTCCCAATAGCGCATCCACTCGGCACCGTGCCGCGCCAGGAGGTCCCAATCCATGTCGGCGACCACCATGTGGCTGCGCACGTCCCGCACCCACTCCGGGAGCGAATCGGCCGGCAGGTCGTTGCGCGCCGGCAGCCGGTAGGCGTCACGCGCCGCGAGCAGCTGAGCAGCGACGCTCCCCACCCACTCTTCGAAGGCGCGGGCCGCGGCCTGATGCGGCGCGTTGCGAATGACCCCGATCGCGTCTTCGATCGCCGGTGTGCCGCTCGTCGGGAAGACGAAGCCCAGCGGCAGGCCGTCGCGCTTGTTGAGCTGGATATCGGGCAGATCCCAGATCGTCACCAACCCCTCCTGGCGGACGATCTTCTGATCGAGCAGCGGCCCATTGAGCACGTATTCCTTCGTCTGCGCGTCGAGCCGCCGCAGCCAGGAGAAACCCGAGGCGGTGTCGCCGGTCTGCTTCAGCCCCCGCTCGATGATCATTCCCCACACCGCCCGCATCGTCCCGGAGGCGATCGGGTCGCGGATCAGGATCTTCCCCTTCCACCTGGGATCGAGCAGATCGTCCCAATCCTGCGGCGCCTGGGCGGGCGTAAGGGCCTGCTCGGCATAGACGATGACGGCGGGCGTCTCGTACGCGGAGAAGTAGAGGTCGCCGGGGCCGATGCCGGCCGGGCGGATCTGACCGGCCCACGACGGCCGGAACGGCTCGAGCAGCGAATCGGCGGCGCCGAGGGCGAAGATGGTCGCCGGGCCGCCGAACCAGAGGTCGCCTTGCGGATTGGCGCGCTCACTGCGCACCCGGTCGTACACCTCCTGCGACCCCATGTCGAGCCAGCGGATGTCGATCTCCGGATGGAGCTGCTCGTAGCGCGCCTTCAACAAGGTCAGCAGATCGCGACCGTGAGGCGTGTAGATGACGAGCGGCGTCTTGCCTCCCCCCGAGCATGCAGCGAAGAGGAAGACAACCACTCCCCACACCCCACTCCCCACCTTACGGGACATTCTTCGCCTTGAGCCCCAGCAGGTTCGCGAACAGCCGATACGCCCCGACCACGCCGGCCGGCAGCTGGCGGAAGAAGCTCAGTCCCGTGTACACGTAGGTCCCCCGGCCCAGCGGAGCGACGAGCAGCCCGCCCTCGAGCGGCGGGCCACCCGAATCGTGCGACTCGAGCACCGGGACGTAGGTCGAATCCCAATCGTGCGCGAAATAGAGCCCACGCTCCTGCACCCAGCCGCTCCAGTCGTCGGCGGTGATGTCGTTGGGAGAGTGGAACACCGGACTCCCCGGCACGAGCGGCGTCATCGGCGCCGTTTCGTCCGTCACGCGGTCATGCGGTTGCGCGATGCTCAGACGGTACGGTGCGTAGCCGCCTTGAATGAACGGGTACTGTTGGTACTGGACCAGCAGCAGCCCGCCGCCCCGTGCGTAATCGAGCAGCCGCCCGTTCGAGGCGACGAGCGCGGGGTCGGTCTCGTACGCGCGGCTGCCGATGACGATGGCGTCGTAGCGCGACAAATCGCCGTGCGCCAGCGAGTCGGCATCGAGCAATACCACCGGCACGCCGACCTCGGCCAGCGCCTCGGGGACCCGGTCGGCGGCGCCGCGCACGTAGCCCACACGGGCAAGACCGGGGAGCAGGATCTTGGCGACCCGGATCTCGACCGTGGACGGATGCACCGACGGCCGCGGACGGATGTGCGGATAATCGATGATCGTGAGCGCGTCGCGACTCGTGAACCCGTCCGTGCCGGTCGCAGTCGCCCGCAGCGTGAACGATCCCGTGGCCGGGTTGGGGGGGAGACGGATGGTGAAGGTGACGCTGCGCGACTCGTCCTCGCGGCTGAACGCGACCGTCTCGGGCGGCACCGGCGCCCACCCGGGCGGCACGGCCAGGCGCACCACCGCGGTCGCGCTGCCGCGGATCCGGTTCGTGACCGAGACGGTGACGGCGCGCTCGGCACCGGTGGCGCCGTCCACCGGCCACACGAGCATCGTCGGCATCACTTCGACATCGAAGTCCCCCGTGACGAAGATCGGCCGGCGGATCTCGCCGTTCGCCTGATCCCGATAGCGGTAGACGATTTCCCGGGTCAATGTGATGGGCGCGCCGCCCACCGTCGCGTGTACCCGCGCCTGGAGCGCGGGCGGCTCGAACGGCAGTCCCCGCACATCGGCTGGAATGCCGGTCCAATCGTACAGCGCGCCGAGTTGCGGGCGGCGCAGAAAATAGGGCTGCGAGCGCGGCGCGTCGGGCGCGACTGTCACCGCGAAGCGGCGCACCAACACCGTGTTCGGGGCGACCGTGCCGGTCGCCGGGTCGATGCGATCGACTCGCCATCCCTCGGGCGCCTGGATGTCCACCCCACTCACCGGGACCGGGGCCGCTCCCGCGTTCCAGAGCGTCACTTCGACCTGCACCCGCTCGCCCGGAATCACGATTGCGTCGTCGGCCGTGCCGTCCACGACGAGGCCAGCGGCGTTGGCGAGGGCCCCGTCCAGAATCGCCCGCTGCTCCGTATCCTCGGGGCCGAGGGCCGCGCTGGCACGGGCGAGGTAGGGCACCAGCGCATCGGGCGCGTACGGATTGAGCAGGGCGCGCGCCGAATCGATCAGCGCGCGGAAACGTTCCCGGCCGTGCCACACAGTGTCCACGCCGTCGAAGATCCCGCCCGCCGCGCCCACCTTGGAATCGGCGAGCGACAGGCGGGTCTGGGCGGGGCCCAGACGCTGCAGCTGGCCCATGTCCTGGGAGCGGTGGCGGCTGCGCCCCGCCATGGCGATCTGGTAGTACGACTGTCCCAGGACGGGATCCACCGCGCCGGTGGGGATCGTCAGCGTCGTGGATGCCGTGTCGAAGAACGCGGAGCGGTAGAACTTCACGGGACCCCACGTCGAATCCCGCAGCGCGTCGTAGGCCACCCGGGCGATGATCCCGGCGACCTGATGTTGTCCATGCCCGTCGCGGGGCGTTCCGGAGAAGACCGAGACGATGACCTGCGGCCGGAAGCGGCGGATCACGTCCAGCACGTCGTGCAGCACGGAATCGCGCGGCCAGAACCGGAACGACTCGTCAGCGGACTTGGAGAATCCGAAATCATAGGCGCGGGTGAAGAACTGCCGCGCGCCGTCCACCGAACGGGCCGCCAGCAGCTCCTCGGAGCGGATGATGCCGAGCTCGGGCCCGAGCTCGGGACCGATCAGGTTCTGCCCCCCTTCACCGCGGTTCAGCGCCAGGTACGCCGCCTGGGCGCCGAGACCGCGGGACAGCCAGGTCAAAAGCTGGGTGTCTTCGTCGTCGGGGTGCGCGCCGATGACCAGCACCCGCTTGACGCTCCCCAGCTGCTCCAGCGCGTTGGCCAACGCCGCGACGCCGCCGGTCCCGACCGGGCCGAGCTGCTGGGCCCGTCCGGCGCCGGCGGCGCCTAGAAGGACAGCCGTGAAAGCGGCGAGAGCGCGTCGCACTATTGCGTAAGGTACACGGTGCCACCCTTCATAACGAACCGGACCCGTTGCAGTTCCGTGATATCCTCGACGGGGGATTCAGGGCGGCGAGGCCGCCCGTGAGGTTCAGCGCGAACGGAAGGGTGAATCGTGACATGCGTCACTCCATGAAGGACGCGGGGGCGAGGCGAATTTCCGCATGAAGACCGCTGTGTCAAGCCGCCAGTGCGACTTTCTCACACGGCCTCACTACATTACCCGTTATGACCACCACCGCCGTGGAACCCAAGCCCAAAGTCAGCGCCGACGAGGCGCGTGCCGTCGCCGAGGCGGCGCGCGAAGAGCAGTGGGTGGCGCCGAGCTTCGTCCGGGACCTGTTCCTGGGCGTCCTGCGGATGGACCTGATCCATCCCTATCCGCTCCAGAACCCGGCCGAAGCCGAGCGGGCGCGACCGTTCCTCGAGCAGCTCACCCGGCTGCTGTCGCAGGTGGATTCGGACCGCATCGACCGCGAGGGCGAGATTCCCGCGCCGATCGTCCAGGGCCTCAAGGACATCGGCGCGTTCGGCATCAAGATCCCCCGCGACTACGGCGGCCTGGGCCTCTCGCAGCTGTCTTACATGAAGGCGATCGAGCTCGTCTCCTCGATCGACGGCTCGATCACCGCCCTGCTGTCCGCGCACCAGTCGATCGGGGTGCCGCAGCCGCTCAAGATGTTCGGTACCGACGAGCAGAAGAAGAAGTACTTCCCTCGGCTCGCCAAGGGCGCCGTGTCGGCGTTCGCGCTCACCGAGCCCGACGTCGGCTCCGACCCCGCCGCGCTCGAGACGACCGCCGTCCCCTCCCCCGACGGGCGGGAGTGGATCCTCAACGGCTCGAAGCTGTGGTGCACCAACGGGACGATCGCCGAGCTCATGGTGGTGATGGCGCGCACGCCATCGAAGATGGTCGCCGGAAAGGAGAAGCGGCAGATCACCGCGTTCATCGTCGAGGCGAACGCGCCGGGCGTGAAAGTGGAACACCGCTGTCACTTCATGGGATTGAAGGCGATCTACAACGGCGTCATCTCGTTCACCAACGTCCGCGTCCCGAAGGAGAATATCCTGTGGGGCGAGGGCAAGGGGTTGAAGCTCGCCCTCATCACCCTGAACACGGGCCGGTTGACGCTGCCGATCTCCGCCGTCGCGGCCGGCAAGCGCTGTCTCGAGATCTCGCGCGCGTGGGCCAACGAGCGGGTACAGTGGGGCAAGAAGATCGGCCAGCACGACGCGGTCGCCCAGAAGCTCGGCACCATGGTGGCGAACACCTTCGCCATGGAAGCGGTCGCCGAGCTGTGCGGCGCCCTCGCCGACCGCGGCGACTCCGACATCCGGCTCGAAGCGGCGATCGCGAAACTGTACAACTCGGAAGCCGGATGGCGCATCATCGACGACACGCTGCAGATCCGCGGCGGGCGCGGCTACGAGACGGCCGACAGCCTGCGCGAGCGCGGCGAACCGGCTGTGCCGGTCGAGCGCATCATGCGCGACTTCCGCATCAATTTGATCTTCGAGGGCAGCTCGGAAATCATGCATTTGTTCATCGCGCGCGAGGCGGTGGACAAGCACCTCCAGATCGCAGGCGACGTCGTGATGCCGGGGAAGACCGCCGGTCAGCGCCTCGCCGGCCTGGTGCGCTCGGCGCTGTTCTACGGCTGGTGGTACCCGTCGCGCTGGATCGGATGGAGCTTCTGGCCGAAATACGGTGAATTCGGCGTGCTCGCCAAGCACGTGCGGTTCATCGAGCGCAGCGCGCGGCGGCTCGCCCGCGGCTGCTTCCACGCCATGCTGCGCTTCGGGCCGAAGCTGGAGCAGCGCCAGGGCGTGCTGTTCCGCCTGGTGGATGTGGGCGCCGAGCTGTTCGCCATGGCTTCGGCCTGCTCGCGCGCGGCGCGACTGATGCGGGACGATCCCGTCGCGGGCGCCAACGCGATGCGGGTCGCGGACGTGTTCTGCCGCCAGGCCCGCGGCCGGGTGAAGGCCAAGTTCCAGGGCCTATGGCGCAACGAAGACGTGCCGACGTACAAAATCGCCCAGGAAGTGCTGCGCGGGGAGCATGCGTGGATGGAGCGCGGCATGGTAGACGTCAGGTACTAGGGGCGAGTAGCAAGTCAGAGTTGCAACGACGGCGAAGTGGCTCCAAGCGACGAGAGGCCAGGGTGAACGTCCCTGGCCTTTCAGCTATGCGGCCTGATGGGCAATCATGATGCTCTTCAATCTCTCCGGGCTGTCCGCCATCGCATCGCCGTAGAGCTGCCCCTTCTGCTCCTCCTCCGGCAGCACGTTGGGGCAGACGAACTCGTACTGGCGCGCCCGGATCCGCTCGGCCGCCGTCGCGCTCGCCACCGGCGTCGCGATCGCGATGCGCCGCGCCCCGAGCTCGTATACGGCGCGCGCCGCCGCCAACACCTTCCAGGGATAGAACACCTGCCCGTCGACGATGATGATCTGGCGATCGTCGAGCCTCTTGATGGGCCGGTGGGTGCGGTACAGCACGAGGTCGCGCCGCACCCGCGCCCGTGATTCTTCGATCGCCGACCCGAGCTTCTCGACCAGATTGATCCCCGGCTGGAAATCGGGGTCCATTTCGGCCGCCGTCGCGTTCTCCGCCAGGGCCCCCACGGGGGCGAGGTTCGCCCCCAGCCGGATGAACGACGCCACCAGCACGTCGAAGCTGGCGCCCATCGCTTTCGCAGCGTTGGCCGCGATTTCCACGCCTTCCGGCGTGACCCCGAGCAGCAGCGAGTGGACGTACCCCTGGGCCGCGAGGAGTTGGCCGAGGTACGCCCCCGCTGCCGAGCGGGTCGGGTACAGGCTGGTGCGAGGAGGGTGAGGACTAGCCACGCACCAAAATAAGGGGATTGAGCGTTGGGAACAGAGCGACCATCTTCTTGCCCCATGATTCGACCCTTTCATCTTCTGGCGAGCGTCTGCCTTCTCGCCCCCGTCCCGCTCGCGGCTCAACGCCGCGCCGCCACTGCCCCCGCCCCGGTCGCGCACCCGCTCGACACGCTGGTCTACCGCGGGTTGAAGTTCCGGGCGGTAGGACCCTCCACCATGGGCGGCCGGATGTCGGCGTTCGCGGTCCGCGAGGGCAACCCGCAGGTGATCTTCGCCGCCGCCGGGACGGGTGGCCTCTTCAAGACGGCGAACAACGGCACCACCTGGTCGGCGGTGTTCGAGGACCAACCGGTGGCGTCGATCGGCGCCGTGGCGGTGTCGCCGCGCGACTCGAACCTGGTGTGGGTCGGGACGGGTGAAGGCAATGGTCGCAACAGCTCGTCCTGGGGCAACGGCGTGTACCGCTCGACGGACGGCGGCGGCAAATGGACCCACCTGGGTCTCGACAACACCCACGACATCCCGGCGCTGGTGATCGACCCGCGCAGCGATTCGACGGTGTGGGTCGCGGCCCTCGGCCACCTGTGGGGCAAGAACCCAGAGCGCGGCGTCTACAAGACGACCGACGCCGGCAAGACGTGGACCGCCGTGCTGCAGCTCGGCGACTCGGTAGGCGCGATCGATCTCGTGCTCGATCCCTCCGCTCCCGACGTCGCCTACGCCGCCATGTACCAGCGACTGCGCACGCCCTGGTCGATGCGCAGCGGCGGGCCCGTCGGCGGGATCTACAAGACGACCGACGGCGGCAAGACCTGGGCGAAACTGGGCAACGGCCTCCCCGCCCAGACGGGCCGCATCGGACTCGACCTCTACCGCAAGAATCCCCAGGTCCTCTACGCCGTGATCGAATCCGACGTGGGGGGCCCGAAAGACATCGACGACGTGCACTCGCGCTCGGGCGGCGTGTTCCGCTCCGACGACGGCGGGGCCCACTGGCGCCGGCTCAGCGACCTCGCGCCGCGCGGCTTCTACTTCACCAAGATCCGCGTCGACCCGACCAGCGATGCTCACGTCTACGTCCTGGGCTACGGGCTCGACGTGTCCGACGACAGCGGGCACACGTTCCGTCACGATGGCGCCGAGAAGATCCACGGGGACCTGCATGCCCTGTGGGTCGATCCCGGCAACCCCGATCATCTCATCCTCGGCACCGACGGCGGGATCTACTTCTCCTGGGATCGCTCCAAGACCTGGGACTTCCTGAACAACGTGGCCACCGGTGAGTTCTACGAGCTGGCCTATGACTACCGCACGCCGTACCGCATCTGCGGAGGGCTGCAGGACAACGGCACCTGGTGCGGCCCGAGCCGAAAACGCTCCGACGACGGAATCGCCGCGTCGGACTGGTACCGCGTGGGTGACTGCGACGGCTACTATGTCCAGGTCGATTCCACCGATCCCGACATCGTCTATGCGGAATGCCAGCAGGGCTTCGCGTTCCGGCTCAATCTGCGCAGCGGCGCCGTCAAGTCCATCAAGCCGAACCCCAAGGAAGGGACGCCGGCGTTCCGGTTCAACTGGAACACGCCGTTCGTCATCTCCCATTTCGATCCCACGGTGCTGTACTTCGGCGGGAACCAGCTGTTCCGACTCACGGAGCGGGGCGATCGCTGGGACGCCATCTCCCCCGATCTCTCGACGATGAACCCGCAGACGATGACGGCCGCCGGCTCGGGCGCGGAGACCTACAACACGATCGTCACGCTGTCGGAGTCGCCGCTCGATCCGAAACTCCTGTGGGCGGGCACCGACGACGGCAACATCCAGGTCACGCGCGACGGCGGTGCCACCTGGACCAACGTCGGCGCGAACCTGCGAGGGCTCCCCAAGCCGAGCCTGTACGTCGCGCGTGTCGAGGCGTCGCACTTCGACTCTGGCACGGCCTATGTGGCCATCGACGGGCACCGCAGCGACGTGTTCCAGCCGCTCGCGTTCATGACGACCGACTACGGGCGCACCTGGACGTCGATCGCGGGGAACCTTCCGGCTGGCGGGCCGGTGAAGGCGCTGCGCGAGGATCCACGCAACAAGAACCTGCTCTTCGCCGGGACGGAGTTCGGGCTCTACTTCTCGCTCGACCGCGGGGCCAGCTGGAACCGCTTCCGGAGCGGCCTCCCCACGGTCGCGTTCGACGATATCGCGATCCATCCGCGCGACCGGGATCTCATCGCCGGCACGCACGGCCGCAGCATCTACGTGCTGGATCAGATCATCCCGCTCGAGGAGCTGACGCCGGCGGTGCTCGACTCGGCCGTCCACCTCTTCAGCACCCGGCCGGTCCAGCCGTTCTGGAAGCTCCAGGAGTCAGGGCTGTGGGGGCATCGCCCCTATCAGGCCGCCAACCCTCCGTTCGGCGCGGCCATCGACTATTACCTCAAGAGCTACGCCCTGGACGACGTCTCCATCTCGATCGCCGACAGTACGGGCCGCGAGGTCGCCAAGCTCACCGGGAGCAAGGACCCGGGCCTGAACCGCGTGATCTGGGACCTCCAGCCCAAGGAGTCGCTGCGCACCGGGTCGCCGGGGGATCCCACCGAATACGTGGCGCCGGGGACCTACACGGTGACGCTGTCGGCTGTCGGTCAAACGCTGAAAAGGACGCTGCACGTGGTGGCACCGGAGCGGTAGTCATTATCTTCATTGCCATGCCTACTGACTCCCTCACCATCGTCGACAATCGCACCGGCCGTACGTACGAGATCCCCGTCCAGGACGGGACGATCCGGGCGGCCGACCTGCGCCAGATCAAGGCCGGGGCCGAAGACTTCGGCCTGATGAGCTACGACCCGGCCTACCTCAACACCGCCGCGTGTCGCAGCGCCATCAGCTACATCGACGGGGATCGGGGGATCCTGCGCTACCGCGGCTACCCGATCGAAGAGCTGGCCGAACGCAGCACCTTCCTCGAGACCGCGTACCTGCTGTTGAACGGCGAGCTCCCCAAGCCGGCGGAGCTGGATCGGTGGACGTACGACATCACGCACCACACCATCATCCACGAGAACGTCAAGAAGTTCATCGACGGCTTCCACCACGACGCCCACCCGATGGGGATGTTCGTCAGCACGGTGGCGGCGTTGTCGACCTTCTATCCCGAAGCGAAGCAGATCGCCGATGCCGAGGCGCGGCGGTTTCAGATTCACCGCCTCATCGCCAAGGCGCCGACCCTGGCCGCGTTCGCGCACCGGCACTCCATCGGCATGCCGTTCGCCTATCCGGACAACGATCTCTCCTACGCCGGGAATTTCCTCAACATGATGTTCAAGGGCACCGAGGTGAAGTACAAGCCACACCCGGTGCTGGAGAAGGCGCTCGACGTGCTGTTCATCCTGCACGCCGACCACGAGCAGAACTGTTCGACGAGCGCGATGCGCGGCGTTGGGTCGTCACACGCCGATCCCTACTCCTCCATGGCGGCCGCCGCGGCGGCCCTGTATGGGCCGCTGCATGGCGGCGCCAACGAAGAAGTGCTGCGGATGCTGCGCGAGATCGGGGCGAAGGACCGCGTGCCAGCGTACATCGAGCGGGTGAAGCGCGGCGAGGTGAAGCTGATGGGGTTCGGCCACCGCATCTACAAGAACTACGACCCCCGCGCCCGGATCATCAAGCGCGTGGCGGACGAGGTGTTCGAGGTGACCGGCAAGAACCCGTTGATCGACCTCGCGCTGGAGCTCGAGCGCATCGCGCTGCAGGACGACTACTTCGTCTCCCGCAAGCTGTACCCCAACGTCGATTTCTATTCGGGCATCATCTACGAGGCGATGCAGTTTCCGGTGGACATGTTCCCGGTGTTGTTCGCCATCGGGCGCACGCCGGGATGGCTGGCGCAGTGGCAGGAGATGCTGCTCGACAAGGAGCAGAAGATCGCGCGGCCGCGACAGGTGTACATCGGGGCGCCGATGCGGAGTTACCAGCCGATAGAAAAGCGATAAGGCGTCAAGAAGAGAGACGTCGAGAAGAACAACGTCAAGCTGAACAAACGTCGAGAAGAGGAGCGTTCGACGCCTCTCGTCTCGACGTTCTTCTTCTCGACGGTTCTCTTCTCGACGCCCTTCGACTTTTTACCGCCTTTTTCTCCCCCCACTCCGTCCCCTGACGGTGAGCGACGGCCGCTTCACCGCCGCAGTGGCGTGTTTCGGCTGCAGCGGGGCGACGGAGGGCTCGAACCCCGGGATGATCTCCCGCGGGAATACCTGCCCCACCAGCTTCTCGATGTCCCCCATCAGCAGCCACTCGTCGGGCGAGAGCAGCGTCAGGGCGAGGCCGCGGGCGCCGGCGCGGGCCGTACGGCCGACGCGGTGCACGTACGTTTCCGGGTCGTTCGGCACGTCGAAATTCACCACCATGCGAATGCCGTCCACGTCGATACCGCGCGCGGCGATATCAGTGGCGACGAGCACCTCCGCGGTCCCGGCGCGGAAGGCGTCCAGGGTCCGCGTGCGGTGGCTCTGCGCCTTGTCGCCGTGGATCGCGTTCGCCCCAATGCCGGCTTTCCGGAGAAACGCCTGCAGCTTGTCCGCGCCGTACTTGGTCCGGGTGAAGATGAGCGTCTGCCCGGCCGGCTTGGCCTTGAGGATCGCCGCCAGGACATCGCGCTTCTTGAGCTTGTCGGCGGCCACGATGACGTGCTCGATCCCTTCCGCGGTCTGCGCGCGGCGGCCGATCTCGACCGACGCATGGCCCGAGAGCGCGCTCCGGGCGAGGGCGTCGACTTCGGGGGAGATCGTCGCCGAGAAGAGCAGCGTCTGCCGCTCGTCGGGGAGCGCCCGGAGGATGCGGCGCACGTCGGGTGCGAACCCCATGTCGAGCATGCGGTCCGCTTCGTCCAACACCAGCACTTCGATCTTGGAATAGTCGCAGTGGCCGCGCTCCATGTGATCGAGCAGCCGGCCCGGTGTGGCGACGACGATGTCCACGCCGCGGGTGAGGGCCTTGGTCTGCGGCTCCATCCCAACGCCGCCATAGACCGCGACGCTTTCGAGCGGGAGGTGGCGGCCGTAGGTGCGCGCGCTCTGCAGCACCTGCTCGGCGAGCTCCCGCGTGGGGGTGAGGATCAGCGCCCGCAGCGTCCGCGGCCGCTTCTCCCGGCTGAGCCGCTGCAGGATCGGCAGCAGGAACGCGGCGGTCTTGCCGGTTCCGGTTTGGGCCGACCCGATGACGTCACGCCCCGCGAGGGCGAGGGGGATGGTTTCCTGTTGAATGGGCGTGGGGTGCTCGTATCCCTCTTCGAATACGGCACGCACCAGCTCGGGCACGAGGCCCAGTGAGGCAAAAGGCATGATACTCCTACTAGCGGAAGGCGTACGGAGAAAGACGTATGGGGCAACACCGTAGGGAGAACGGCGCACGATGCTTCCGTACGCACTTCGCCCCTGCGCTTCTCTCGTTACGACTTCGTTTTCTGAACCTGGGGATGAGCCTACAGATGTGAGGCCCGCTCCTGAGCGGGACCGTCCTACGGAAGGATGCCAGCTCGCGGTTCTGAACTTCGTGGTGAAGCCTAACTACGTCGAGAAGAAACGTCAAGAAGAAGCGTCGAGAAAGAAAACGTCGAGAAGGACCGTTGCATAACGGTTTCCCTCTCGACGTCTCCTCTCGACGTCTCTTCTTGACGATCTTCTTCTCGACGGAGTCTTACTTGACGCCGTTCGGCTCTTCCCCCCACCACCACATCGCCGGCAACGCCTTCTGGCGCGGCCACACTTCGTTGAGCGTCGCCCCCTCGTACAGCCGCCCGTTCTTCATCACGTACCCGATGGAGTTGGTGTTATGGATGTCCTCGAGCGGATTCGCATCGAGCACAATCAGGTCGGCGTACTTCCCAGGCTCGATCGAGCCGATGTCGCTGTCCATGCCGAGGGCGCGGGCGCCGTCGATCGTGCCGACACGGATCACCTCGAGCGGCGTCAGGCCCCCGGAGCTCATAGCCCACAGCTCCCAGTGACAGCCGACCCCGTCCATCTCACCGTGGCACCCCATCCCCACGTTGCCGCCGGCGCGTAACACGCTCCCCGCCGATGCCGCGATCCGGTTGAAGACGTACTGGTTGTCGCGGAACCAGCTGCGCCGCTCGGAGCGCTCATCCAGAATTTCGTGGGGCACGAAGCGCCGCATCTTGGCGTTGTCGTGGATGTCGAAATGTTCGAAGAAATAGTCTTCCCCGAAGGGGCCGCCATAGTTCACCAGCAGCGTCGGCGTATAGGTGATCCCCGAGCGAGCGGCGAGCTGCACCGCGTCCTGGTAGAGCGGCATGATCGGATAGCTGTGCTCGTGCCCCGGATACCCGTCCAACATCTCGGTCAGATTCATCTTGAAATCGAGCCCGCCCTCGGTGGTGGGCATGAGGCCCAGCTCGTTGGCCGCCATGATGACCCACTGCCGCTGTTTGCGGTTGCCCGTCATGTACTCCTTGATCCAGTGGGTATGGTAGAACTGGCTGTAGCGCCGCAGGGCGTTGCGCGCGTCGTCCAGGCTCTGGAAGTTCTCGTCCCAGAAGACGCCCGGGCCCGTGTGATAGAGCCGCGGGCCGATCAGCTCGCCGGTCTCGATCTGGTCGGCGTAGGTGAGGACGTCGGTCGTCGCCGTCTGCGGATCGCGCACGGTGGTGACGCCCCAGGCGAGGTTGGCGAGGTACTTCCACACCTGCGTCTGGTGGATGCCGAAGGTCGCCCAGGGATGCGCGTGGACGTCCACGAACCCGGGGATGATGGTCTTCCCCGTCACATCGATGACCCGCGCATCGGCGGGCACCGTGCCCCCGCCCTGGGGGCCCACCCACACGATCTTGTTGTCGGTCACGATCACGTCGCCGTGCTCGATGACCTCCTCCCCCTTCATGGTGATGACACGCGCGCCGCGCAGCACGACGGTGCCGTGCGGCACGTCACGCGGCGCCCGGATCACCACGTCGGTGCGGAGTCCTTCGTACGCGGGCAGTTTCGTCAGTGAATCCACCCGCGCCTTCGCCGCGGAGTCGGGCTTGGGCTTGGTGCTGTCGGACTCGGCCTTCTTGAGCGAGTCGGCACGCAGCGAGTCGGTCTTCGCTTTCGTCTTTTCCAGTGAATCGGCCACGTCCGAGTCCCAGCGGAAGAAGCTCGCGCCGATGGACCACGTGGCGAGCCGGCCGTCGCCGCTCCAGCCGATGAAGTCGCCGCCGATGCGGGTGAGACGCTTCACCGGAAAGGACGCCGAGCTGAGATCCGACACGTTGATCGTCGGCGTCTCGCCGCCCACCAACGGCAGCGTCACGATGTAGACGTTATTGCCCTGGAGGGCCAGGACGCGATCGGTGTCGGGGCTGATGATCACTTCCCCGGCGGGGTCGGGCTCCGAGCCCGGACCCGGATAGGTATAGCCGTTGACCTTGAGGTACGCCCGACGGTCGGTCCCGTCCCAGCGTACCGAGACGAGTCCTTCGGGGCCCGCGTAGTAGAAGATCCGGTCGGCGTTGCGGCTGAAGTGCGGCCGCCCCCACCCGTCGTAGGGCGTGATGCGCGTGAGGGCACCGCCCGCCGCGGGCGCCCAGACGAGGTCGTAGCCGGGACCGAACCGCTCGTTGATACGCGGCTGCCGCGGCCCCTTGACCGCGACCACCCGCTGGCCGTCGGGAGACCAGACCGGCGTGTCGAAGAACGCCGGGTCCGCGACGAGGCGGGTCCGCATGCGGCCGTCGGCGCGCACCTTCATCAGGGCGCCGCCCGCGCTCGAGGTCCAGGTCACGTAGGCCACCCACTGCCCGTCGGGCGACCAGGCGGGTGCCTGCTCGTGCACCGAGTCGTCGGTGACCCGCCGCGGGGTGCCGCCCGCGAGGTCCATCACGTACAGCCGGTCGAGCGCGCTGAACACGATACGCTGCCCGTCAGGGGACAGCCGCGCGTCGCGGATCTGCCGCACCTGCACGGCGCCGGTGTCCACATGATTGACGAAATGGACGAGCGGACCAAGGCGCTGCTCCACGTGGGCGGTGAACGGGATCGCCGTCGCGGTCCCCGTCGGGATGTCGATGCGCCAGATCTTGCCGCCGTAGGAGGTGATGAGCGACTTGGAGTCGGGAGTGAAGGCGCTGCCCGGCTCGAGATCACGTGTGTAGCGCGACTCCTGGTCATCGCGCGTCACGGGGTACGCGAGCCACTTCTCGTCACCCGTGGCCAGGTTGCGCAGCCGGAGGCCCGTCTCGGCGTCGTAGCGCGTGGCGTACACCAGCCATTTACCGTCGGGCGACGGGATCGGCCGCATCGCACTGCCGTACAGATCGGTCTGCTCGAACGTCTTGCCCGTCTGGCGGTCGTAGATCGCCACCTGCCAGAGCGGGAAGTTCAGGTCGTAGCCGAAGCCGCCGCGATGGCGCGCGACCCAGACGTAGCGGGGGTCATGGCCGAAGGCGGCGCCCAGCGTGTTCCAGCCCGGTCCCCGGAACGGGCTCCCGGAAGGCGCGCCGGGGCCGGTCTTGATCATGGCGGTGCCGGAGCCACCGTCCTTGTGATACAGCCACAGCTCGTACACGCTGCCCAGCACCCCCGTGGTCCGGGACGCGACGATGTAATTCCCGTCGGGGGTCCACGCCGGAGAGGCGTAAAGGTTGCTGCCGCCCTTGGTGAGGGCCTTCGGGTTCTTCCCGTCCGCGTCACAGGTCCAGATCTGCTCCGAGCCGCTGCGGTCGGAGAGAAAGACGAGGCGCTTGCCGTCCGGCGAATAGCGCGGCTGGGAATCAAACGATGGTCCCGACGTGATGCGGGTCGCCGTCCCGCCGGCGGCCGGCATCGTGTACAGATCGCCCAGCAGCTCGAAGACGATCGTCTGCCCATCCGGCGAGAGGTCGAGCGAGAGCCAAGTGCCTTCCGAGACGTCGAACGACACGGTCCGCGTCGGAGTCAGCGGCAGCGAGTCGTTCTTCTTCGTGGTGTCCTTCGTGCTGTCGCGGGCCGTATCGGCGGCCCAGCGAGGGGCGGACGCGGCGGGCCGCGGCGCGGGAAGACGGAACACGGGAATGACGGCGGCGAGAACCGTCGCAGTCAGCACTCGGCGCATGGCGTTGACTCCGGAATGGCGGTAACGGCAGAGTGGACGGGCGAAAAGCTGCAGGTGTGTGGAAACGCCGTCAAGCGCGGCGCGCCTGCCTCCACAAGACCGCCGCGGTCCCGACCACCGCAATCAGCGCGAAACAGAACCACTGGATGGCGTAGGACAGATGTGGGCCATTGTCGAGCGCCGGCGGGTGCCAGCGCCGCAGCCCCACCGGGCGGATATCGGCAGTGTCGTTCAACTGGACGACGACCGGCAGCACCGGATACGGCAGCGAGTCCCGGAGCGTCTCAGGATTCACGTCACCCCGGTCGCGCGGTGCCGGGAGCACGAGACCGGTTACCGCCACGCTGTCGCCTTCGCGGTAGCGTGCCGCGTCCACATGGGCCGCGTCGGGGGAGGCGACAAAGCCGCGATCCACGTAGACCGCCGAGCCGTCGGACAATCGCAGCGGGGTGAGCACCGCCACGCCCGGCGTGCCCTCGTAGGTCCGGCCGGTCCACACGCGCTCGTGGGCATAGTCGTACCGTCCCGCGGCATGGGCCCGGCGATCGCGCAGCGCGTCAGCCTGTAGGCGGTGCATCGGCAGCTCGACCGGCGGCAGCGCCCGCCGCGAGGCGATGATCGCGTTCTGCGCCTTGCGCTCGTGCAGCCGCGCAAGCTGCCAGAAGCCGAGCCGCACGAACAGCGCGGCCACCGCCAGCGCGAACACCGCTCCCGCCAGGTCGCGCCCCCGCAGGCTCATCGCGGGTGCCCCGCCAGCGCCAGTTTCGCGGCGCGCGGCAGCCGTTTGATCGCCGCTTCGCGCGACAGCGCGGCGCCGCGGCTGCGACGGCGCTCGACGTATACGAGGCGCACGGGGAGGCGGGAACGGGTATAGGCGCTTCCCCTCCCCGCTCCATGCGCGGCCAGCCGGTGGGGCAGGTCGTTCGTCATCCCCGTGTACAGCGAGCCATCGCGGCACCGCAGCATGTACACCACCCACCCGTTCCTCGTCCCCCGTCCCCCGTCCCTCATACCGCGGTCAACGCCTGCTCGAGATCGGCAATGGTATCATCCGGATGCTCGATCCCCACCGACAGGCGGATCAGACTGTCGCCGATGCCCGCAGCCCGCTTCGCCTCGGGGGAGACGTCGGCATGCGTCATCGAGTACGGATGCTCGGCGAGCGATTCCGTGCCCCCCAGGCTGACCGCCAGCTTGACCAGCTTGAGCGCGTTGAGGAAACGGAACGCCTCCGGCTCGCCGCCGCGCAGGTCGAACGACACCATGGCGCCCGGGGCTTCGCATTGCCGGCGGTACACGGCGTACTGCGGGTCGCCTTCCTTGAGATGCCCGAGGTAATAGACCCGCTCGATCTTGGGGTGCGCCACGAGGAAATCCGCCACGTAGCGCGCGTTCTTCATCGCGGAGGTCATGCGCAGCTTGAGGGTCTCGAGGCTCCGCATGAGGAGCCAGCCGGTCCAGGGGTCGGCCAGGGTCCCGAAAAAGGTGCGCAGCACGCGTACCGGTCCCAGCATCGCCTGGCTGCCCAGGGCCGCTCCCGCGAGCAGGTCGCTGTGGCCGCCGATGTATTTGGTCGCGGAATAGAGGACGATGTCGGCGCCATGATGCAGCGGTCGCTGCCACAAGGGACCCAGAAAGGTGTTGTCGACCAGCACGAGCGGCCGGTGCCCCGCGCGCTCGTGGCGCCGCGCGAATTCCGCGCAGGCCGCGAGGTCCACCAGGGCGTTGGTGGGGTTGGCCGGCGTCTCCACGATCAGCGCCGATACCCGCCCGGCGACCGTGGCATCGGTGAGGCTGCGCTCGAGGTCGTCCGCGCTGGCACAGGCCGAGGCGCGGAACGACACCGGAGTCACCCCGAAGCCGGGCAGCACGTGCTTCAACAGGTGGTCGGTGCCGCCGTACAGCGGCGTGCTGTAGAGCACGACGTCGCCGGGGCGGACGTAGGCCATCAACGTCGTCGCGATCGCCGCCATGCCGGTGTTGAACACGGCGCACGCCTCGGCACCGTCCCACAGCGCCAACCGTTCCTCGAGGATCTCCAGGTCCGGGTTGTTGATGCGGCTGTAGATGAGCCCGGCCGATTCGGCCTCGGTCTTCTGCCGCAGCCCATAAGCGATCTCGAAAAACGCCTTCCCTTCTTCGGCGGTCTTGAAGACGAACGTCGAGGTCTGGAAGATCGGAACCTTGAGCGCGCCCTCGGACCACTCCGGCTTGTACCCATAGGTCATCATCAGGCTTTCCGGATGGAACGCCTGCTTCTGACGGATGAACGTCTCCGAGATGCGCTTTTGTCTGGGCATGGCTCGAAGCTAGCGAGCGGCCCCGGGGCGCGCCATTTTCCGCGCCGTGCCCCCCACTCCGCTGGACCGTCGCCGCGTCCTCGCCTGGTGTCTCTACGATTTCGCGAACTCCGCGTACTCGGCCGTCATCATCGCCACGGTGTTCAGCGTGTATTTCGCGCGCGTCATCGTCGGCAACACGACCGGGCGGGGCGATCAGGTCTGGGGCTGGGCCGTCTCCACCTCGATGGTGATCGTCGCGCTCACGTCACCGGTGCTCGGCGCCGTCGCGGACCGGGCCGGCGTCCGCAAACGTCTCCTGCTCGCGTTCACCACCCTGTGCATCCTGTGTGTGGCGTTGTTCGGCACGATCCAGCCGGGGATGGTGTGGTGGGGATTCGCGCTCGCGGTGCTCGCGAACGTGGGGTTCGAAGGGAGCCTGGTCTACTACAACGCGTATCTCCCCGACATCGCCCCTCCCGATCAGCGCGGCTACGTGTCGGGGCTGGGGTATGGGATCGGGTACGCCGGGTCGGCTCTGGGCCTGGTGATCGCCCTGCCGCTCGTCAATGCGAAACTCTGGAGCGTCACCTGGCTCAGCGTGGCCCTGTTCTTCGTCGTCTTCTCCATTCCGCTGTTCCGGATCATGCCCGCCGATGCGCCGGGAGACGTGCCGCTGTGGCGCGCCGCCCAGGACGGCATTGCCAATTTCCGCCGCATTCTGGGGGATGCGCTGGGGGTCCCCGACCTGCGCCGCTTCCTCACCGCGCTCTTCTTCTATATCGACGGCGTAGAGACGACGATCTTCTTCGCGAGCATCTACGCCGCGACGACGCTCGGATTCACTCCAGGAGAGCTCGTGCTGATGTTCCTGGCGGTGCAGCTCTCGGCCCTGGTGGGGGCGGTGCTGTTCGCGCGGCCGATCGATCGGTGGGGACCGAAGCGCGTCATCGACATGTCCCTGGTGGTATGGGTAGCGGTGGCGGTGGCCACGGCCCTCACCCACGGCAAGGCGGCGTTCCTGGCGATCGCCATCATCGCCGGCACGCAGCTCGGCACCGTGCAGGCCGCGAGTCGGGCGCTCATGGCGTCCCTGATCCCCAAGGGCAAGGAGGCCGAGATGTTCGGCTTCTACGCCGTGGTCGGAAAATCCTCGGCCGTGCTCGGTCCCATCGTGTTCGGCACGGTGTCGCACGCCCTCGGAGGCAACCAGCGCGCGGCCGTCCTGGCAGTCGGCGGCTTCTTCGTCCTCGGACTGCTGCTGCTGCAGCGCGTGGCGCGCCGGCCTATTGCAGCGTCGCCTCCAGGGTGAACCGGACGTTCCCTTTCAGCGCCCGCGACACGGGACAGTTCTCCTTCGTCCCCTCCGCCGCCTTCCGGAACGCCGCCTGGTCGATGCCCGCGACAGTGCCCCGCACCTGCAGCGCCATGGTGGAAATCGTCGGGACCCCATTTACCATTTCGATGGTGCAGGCCGCCTCGGTTTCGACCCGGGTGGCCGGCGTGCCCGCCTTCTCGAGGTCGGCCGACAGCGCCATCGAAAAGCAGGCCGCGTGTGCCGCGGCGATCAGCTCTTCGGGCGTGCTTCCGGCGGCCCCTTCGAAGCGCGTCTTGAACGAATAGGGCGCGGCAAAGGCGCCGCTCGCGCCGCGGAAGTTCCCCCGGCCGTCCTTGAGCTTTCCTTCCCACACGGCACTGGCCCGGCTGATAGTCATCCGCACTCCCAATTGGTGAAGGTCGTGTCCGGAATCTGGCGGCGGGCGGCGCCGCGCGCTACGCTTCAGCACCATTCGATGCCGGGAGACCCGATGCCCACTCAGCCCAAGACCAAGCGTCCCAAGCGCAAGAAGCCCGAGACGTTCCGCGCCCGGGAGCTGACGCCTTCGTTGACGGTCAACGACCTGAAGCAGAGCCTCGCCTTTTACGAAGGCGTGCTGGGCTTCACCGTGGAGGACCGCTGGGAGACCGACGGCACCCTGCGGGGCGTCGAGTTGAAGGCGGGCACGGCGCGCCTGATGCTGAACCAGGACGACTGGGCCCGGGGCCGCGAGCGCCTCAAGGGCGAGGGGTTCCGCCTGTGGTTCTCGACCGCCCAAGACATCGATCACCTCGCCGCCGAGATCCTGGCGCGCGGCGGGCGGCTGGATCACGAGCCGCGCACGATGCCCTGGGGCGATCGCACCTTCGCGCTGTCCGATCCCGACGGCTACCACTTGACGATCGCGCAGCAGCAGAAGCGCTGATCGTGGACCACGCCGCGGTTCTCGAAGCGCTCGCGGGGACGTTCGTGCCCGGGGGCGAGGCCGTCCGCCTGGCCGATCATCTGGCCGAGACCATCGCGTCGCTCCCCCACCGTGCCGACCGCGACGAGCTGAACCGGTTGCTCGGCCTGCTGGAGAGTCGCATCGTCAACGCCCTGCTCTCCGGGATCCCGCGCCCGTTCACCGGGATGAGCCTTCCCCAGCGGGAGCACTACCTCCGCGGATGGGCCAGAAGCCGGTTGCCGCTGCGCCGCAAGGCGTTCCAGGCGTTGAAGCGCATGGCGACCGTCATCTACTACACGTCGCGTGACCCGAGCGGCCGGCCCAATCCCTCGTGGCCGCGCCTCGGATACCCCGGACCGCTGGGCCCGCCGCCGGCCACACCCAAGCGCATAAAGCCGACCGAGCTCACGAGCGATACGACGCTCGACTGCGATGTCGTGATCGTCGGCTCGGGGGCCGGCGGCGGCGTGATGGCGGGCGAGCTCGCCGCACGGGGCAAGGACGTCATCGTCCTCGAGAAGGGCGGCTACTACAACGAGGCCGACTTCACGCAGTACGAGGGTGAGATGCTGTCGCGCCTGTACGATGCCGGTGGGCTCCTCACCTCCGATGACCTGGGGTTCGTGATCCTGCAGGGCAGCTGTCTCGGCGGCGGTACCGTCGTCAACTACACGACCGCCTTCCACCCCGCGGACGAGGTCCGCGAGGTGTGGGCGCGCGAACACGGCCTGCCCCACTTCACGAGCCACGAATTCACCGCGTCGCTCGACGCCGCGGCCCGGCGCATCGGTGTCGGCACCGAGCAGAATCGGCCCAGCGCCCGGGACGCCGTGCTGATCCGGGGCCTCGAGGCGCTTGGCTGGCATCATGGCCTGCTCCCGCGCAACGTCCGCGGCTGCTCGCAGGCGGACGATTGCGGCTATTGCGGGTATGGCTGCCGCCGCGGCGCGAAGCAGTCCACCCTGATCACCTACCTCCAGGACGCGTTCGACCACGGCGCCCGTATTCTGGTGGGCGCGGACGTCCGCCGGATCAGCATGGATCGCGGCCATGCCACGGGCGTCGAGGCGATCGTGCGTCACCCGCAGGCCGCGCGCCCCTTCTCGCTGACCGTGCGCGCGCGCGCCGTCGTCGTGGCCGGCGGATCCGTGCACTCCCCGGCGCTGCTGCTGCGCTCCGGGGTCGATCTGCCCGCGCTGGGGCGCCATCTCGCGCTCCATCCCGGCACCGCCGTCTTCGGGCTGATGCCCGAGGAGACGCGCCCCTGGACCGGCACCCTCCAGGCGCACTACTCCGACCAGTTCGCCGACCTGGATGCCGGCTATGGCTTCAAGTTCGAGACCGTGCCGCTGCACCCCTCGTTGTTCGCACTGGCGGTGCCGTGGGAGTCGGGTACCCAGCATGCCGACGCGATGGCGGCCCTGTCGCGCACGACACACGTGGCCGTGTTGCTGCGGGACCGGGACGGCGGCAAGGTGCGCATCGACGGCGACGGGAAGCCGGTGGTGTCCTACCGGCTCTCCGCCTACGACGCCGCCCACTTGCGGCGCGGCCTCGCCGAGGGTGCCCGGCTGCTGGAAGCGGCGGGAGCACGGGAGATCTGGTCGCCGCAGGCGCGTTGGATCGCCTATCGGCCGGACGGGTCCGGTGCGGCCCGCGACCGCTGGCTCGAGGAGATGGACCGCGCCGGCTATGGTCCCAACCAGATCCAGCTGGCCACGTTCCACCAGATGGCGTCGTGCCGCATGGGGACCAGCCCGCGGGATTCGGTGGTCAGCGCGGAGCACCAGGTGTGGGGCGTTCCGGGACTCTACGTCGCCGATGCCAGCACGTTCCCCTCCGCATCCGGCGTCAACCCGATGCTCACGATCATGGGGATCGCGCACCGGGCGGCGGTGATAGTTGACTCCAAGG
>Ga0326731_1000028_pt1 | contig 36570 bp, 27 predicted proteins | sample MHFSIPfraction_FD_207645 | JGI IMG/M metagenome (GOLD analysis project Ga0326731, IMG submission 207645) | Lab enriched peat soil microbial communities from Michigan Hollow, Ithaca, NY, United States - MHF9FY SIP fraction | ecosystem: Environmental > Terrestrial > Soil > Wetlands > Peat | place...
CAGTACGAGGTGCGGGTCGCGAACCCGGGTCCGGGCGCCGCGCCGGGCGGCGTCGCGGTCACCGTCGTGCTGCCGATCGGCTTCCGCTTCACCCGCGGCAGCGTGCACATCGACGACGTGAGGCAGCCCGACCCGAGTGTCTCGCCCGACGGCCGCACCTTGACGTGGACGCTGCCGGTCAGCGCGCTGCCCGAAGTGACACAGATCCGCTTCACCGTTGCCGTCGCGACGGGCGCGCAGGCCGGGCCCAACCGCACGAAGGCGACCGCCGACGCGATCGGCGGCACGCGCAGCGAGAGCGCGGTCGCGGTCGTGCGCGTCGAGCAGGAGCTGCTCGCCACCAAGTCCTACATCCTCGGCCGCGTCTCGAAGGGCGCGTGCACGGACAACGACTTCGGCGGCGAGCCGATCGTGGCCGCGCGCGTGTATCTCGAGGACGGCACGTACTCGGTCACCGACGCGAACGGCTTCTATCACTTCGAGGGCGTGCGCCCGGGCACGCACGTGGTGCAGCTCGACCTGGCGAGCCTGGCCGCGTGGGTCGAGCCGCTGCCCTGCCCGGGCGACGAGGGCCACCTGTTCGCGGGCCGGCCGTTCTCGCAGTTCGCGGATCTGCAGGGCGGCACTCTGTGGCGCAACGACTTCCGCGTGCAGGACCGGCCGCAGCGCCACGGCGCGGTGAATCAGCGCCTCGAGAGTCAGCGCGTCGGCGACGTGATTCACTACCAGCTCGCGCTGAACGGCAACGGCGTCGGCGTGCGCAATCCGCGCGCCGTGGTGATGCTGCCCGACGGCGTCGAGTATGTGCCCGGCAGCGTGAAGAGCGGCGGCGCCGCGTTCCCCGAGCCGCAGATCGACGGCAACGCGCTCACCTTCCGCCTCGGCGACGAGACGATGGACGAGTGGTCCATGGAGCTCACCCTCGATGCGCGCGTCTCCGCGGCGAAGAACGCCGACCTCGAGACCAAGTCGGTCGTTCTCTTCGAGACGCCGACCGAGAAGTCGAGCAAGACACCGATCGCGCTGAATCTCTTGCAGGGTTCGTCGAGCGCGGGCAGCGGCATGCAGGCCGTCGAGACACTCGGCCTGCACGAGGGCCAGGAGTGGAAGCCCAGCGGGGAGCCCGCGGCCGAGGCGCCCAAGCCCGCGACCTACAACACCTACAACAAGGCGTGGCTCGATCAGGCGACGCCCGGCTTCGAGTGGCTCTCGCCCGAAGCCGGCTTCGCGCCGCCGATCGCGGCCGTGCACGTCGCGATCAAGCACGCGCCCGACGCGCGGGTCGAGCTGTGGCAGAACGACGCGCTCGTCTCGAAGTTCAACTTCGAGGGCGCGTTCAAGAACACCGCGGGTAGCGTCGCGCTGTCGCGCTGGCGCGGCATCAACCTCGTCGACGGCGACAACCGCTTCGTCGCGAAGGAGCTCGACGCGAACGGCGACGTGATCGCCACGATCGAGAGACTCATTCACTACGCCGGCCCGCCGTTCAAGGTCGAGCTCGCGCCCGAGAGCTCGGTGCTCGTCGCGGACGGCCGCGCGACGCCCGTGATCGCGGTGCGACTCACCGACAAGGACGGGAAGCCCGTGCGCGAAGGCGCGGTCGGCAACTTCGAGATCGATCCGCCGTATCAGCCGAAGCTCGACCCGAGCGTGCGCGAGCTGCGCCGGCAGGCGGGTCTGCCGACAGAGACGCCGTCGTACCGCATCGGCGCGAACGGCATCGCGCGCATCGAGCTCGAGCCCACGACGGCCTCGGGCAAGACGACGCTGCGCTTCATGCTCGCGGGGCAGCACAAGCGCGAGCTGCACCCGTGGCTCGAGGCCGAGGCGCGCGACTGGGTGTTGGTCGGACTCACCGGCGGAACGCTCGCGCACGCCGACGTCTCGGAGCACATGCAGGGCTTCTCCGGCGCGCCCGACGACGGCTTCTCGCTCGACCGCGGCACGTCGTTCTTCGCGAAGGGCCGGGTCAAGGGCTCGTGGCTGCTCACCGCCGCCTACGACTCACAGCGCGAGAAGAGTGAGTCGGACGATCTGTTCCGCAAGGCGCTCGAGGGCGGCATCGATCCGAACCAGTACTACACCCTGTACGGCGACACGAGCGAGCAGCGCTTCGAAGCACCGAGTCAGCGGCCGCTGTACGTGAAGCTCGAGCGCAAGCAGTTCTTCGCGCTGTTCGGCGACTACAGGACGGGACTCACGACCACCGAGCTCGGCCGCTACAACCGCAGCTTGAACGGCCTGCACACCGAGTTCGAGAGCGATCACTTCGCGCTCTCCGCGTTCGGCGCCGACACGAATCAGGCGTTCGTCCGCGACGAGATCCGCGGCGACGGCACGTCCGGCCTGTACCAGCTCTCGCGCACGTCGATCGTGGTGAACAGCGAGAAAGTGCGCATCGAGACACGCGACCGTTTCCACTCCGAGACCGTCCTGACCGAGCAGCCGGAAGCGCGCTACGTCGACTACAACATCGACTACCAGATGGGCACGATCTTCTTCAAGCAGCCCATCCCGAGTCACGGCGAAGGCTTCAACCCGCTGTTCATCGTGGTCGAGTACGAGGCCGACGACCACAACGACCAGAAGATGTCCGGCGGCGGCCGCGGCGCGCTGAAGCTCTTCGACGACAGCGTCGAGATCGGCACGACCGTCCTGCACGAGGGCACGGTCGGCCGCACGTCGAGCCTGTACGGCAGCGACGTGCGCATCGACCTCGACGATTCGACGCGCTTCCGCGGCGAGTACGCGTCGACTCACTCGGCGCTGCTCGATCCGAACTCGGACGGCCAGGGCGGTGCATGGCTGGCGGAGGTCACCCGCCGCGACGCGGCCCTCGACACGCGCGCGTACTACCGCGAGCAGCGCTCGGGCTTCGGCGTCGGCCAGCAGTCGGCGAGCGAGACGTCCACGCGCAAGATGGGCGTCGACGCGCGCTATGCGCTGACCCCCGAGTGGCGCCTCCTGGGCCAGGCGTTCCGCGAGAGCGACCTCGCCTCGAGCGCGACCCGCGACATCTTCGAGGGCCGCACGGAGACTCACCAAGGCCCGCTCGGCGCGTACGGCGGCTTCCGCTGGGCGCACGATCAGCTTCAGGACGGCACGGACGCGGTCGCGCCGCAGATTCTCGGCGGCGCGAGCTACGTGACTTACGGGAGCCGGCTCAAGCTGCGCGGCGACAGCGAAGTGACCGTGGGCGGGAGTGACAGCCTCGACTTCCCCACCCGCTTCCTGGTCGGCGCCGACTTCGCGCTCCTGCCGTCACTCACCGTGTTCGGCGAGGAGGAGCTCGCGCTCGCCGACCAGCGCAGCACGACCTCGACCCGCGTCGGCCTGCGCACGAGCCCGTGGCAGGGCAGCCAGATGAGCGCGTCGCTCGGCCAGCGCGCGCAGCAGGACGCGACCCGGCTCTTCACGACCATCGGCGCGCTGCAGACGTTCCAGCTCACCGACGCGTGGAGCTTCGACTTCGGCGTCGACAACTCGATCACCCTGCACGGCGACAGCGTGCCCTCGAGTCAGATCTCGCCCTTCGGCGACAAGCAGCCCGTTGCGAACGGTCTCTCCGGCGATCCGGGCGGCGACGACTTCACGTCGGTCTCGATCGGCACGACCTACGCCGAGAGTCTCTGGGCCGCGAACCTGCGCGTAGAGACTCGCCAGGGCAGCGCGCGCGACAAGTGGGGCGTCACGGCCGGCGCGTACCGCCAGATCGACGACGGCATCGGCATCGCGCTGCGCGCGGAGTTCTTCGACATGAACGGCTCGCCCGCGCCTCTGGGTACGACCCCGACTTACTCGTCGTCGTTCGACTCGACCACCACGACGCCCACGACCGGCTCGGGCAGCGGGCTCTCGTCACTGTACGGTGTACAGTCGCTCGGCCGGCTGCGCTTCTCGGCGGTCTACCGCCCGGTGGGCAGCCGCTTCATCCTGCTCGACTCGACCGAGTTCCGCCGCGAGGGGCTCAACGGCGACGTCTTCACGAGCCGCTCGAACCGCATCGTCAACAACGCCAACCTGAACGTGAAGCTCGACCGCAAGACACAGCTCTCGTTCCAGTACGGCGCCAAGTATCTGCTCGAGAACATCGACGACCAGAACCTGTCGGGCTACACCGACGTGGCCGGCGTCGAGCTGCGCCGCGACATCTGGGGCGGCTTCGACCTGGGCGCGCGCGCGGGGCTGCGCCACTCGTACTCGGACGGCGCGACGCAGCAGCTCTACAGCGCGTCCCTCGGCTACATCGTGATGAAGAATCTCTGGGTCACCGCCGGCTACAACTGGGGCGGCTACCGAGACACCGACTTCTCGAAGAAGGACTGGACCAGCCAGGGTCCGTTCGTCTCGTTCCGCTACAAGTTCGACCAGCAGACCGTCAAAGAGCTGCTGGAGTGGGGCGAGTAGCCGAGTCACTCGCGCCGCGATCCACGTCCGGCTCGAGGAAGATCAGGCGGGCGGCGGGGGCGACGGCGCGCACGCGCCGCTCGGTCTCGTCGATGGCCTTCGCGAGCGAGGCGAAGTCGAGGCGCGGATCGAAGGCGAGCTTGCTCGCGACGAGTAAGTCATCCGGGCCGAGATGCATCGTGCGCAGGTGAATGATGCGCGCGACGTGCGGCGCCGACTCCATCGCGAGGCGGATCTTCGCGACGTCCGCGGGCGAAGCGGCCTCGCCGATCAAGAGACTCTTCATCTCGATCGCGAGCAGCACGGCGACCACGCCGAGCAGAACGCCGATCGCGATCGAGCCCGCGGCGTCGAAGCGCGGATCGCCGGTCAAGATCGCGAGGCCGATGCCCACGGACGCGATCGCCAGACCCGTGAGGGCCGCCAGATCTTCGAGCAGCACGACCGGCAGCTCGGGGCTCTTCGTGTGTCGGATGAACGCGAGCCACGACTCACCTTTGCGCACGTGATTCGCCTCACGCTGCGCGGTGAGGAACGAGCCGGTCTCGAGCGCGAGTGACACGCCGAGCACGGCGATCGCCCAGAGCGGGCTCTCGAGCTCGTCGGGGCTGCGGAACTTCTCGATGCCCTCGCCGATCGCGAACAGCGCGCCGAGCGAGAACAGCACCAGCGCGACCACGAACGCCCAGAAGTAGCGCTCGCGGCCGTAGCCGAACGGGTGCTCCTCCGTCGCCGCGCGGCGCGCGCGCGCGCCGCCGAGAAACAGCAGCGCCTGGTTGCCCGTGTCGGCGACCGAGTGCACCGACTCCGCGAGCATCGACGCGGCGCCCGTGAACCCGAACGCCGCGAACTTCGCGACCGCAATGCCCAGGTTCGCCGCGAACGCCGCGATGATCGCGCGGCGACTGCCCTCATGCACCCTTCACCCCTCCCGGCTTGGCACGTCTACCTTAGCCGACGTCTGCCGCAAGCGAGCGCAAAGCGAGCGCGCAGTGAGCCGAAGGCGAACGAAGCCGGGTGGCCCGCGGCCGCCCGCGGGCCGGGACCCGTCGGACTAACGCGCGAACACGGAAAAGTCGTGTACGCCGCGAAAGCCGAGCTGCGCGAAGAGATGCTCGGCCGGTCGCTCGTCCTCTTTCAGGTGCACGACGACGCGGCGTTCGGATGTCTCGAGAGCGCGTGACAGCGCTTCGGCCAGCGCGCGCGCGAAGCCCTGGCGGCGGCAGTCTTCGCGTGTCTCGAGCTGTCCGATCAGGGCGATCCGCTCGCTCAGCAGGCGCGCGCCAGCGACGGCGATGAGGTCGCCGAACGCGTCGCGGATCCCGAAGAACGGACCGAGCACCAGCGAGAGCGGCGTAAAGCCGGGCCCGCAGAAGCGCTCGAGCTCGCGTGCGTCCGTGAGTCGCTCGATCTGCGGATCGACGGGCGCCGCTGACTCGCGCGGGTCGAGCCGCACCATCTGGCGCTCGGTGCGAATCGCGCGCCCGCCCGCGCGCGCGAGCTCACGAGTGACTCGCGCCGGAACGCGACACACGAAGGGCGGCTCCAGTCGCGCGAAGAGTGCGCTGGCCACGCCCGGCAGCGCGCCGTCGATCGCGACGGCGCGGAACGGGAACAGACCCTCGACCGCGGCGGCGAGCCCGACCACGCGCTCGCCATGAAATGCCACCAATGGCTCGGCGCGCGCGCGCAGGATCGGAACCTCGAGCGCGGCGTGCAGCCACAGCCGCTCGTAGATCGACGCGCGCGCAAACGCGCGCGCGGCCGCCTCTGCGGCCTCATCCCCCTCCTTCAGCGGCCGGAACGTGTACGGACCCTGCATTGCGAGCTGCACTTGGAGCCGATCGTATCGAATCCTGTGTGCTCCCCAGCCTACTTTCTGTGATGCAGGTCCACTACTCTGCGCTCGGCCTCTGACACCGGCCCGCGGGCTGATGTCCCGCGGGGGGCCGACCGAGGGGAATCTGGACGAGTCGGCGACAGCGACACGCGGCGACTGGATCGCGCCCACCGCGCTCGTGCTCTTCGCGTGGATCGTGCGCGAGCTGCGCTGGCTGCAGGCCACCGTGATGATGAACGACGGCCCGGAGTTCATCCGAATCGCGCAGCGCTTCGCCGCCGGTGACTGGCGTACGGCGCTCGGGCACGACTATCACCCGCTGTATCCGCTCGCCGTTGCGGCGGCGCATCCGATCTTCGGAGACTGGGAGCGCGCGGCGGTGGCGGTCTCCGTCGCGGCGGGCGCGCTCGCGGTCGCGGCGCTCTTCGCGCTGCTGCGCGCCGCCTTCGACCGCCGCACCGCGTGTGTCGGCGCGTTTCTCCTCGCCGTGCACCCGATCGCGATCGAGTTCTCGGACGTACAGAGCGACGCGTTCTACCTGTGTCTGTTCGTCGCGAGCGCATGGCTCCTGTTCGGAGCCGTGCAGGGCGCGAGCGCGCGCGCCGCGTTCGTCGCGGGCGCGGCGTCGGGGCTCGCGTATCTCGCCCGACCCGAGGGCCTCGGCACCGTCGTCGTCGGCGTGGGTCTCGCGGCGTACGAGCTCGCGCGCCGACACTGGAAAGTGTCGGTGGGCGCGCGCTTCGTGGCCGCGCTCGTGCTCGGGGCGGTGCTGGTCATGTCGCCGTACGTGGCGCTGCTCTCGGCGCGCTCCGGGACCTTGATGCTCACGGGCAAGAAGTCGGTCGCGGGGGTGCTGGGCGTCTCGGCGGCGCGCGCATGGCTCACGACGGGATCGGTCGAGTACCGTCCGCCGAAGGCGCTCGACCCGCTGCTCGCCGAGCGCCCGGATCTCACGCCGCCGCCGCCCGGAGTGACTCCGTTCCGGGACGCGCCGGTGGCGAAGGGCGCGGCGCGCTACCCGAGGGCGGCCGCACTGATTGCAGGCGTCATTCCGAAGGCGCTGCGGCCGGAGCTTCTCGTCCTCTTGGCCTTCGGGCTCTGGGCGGCGCGCGGGCGCGGGCCGGGGCGCGCACACTTCTTCGCGGCCTACACCGCGCTGTATCTGTTCGTGCTGTTCGGGCTCGCGGCGAGCTCCGGATACGTGAGTCGGCGCCACGTCTTGCCGCCGGGAACGCTCCTGTTCGGCTACGCGGCGCTCGGCGCCGGCGTGCTGGCCAGCTCGCTCGAGCGGATCCCGGCCGTCGCGAAGCGACTCACTCCCGCCGTGAGCCTCGGCGTCGTGCTGGCGCTGATCGGCGCGGCTGGGCTGGGCAAGGCGCTGTCGCCGAAGCGAGGCAACTCACTGCCGGAGCGGCTCGCGGCCGAGTGGGTGCGCGAGAGCGGTGGGCTCGCGCCGGAGGAAGCGGTCGGCGCCGTGAAGCAGCGCGTCGGCTACTACGCAGGCGCGCGCTTCGTCGACCTGCGGCACGCGCCGCACGAGGCGCTGCTGATCCCGTTCCTGAAGCGCGAGCGCGCGCGCTATGTCGTCGTCGACGACAGCGAGCGCACCGAGCTGGAGCGCATGCTCGCCGGCGCGCCCGGCGCCGTCCGGCTCGTGCACGAAGAGCGCGTGGGTCGCGATGCGGCCTTCGTCTACGAGGTCCAGTGAGTGGTGGGGAGAGGCTCGCGTCCATGACTCGATTGCTCGAGATCGTCGCCGACGGGAGCCCGGGCGGTGGTCCCACGAACGTGCTCTCGCTGCTCGACGATCTCTCGCGGCTCGGCGGCTACGAGCTCGCGCTCGCCGTGCAAGGCGGCTCGTACGCGTTCGAGCAGGCGAAGAGCCTCGGCGTGCCCGCGTTCGGGATCGACTTCGCGCGCACGCGCGCGCCGTTCGCCGCGGCGCGCGCGCTCCGCGAGCTGATTCATTCGCTCGAGCCGGACATCGTTCACGTGAATGGCTCGCGCGCGGGCTTCTTCCTGGCGTGCGTGCCGCGCGGCCGCCACTTCCCGGCGGTCGCCTACACCGTTCGCGGTTACCACTTCCTGGGCAAGCGGGCGGGCGCGCGCGAGCTCGCGGCGCTGGCCGACCGCTTCGCGCACGCGCGCGCCGACGCGATCATCCACGAGTGCCGCTACGACGCGGCACTCGCCACGCGCTGGCATCTCCTGCCGCGCGGCGCGCGCTGCGAGGTGATCTACAACGGCATCGACCGCGCCGAGCTGCCGCGCGCCGCGAACACGGATCTGCGCTGCGTCGCCTTTCTCGGCCGACTCTGCTTCCAGAAGGACCCCGATCTCTTGGCCGAGATCGCGGCCGGCCTGGGACGCGCGGGCTACCGGCTGCGCGTGATCGGCAGCGGCGAGCTCGAGGGAGAGTTCCGCGCGCGCCTGCGCGCGCTCGGCGTCGAGTCGAAGGTCGAGATGCTGGGCGCCTTGCCGCGCGCGCAGGCGCTCGAGTCACTCGCGAGCGCGGCTGCGCTCGTGCTGCCGTCGCGCTGGGAGGGCCTGCCGATCGCGCCGATCGAAGCGATGGCGATCGGCGTTCCGGTGGTGGCCGCGAACGTCTCGGGGCTGCCGGAGATCGTCGACTCCGGCGTGTCCGGGGCGCTCATCGACGAGCGCCGTCCCGAGCCCTACGTCGCGGCGATTCGCGCGCTCTGCGAGGACCCGGCGCGCCGCGCGCGCACGCTGGCCGAGGCGCAGCGCACCGTCGACTCGCGCTTCCTGCGCGCGCGCAACGTCGAGGCGCACGTCGCCCTCTTCGAGTCACTGCTGGAGGAGAAGCGCGGGCCGCGCCACGCGGCGCCGAGTCACCCGCCGAGCTAGAAGCGGGCGCGCAGTCGCTCCCAGAGCGCCTCGCGCAGCACTGCTCCCGCGCGCGCGCGGTCTTCGAGCGCGAGCCGCGCGAGCGTGCCGGCGCGGCGCGCGCCGTGCTGCAGGGTCGTGCCGAGGTGGCGCGCGTACTCGAGCGCGCGTGCGAACGCGATCTCGGTCGTGCCCGCGTCCGCGAGGAAGTGCGCGGGATAGCCGCGCGCGCGCAGGTGCCTGCGCTGGAGGCTCTCGACGGCGATGCCCGCGGAGCGGCCGAGCTCCGTCTTCCAACCGTCGGCCCGCGCCGCCTGCGGCGGCTTCTCGACCAGCGCGTGGAGTCCGCGCTCGCCCGCGGGAACCTCGAAGCGACCCGCGCCGGCGCCCGCCCGGAGCTCTACACCGAGGCGTGTCGCCAACTCCTTGCGCAGCTCCGCGAGCGAGGCGTCGGGGCGCGCGAGAAACTCCTCGTAGCGGACGTTCAGCACGCGCTCGGGCCGGCGCGCCGCGAACGCGTCGAGCCGGTCGAGATACTCGGTCCAGATGCGCGCGCAGTGCACTGGGTCGCCGCGGCCCATCGGATGCCCGGGGTCGTAGTCGCTCTCCGTGTGGATCAGCGAGTTCACCACGGCGCGGCCGTCCCGCTCGACGTGGACGAAGACCGCCTCGGGAAACACTTCGAGCGCGCGCTCGGCGACCCACAGACTCGCCGAGTTCTTGATCGCGACGACCCGCGGCTCGCGGCCGCGGTGCGCGGCGTGCGCCGCGACGAGCTCCTCGACCAGCGCGCGCGTGCCTCGGCCCGCGCAGCTCCGGGCCGCGGCTTCGAGCTCCGAGTCATCCAGCTCCAGGTTCCGGATCTGCCGGTCGAGCATCATCACTCGCAGCAGCGCGTCGGCGTCCATGCGCAGAACCCGCGACTCGGGCAGGCGCAGGAGTGCGATCGCCGCATTCCACTCGGGAGTCACGAGCAGGTCGGGCGAGATCGCGTCGAGATGGCGCGCGAACAGCGTGGAGCCGGAGCGCGCCACGTAGATCAGGAATGCGAGCTTCATCTCGCGACGCGGCAGAACGCGAGCACTCGCTGCCTCGCAGTGACTCCAGCGCGGAACTCGACCTCGGAGAAGATGTGGTGCTGCGCGACGAACAGGTTCCGGAACGCGGCGCGCGTGAAGTAGAAGGTTCGGTGGTAGGCGCGCGGCCCGACGGCCATGAGCGGGATCGAGCGCGGCAGCGCGCGCAGCATGAGTGAGTACACGCGCGAGCGGATCTTCTCGTAGACGTTCGGCTCCTCGCGGTCGCCGCCGACGTAGTTCAGGAGCGCCGGATCGCTCGGCAGACAGAACTCGATCACCACCCGGTCGCGCGAGAGTCGCGCCAGATTGCGCACGGTCGCGATCGGATCGAGCACGTGGTGCAGCACGTTCAGAAACAGCACCAGGTCGAAGCGCTCGCTGAAGTCCAGCTCCTCGGCGCGGCCCTGCACGATGCGATACGAGCCGCCGTACAGCTCCGCGATGCGCGCCGCGATCGCGAAGCGCTCCGGATCGAGCTCGACTCCCACCGCCGCCTGCGCGCCGCGCCGCAGCGCCTCGCCCGGGTAGAAGCCGTAGTAAGTCCCGACGTCCAGCACGCGCTGGCCAGTGACTCCGCCAGAGAACACCAGGTCGGCGGCGTGCGCGCGGCCGTTGCCCGGCAGCTCGAGCCCGTGCGGAAGCGGCACCGCCATGTAGCCCGTCGGGCGCGTCTCGCGCACGAACCGCTCGACCTCTTCGCGCGACGCCTCCGCCACCGCTATTCCAGGTGCAGGATCGCGTCGGCGCGCAGCACCGAGCGCAGCTCGTCGAGTCTCTCGGGCGCGCGCGCGCGCACGAACTCCGCCAGCTCGCGCACGTCGCCGAACTCGCGCTCCGCGTAGCCGCTCGCGATGAAGCGGAGATACACGCCGGGGTCGTCGCGGAAGACCTCGCGCAGCGGCCAGGTGTTGTCGAGCGGCCGGAGCTCGCGCTTGCTGCGCACCACGTACTGACCCGGCTCGAGCTCCTTCTGACCCGCGAGCCAGAGCAACGCCAGACGGTGACACCCGTCCCCGGCGATATAGCGCGCAGTCACGGCCTTGCCGGTGTCCGTCGGGAGCAGGCGCTCCGCGCGCCGCAACACGATCGGCCGGCGCCGGTCGAAGCCGATCTTCGCGAAGCTGCGGCACAGCTCGAAGCTCGCGCGCACGCGCTCGCTGAACGCGCGGCCCCGCGCCAGGGGATCGGCGGCGAGCTCGGGCGCGTTGCGCGGGCAGTAGACCTCGGTCCACCAGAGCCAATAGGGCGTCGAGCGCGCGATGCTGGAGAGACTCTCGTCGGGCTCGCCGCCGCGTTCGGCGTGCAGCGCGCACAGGCGCAGGAATTCGCGCCGCACCTCCAGGTCGAAGCGCAGCGGGCTCGCGAGCATGCGGATCGGCACGGGCTCGGTGCCCGGCGCGACGCTCCAGCCGCGCGCGGCTGCGAGCTCACCCGCCGAAGCGCGCAGTCGCCGCCACAGAACGCGCGCCGAAGTCTCGAGCCCGGAAGGCATCGCCCTATCGTAGCGGGACACCGCGCCGACGCCCCCGGATGAGAGACGGCCACTGATCTCGCCGTGCGGGCTAGCCGATATTGAAAGTGTGTTCACGCGTCGAGAGTTCGTTCGCTCGCTCGGAGGCGCGGCGGCGCTCGCCCTCGCTGCCTGCGCGAAGCTCGTGCCACACCGCGCCGCACGCGACGTAGGGCCGAACGTGTTGCTCATCCTCGCCGACGATCTCGGGCACGAGTGTCTCGGCTCGTACGGCGGCACGTCGTACCGGACGCCGCGCCTGGACGAGCTGGCGCGCGGGGGCATGCGCTTCGAGCGCTGCTTCGCGATGCCCATGTGTCACCCGTCGCGGCTCACGCTCCTGACCGGCCGCTATCCGTTCCGGACCCACGCCCGCTGGGGGACGTTCCCCGACGGCGAGCTCACGTTCGGCAACGTGCTGCAGCGCGCGGGCTATGCGACCGCGCTCTCGGGCAAGTGGCAGATGACCCTGCAGCGCAAGCACCCCGACCACATCGCGCGCTCGGGCTTCGCGACCAGCGCCGCGTGGGACGACGAGGGCTCGATCTACTGGAACCCCGCGATCCGCATCGACGGAGTGACTCGCGAGGACCTGCGCGACCGCTACGGTCCCGACGTGCACACCGAGTTCCTGATCGACTTCCTCGAGCGCGAGCGCACCGGGCCGTTCCTCGCCTACTTCCCGCTGACCCTGCCGCACCGCGAGGTCGTGCATCCCGTGCCGGGCGCGAGGCTCTCGAGCTACCCGGAGATGGTCGAGGAGATGGATCGCCAGATCGGCCGGGTGCTGGACGCGCTCGAGCGCCTGGAGCTGCGCGAGTCGACGATCGTGCTGTTCACCGCGGACAACGGTACACCGACCAGTGTCATCTCGCGCTTGGGCGCGCGCGAGATCCGCGGCGGCAAGTCGGAGATCACGGATGCGGGCACGCACGTCCCGCTGCTCGCGAGCTGGCCCGGCGTCGTGCCGCCGGGCTCCGTCTGCGGCGACCTCATCGACCTGTCCGACTTCATGCCGACCCTGGCCGAGCTCGCGCACGCCGAGCCGCCCGCGGGAGTCACTCTGGACGGCCGCAGCTTCGCGCCGCAGCTGCGCGGGCAGCCGGGGCGGCCGCGCGACTGGGTCTACGGCGGCTTCAACGGCCGCGCGTTCCTGCGCGACAAGCGCTGGAAGCTGACGGGGACGGGAGACCTCTTCGATCTGGAGCGCGATCCGGACGAGCGCGCGCCGATCGAGGAGCTGCACGACACGCCCGAGTCCGCCGCCGCGCGCGCGCGCCTGGACGCCTACGTGCGCGGCTACTTCCCGGCGCAGTCACTCGCGTAGAGACGCGGCTCCGGTCACGCGCCCCCGAAACGCGCGCGCAGGCGCCGCAGGTAGGGCTCGAGGTCCTTCCGCGCCACGACCAGCGTCTCGCCGACACCGCAGTGTGTCGCGCGGCGGAACGCGATCACGGTCGCGGTCGCCTCGACGCCGTAAGACACGAGGCTCGCGAACGCGGCGCCGACGATTCCGTAGCGAGGGATCGCCCACAGATTCACCGCGACGTTCACCGCGACCGCCAGCGCCTGCACCTCGGCGTTGAACCCCGGCTTGCCGATGGCGACGAAGTAGTTCGACACGACCGTGCGCACGGTGAGCATCGCCGTCGCCGGCAGGAGCACGAACAGCGGCAGCACCGAGGCTGCGTAGGCGCGGCCGAAGAGCAGCGGGACCGCGAGCGGCGCGACCAGCGCCAGCGCGATCCCCGACGCGCAGACCCAGAACACCAGGTGTCGAGTGACTCGGGCCGTGTACGGCCCCATCTCGGGCGGAGTCACCGTGGCGAGCTTCGGCAGCAGCGCGGAGCCGACCGAGTCGGGTACCACGCGCAGTCGATCGATCACGCTGACCGCCACCGCGTAGACCGCGATCTGCGCCGGGTCGACGCGCAGCACCGCCATGAGCATGACGTCCACGCGCTCGTGCAGCCGCGCGAGCAGCGTCTGCAGCTGACCCTTCGCGCCGAAGCGGACCGAGTCGCCGAGCTCGCGGGGATCGAGCGTGAATTCGATTCCGCTGCGGCGCAGCACGAGCGCGCCGAACACGACCAGCACGGCGATGCGCGCCGCCGCGGTCGCGACCAGCGCGCCCACAAGGTCGCTCTGAAGCACCACCAGCGACAGCCAGGTCGCCGCGAGAGTCACGAGCGCGATCGCGATCTGGTTGACGTTGCGCAGGTCGAAGCGGTCGATGCCGCGCGCCACCGCGTCGTAGAGGCCCGAGAAGAGATCCGCCGCCGCGAGCGCCAGGGCGAGATACACGAAGACGGGCGCCGCGCTCATCAGGAAGCGCTCGCGCAGCGGCTCGACGAAGAGCGCCGCGAGCAGCGCGAGCAGCGCGAACGCGGCGACCGTGAGCTCGAACGCCGCGCCTACCGCGCGCGCGCGCGCCTCGGGCCGCTGCGACATCCGGTAGATCACGACCATCCGCATGCCGAGCTGACTCAGCTGATCGCCGAACAGCGCGAGCGTGGCGACCACCGCGTAGATGCCGCGGTCGGACTCGGACAGCCAGCGCGCCAGAAGCACCGCGAGACCCAGACCGAGGAACGTGCGCACCACCTGAGTGAGCGCAGTCGAAGACGCGTTGCGCGCGAAGTTCATCGCGCGCTCGGTGGCACCCCGCCCAGCCATCGCACGTATCCTACCGGAGCGGATGGGGAGACCCTAGTCGGGCGCGCAATCTAGCCCGCTGGCCGGCGACGTACCGCGAAGGTATGTCACCGGGCTCGCGTCGATTCCGCGGTGCGATGGCGGCGCTGTTGCTGGTCACGGCCTGCGCGCCCACCAGCCAATACCCGATCGAGGGGAACGTCCCCAAGGAGAGCTACCGCCACGTGAGTGGCGTGGTCGACAAGCGCAATGCCTCGGCCGAGACGGCCTACGGGATCGCCAGCGCCGCGGCCTACGCGACGGGCGAGGTCATCGCGGGCGGCACTCCGCAGACGCTCAACAGGAACGAGGAAATACGCGCGGCCGCCGGAGGGCTGCCCCGGGTGACGCCCACGCCGGTGACGTGCCGAGTGATTCGCGAGTCGGAGCCGAAGTGAGTCGCCCTCGCGAGCGCGCACTTGCGCTCCTCGTCGCGGCGCTCGTCCTGACTCAGGCGGCGTGCACCATCGCGTACCACGAGACCAAGAACAAGTACTGGATGATGCTGAACGGCATGGAGCCGCTGCCGCCGGTCACAGTGACTGGCTCCCCGGGCTACGTCTCGTACCCGCTCCTGATCTCGCGCAAACACCTCTTCGCCGAGGTCTCCGACGGCTGCGCCGCGTTTCCGCTCGAGGTCGACGTGAAGATCACCCTGAAGGCCGCGCCCAACATCGCGGTCGCCCTGCTCTGGCTCCTGGTCTCGGGCGCCTCGGCCTACACCGTTCCGTATCGCAGCACGAGCCCGCGCGAGGCCGACTTCACGGTCAAGATCCGCGGCAGAGAGCTCAAGCAGTTCCACTATGAAGACGCGAAGTACGTCTGGATCTGGCTGCTCGCCCCGTTCGGGATCCGCGACGACAATGACGAGTACTACGTCGAAGAGCTGATCGCCGACCAGTTCGTGAACTCGTTCATCATCGACGTCTACAAGGATCCGGAGTTGCTCGCGCAGATGCGGGGCGCCTGACGGGATCGGCCGCATCGAGTAGCGTTGCGTCCGATGGCTGGCCCTCGAACGCTCGCCTATCGCCCCGACATCGACGGGCTGCGGGCGGTTGCGGTGCTCGCGGTCGCGTTCGGCCACGCGCACCTGCCCGGCTTCGCGGGCGGCTTCGTCGGCGTCGACGTCTTCTTCGTGATCTCGGGTTACTTGATCACGCAGATTCTCACGCGCGAGCTCGAGCGCGGAACGTTCTCGGTGCTCGGGTTCTACGAGCGGCGGATCCGGCGAATCTTCCCGGCGCTCTTCGTCGTGCAGCTCGTGACTCTGGCGATCGGCTGCTGGCTGCTCTTGCCGGACGACCTCGTCGCTCTGGCCCGCAGCGCGGTCGCGACGACGTTCTTCTCGGCGAACTTCCTGTTCTTCGGCGAAGCCGGGTATTTCGAGCGGGCGTCGTGGACCAAGCCGCTCTTGCACACGTGGTCACTCGCGGTCGAGGAGCAGTTCTACATCCTGTTTCCCGCGCTGCTCTTGTTCGCGCGCCAGCGCCTCTCGGGCCGCTATGTCGCGCCGATCGCAGCGATCGTGTTGGTCTCGTTCGCGGCGTGTGTGATCGGCACTCACAACTATCCGGAGGCCAACTTCTATCTCGCGCCGATGCGCGCGTGGGAGCTCGGCGCGGGCTGCCTGCTCGCGCTCGGCGGCGAGCGCGCGGCTCTGCGCGGCGTGGCGCGCGAGCTCGCGGCCCTCACCGGGGCGGCGCTCATCGCCTACTCGGTCGTCTGCTACAGCGACGATACTCACTTCCCCGGAGTCACCGCGCTTCCGCCGGTCCTCGGCGCGGCGCTGATCCTGTGGGCGGGGATCGGCGGGTCGAGCGCGATCGGCCGCGCGCTCTCGACCCGGCCGGCGGTCTTCATCGGGTCGATCTCCTACTCGCTGTATCTCTGGCACTGGCCGCTCCTGGTCTACGCCGCCTATCTCCTGCTGCGGCCACTGACTCGCCTCGAAGCCAGCGGGGTCGTCGTCCTCTCGGTCGCGCTCGCGGCCGGCTCGTGGCGCTTCGTCGAGCGGCCCTTCCGCGGCGCGCGAAGCCGGATCCGCGCGAGGCCGCTCTTCGCCGCGGCGGCTTCGGTATCGGTCGCGACGGCCGCGCTCGGCGTCGCGATCGCGGCGAGCGATGGGCTGCCGCAGCGCGCCGGCGAGCAGGTCCTGCGCTTCGTGGAGACGCGGAGAGAGAGGGCTTCGCTGACCGCGCGCTGCAGCGGCGGCGACGGCGAGCCGAGTCACGCGCCGTTCAAGAAGGCGCTGGGTGACTCCCGATCCGCGCAGCCGAGCTTCGTCGTCTGGGGTGACTCCTACGCCTGCATGCTGGCCGAGACGCTCGCGTCCATGGGCGCGCGCGAAGGCCGGAGCGGCCTCCTCGCCTGGGCCGGAGGCTGCCCGCCGCTCCTCCTGCGCTGGGACCCGAGCGAGCGCGACGACTGCGCCACGGCGAACGAGCGCGTCTTCGCCGCAATCGCCGCAGACCCTCGACTCACCGACGTCGTGCTGATCGCGCGCTGGGCGTACTACTTCGACGGGCACGGCTACGGGAACGAGCGGATCCAGGCCGCCTGGCCGAGCTCTCTCTCCGCCGGCGACGGCCCCGAGCATCGACCCGCGGCCATCGACACGGCGCTCGACCGAACCGTCGCGCGGCTCGTCCGTGAGGGCCGGCGTGTCTGGGTCGTCGGGCCGATCCCCGAAGTCGGCTGGGACGTCCCCTCGGTGCTCGCGCGCGCGGCGATGCACGGCTGGACGATCGACATCGACCCGCGTCCGACTGACTTCCACGCCCGACAGCGAATGGTGTTCCCGGCGCTCGATCGGCTCGCGGCGCAGCCGGGCGTTGGCGTGCTGTATCCGCACGAGCGCCTCTGCAGTGAGTCGACCTGCACGGTCGTGGAGAACGGCGTCGCGCTCTACAGCGACCCCGACCACGTGTCGCGCGCGGGAGCGGAGCGGGTGTCTCCGGTGCTCGCACCCATCTTCGCGCCGACGCCGGACCGCGGCATCGGAGTACACTGAGCCTTGTCATGCCCCGCGAGGAGCTCCCGAGGCGGCTGGCAGCGATCCTGTCGGCGGACGTCGTAGGTCACACGCGCCTGATGGCGGCCGACGAGGTCGCGACCCTGCACCTGCTGCGCAGCCACCGCGAGGTCCTCGAGCAGGCGATCGCCCGCAACGGCGGGCGCGTGGTCGACGCGGTCGGCGACAACCTGCTGGCCGAGTTTCCCAGCGCCGTGCGCGCGGTGGAGTGCGCCGTGCAGGCGCAGCGCGAGGTCGCCGCGCGCAACGCCGACGCGCCCGCGGAGCGGCGGCTCGCGTTCCGCATCGGCATCCACGTGGGCGACGTGATCGTCGACGGCGAGCGGATCGCGGGAGTCGGCGTGAACACGGCCGCGCGCATCCAGTCACTCGCGGACGCGGGCGGAGTCGCCGTGTCCGGTGCCGTGTTCGAGCAAGTCTCGGGCAAACCCGGTCTCGCGTTCGAGAGTCTCGGCGAGAAGTCGCTGAAGAACCTGGACCGGCCGGTCCTCGTGTACCGGGTCCAAATCGGCGAGCGAGTCAGCGCCGAGCCGGGCCCCGCGGTCCTGTCTCCAGGCGCCGAGACACCCGGCATCGCGGTGCTCCCGTTCGAGAATCTCTCCGGTGATCCGGAGCAGCAGTATCTCGCCGACGGCATCGCGGACGACCTGATCAACCACCTCGCCCGCTGGGCGTTGCGCGTCGCCGCTCGCGCCGCGAGCTTCGCCTTCCGCGACCGGCGCCCGGCTTTGCGCGAGATCGAGCGCGAGCTGCACGTGCGGTATCTCGTCGACGGCACCGTCCGCCGCTCGGGCGCCGGACTGCGAATCACCGCCAATCTCGTCGACCTGTCGACGGGCACCACGCTCTGGTCGCGGCAGTGGAACCGCACCGCGAGCGATCCCTTCGCAGTCGAGGACGAGATGGTGTTCGCGATCGAGCGGGCGATCGGCATGCGCATCTCGCGCAACGAAGAAGACCGCGCGCTGCGCACTCCGCTGGCGAGCCTCGGAGCCTGGGAGTACGCGGCGCGCGCCTCGTGGCACGCCGCGCGCTACACGCTGGAGGACTGGCGGCTGGGCCTCGCGGCGGCGAAGCACGCCCTGGAGCTCGATCCGCGCTTCGCGTGGGCGCACGCGCTCGTCGCGGCGCTGCTGGTGGATGGCGTCGCCAGTGGCTGGCCGAGAGACCCGGACGCCACACGCGCCGAAGCGCTCGAAGCTGCGCGCACGGCCGTCGCTCTAGACCCCGGCCTGCCGATCGGTCACGAGGTGCTCGCCATGGCGGCGTTTCTCGCGGGTGACTCGCGGACGGCGCTCGCGTCCATCGAACGAGCCATCGCGATCGCCCCCTCGTGGATCGCGCCCCGCGGAATCCTGGGTTGGATGCTCGCGCTCTCGGGCAAACACGAAGAGGCGATCCCGATCCTCGAGGAGCTCGTGCGCACCGGGACCGAGGAGCGCGTCGTCGCCGGCGGATATGTGAGTCTCGCGCTCGCTCAGTTCACGGCGGGGCGAAGCGAGGTCGCGCTCGCCTGGGCCGAACGCGCCTACTCGGATCGAGACGATCCCCTGCGCAGGGGCCTGCTCGCGGCGATCCTCGCCACGCTCGGTCGGGCCGACGAGGCAAAGAAGCTGCTCGTGCCGGCTGGCATCTACCGCATTCGGAACGTCGCGCCGATCATCGCGCACATGGACCGCGGATTGGTGACTCGTCTCCTGGACGGGCTGCGCGCCGCCGGAGCCGAGGAGTGACTCGGACTACCCCTTCGGGGGCATCCGGATCGCGCCGTCGAGCCGAATCACTTCGCCGTTCAGCATGCCGTTCTCGATGATCGAGCGCGCGAGGTGGGCGTACTCGATCGGGCGGCCGAGGCGCTTCGGGAAGGGGATGTTCGCGGCGAGCGCCTGGCGCGCGGGCTCGGGCAGGCCGGCGAGCAGCGGCGTGTCGAACAAGCCGGGCGCGATGGTGACGACGCGGATGCCGAGTGACGCGAGGTCGCGCGCGACGGGAAGAGTCATGGCGACGACCGCGCCCTTCGACGCGGCGTAGGCGACCTGGCCGATCTGGCCGTCGTAGGCGGCGACGGAGGCGGTGTTCACGATGACTCCGCGCTCGCCGTCGGCGTCGGGCGGGTTCTTGCTCATGCGGTCGGCTTCGAAGCGGATCGCATTGAAGGTGCCGACGACGTTCACCTCCATGACTTTCTGGAATGGCTCGAGCGCGTGCGGGCCGTCCTTGGTCACGGTGCGCTGTGCCCAGCCTATGCCCGCGCAGTTCACTGCGATGCGGATCCCGCCGAACTCCTTCACCGCGCGGTCGATCGCCGCCTCGACCTGATCGCCCTTGGTCACGTCGCAGGCGCAGAAGATCGCGCCGCGGCCGAGCACGCGCGCGGTCTCCTCGCCGTTCGAGCGCGGCAGGTCGAGGATGGCGACGCGCGCGCCGGCGGCGAGTAACTCGCGCGCGGTGGCGCCGCCCAGGCCCGAGGCGCCGCCGGTGACGACGGCGCCCGCGCCGTGGATGTCCATGTCCTAGCTCTCCTGCTCGAGATACGTGTAGCCGCTGATGCCCTGCTCGAAGCGGCGGCGGAGCAGCGCGGACTCTTCGATGGTGAGTCGGCCCTCGCGCATGGCCGTCTCGGCGGCGAGCCGCACTTGCTCGGAGAGCTGGCGGCGGTCGTAGCCCAGATACTGGATGACCTCTTCGACCGAGTCGCCCTCGACGACCTGCTCGACGGTGTAGCCGCCGTCCTCGTAGATCTTCACGTGAACCGCGTCGGTGTCGCCGAACAGGTTGTGCATCTCGCCCAGCGTCTCTTGGTAGGCGCCGACCAGGAACACGCCGATGTAGTACGGCCGTCCGTTGGGCGCGTGCAGCTCGAGGACGCTCTTCACGTCGCGCAGGTCGATGAACTGGGCCACCTTTCCGTCCGAGTCACAGGTCAGGTCGGCGAAGGTGCCGCGGCGCGAGGGCGACTCGTCCAGGCGGTGGATCGGCACCACCGGGAAGAGCTGCTTCATCGCCCACGAGTCCGGCAGTGACTGGAACACGGAGAAGTTCCCGTAGTAGGTGTCGGCCAGCTGCCGGTCGAGGCGCTGCAGATCTTCGGGCACGTACTCCATGTCGCGCACGATGCGCATGATCTTCTCGGTGCAGGCCCAGAAGAGCTCCTCCATGCGCGCGCGCGTCTGCAGGTCGAGGTAGCCCAACGAGAACGCCGTGGTCGCCTCCTCCTTCAGCTGCAGCGCGTCGTTGTAGGACTCGAGCACGTTCCGCGCGGAGATCGAGGACAGCACCTCGTGGAGCTGCTGAATCACCTTCGGGTCGTCCACGCCCGGCGGCTGCGGCTGAGTAGTCGGGCGGACGCCGTCCACGCCCAGCACGTCGAAGATCAACACCGACGCGTGTGACACGAGCGCGCGCCCCGCCTCGGTGACGATGTCGGGATGCGGCACGCCCTTCTCGTCGCAGATGTCGCGCACCGCAGCGACGACGTCGTACGCGTACTCCTGCGTCGTGTAGTTCATCGACGAGTGGAAGTTGGTCTGCGAGCCGTCGTAGTCGATGCCCAGCCCGCCGCCGACGTCCATGAGCCGCATCGGCGCGCCCAGCGCGTGCAGCTCCGTGTAGATGTGACTCGCCTCGCGGAACGCGTCCTTGTGCGAGCGGATCGCGGTGATCTGCGAGCCGTTGTGGAAGTGCAGCATCTCGAGGCAGTCGAGCATGTCGTCGGCGCGCAGCCGATTCACGACCGATACGAGCTCCTCGGCGGAGAGACCGAACTTCGAGCGGTCGCCCGACGACTCGGCCCACTTGCCGGCGCCGCGCGCCGCGAGGCGCGCGCGCACGCCGATGTGCGGGCGGATGCCGAGCTCGCGACTCGCCTTGATCAGAGTCTCGAGCTCGTTCGGCCGGTCGATGACGATCACGACGTAGCGGCCCAGGCGCTGCGCGAGGAGCGCGAGCTCCATGTACGCGCGGTCCTTGTAGCCGTTGCAGATGATCAGCGCCTCGGGCGTGTTCAGGAGCGCCAGGCCGACGAGCAGCTCCGGCTTCGAGCCGACCTCGAGACCCAGGTGATAGGGCCGCCCGTAGTTCACGAGCTCCTCCACCACCTGCCGCTGCTGGTTCACCTTGATCGGGTACACGCCGCGGTAGCGGCCCTTGTACTCGTAGTCGCGGATCGCGCGCGCGAACGCCTCGGAGATGTGTTTCACGCGGCTGTTGAGAATGTCCGAGAAGCGGATGACCAACGGCGTGCGCAGACCGCGCCCGCGCAGCTCTTCGACGACGGCGCGCAGATTCACCGTCGAGGTGCCCGGTCCGTTCGGATGCACCAGCATGTCGCCTTCGGCACTGACGGAGAAGTAGTCACCGCCCCAGTACGGAATTCCGTAGAGCTCGGCAGCTTCGCGAACGGTCCAGGCACGCATCGATCGATCACTCCCGTGAAAGAGCTGCGGCGATCGCGCAATCAGGCGCGAGTCGGCGCGCATGTTATCTCCACTGCACCTACAGGTCGAGCGGATCGCGGAAAAACTTGCGTCACTCGAGCGCCAGCGAGAGCACTTCGGCGAGTGAGGCGATCTCGTGGTGGGGCTCGCCGGCCGCTCCGACACCGCTGCCGGGCGGCGGCGCGTCGGGCTCGCGGATCAGCGCGGTGGTCATTCCGACCGCGCGCGCGCCCGCGATGTCCTGCTCGGGTGAGTCGCCGACGAAGAGCACTTCTTCGGGGGCGCAGCGCGCCTTGGCGCAGGCGAAGTGGTAGATGGCCTCGTGAGGCTTGCACGAGCCGGCTTCCTCGGAGCTGGTCCAGTCGTCGAGCAGATCGCCGAGCCCCGCGCGCGCGACCATCGGCTCGAGGTAGTCGTCGTCGATGTTCGAGACGACCGAGACGTGCAGGCCCGCGGCGCGCAGCTTGCCGAGCGTGGCGACGCAGTCGTCGCGCAGCTCGAACGACTCGGTGACGATCTCGCGCTGCGTGTCGATGAGCCACTGCATCCAGTCAGGGCTCGGATCCGCGCCCAGTCGGATCGCGAAGCGGCGCCACATGTCCGCGAACAGATCGCGGTGCAGGTAGTACGGCTGAGCCCCCATCGCCTGATACGCGTCGCGCGTCGCGTCGCGATAGGCGGGCCCGATCTTCGCGGGCTCGACGGCTACACCAAGCCGTGCCACCGCGTCGAAGATGAGTCGACCGGTGCCACCGCCCACGCGGCGGTAGCTGAACAGCGTTCCGCCGAAGTCGAAGAACACGGCGGCCACTCGGCCACGAGGCGAAGAGCGCGAGGCGCTTTTCACGGGCGCGGATCGTATCCGCTCGGCGCCGCATGTCAAAGAAGCGAGGCGAGGGCCGTCCCCAGCCGAGCGCAGCGAGTCGCAGACGAGCGAAGTAGAATCGGAACCGATGTCGGATGAGTCGTTCGCGATCGCGGTCATCGGCGGCGCCACTGCTGGAGCAGAGGCCGCCGACATCTTCGCCAAGCAGGGAGTTCTCACCGTCGTCTTCGAGCAGAACTCGCGGCCGTACGGAAAGGTCGAGGACGGGCTGCCGCGCTGGCACGTCGGCCTGCGCGCGAAGGAGTACGCGACGATCGACGCGAAGCTCGGCCAAGAGCACGTGCACTTCGTGCCCAACACCAAAGTGGGTCGCGACGTGTCGCTGCGCGAGCTGTGTGAGGTCTGGGGCTTCCACTCGGTGGTGTTGGCGAACGGCGCTTGGCGCGATCGACCGCTCGCGGTGCCCGACGCGGAGAAGTACGTCGGCAAGGGTCTCGTGTACCAGAACCCGTTCATTCAGTGGTTCAACCACCGACACGAGGCGGCGTATCGCGGTCCAGTGTTCTCCGCGCTCGACGACACGATCGTCGTCGGCGGCGGGCTCGCGTCGATCGACGTCGTGAAGGCGATCAATCTCGAGCTCGCCTCCGGCGCGCTGCGCGCGAAGGGCGTGGAGGAGGATCTCGAAGAGCTCGAGGTGCAGGGCATTCCGAAGTCGCTCGCCGCGCACGGGCTCACCTGGGAGGGCCTGGGCTTCAAGGGGGCGACCCTGTTCTACCGGCGGCGGATCGAGGACATGCCGCTCGTCTCGATGCCCGACGACGCCAACGAGAAAGTGCGCGCGAAGATCGAGAGGACGCGCGCGCACATGCTCGAGAAGGCGATCGCGAAGTATCTCTTCCACGTGCGCCCGCTGCGCGCGCCGCTCGCGCTCGTGGTCGAGAACGAGCGCGTGGTCGGCATGCGCTTCGCAATCACGAAGATGGAGTGCGGCAAGCTCGTCACCACCGCGGAGACCGAAGAGGTTCGCGGCTCGCAGGTGATCAGCTCGATCGGCAGCATTCCCGAGCCCCTCGAGGGCGTGCCGCAGAAGGGCGAGCTGTACGCGTACAGTGACTGGGACCTCGGCCGGCTGCCCGACTTCCCGACTCTCTTCTCCGCGGGGAACGTGGTCACCGGCAAGGGCAACATCGTCGACTCGCGGAAGCACGCACGCGCAGTCGGCCAGCACGTGCGCGACGAGTATCTGAAGCTCGCGAGCGACGTGCGCGCGCAGACGCCGCTCACGCCCGAGAAGCGCGAGGCCCTGCTGAAGCGCGTGCGCGCACGCCAGGAGCGCGTGGCGTACCGCGGCTACGCGGAGTGGATCCAGGGCGCCCGACCGCCGGAGTTCGTCTGAGCATGGGTAGGCTGCCCATGCGCTCACGCTGATGGCGAATCGACTCGCGGGCGAGACGAGCGCCTATCTCAGACAGCACGCGCACAACCCGGTCGACTGGTATCCCTGGGGCGACGAGGCGTGGGAGCGCGCGCGCCGCGAGAACAAGCCGGTGCTGGTCTCGATCGGCTACTCGTCGTGTCACTGGTGTCACGTGATGGAGCGCGAGTGTTTCGAAGACGCGAACATCGCGCGGCTCATGAACGACCAGGTCGTCGCGATCAAGGTCGACCGCGAAGAGCGGCCCGACGTCGACCAGATCTACATGGAGGCGGTGCAGCGCATGACCGGCTCCGGCGGCTGGCCGCTCAACATGTTCTGCACACCGGACGGGCGGCCGTTCATGGGCGGGACTTACTTCCCGCCCCGGCGCATGCACAACCGGCCGAGCTTCCCCGAGATCGTGCTCGCGGTCGCGCGGGCGTGGCGCGAGCAGCGCGAAGAGGTCGACAAGGCCGCCGCCGAGGTGATCGCGGCGCTCGGCGCGCGCCCGGAGGTGACTCAGCCCGACGGGCTCGGCGTAGAGTCACTCTCGCTGCTCGTGCGCCAGATGATGGCGCGCGCGGACCGGCGGAATGGCGGCTTCGGCGCCGCGCCGAAGTTCCCCACCGCGACGAACCTCGAGGCGGTGCTGGCGGCGGCGCGGCTCGGCGTGGCGCGCGGGGACGCGCTCGAGCACCTGGTGTTCTCGCTCGAGAAGATGGCGCGCGGCGGCATCTTCGATCAGCTCGGCGGCGGCTTTCACCGTTACTCGACCGACGAGTTCTGGCTCGTGCCGCACTTCGAGAAGATGCTCTACGACAACGGGCAACTCCTCCGTGTGTATGCCGAGGCCTTCCGGCAGACGGGCGAGGAGAAGCTGCGCTGGCCCGTCGAGGAGACGGTCGCCTGGCTCGAGCGCGAGATGCGCGACCCGGCGGGCGGCTTCTACGCGAGTCAGGACGCGGACAGCGAGGGCGAGGAGGGGCGCTTCTTCGTCTGGAGCCCGGACGAGATTCGCGCCGTGCTGGGCGACGAGCTCGGCGACGAGTTCTGCTCCGCGTACGGCGTCGAGCCTGGCGGCAACTTCGAAAACGAGGGGAAGAGCGTCCTGTCTCACGGCCTCGCCGGTGACCGGCCGAGATATGCGGAGGCGCGCGGACGACTCTTCGCCGCGCGCGCGGCGCGAGTGTCTCCCGCCACCGACAAGAAGAACGTTTGCTCCTGGATCGGCTACGCGATCTCGGGCCTCGCTCTGGCCGGGTCGGCGTTCGGCCGCGCGGACTGGGTGACGGCGGGCGCGCGCGCCGCCGAGTTTGCACTGACTCGCCTCTCGGATCGCGGCCGCGACCTGCTGCGCATCTACGAGTCCGGAGAGGTGAAGATCCCCGCGTTCCTCGACGATCACGCGGCGCTGCTGGGCGCGCTGCTCGACTTGCACCGAGCCGGCGCGGGCGACCGCTATCTCGAGGCCGCCCTCGTGGTCGGCGAGGAGCTGCGCGCGCGCTTCTACGCGCCGGCGACGCGCGAGCTGTTCTTCACCCCGGGCGGCGACCCGACCTTGGTGCTGCGCCCGGCGAGTGACTCGGACGGCGCCACCCCCGCGGCCTCGGGGCTCGCGGTGCTCGCGCTGCAGCGCCTCGCCGAGCTCACGGGCCGCGCCGACCTCGCGGAGGTCGTCGACGCCGTGATCGAGCGCGAGGGCCCGGTCGCCAGCCGCGCCCCGCTCTACCTCCCGACCCTGACGCGCGCCGCGGCGCTGCGCGAGGCGCAGCTCGGGGTCGCGATCATCCTCGGCCCCCCGAGTGACTCGCGCACACAGGCACTCGCCGCGCGCGCGCGGGCGCTGCTCGGCCCGGAAGACGCGGTCGTCGTCGTCGACCCCACCTCGCCCCCGAAGTGGCTCGCGAGCGACTGGCTCGAGGGCCGCGAGCAGCGCGGCGGCGCGCCGACCGCCTACGTGTGCCGCGGCCGCACCTGCTCGCTGCCGGCAGTAACTCCCGACGAGCTGCACTAGCTAGCCGAGATCGTAGTGGCGCAGCAGTGCCTCGGTCTTCGGCTCGCGGCCGCGGAACGACTTGAACACTTCCATCGCGGACGCGCTTCCACCCAGGCCGAGCACGGTGTCTCGATAGCGGCGGCCGACGCTGCGCAGCGCAGGCGGGTCCTCGAGCCCCGCTTCCTCGAACGCCGCGAACGCGTCCGCGGACAGGACCTCGGCCCACTTGTACGAGTAGTAACCCGCGGCGTAGCCGCCGGCGAAGATGTGGCCGAAGCTGCACAGGAACCGGTCCTCGGCGAGCGGCGCGAGCACCGTCGTCTGCTTCGCGACCTGCTGCTGGACGTCGAACGGAGTCACTCGGCCGTCGGGGTCGAAGGCGTCGTGGAGCTCGAGGTCGAGCAGCGAGAAGTAGAGCTGGCGCAGCATGTCGGAGCCGGCGCGGTAGGTGCGCGCGGCGCGCAGCTTGGCGAACAGCTCGTCGGGCAAGGGCGCGCCGGTCTCGAAGTGGCGCGCGAAGCCGAGCAGGGTCTCGCGGTGATAGCACCAGTTCTCCATGAACTGACTCGGCAGCTCGACGGCGTCCCACTCGACGTTGCGGATGCCCGCCGCGAGGCCATAGTCGACCTGAGTCAGCATGTGCTGCAGCCCGTGGCCGAACTCGTGGAAGAGTGTCTGGACCTCGTCGAAGCTCATCAGTGAGGGCTTGCCGCCGACGGGCGGCGTCTGGTTGCACACGAGGTGTGCGACCGGCAGGCGCGGGCGACCGCCGCGGTCCGCGAACAGGCGACTGCGTCCGACACACTCATCCATCCACGCGCCGCCGCGCTTCTCGGCGGGGCGCGAGTACGGATCGAGATAGAAGGCGGCGAGCGGCAGGCCCGCTTCGTCACTGACTCGGAAGAAGCGCACGTCGGGGTGCCACACGGGGGCGTCGCCGTCGGCGGCGCGGATCGACACGCCGAAGAGTCTCTCGGCGAGCGCGAACAGTCCGCGCAGCACCTCGGGCAGCGGGAAGTACGGACGCAGATCCTCCTCGGAGTAGGCGTAGCGCGCCTCGCGCTGGCGCTCGGCCCAGTACGGGACGTCCCAGTGCATGAGCTCGTTCGTCTCGCCCTGCGCGCGCGCGAACGCGCGCAGCTCGTCCATCTCGCGCTCGGCCGCGGCGTGAGACACTCGGCGCAGCTCTTCCAACAGGTGGCGCACGGCGCCCACGTCGGGCGCCATCTTGGACGCGAGCGACTCCTGGGCGAAGTTCGCGAAACCCAAGAGCCGGGCCTGCTCGCGGCGCAGGCGCAGGATCCTGCCGATCAGCGGCGTGTTGTCGCTCTCGCCCGAGCTCGCGCGCGCCAGGTTCGCGCGGTAGAGGACCTCGCGCAGATCGCGGCGCCGCAGGTGCTGCAGCGCGGGCACGAGCGCGGGCAGGTCCAGAGTGAGTCGCCACGGCCCGCGCTCGACGTCCGCGTTCGCTTCCCCCGCGGCACGGGCCGACTCGGCGGCCTGCTCGAGCGCGCTCTGCGGCAGACCTTCGACCTCGGCGCGGTCGCGCAGCACGAGCGCGTACGCCTTCGTCGCGTCGAGCACATGATTCGAGAATGCGGTCTGGTGCTCGGCGAGCTCGGTCGCGATTTCCTGGAAGCGCGCGAGCGGCGCGCCGTCGAGGCCGACGCCCGCGAGCCGCGCGTCGCGGATCAGGAGTGACACGATGCGCCGCTGCGCGGCGTCGAGACGCGAGAACTCCGCGCTCTTCTCCAGCGCGACGAGGGCGTCGTGAATCGGCCGACTCTGCGCGAGCCGCAGCGCGAACAGGACGACGTCGGACTGCACGGCCTCGTGCGCAGCGCGCAGCGTGGGCGAGTTCCGCACGCCGAGCGAGTGACCCACGACACTCCAGCGTGTAGCCAGGAGGTCGCCGATCCGCTCCAGCGGCTCGACGACGCCGCTCCACGTCGGCGCGACGTTCTTCTCCAGCGCATCGATCTCGCGGCCCAGCTCGGCGAGCAGCGCGCGCATGCCCGGCTCGACGTGCTCGGGCTGCACCTCGTCGAAGCGCGGAAGCCCGTTCGGCCCGAGCTCGAGCAGGGGGTTGTCCATCAGCCGCTCCTTCAGAAGCGGATGGTGTAGGAGACTTCGGAGCCGGGGTCGAGCGAGCGCTCGACGACCTCGATCCAGGTGTGATCCGCGGAGATGCGCACCAGCGGCGACGCGCGCAGCCTGGGCCCCGACTCGACGCGCGCGGTGTCGGCGCCTCCGGGCAGGTAGACGCGCGCCGTCACGCCGCGCGCGGTGGCGCTCCCGGAGTTGGCGAAGGTGACTCGAACGCGATCGCGGGCGAGCACCGAGAGGTCGGCGCGCACGTGCGAGCGCGTGCTCCACCAATCGGCGAGCTCGTCGGGCGCAGCGAACCAGGCGCCGCGCGCGCGCAGCTCGTCTCTGACTCGCGCGAACAACGCGTCGCGGCCCGCCGCGGCGCGCCAGCTGGCGTCGGCGCGCAGTGAGTAGACGCCGCCCAGGCGCTCGGCCCGCTCGTAGCCCGCCAGCAGCTCGCGCATCAGCGCGGAGCCGCGCGCCGTCGCCTGCGCGCGCCCCTCGGGGATCGCGACGAGCGGGGATCCGTCGACGTCGAGAAGCTCCGGCAGACCGCGGCCGTCGGGCGGCACGGCCGCGAAGCGACAGCCCGCGTGCGCGAGCTCGCGCAGCGCTTCCGACTCACTCGTCGCCGAGTCGATCTGACAGGCGGACGCGTTCGCACCGGCGCCGACCGGGCCGTCGACGAGCACCGCGCACGGCCGGCCCTCGGGCCACGCGCGCAGATCGAGGACCGGCTCGCGCAGCGCGTAGCGGAGCGCATTCTCGGCGAGCGCCTTCGCCTGGCGCGGCTCCGCCACGCGCTCGGGCGAGACACCGAGCCAGACCACCGGCGCCCCGCGGTAGATCACGTGCAGCGCCGCCGCGCCGTCGTCGGCGACCCAGGAGAGTGAGTCACCGTAGCTCGCCGCGAGACCGTGCCCGGGCTCCGCGACCGTGAGCTCCTCGCCCGCCGCCAGGCCGGCGACCAACGGACTCTGCTCGGTGACACGCAGATGTGTCGCCGCCGAGCTCGGCTCCGAGAAGCGCCGGCCGGGAAACAGCTTCTCGAGCGCGCTGCGCCCGTCGGACTTCCGGCCGGTGCGGCCGATCAGCACCGCGCCGCCGCCGAGCTGCAGATACGAGTCGAGGGCCGCGAAGTCCGCCGCGTCGAGCTCCTGCTGGTCCGCGAGGACCCAGGCCGCGAAGCGCGTCGTCGGGATCTGCGAGAGACTCTCGCCCGAGAACGTCTCGATGCCGCGGCCCAGCGCGGCCGCCGCCGCGCGCCACGGCTCCGAGTCGGCGGGTGACTCCGTCGCCCGCGCGGCGCGATTGCGCGCGAGCTCGACGACGACGAGCGGCCGCATCGGCTGCGCGCCGACCTTCTCGCGCACGCGCTGCACCGACGCGTGGTGCACGATGCCGAGCGTGGCGGCGCCGAGCACGAGGGCGACCGGCACCCACAGGAGCGCGAGCGGTCTCGATCGCGCCTCGTATCCCCGAACTCGCATCCGCCTCGCGCCCCGCGCGACTCTTCGGCGCTACGCGCAAGGCGCTGAAGATCAGCGCCGCAGAGAGCGGAATGACTCCTTCAGGCCAAACAGCGGGCGGAAGCCGGTTTCGCGGGCGAAGCGGTCGCCGGCGATCGTGCACGAGTACTTGATGTAGTCGATCGCGCCGGGCGGGATGCGGACGAGGCCGAGGCGGAAGAGTCGCGAGAGGAGCGCGCGCGCGACCGGCTCGGGCAGTGGCAGCGGCCGGCCGCCGGTCTCGCGGATCGCGACGCGCAGCGGCACTTCACCGGGACCGGTCACGTTGTACACGCCGCGCAGCCGTCGCTCGAGCGCGAGCGCCATGGCTTCGACCAAGTCCTCCTCGTGCATGAACTGCAGCATCGGGTTGAAGCCCATCATCACGACCACGCGCGACTGGCGCAGATAGTTCACGATCGAGTTGTCGCTGTAGTAACCCAGCGTGGGCACGGGGCGCAGGATCGAGGTGCGAATGTCCGGGTACTGCCACATGAACGCGTTCGCGAGCGAGTCGACTTCGACGAGATCGCGGATCTCGGGATAGTTCCGGCCGGCGAGCAGCGGGTGCTCCTCGGCCATGAAGCTCGGGTTGTCGGACAACGCCCCGTACACGTAGCTCGTCGAGAGCACGACGAGTCTCTTCACGCCGTAAGTGCGGCAGTGATCGAGGAGCTTGCGCGTGCCGCGCACGTTCACGTCGAAGCGCTGTGTCTCGGGTCCGCGGAAGTGGCGCACGGTGCCGAGATGCACGACGGCATCCGGCTGCTCCTTGCGCATCGCGTCCTCGAACGCGCGCGTGCGCACGTCGGTGCGGTAGAAGGGCGCGCCCGCCGGCCGGCGCTCCCACTCGTCGGTGTCGACGCCGACGACTTTCAGATCGCGAGACAGTCGGCGAGCCAGGAGACGTCCTTGCCCGCGGGCGACGCCGACGATCAGCACTTTTTCCACGCTAGCCACGTGCGGCGCCGAGTGGGGGGTATGTTATAAGAAGTCCCCCGATGGACACGAACGTCAAGTTCGAGACCATCCGGATCCCCGTGATGCCGGAGGTCGTCGTCACGGGCGTCGTGGCGACGCCGGAGTGGTGGCCGAGCGGCCAGCGAATCGGGCTCGTGATCGCCCACGATGCCGTGGGCGGCAAAGACGAACCGACTCTCGTGGCCATCCAGGAAGCGCTATCGGCCAAGGGTCACCTCACCCTGCGCTTCGCGTTTCCGTTCGCGGAAGACAAGAAGAAGCGACCCGATCCGCCCGCGCTCCTCGACCGCACCTTCCGCGCCGCCGTGCAGGCGGTGCTCTCGGATCCCGAGAACGCGCCCGCACGCATGCTGATCGGGGGCATCGGTCTGGGCGCGCGGGTCGCGACGCGCGCCGTGTCGCAGGGGCTGAAGGTCGACGCCGTGTTCTCGTTCGGCTTCCCGCTGCATCCGTCGGGAAAGCCGAGCCACCAGGACGTCGACTACATGTACCGAGTCATCTGTCCCATGCTGTTCGTGCAGGGCGCCCGTGACCCGCACTGTCGCATCGACAAGCTCGAGGAGCTGCTGCGCAGGATCGGCGCCCCTACACGTTTGCATGTCATCTCCGACTGCGGGCCGGGCCTCGAGCCCGTGAAGAAGACGGGGCGCACCGCGGAAGAGATTCGCGCGGAGGCGCTCGCTCAGCTCGAGGCGTACGTGCACGAGGTCATCGGCCGGGGCTGAGCTACGCTTTGCGGCGTGGCTGAGCCAGGGGGGACCGGCGCACGGGGAATGATCGGCGGCTTGCTCGAGCGCGAGCGCCGCTTCCTCGCCCGACTCGAAGGCGTGCTGCGCTTCCAGCCGGCGATCTACCGCGAGATCGAGAGCGATCCGCACGCAATTCCCCAGGCGATTGCCGTGGTCGTCGCGACGGCGGTGCTCGCGGCGCTCGGTCAGGGGAGTCTCATCTCGATCTTCGTCGGGCTCGGCGGCGTGATCCTCCTGTGGATGGCCGCGACCGGACTCATCTGGGCGGTCGGGCGCGCGTCGGTGGGAGCGCCGATCGACTTCTCGAAGCTGCTGCGCTGCAGCGGCTTCGCGTACGCGTGGTTCGCGCTGCTCTTGTTCGCGAGCTTGCCGATCCTGGGCCCCTTGTTCGCGTGGGCTGGGGTGCTGCTCGCGCTCGCGTCGCTCGTCGTCGCCACGCGCGAGGTGCTCGAGACGGACACGTTTCGCGCGCTCTCGATCTGCGGCGTCGCGCTCGGAGTTCCGATCGTCGTCTTGCTCTGGATCGGCGCCTAGCGCAGCGCGAAGACGTTCGGGGCCTCGCCCGCCCCGGGTGACACCGTTCCGCGCAGGCCGACGCCTTCGACTTCGAGAAGCAGACGAAACAGCTCGGCGCTCGGCTCGCCGTGCGCGACGCTGCGGCGTCCGTCGGGTAGTCGGAGATACAGGACGCTGCGCTCCGGCTTGTTCTCGCGGTCGAACATGACGGTGTAGCTCTCGACCTGTGCGGGGCCGCTGGGTGAGTCGACGAGCGCCGGTCCCTCGAACTCCTGAGGCGGGAGTGACAGGCGGGTCGCGCGGCCGTCGGAGGCGGCGATGCGGCGTGAGTCGTTCGAGAGGACGGCCGTGGCGTGCTTGGTCGCGCTCATGCCCAGACCGGTGACCCAGCCGACCTTGCCCCGGCCCTGCCGGATGTGCAGCACGGTGTTCGCCAGGCCGTGCATCGCGTAGTTGTTCCCCGGTCCCCCGTGGTGCGCGAGCCCGCCCGTCTGCGTCGGGCCGCGCGGGTCGGTGGGCGAGAGCTGGAGCGCGTCGAGCCCGAACTCCACTACGCACGGGAAGCAGCTGTAGAAGTCGAACAGGTCGACGTCCGAGACGGCGAGGCCCGCGTGTGACTGCGCGGCCCGCCCGATCGCGGCCATGGCCGGGCTCGACGAGAGACTGACTCGCTCCGCCGCGCTCCAGCCGTCGTTCGCGCTCGCGCCGCCCAGAAAAGTGACTCGCTTCTCGCGCGCGATCCCGAGTCGCTCGGCGGCGCGCTCGCTCATCACGATCGCGGCGGCCGCTTGGTCGACCTCCATCAGCGCGTTCACGAGCTTCGGGTACGGGAAGCCGATCCAGCGGTTCTTGGCCGAGACGGTGCGGATCTCCTCGGCCGTGCGCGGCTCCGGAAACCACGAGAACGGATTCGCCGCCGCGACCTGCGAGTATCTCGCCATGAGCTCGGACACGTAGCGCTGGTGCGCATCGATCGTGCGGCCAGCGCGCGCGCGCAGCGCGTTCTCGTACAGCGGGTACATGTCGACGGGCTGGCGCACGCCGTGTCTCACTTCGAGTGAGTTCGCGAACGGCTTCATGTTGGCCAGGAAGCGCGGGAAGCCGTCGCCGCCCGGCGTCCAGGCGAGCTTCGTGTTCTCGGCCCGCGCGCGGCGGCGGCTGTAGACGCACTCCGCGCCCGCGAGCAGCGCGACCTCGAGCTCACCGTCGGCGATGCGGTTCGCGAGGTCGTCGAGCAGGAGGATCGGCCCTTCGCCGCCGCCCGGTGGCTCGAGCTTCTCGCGCGGCTGCGCGCCGATGCGCGCGGCGACGTTGCCGGGCAGGTCGTCGTACGACCACGCCATCGGCGGGATGCAGCCGACGAACTCGGCCTCCGCGAGAAGCTGCGTTCGTCCGGCGTCCGCGGCCGCGCGCGCGAGCGCCGTGGCCATCAGCTGCGCCGGCTCCTGCGGCTTCCACTCTTTGGTGTCGAGCCCCGGGCGATTCCGCACCTGGCCCACACCGACGATGACTGCGCGTGTCTTCGCGTTTGACATGACCCCGTCCTCGGCGCGAGGGTACAACAATGGACGACGAGCTTTTTCTCGAGCAGATCGAGTGCGGGCCGATGCAGAACTTCGTGTACGCCGTCGGGTCGCGCGCGACGCGCGAGGTCGCGCTGGTCGACCCGGCATGGAACGTGTCGGGCATCGTCGAGCACGTGCGCGAGCAGGGCTTCGAGCCGGTCGCCGCGCTGGTCACGCACTATCACCCAGATCACATCGGCGGCCGGATGATGGGTCAGACGATCGAAGGTCTGTCGGAGCTGCTCGAGCTGAAGGGCATGAAGATCTACGCGAACAAGCACGAGGCGGCCGGCGTTCGCAAAGTGACCGGGGTCTCGGAGAAGGACATCGAGTCTGTGGAGAGCGGCGACGTCGTGCGCATCGGCAACGTCGAGATCGAATTCCTGCACACTCCGGGGCACACGCCCGGCTCGCAGTGCTTCCGCGTGCGAAACGCTTTGGTGTCGGGCGACACGCTCTTCATCCAGGGCTGCGGCCGCGTCGATCTTCCGGGCAGCGATCCCGACGAGATGTTCAACAGCCTGCGCAAGCTCGCCGCGCTGCCCGACGACACCGTCCTGTATCCCGGTCACGACTACGGCGGCGGCCCCCACCGGACGATGGCCGAGACCAAGCGAGTCAACGCCTATCTCAGGATTCCGAGCCTGGAGATGTGGCGCGAAATGATGGGCGGATAGGCGCCGAGCGCCACAATCTGATGCGCTTGCGGAGTTCGCGGCCCCTGCCGTAGAGTGCGCCGCGAACCCCCTGGGCGCGCAAACGCGCCAGCGCACGGAGATCGGCCCTCATGAAGATCCTCGTCTGCCTGAAGCAAGTGCCGCACAAGGATGCGCGCCTCGAGCTCGCGCCCGACGGCAAATGGATCGCGGACGCGAACATCAAGTTCGAGATCAACGACTACGACAACTACGCCCTCGAGGAGGCGCTGCGGATCAAAGACAAGGATCCGGCGACCGAGGTCGTGGTGGTCAGCATCGGGCCCGACCGCGTGCAGCAGTCGCTGCGCACCGCGCTGGGCATGGGCGCGGATCGCGCGATCCAGATCTGGGACGACGGGCTCGCGGGTGCCGACTCACTCGCGATCGCGAAGAGTCTCGCCGCCGTCGCAAGGGCCGAGAAAGTCGACCTCGTGCTGATGGGTCTGATGTCCGACGACACGAACTTCGCACTCACCGGCCCCATGCTGGCGGCGCTTCTCGGCGTGCCGCATGCGACCGGGATCGTGTCGGAGAAGAACGAAGGCGGACAGCTCGAGGTCGAGCGCGAGCTCGAAGGCGGCGCGCTCGAAGTCGTGAAGCTGCCGCTCCCGTGTCTCTTGACCGCGCAGACGGGCATGAACGAAGTCCGCTACGCGTCGCTCAAGGGCATCATGCAGGCGAAGAAGAAGCCGCTCGACAAGAAGTCACTCGGCGATCTCGGTCTCTCGGCAGGCGCGGTGGCGTCGAAGGTGAAGATCGAGAAGATCTACACCCCGCCGAAGGGCAAGGGCGCCGAGATCCTCTCGGGCTCGAAGGACGAGGTCGCGCAGAAGTTCGTGGGCAAGGTCAAGGAGCTGGGACTGCTCTAATGGCAAAGACACTGATCGTCGGAGAGATTCAAAAGGGCGCGCTGCGTGAGTCGACGCTCGAGCTCGTGACCCTGGCGCGCAAGCTCGGCGGAGACGTCGTATCGCTGCTCATCGGCAGCGGCGTCGGGGGCGTGGCCGAGGATCTGGCAAAGAAGGGCGGCGGCAGGGTGCTCCTGGCCGATGACGCCTCGCTCGCGAATTACAACCTCGACGGCTGGCAGCGCGCGATCCGGAAGGCGATCGACGCCGAGAAGCCCGAGCTGATCCTGATCTCGAGCACGCCGATCGGCTGGGACGTCGCGGGCGCGCTCGCGGCGGCGCTCGACTGCGGCATCGCGAGCGAAGTGATCAAGATCGAGCCGGACGGCGCGGACCTCGTGTTCGTGCGCCGCATGTTCAACGCGAAGTTCGACGCGCGCCTGCGCGTGTCCGGCACGCCGCGCATCGCGACCGTGCAGCCGGGCGCGAACGAGGCGTACGCCGGGAGTGAGTCGGGCTCGGTCGTGAAGCTGGACGGCGTCGGCGGCGACGCGCGTACCAAGTTCGTCGAGATCCGCGTCGCGCCGGCCGGCGGCCACGACCTGACCAAGGCCGAGATCATCGTCTCCGGCGGCCGCGGCCTGCAGAAGCCCGAGAACTTCGAGGCGGTGCTGAAGCCGCTCGTCGAGGCGCTCGGCGCGCAGATGGGCGCGTCGCGCCCCGTCGTCGACGCCGGCTGGCTCCCGCACGAGTATCAGGTCGGCAGCTCGGGACAGATCGTCTCGCCCAAGCTCTACGTCGCGGTCGGAATCTCCGGCGCGATCCAGCACCTGGTTGGCATGAAGAACTCGAACTTCATCATCGCCATCAACAAGGACGCGGACGCCCCGATCTTCGAAGTCGCGGACGTCGGCATCGTCGGCGATCTGTTCGAGATCGTGCCCGCGCTCGCGGCCGCGGTCAAAACCGCCAAGGGCTGAGAGCTCAGCTCACCTCGAGCCCCACGATCGCGATCTCGGCGGGCGCGCCGATGCGGATCGGCAGGAAGCTCGTACCGACGCCGCGGCCGACGTAGAGCTGCGCGCGGCCGCGCGTGAAGTGACCGGCCCAGTAGCCGTGGTGCGTGTGGCGCAGGGGCGTGCGCCCGAAGGCGGTGACTTGTCCGCCGTGCGTGTGACCCGAGAGTTGCAAGTCGACATGCGGCGCGGCGTCGACGAAGAAGTCGGGGTGATGCGAGAGCAGGACGACGGGGTCGTCACCGGCGCGGCCCTCGAGCGCGCGCTCCAGATCCGGCTCGCCGCGCAGCAAGTCGTCGACGCCGCAGAGCCAGAGCCGTCCGCCGCCGCGCGCGATGGGGCGCCCGCGGTTCGTCAGGATCTCGACGCCGCACTGCTCGAGCACGGCCTGCCAGCGCAACGGCTCGAGCGCGGCGTGATACTCGTGATTGCCGTGCACGGCGAACATGCCGAGCGCCGGCTGCAGCAGCGAGAGCCCCTTGCGCAGCTCGAGCGCCTCCTCCTCGTGGACG
>Ga0326731_1000029_pt1 | contig 36513 bp, 36 predicted proteins | sample MHFSIPfraction_FD_207645 | JGI IMG/M metagenome (GOLD analysis project Ga0326731, IMG submission 207645) | Lab enriched peat soil microbial communities from Michigan Hollow, Ithaca, NY, United States - MHF9FY SIP fraction | ecosystem: Environmental > Terrestrial > Soil > Wetlands > Peat | place...
GAGCGGCCGCCCGAAGTCCTCCTCGACGACGGCGCGCACCGCGCTGAACGGCTCGGGCGGCACGCGGTCGCGCAGCGCCGCGAACTCCTCCACGACCTCGTCGGGAAACAGCCCGCGACCGGACGAGACGATCTGCCCGAGCTTGATGTACGCCGGGCCGAGCTGCTCGAACGCCCTGCGCAGCCGGCGCGACAGCGCGGCGCGCGACTTCAGCTGCCCGCGCCGGCTCTCGAGCGCGGCCCAGAGCGCGAGCGCTGCGCCGAGTCGCAGCCCCGCGCCGGCGAAGCGATCGAGCGGCGGGATCCCGCGCGCCCGGACCATCTCGGGCAGCTTCGCCTGAGTCTCTGCGCGCAGCTCGGCGATGCGTGCGCGCCACGGCATGCGCTCGGGATCGACCAACCAAGGCTGCGCTTCAGAGAAGGATCCGGGCTCGTATGTCATCGCTGCGCAGGCTATCCGAGCCGCGACTCCCATCGCAACCAGCGGGGTCGCGCGAGCCCTTGTTATGCTCGCCGCGTGAAGTTCGACAGCGAATTCATCGTGCGCCGGCCCAAGTCGGAGCTCGCGCAGGTCTTGGCGAGCGACGCGACCGTCATGCAGCTCTTCCCCGACACAGAGATCGTCTCGTCGAACGCGGGCGCGCGGGAGACGAAGACGCGCGTCTCTGCGCTCGGCGTGGAGTCGATCGTGCGCTTCGTGTTCCGCACCGCAGCGGACGGCGGCCTGCGCTTCGAGAAGATCTGCGACGGCCGCGTGTGGCGCTCGCTCGTCGGCGCGATCCGGCTCCTGCCCGTGAACGACGCGACGACGCGGGTGCAGATCGAGATGGAGGGCACGACGAAGGCGCTCGTGCCCGAGTTCACGATCCGCGCGCCGATGAAGGACCAGCTCCAGCAGATGACGCGCGCGCTGCGCGAACGACTCGAGCGCACGTAGCCGTGCCGTACGTCGAGGCGAGCGACGGCGCGAAGATCTTCTGGCGCGCGAGCGGCGAGGGCGTGCCGCTCTTGCTCTCTTGCGCCTCGTTCTCGACTCACTCGCACTGGTCGGGTCAAGAGGCGGCGCTCGCGCGCTTCGCGCGGGTCGTCTCGTGGGACTACCGCGGTCACGGCCTCTCCGACGCCCCCGAGGAGCCGGCGCGCTACACGCTCGCACAGGTCGTCGACGATCTGGCGCGCGTACACGCGGCGGCTGCCGGTGACTCACCCGCCGTCGCCGCGGGTCTCTCGGTCGGCGGAATCGTGTCACTCTCGTACGCGCTCGCGCAGCCGAGCCGCGTGCGCGCGCTCGTGCTGTGCAACACGGGACCCGGCTTCAAGAACCCCGAGGCGCTCGCGCAGTGGGAAGCGATGCTCGAACGCGCCGCGCAGAAGCTGGGCGAGGTCGGTCTCGAGAAGTATCTCGAGGGCGGGCGCGCGCGCGCCGAGTTACTCGGACTGCACCCCGAATCGGCGCTCGCGGCCGAGGCGCGGACCGGCGTGTTGCGCTCGAGCATCGCCGGACTTCAGCGCTTCGCGCGCGGCGTGGCGGGCCCCGTGCCGAATCTGGTGGACGCGCTGCCCGAGGTCGCGCAGCCGGCGCTCATTCTGGTCGGCGAGCACGACGCGAACTTCCAGCGCGCGTCGCACGTCATGGCCGCGAAGCTGCCGCGCGCGCAGCGGATCGAGATCGCGGGTGCGGGTCACGTGCTGAACCTCGACGAGCCGGCGGCGTTCGTGCGCGAGGTCGAGCGCTTCGTGCGCGCGCAGGCGCCCGAGCTTTGACCATCCGGCGCGCCGCGTGCTCTACTCGGCCGGTCCCGGGAGGAGCGCTCCATGCAGTTCGTGCTGCTCGCCATGCTGGTCATGATCGCCAGCTCGATCGCGGTCGAGATGGTGCTCCCGCAGGCGGTAAAAGACCGTCTCGGCACGGCAATTTGCTGGGGCATGATGGCGATCACGATGACTTTTCTCGGGCTTTCGACCGTCGGCCTGCTGTACGCGACCTTTGCCATCTACATCCGGCCGCACCTCGGCAGCTGACCGCAGCGCGCAACTCGACCCAGGTTCGCCGGTTTCAACGGCGGTAGACCGCCGGGGCGGGGCGCCGCGGATGGACGACGAAGACGCGCGCCTCATGCTGGCCTTCCAGAGTGGAGACCGGCGCGCGTTCGAGACACTTTTCGCACGCTACACCCCGCGCGTTCTGACCTTCCTCACCCGCATGGTGCGAGATAGAGCTCGCGCCGAGGAGCTGACGCAGGACGTGTTCGTGCGCATCTACAACGCAGCTGGCCGCTACGAGGCGCGGGCGCGCTTCTCGACCTACGTGTTCGGGATCGCGCACAACCTGGCGCTGAACGAGCTCGCTCGCGCGCACCGCAAGCACGAGCAATCGCGCAGCGACCTCTCGGATCTCGGCGCAGTCGACCCGGCTCCCGGGCCCGAGGAGAAGCTCGACGCCGAGCGCACCCGCGCGCGGCTCGAGCGCGCCCTCGCGCTCCTGCCCGAGCGGCAGCGCGCGGCGGTGCTACTGCGCAGCGAGCAGGGCCTGGACTACGAGGAGATCGCCGGGTCACTCGACACGACCGTGGCGAGCGTGAAGAGTCTGTTGCACCGCGCGCGCGAGAGCTTGCTCGCGTCGCTGGCCGAGGAAGAGACGTGATGGAGTGCAAGCGAGACAGAGAGGCGATCGCCGCGTACGTCGACGGCGAGCTGGAGACCTCCGCGCGCACGGAGCTCGAGTCACATCTCGAGACCTGCGAGGCCTGCCGCGAGCTCGTCGCCGCGCAGCGCAGACTCGGCGAGATGCTCGCCGCGCTTCCGGAAGTGACTCCCGCGGGTGACTTCGAGGCGCGCTTCTGGGCGCGCGTCGCGCGCGAACGCGACGCCGCGCCGCCCGGCTTCGCCGCGCGCACGCTCGCGCTGTTCTCGCTGCGCCGCCTGCTGCTGCTCGGCGCAGTGACTGCCGCCGCGCTCGCGCTCCTCGTCGCGATTCCGCGCCTGCCGATCACGCCCGCCGCGAAGGTCGACCCGGACGTGAAGATCGTGACCAACGAGACCGACTTCCAGCTTCTCCAGGACCCCGACATCGACGCGATCGCCGACGTCGACGTGCTCGAGGAATGGGACGATGCCCCGCCGAGCTGATCCGCGCCGCCGCGCGTTCCTGTGCGCGGCCCTGCTCGCTTTGGGGCTCGTCGCGCAGCCGGATCTCGCGCGCGCCGACGATCCGCCCTCGCCGCCCGAGCGCACGAAGCAGTGGCAGAAGCTCTCACCCGAGGAGCGCGACCGGCTGCACAAGCGCTGGCAGGAATTTCAGCAGCTGCCGCCCGAGCGCAAGGAAGAGCTGCGCCAGCGAGCGCGCGAGTTCCACAAGCTCCCGCCCGAAGAGCGCGTGCGGGTGCGCCAGAACTTCGATCGCTGGCAGAAGCTCTCGCCCGAGGAGAAGGCGCGCGTCCGAGAGAAGTTCCAGCGCTTCCAGCAACTGCCCCCGGATCAGAAGCAGAGGATCCGCGAGCGCGTGAAGAGTCAGGGCCAGGGGCAGGGACAGGGGCAGGGACAGGGCAAGGGACCGCGGCCCCCATGAGACCGCCTGTCTCCCTGTAGAATGGGCGCCCCAGTATCGGGAGGGCGACTCATGGCAGCACTGACAGGCAAGATCGCGATCGTGACCGGCGCGGGCCGCGGCATCGGCCGCGAGATCGCGCTCGACATGGCGAGACACGGCGCGAGCGTCGTGGTCAACGACTTGGGCGGGAACGCGGACGGGACCGGCTCGGGCAAGATCGCCGACGACGTCGTGAAGGAGATCCGCGCCGCGGGCGGCAAGGCGGCGGCGAGCTACGACTCGGTTGCGACGGTCGAGGGCGGCAAGGCGATCTTCAAGACCGCGCTCGACGCCTTCGGCGGCTGCGACATCCTGGTGAACAACGCCGGCATCCTGCGCGACAAGACCATCTTCAGCATGGAAGAGAGTGACTGGGACCTGGTCATCGACGTGCACCTGAAGGGTCACTTCTGCTGCTCGCAGCCGTTCGCGAGATACATCCGCGAGACCAACCGCCGCGGCTGCCGCATCATCAACTTCTCGTCGGTGAGTGGCCTGTTCGGGAACTTCGGCCAGTCGAACTACGGCGCGGCGAAAGCCGGCATCGCGGGCTTCGCCCGCGTCCTGGCGCTCGAGCTCGCCAAGTACGGCTGCACCGTGAACACGATCTCGCCGGGTGCGGCCACGCGCATGACGATCCCGCTCATGGAGGGCCGCGGCGCGAAGGTCGATGCGGACAACCCGCTGGTCGGCCCGCAGCAGATCGCGCCGGTCGTGACTTGGCTCGCGTCGCCGCAGGCGCAGGAGCTGACCGCGCAGATCGTCCACGTGAGTCGCGGCCAGGTCGCGATCATGCAGCAGCCCGCGCTGATTCGCGCGTTCAAGAGCGAGCACCTCTGGACGCAGGAGGATCTCGACCGAGTGATTCCCGCGCTCTTCGACGCCAAGAAGGCGCACGACGCGCGCGCCAAGAAGGAAGCGGAGCCGGAGCTGCTCTCGTGATCGAAGTCCACCACCTGAACAACTCGCGCTCGCAGCGCGTGCTGTGGCTGCTCGAGGAGCTCGGCCTGCCCTACGAGATCGTGAGGTATCAGCGCGACGCGACTACGAACCTCGCGCCCGAGTCACTGAAGAAGATCCACCCGCTCGGCAAGTCGCCCGTCATCAAGGACGGCTCGGTGGTGGTGATCGAGTCCGGCGCCATCCTCGAGTACATCGTGCGCAAGTACGGCAAGGGCAGGCTTGCGCCCGCAGAGGACTCCCCGGAGTGGCCGCGCTATCTCCAGCTCCTCCACTATGCCGAGGGCTCGGCGATGCTGCCCGTGATGTTGAAGCTGTATCTCTCGCGCCTGGGCGAGGCCGCCGCGCCGCTGGCGCCGCGAGTCACCAGCGAGATCGAGAACCATTTCGGCTATCTCGACCGCGAGCTCGGGGACGCGGACTTCTTCGTCGGCAAGGAGCTCACCGCCGCCGACGTCAACCTGTCGTTCCCGATCCAGGCCGCGCGCCTGCTGCACGGGCTCGACAAGTTCCCGAACCTCGCGCGCTTCCTCGACCGCGTGCACGCGCGCCCGGCGTACAAGCGCGCGCTCGAGCGCGGCGGCCCGTACCTGTTCGGGAGTTAGAGAGCTAGGCTTCCGCCATGGCCCGCGGCCCCCTCGTCCAAGTCATGGACACGACTCTTCGCGACGGCGAGCAGACGCCGAACGTCGCGTACTCGCCGTCGGAGAAGCTGCAGATCGCGCGCATCCTGCTCGAAGAGGTGCGCGTCGATCGGCTCGAGATCGGCCAGGTGTTCGTCTCCGCGGGCGAAGCCGAAGCGGTGCGCCGTATCTCGGCTTGGGCGCGGCGCGCCGGACACGCCGAGCGCATCGAGATCTTCGGCCTGACCGACGGCAAGCGCTCGGTCGACTGGATCGTCGACCACGGCGGCGGCGCGTTGAACCTGCTCACCAAGGGCTCGCGCAGACACTGCGAGCTACAGCTGCGCAAGACCCCGGAGCTGCATTTCAAGGACATCGCCGAGACCGTCCGTTACGCGCGCCGCCGCAAGCTGGTCGTGAACGTGTATCTCGAGGACTGGTCACAGGGCGTGCGCGACAGCTTCGACTACGTGTTCGGACACGTCGAGAATCTCGCGGGCCTCGGCGTGCGGCGCGTGTATCTGCCCGACACGCTCGGCACGTTCACGCCCGACGACACGTCGCGCTACGTCGAGCTCATGACTCGCACCTGGCCCGAGGTGCACTTCGAGTTTCACGCGCACGGCGACTACGGGCTCGCGACCGCGAACTGTCTCGCCGCGGTGCGCGCGGGCGCGCGCGGGATCCACACGAGTGTGAACGGCATGGGCGAGCGCGCGGGCAACACGCGCCTGGCCGAGGTCGTCGCCTCGCTGCACGACCTGACTCCGTTCCGCACGGGGGTGGACGAGAGCCGACTCATCGCGATCTCCGAGCTCGTCGCGCGGCTCTCGGGCAAGACGGTCTCCGACAACGCGCCGGTCGTGGGCCGCGATGTGTTCACGCAGACGGCGGGCATTCACGCCGACGGCGACGCCAAGGCGGATCTCTACGCGAATCGCCTGCTGCCCAGTCGCTTCGGGCGGCGCCGCCGCTACGCGCTCGGCAAGATGTCGGGCAAGGCATCGCTCGAGCAGAACCTGAAGGCGCTCGGCATCAAGCTGCCGCCGGAGAAGCGCGATCTGGTGCTGCGCCGCATCGTGGAGCTCGGCGACAAGAAGCACAGCGTGACCGCCGAGGATCTGCCGCTCTTGATCGCCGACGTGCTGAAGACTCCGCTCGAGCAGCTCGTCCGAATCGAGCGCTATGAGTCGCACTCGTCGAGCGACGGTCTGCCCTCGGCGTCCGTATCGGTGCGCTATCGCGGCAAGCTCGCCTCGGCGAGCGCGACCGGCGACGGCGGCTACGACGCGTTCATGAAGGCGCTCGCCAAGGCGCTGCGCGGCTTCAAGCTGCCGCTCCCGCAGCTGGTCGACTACAAAGTGCGAATTCCGCCCGGCGGCAAGACGGGGGCGCTCGTCGAGACGCTGATCAGCTGGCAGACGAGCGCACGCGCGCAGCCGTTCAGCACGCTCGGCGTCGACTCCGATCAGCTCGCCGCGGCCGTGATCGCGACCGAGAAGATGTTGAACCTCCTGGCGGCGCGGCGCGCGGCGCGACTTTGAGCGCGCGGCGAGCGCGCGCGTTCGGCGTGGGACTCACGCTGCTGCTCGCCGCATGCGCCGGCGTCCCGCCGTCGGAGCCGAGCGACCAGCCGACTCAGGATCTGCTCGAGGTCGTCGCGGTGCTGCGGCTGCACGTCGACGACGACACGTATCGCTTCCCGCCCGCGCGCGACGTCTCGGGAATCAACGTGTTCCGCGCATCGTTCGAGAGACTCGAGAGCCTCGAGACCTCGCACGCCGAGAAACTCGCGACCGGCTACATGACCGACGTGCTGTGGTTCTCGAAGGCGCGCGCGCTGGAGCGCATCGGAGAGTACGCGCTCGCGAAGCTCCACTACCAGCGCGTCGCCGGGCTCGACTCCGAGCTCGCCGAGGCGGCGCGTTACGGGCGCGCCGTGTGCGAGCGCCTGGCGAAGCTGACTGCGCCCGAAGCCGGGGCGGACCTGACACCCCAGCGTGTCGCCGATCGCTGGACCGAGCGGCGCACGCAACTCGAGGCGCTGCGTACCGACGTCCTCGAGACACACTGGCGCCCGGTCGTCGACGAGGAGATCGAGCGCGGCGACTCGGCCGAGGCGGCGTACTTCGCGGCGCAGTCCGAGATCGATCCGCGCCTCGAGACGACCGCGCTGCAGCGCGCGCAGCAGGTCGTCGAGCTGCACCGCGAGAGCAAGAACAAGAACCGCCACCTGCTGGCGCTCGCGGATCTGTACGCGGACCTGTCGCGCCGCTACGCGCGCCGCAATCCGCCGCCGTCGCTCGGCTTCGATCCCGCGACGTTCGACGAGTACGCGCACGGCGCCACGCGCATCTACGAGGTCGTCTCGCAGCAGGACGGCACCGTCGAGAAGCTCGAGGCGGCGCACAAGCTCGAGGCCTATCTGAGTTACAGCCTGCAGGTCCATGAAGACAAGCTCCCGCAATAGGCGCATGCGGTCCGTCACCGTTTGGTGTAGCGCGGCGGCGCTCGCGCTCGGCGCGTGCGCGAGCGAGCGCGGGCCGGCGTCGGCCGAGTGGCGGCCGCTCGAATCGGCGCGCGCGGCGCGCGAGCCGCTGCCCGACGAGGCCGAGCGGATCGCCGCGCGCCTGGCGGCGGCGGTGCTCGTCGGCCGCTACGCGGACGCGCAGGCCGAGGGCGCGGCGCTCGCGCGCGAAGACGCGGAGCGCGAGACACGCGGCGAGCTGCCCTCGGGTCTCCAGGACAACGCCGCCGAGCTGCTCGCGGCGTGTGGTGGGAGTGAGTCGTTTCCGGAGCGCGCCGACGCGCTGCTCGCGCGCGACGATCTCGACCCCGCACTGCGGCGCCGCCTCGAGCTCGCGCGCGACCGCGCGCCGCTCGCGGTCGCGGACGCGCGCATCGCCGAGGAGCGGCGCTTCAAGCTCGGCGCGCTCTTCAACCGCATCGTCGAGCCGCTGTCCACCCTGGCGATCAGCGGCGCGCTGAATCCGATCGCCGCGTCGCGCAGCGCGCTCGCGGCTCTGCTCACCGCGCACCAGTTCCAGATCTCGAGCCCGCGCGAGCGCGAAGCGCTGCACAACTGGGAAGAGTGGCTCGCGCGCCACCCCGACTCACCCGAGACGCCCGAGATCGCGGCGCGCGCCGACGCGCTGCGAGCCGATCTCGCGCACGAGCGCGCGGGCCGCGACCTGCGCGGCGCGCGCACGGCCGCGGAGCGCGGCTCCTGGGACGTCGTCGAGATCCTCGCCGGCCGCGCGCAGCGCCAGGTGCCGGACGACGCGGAGACGAACCAGCTGCTCGCCCGCGCCCAGCGGGAGCTGGGCGAACGCGAGGCGCGTGCACGGCGCAGCCTCGAGGTCCAGTCACTCGCGCCCGAGTCACTCGCACCGGAGCAGCGCGCGGCCTTCGCCGGCCTCGCGCGCAGAGCGATCTCCGCGCCGCTCGCCGAGGTCGCGCCGGCGGCGCGGGCGTTCGCCGTGCGCGAAGTCCCGCCGGAGATCGCTCCCGAGCTGCGCTTGCTCGCGAGCTACGAGCCGCTGGCGCGCCGCGACGACGACGCGATCGCGACGGCGCTGCAGCGCGTGCCCGATCCCTGGGACGCGCCCGACACCGCCTCGCGTCAGGCCGGCGCGCTGCTCGCCGATCCGAGTCGCAGCGCGTGGCTGCACTATCAGGCCGCGGAGACCGCGGACGACCGCGCGCGCGCTGCGTGGGTCGCCGTCGGGCGCTTCGCGAACGGCGCGCAGCGCCGCGATCTGTGGCGGCCGCTCGAGTATCTGATCGATCTCCCCGCCCTGGCGATGGCGGTCGGGACTTTCCCGCTGCGCATCTTCCAGTATCCGTCCGCGCGCTCGTACTTCGGCGCCGGCGTGCTCGTCGCCGGCGAGCGCTACGTCGCGCGCTACCCCGACGGAGCGCATGCCGAGGAGGTGCACCGCGAGCTCGAGAGTCTCTACGCGCTGCGCGGTCAGTCGAGCGCTGCGTTGCGCCACGCCGAGGCGCGGCGCGAGCCGGACCGCAAGCAGATCGCCGAGTACCGCGCGCAGGCCGCGTCTCAGCTCCTGGCCGCAGCCGACAAGCAGCCGCGCGTCGACGTGCGCCTGGGGTATCTCGCCGCCGTGGTGCGCGAGTACGGAGACACTCCGTCGGCCGCCGAGGCGCGCAAGAAGTTCGCGGCGGAGAAGGCCGCGGCCTCGCCGCAGCGCATTCGACTGACGCGCGACTTCCTGCTCGAGCACCCGGAGCTCTGGGGAGCGGGAGCGCTCGGTCTGCGGCCGGAGCTCCTCGACGGAAAGAGCGCGAACGGCGAGGTCGCCGAGAGCGGAGTCACTCTGATCGGGCGGAACGTCGTGGAAATCGCCCTGGAGGGACGGGACCCGGTCGTGAGCCAGGTGCCGCCGGAGAACTTCGCCCGCTTCGTCGCGCGGCTGGAAGAGACGAGTCATTCGAGCCTGGCGCGCGACGAGCGCGAGAAGGCCGTGCCGGACGCGGCGCGAGACGCGTTCTTCGCGTCCTCGCGGCTCGGCGTCGTCGGTCGCGGGGATCCGCGCCCTGCGGCGCGCTCGGACGCGGTCTTCGAGAGCACTCACCAGAAGCACGGCTACGTGCGCGCGCGCGAGAGCATCCTGCCGGTCGACCTCGTGCTGCGCGGGGACCTCGAGACGCTCGGTCTGTCGGCGTTCCCGCGCATCCGCCTGCCGGAAGCCACTCCGGACGCGCTGCTCTACAAGTGACTCAGTCGGTCGCGCGTTCGCCGTAGGCGCGCGCGAGCAGCTCGAGCGGGTGGAGCACTTCGACGTCGAGACCCGCCGCCGCGACTCCGCCGCCGATCTGCAGGAGACAGCCGGGGTTGCCGGTGGCGACGGCCTGCGGGGCAGTATCTCGGATCGCCTGCACCTTGCGCGCGAGCAAGGTCGCGGCCATCGCCGGCTGCGTCAGGCTGTAGATCCCCGCGGCGCCACAGCAGTCGCGATGTCCGGGAAGGTCGAAGAGGTCGAGCTCGGGGATCGCGCGCAAGAGCGCCCGCGGCGCGGCCGAGATTCGCTGGCCGTGGAGCAAGTGACACGGATCGTCGTACGCCACTCGCAGGGACAGCGCGCCCGGTCGCTCGCGCAGGCCGACGTCCGCGAGAAACTCGGTCGCGTCCCGAACCTTGCGCGCGAACGAGTCACCCACGTCCTTCAGCGCGGCACCGCAGCCGGCCGAGTTCACGATCACGGCGTCGACCGCGTCGAGTCGGAACGCGGCGCGGTTGCGCGCGTGCAGCTCCTGCGCGGTCTGCGGATCGCCCGCGTGCGCGTGCAGCGCCCCGCAGCACACCTGGCCCGCGGGGACTTCGACCTCGAAGCCGTTGCGCGCCAGGACGGCGACGGTCGCGGCGTTCGCGGCGCCGAAGATCTCGGGCATCACGCAGCCGGCAAAGAACGCGACGCGCCCGCGACGCGCGCCGTGCGCGGGCACCATGAGCGGCGGGCGGTGCGCATCCGCGAGCGCGGGCAGCATGCGCTCCATGCGCGCGAGCGGCGGCGCGAGCGCCAGCACGCGCGTGGCGCGGACGAGTCGCTGCAGGCCGCTGCGCTGGTACGCGCGCAGCGCGCGGAACAGCGCAGTGAGTCGGCGGGGCTTGGCGACCACGCCGCGCAGGGCGGCGCGCTCGAGCAGACGGCCCAGCCCGCTGCGCGCGCCGCGCGCGTCGATCTCCGCGCGCATGCCCTCGACCAGGTGACCGTAGCGAACGCCGGCGGGGCACGCGGACTCACACGCGCGGCAGGCGAGACAGAAGCTCATCTCGTCGACGACGAGCTCGTCGAGCGGGATGCGGTTCTCCGCGACGCCGCGCATCAAGTAGATGCGGCCGCGCGGCGAGCTCGTCTCGCGCCCGGTCTCCTGGTACGTGGGACAGTGCGGCAGACAGAGTCCGCAGTGAACACAGTCCAGTGTCGCCTCGTAGTCGAGCCGAGTCACTTCGGTCACGCTCAGATCCCCGCCACGAAGCGGCCCGGCGAGAGCACCCGTGCCGGATCGAAGCGCGCCTTCAAAGCGCGCATCAGCGCCAGCGCCGGCGGCGGTGCGCCGAAGGCGTCGCACGCCGCGGCGGCGCCGCCGGGCCCGCGCTCGAGCGCGAACGTCGCCCCGGCGCGCTCGGCGAAGGCGGCGACGCCGGCGAGCGTGGGGCTCGGGACCAGGCCGAACACGATCCCGGCGCGCGGCAGCGCGAGCAGCGGCGCGGTCGCGCCCGCCGCGACCACCAGCCCGCGACACAGAATTGCGACGTCGCTCGGGCGCGCGCCGAGTCGCACGCGGGCGAAGCCGGGGCCGGGCGGACGCACGAGCTCCGTGCGCAGCAGCGACCAGGCTTCGAGCTCGGCCGGCTCGCCGGGCGCGCGCGCGAGCTGCGCGTCGACCTCCGCGGCGCTTCCGGAGAGGCGAGTCAGGAGCTCTGCGCCGCCGCCGGAAGCGTGAGTCGCCGCCGCCGTCACCGGCCCGGCGGCCGCCGCGCGCGCGAACGCCTCGAGCGCAGCGTCGAGCGAGGCGAAGCGCTCGCGAGTCACAATGACTCGCTCGGGCGCGGCGCGCAGACGCACGACCGCCCGCGTGATCACGCCGAGCGAGCCGAACGAGCCGCAGTACAAGCGCACCAGGTCGAAGCCAGTCACGTTCTTGACCACGCGCCCCCCGGACCGAGTCACTTCGCCGTTCGCGAGCGCGACCTCGAGTCCGAGTAGCTCGTTGCGCAGGCGGGCGTCGAGCGACGCCTCCGGACTCACAGGGTCGACGGCGATCGCGCCGCCGACGCTGGCGCCGGCGTGCAGCGGATCGAGCAGGGTCGTCTTGCCGAGCGCCGCCGCGCTGCGCGCGAGCGCGTCGAGCGGCACGCCCGCGTCCAGCTCGGCGACGCCCTCGTCCGGGTCGAGCCGAGCGTGGTCGCAGAGCCGGCCGAGCTCGAGCCGGATACACGCAGGTGTGTCGAGTGGGTTTCCGAAGCCGAGCTTCGAGCCGCCCCCGACCGGAACGACCGGAATTCCCGACTCACTCGCCGCGCGCAGACACGCCCCGACCTCGGCCGCGCTCGCCGGCCGCACGATCGCCTCGACCCGCGCGCCGCACAGCGTCTCCGCTTCGGGGCGCAGGACGTGCTTCGCGCCGACGATCGCCTCGAATCGGTCGCCCATCGGCTAGAAGCTTACCTGGGCGTATCCGCGGTGTCGGGGATTGCTCTCCGCGCAGGCGCGCGGCGACGGGATCTGCTTGCCGGGGTTACAGCGGTCGAGCGGATCGAAGACGTCGTGCACCCAGCGCATCGCATCGAGGTCCGCCTCCGAGAACAGCAGGCACATGTGCTCGCGCTTCTCGAGACCGATGCCGTGCTCGCCCGAGAGAGCGCCGCCGGCGGCGACGCAGATGCGCAGGATCTCGGCGCCCACGTCCTTGATCGTGCGCAGCTGCTCGGGGTCTCGCCGATCGAAGGTGATGTTCGGGTGCAGATTGCCGTCGCCCGCGTGCAGAATGTTCGCGATGCGGATGCCGCGCGCGAGCGCCGCGCGGTTGATCGCGTCCACGACCTCCGGGAGCTTCGTGCGCGGCACGACCGCGTCGTGCACGTACAGATCGGGCGCGAGCCGGCCCATGGCGCCGAATGCGCCCTTTCGCCCACGCCAGAGCGCGAGTCTCTCGGCGTCGTCGCGCGCGACGCGGACCTCGAGCGCGCCGCGCGTGCGGCAGAGTGACTCGATCTCCGCGCGTTCGGACTCGACCGCCGCGTGCGCGCCGTCGACCTCGACCAGCAGCACTGCGCGCGCGTCGGCGGGATAGCCCGCCGCATACACCGAGGCCTCCACGGCCGCGATCGTGCGGTCGTCCATGATCTCGAGCGCCGCGGGGACGATGCCGCGCGCGATGATCGCCGACACCGCCTCGCAGGCGGCGACGAGTGACCCGAAGCTGGCGAGCAGCGTGCGCACCGACTCGGGCTGCGGCACGAGCCGGACGGTCACCGCGCTCGCGATCCCGAGCGTGCCTTCCGAGCCGACGAACACGCCGCGCAGATCGAAGCCGTGCGAGTGACCGTCGCGGCGCCCGAGCTGCGCGATCTCGCCATCGGGAAGCACGACCTCGAGCGCCAGCACGTGAGGGCTCGTGGTGCCGTACTTCAGAGTGTGGGGACCGCCGCTGTTCTCGGCCACGTTCCCGCCGATCGTGCACGCCGACTGACTCGACGGATCGGGCGCGTAGAAGAGACCGAGCGGGCGAACCGCCGCCGAGAGATGTTCGTTCACGAGGCCGGGCTGCACGGTCGCGGAGCGGTTCGTGGCGTCGATCTCGAGGATGCGATTCATACGCGAGCACTCGATCACCACGCCGCCAGTCACTGGCGTCGCGCCGCCCGAGAGCCCCGTGCCCGCGCCGCGCGGGACGTAGGGGACGCCCGCGTCGTTGCACGCGCGCACGACGGCGGAGAGTGACTCCGTCGTCGTCGGGAACGCGATGCAGAGCGGCGCGCCGCGCTCGAGCGTCAGGCCGTCCGACTCGTACGCGAAGAGCTCGGCGGAGCGGTCGAGGACGCAGGCGACGTCGCGAATGCCGCGCAGGCGATCGGCGAGCTCGCCGATCGCGCGCTCAGGCAAGACCGAGGCGTTCGACTTCTTCCTCGTCCATGCCGAGGAAGTGGCCGATTTCGTGCTTCACCGTGATCTGGATCTGCTCGACGAGCTCGGCGCGAGTCATCGCGATCTTCTCGAGGTTGCGCTTGAAGAGCAGGATGCGGTCGGTGTCGGTGCGCTGCATCGTGCCGAGCGTCGGGCTCGCGCCGGCCTCGGTCGCCGGCACGCCGGAGAACAGACCGAGCACTTGCGGCGACACGAATTCTTGTCGCACGAGCTCCTCGCTCGGCAGGTCCTCGACGATCACGGGGCAATTCTCGGTGTAGCGCCGGATGGGCTCGGGCAGGCTCGAGAGCGCCTGACTCGCCGCGGCCTCGAACTCTGCATCGTCGATCCGCGTCGGCAGCGGGTACATCTCGGGCGCCAGGCGCGCCGCCTTCGCGAACGTGCGCTCGGCCTCCTCGAGCGCGCCGGTGTGCTCCATGACGAGCGCCATGTGATACGTGCTGTGCGCGCACTCGGGCTCGAGCGCGAGCCCGCGCTCGAGCGAGCGCCGCGCCTCTTCGAAGTTGCCGAGCTCGAAGAGCACCTGGCCCTCGAAGCCCCGGTAGATGCCGACCTCGCCCTGCAGCTTGATCGCTCGGCGCAGCAAGAAGAGCGCGCCCTCGAGATCGTCGAGATAGAAGAGCGCCTTGGCCTTCAGGTAGTAGACCTCGGCCTCGATCGGCTTCTCGAGCGTGTCCTGCAAGAGCTCGTCCGCGAGGTCGAGCGCGTCCTCGTGCTCCTGGAACTCCTCGATCAGGATCTCGATGCGGTTCAGGTGCGCGGGCTGGTACTCGCCGTCGGCTTCGATGGCGCGCTCGAACTCGTCGAGCGCCTCTTCGGCGCGTGTGCTGTCCCACAGGATCTCGCCGCGGCTGTTGTGCGCCTCGGCGCCGCTGGGATTTGCGCGCAGGGCTTCATCCAGCCACGCGAGCGCTTCGTCCGTTTGGCCGTTGGAGGACGCCTCCATCGCCTGGTCCAGGCAATCCCAGTAGCGATCTCGATCGAGCATGTCGTGCCCCCAGGACCGGGCGCGATTCTAGCAAACCGCCCGTTTCGATTGCTGCGCGACTCTCCGTCGAGAGACGCCGCTAAATCATCGGAAAATAAAAGAAAAACCTACTTCGCAGCGCCGGGCGAGAACGGCCGGCAAGTCGCGCCTACGAGCGCGCGTCAGCAAGCACGAAGATGCGCTGGCAGCTCACGCAGATGTGCACTTCACCTGCTGTCACGCGATTGATCACTTCGGGCGGGACGGAGCGGTGACAGCCGCTGCACGTCGACTGCTCGATGCGCGCGATGCCGCTGCCGCGCGCTTTGACTGCGCGCTCGTAGAGTTTCTTCGTCGAGACACCGAGGACCTCGAGGATCTGCATCCGATCTTCGATCGCACTCGCGAGTCGGCGCTCGACCTCGGCCAGACGCGCGCGCAGCTCGTCGGTCTCCTTCTCGACCTCTTGCGCGACCTGGCGCGCGTTCGCATCGGCGCGGCGCACCTCGTCGCCGACGCGCTCTGCGGTCTCCATCGCGACGAGAATCTCGTCCTCGATCTCCGCGATGCGCTTCGCGTGTGCGTCGATCTCGTGCATCAGGGTCGTGTATTCCTTGTTGGTCTTCACGACGGCGGACTGACTCTGGAACTTGTCGCGCTTCGTCGCCGTGTCCTGCGCCTCGGCCTCGCGCGCGCGGCGCTGTTTGTCGACTGAGTCGAGCTCGGCGCGGAGCTGCGCCGCCGCGTCGGTCGCTGTAGCGCTTCGCGCTTCCGCGCGGGCGATCGCCTGCGGGATGGAAGCGCGCGCTCGCTCGAGCTCGAGGATCACGCCCTCGCGCTCCGCGAGGGCGTGCAAGCTCGGCTTCGGCGACTCCATGCCCTGAAAGCTCCCATGCGCGCGGTCTTGGGTCAACCGATTCGACTAGACTCCACGGGAATGGCGGATTCTCCCAAGCCGGCGGTGTTTCCGTTCGCGCCCGACCTGTTCGCGGGACAGACCGCTCTGGTCACCGGGGGCGGCACGGGCTTGGGCCGAGCGATCGCCGAATGCCTGGCGCGCGCGGGCGCGGACCTGTTGCTCGCCGCCCGCCAGGTCGAACGACTCGAGCTCGCCGCGAAGGAGATCCACGCGGCGACCGGGCGCCGGGTGGAGACGGCGTTCGTGAACATCCGCGAGCGCGGCGCGGTGGAGGCGCTCGAAGCTCGCGCGCGCGAGCTGTTCCCGCGCATCGACGTTCTGGTCAACAACGCGGGCGGGCAGTTCGCGCAGCCCGCGCGTGACTTCAAGCCCAAGGGTTGGAACGCGGTGGTCGATACGAACCTCACCGGAACCTGGAACATGGTCCAGGTCTTCGGGACGCGAATGCTCGAGGGCGAAGGCGGCGTGATCACGAACATCATCGCGGTCGTCGGCCGCGGCTTTCCCGGACTCGCACACACCGCGGCAGCGCGCGCAGGAGTGCTCGAGCTCACGCGCACGCTCGCGTACGAGTGGGGGCCGAAGGTGAGACTCAACTGTGTCGCCCCGGGTGCGGTCGAGACACCGGGCTTCCGCGACGCGTACGACCCGAACATCGCCGAGGTCTTCGAGGGCATTCCCGCCGCGCGCTTCGGCACGCGCGAAGAGATCGCGCACGCGGTCGCGTTCATGTCCTCGCCCGCCGCGAGCTACGTGACTGGCGAGGTGCTCTTCGTCGCGGGCGGGCAACAGAGCTACGGCCGCAACCAGGCCTTGTTCGACTCACAGCTGGGCCGGAAGTAGAGAGGGCGAGATGTCAGACGACCGCTACGCGCCTCCGACCGCTGCGCTGGGTGACCCGGCGCGCGAGCGCGGCACGGGCCGCATCGAGATCGGCGAGGCATTCCGCGAGGCCTGGGCCGCGCTGTGGGCGAACTTCCCGCTGCTCCTGGGCACGTGGTTCCTGTTCGCCGTTCTCGGAACGCTCGCGACGATCACGGTCGTGGGTTTCTTCCTCGTCCTGCCCGTTCTCGTGTGGGGCGGGACGCGCTTCTCGCTGAACGTGATCGACGGAAATGCGGAGGTCGCCGACCTGTTCGCCGGCTTCTCCGACTACGCGCGCGTGCTGGGCACGATGATCACGCTCGGCTTGGTGATCGTGCTCCTCTACCTCGCCGGCCAGTCAGTCACGATCCTCGGGCAAGTGGCGAGCTCCGCGGTGCTCACGTTCCTCGGCACGCTCGTGAATCTCGCATGGGGGCTCGGAGTCATGCCGCGGCTCGCGTTCGTCTGGTACTACGTCGTCGATCAGGGGCTTCCGCCCGTCGAAGCGGTGCAGACCTCGTGGAACGCGACGTCGGACCAGAAGCTCACATGCCTGTTGCTCGGAGTTCTGTCCGGCGTGATTCCCTTGATCGGGTTTCTGTGTCTCGTGGTCGGCCTGATTCCGGCGGTGATGCTCGTGTATCTGATTCAGGCGTCGGCCTACCGGCAGCTCGCGGGGCGCTGAAGCGCCGCTGCATGAACTGATACTCCTCGACGAACGCGCGGTCGTCGCGGAATTCGCGCGCTGCCGTGCGGGCCGCGAGCAGCGCTTGATCGGTCGCGCCGTTCAGCGCGGCGGTCCACGCGATCCAGAACCACATCGGCTTGTAGTCGACTTCCTCGCGCCAGATCTCGACGACGCGCGCGAAGCTCGGGATGGTCTGAAAGCGCGCCACGCCGGCGATCCAGCTGGCGGCATTCATGCGCACGCGGCGATCGTTCTCGGACTTGATGTCGCGCAGCTCGAGGCGCAGCTTCGGCTCGTCGCCCGCGACCAGCGCAGTCACCAAGCGGAGCTCGCGCAGCTCGTGCTCGAAGCTGCGGTGGTCGAGGCCGAGCGCGCGCGCCTCGCTGCGCGCCTGCGCCGCGCGCAGCCCGAGGTCGGCGACGCGTCCGCGGTCGAGCTCGCGATTCTCCTTCGCGAACAGCGACGCCAGCTCGCTCGCCCAGAAGGCCGGCGAGATACGCACGAACGACAGGTCCCGCTCGAGTTGCTCCGGGGTGTCGCTGCGCACCGCGTGATCGACGTTCGGGTCCGCCGGCGGCGGCGCCGCCTCGATGCGCGAGAGCACCTGCGCGGGATCCGAAGTCGCCTCGAGCAATCGGCCGATCACGGCGTAGCGCGACAGCGGGCTCTCCGCGGGGTCGAGCTCCCGGAACGCGAGCTCTCGGATCCAGGCGCGCGACGCGCCCGTGAGCACGGCGCGCGCCGGTGCGTCGGCGAGCTCTCCGTCGCGCGTCGCGAACAGGAGCGCGATGCTCGACGAGACGTACCAGCGCAGCCGGTCGCGGATGGGTTCGGTCTGCAGCCGCCAGGCCTCGAGGTCGACCTTCTCCGCGCGGAGTGACTCGGCGAGCGTGGCGATCTGCCGGTTGGTCGACGGAGTCAGGTCGTTCGCGAGTATCTCGAGCGCCAGGGCGAGGTCGCAGCGCTCGACCACCACGGCGTCCGCGAGCGAGAGCTTCGCGTCGTCGAGCCGCATGCCCGTCTGCTGCTCGAGGTCGGGGATCTCGTGCTCGCGCAGCTCGCGCGCGAGCAGCTTCGCCTCGTCCGTCCGACCCGCGCTCGCGAGCGCGACGACGCGGTCGATGCCCATGGAGACGCGCGTCTCGCCCGGGTCGGTGCGCGCGATCGCCTCGGTCAGCGCGGCCGCGGCGAGGTCGTACTGACCGGTGTAGTGATAGAGACCGGCGAGCTCGGTGTAGTTCGCGGGATCCTGATCGCCGCTCGCGACCAGTGACTGCATCTTCACGATCGCGCGTTGATACGTCTGGAAGTGCCAGTCGCGCTGCACGTCGATCATCGTGCGCGCGTACTGCGGGTCGGCGAAGATGCGCCACGAGAGATACCAGCTCGAGCGCGTGTTCTCGCCCGAGAAGCGCAGCAGGATTTCGAGCTTCGTGCTGTCGAAGAGCTCGCTCCCGCCGAAGCTCTTGTACGCGACCTCGAGGCTCTCGGGCAGAGTCGCCCCCGGGAACGCCAGCGGCTGGCCCGTCTGCAGGATGTAAGTCAGCCAGTTCCCGTCGTCGCGCCGCTCGGCCCACGCGAGCGCGGCGTGCGCGGGCAGCCCGATCATCTGCGCGTTCCGGCCCTGTCGGTTCGCGATCTCCTGGTCGAGCTCGGAGAGATCGTCGCAGTCGCCGCGCATCATGCCGCCCGCCGTCGTCGCCAGTGTCTCGGAGCCGGTCTGGTGGATGTCGCCGCTCACGGTGCGCGTGCCGAGCAGCGCCGAATTGCGCGGATCCGGGCTGTCGTAGGCGTAGACGAGGAGATACTCGCCGATCAAGTCCAGGTGCGCGGCGTCGGGCAGCGCGCGCGCGGCGGCCGCGTAGAACGCCTCGGCATCGGCGGGCCGCCCGCTCTTCGCCGGCCGTACGACACCGAACTGTGTCACCAGCGCGAAGACGTCGCCGTTGGGAGCGGTCACGACGAGGTGCGGCGGCAGAGCGTCGGGAAGCGCGGCCCACTCGACGCCCTCGCCGTTCGCCGGGAACGCGACGCGCCAGGCCTCCGCGTCGGCGCGCAGGCCGTTCGCGCCGTCCCAGCTCGCGAGCCGGTCTGGACCGAAGTAGAGCTCCGCCGACTCGTAGGCCGCGGCGTCGCGGAGCGGATCGCGACCGCGCGGCAGGTGCACGACCAGGCGCGTCGGCTTGCCGTTCGTGTAGTAGGCGGGCGGCGGCGCGAGGCGCGAGTACCCGACACGTTCCGGTGTCGACAAGGTCCACACGCGCGCGCCGTACGCGTCCTCGACCAGCTCGAAGCGCGACGCGGCGCCCGAGTATCTCGCGATCGGTCGCAGCTTCTCGGCGTCCACGACGGCGCGGCGCAGCTCCTCGCACGCCGCGCTCGGCGCGTGCAGCGCGGCGAGCCAGCCCGATCGGACGAGTCGCCGCGCGAAGCTCGGCGACACGTAGTCGAAGTTCGTCTGTTCGTCCTCGAGCGGGATCTGCGCCAGGATGCTCGCCACCGCGGGTCGGCTCTCCGCCGAGATGTTCGCCCGCGGCAACGCCTCGATCAGCGCCGCGACCGCGCGCTCGACTCGCTGCCTCGCGCGCGCGTGCGCCGCGCGCGAGGCGCTCGCGAGGTCTGCGCGAGCGGTCTCGCGCAGCACGCCTTCGCGCACGACATACAGATGGGGCCCGACGAGATATCCGCCGGAGAGCTCCTCTTCGTAGAAGACGAGGTCGTTTGCGTGAAGGCCCGCGGCGCGCGCGTGCTCGAGCATCTGCGGTAGATCGCGCAGCGGATCGAGATTCGACGCGGTGAGTAGACCCCAGCTCGAGCGCAGCGGGCCGAGCTCGGTCTCGAGCTCGACCCAATCGCGCTCGCGCGCGCGCAGGATCGCGTACTCGCGCCCCGCGCGGGCGCGCCAGAAGACGCGGCCGTCTCGCAAGGAGAGATCGGATCGCACGGGCAGCGCACCCGGCAGGTCCGCGGCTTCGAGCAAGCGCGGCGGCGGCGGCTCGACGGGCCCCGTCTCGCTCGCGCGCGCGCTCGGCTGCGACGGCGCGAGCGCGTTCGGGTTCGCACACGCGAGCAAGACGGCAGCGAGAAGGAGTGCGAGGCGGCGCATGGCGCCGGGTACCTTACTGGCTCGGCCTGAAGTAAGCTCCGCTGCGTCCGCGCTCGCCCCCGCGAGGAGAGAATGAAGGTTCTGGGTCTCTCGCTCTATCACTTCGACGGCTGTTCCTACTGCGCGCGTGTTCGGACGGCGATGGCGCGTCTGCACCTCGAGCTCGAGCTCCGCGACATCCACCGAGAGCCGAAGTACCGCGACGAGCTCGTCGCCGCCACCGGCAAGCAGATGGTTCCATGCCTGCGCATCGAGGGCGACGGACCCGTGCGCTGGATGCACGAGTCAGCGGACATCGTGCGCTACCTCGAGACGGAGGTGGCGGGGAAGGGCTGACGCCCCGTCCCGCCGGCGCGTGCTCGACTCCCCTGCGCGCAGACAATTCGGGCGCATCGCGGCGCTCCCGGACGCGCGCATCGATCTCGCGGAGGCGGCGCTCTGGATCGCCGCTGAAGAGTATCCCGGCCTCGACGTGGCTTCGTATCTCGCCCGCCTGGCGGATCTCGCGAGCGCGGCGGGGGAGCGCATTCGCGGCGCGAGCAGCCTGCGCGAGCGTGTCCTCCGCCTGAATGACTTCGTGTTTCGAGAGTCGGGCTTCGCGGGAAACCGCGACGACTACTACGACGCGCGCAACAGCTTCCTGAACGACGTGCTCGAGCGGCGCAAGGGGATCCCGATCACGCTCGCGATCGTGGTTCTCTGGATCGCGGAGCGGCTCGGCCTGCCGGCACGCGGCGTCGGATTCCCGGGTCACTTCCTCGTGCGCTTCGACGGCGAGGAGGAAGTCCTGGTCGACCCCTTCGCGGGCGCGGTCGTGACTCGCGCAGAGTGCGAAGCCCGTCTGCGCACGGCGGCGGGCGCCGAGGTGCCCTTCGATCCGCAGCTGCTCGACCCGACGCCCGCGCGCCAGATCCTGGCGCGCGTGCTGCGCAACCTGAAACAGATCTGGCTCGCGAACGAGGACTGGCCGCGCGCGCTCGCGTGCGCCGAGCGGATCCTGATGCTCGCGCCCGACGCGCCGCTCGAGCTGCGCGACCGCGGCTTGTTGTTCGCGCGGCTCGAGTGCTTCGCGGCGGCGGAGGCGGACCTCAAGCGGTTTCTCGCGCTCGCGCCCGAGGACGCGGGCGCCGATGCGGTGCGCGCTCAGCTGGTCGCGCTCGCGCGCAGCGCACCGCGCCTGCACTGATCCGTGTAAGCGAGTCACTCGCGACCGCGGAAGCGATCGAGGTCGCGGCGCTCGCGCTTCGTCGGCCGACCCGCCCCCGGCTCGCGGCGCGGCATGCGCGCCGGCCGCGGCGGAGGCGGCGGCGAGTGGTCGTTGAAGAGCGCGCGCGCCAGGGTCGGCGAGAGCCGTTTCTCGGCGAGCGCTACGACCTCGAGAATGCGCGGCCCGCGCTCGGTCTGCGCGCGCACGTGGTCGCCGACGCGCAGCGCGTAGTGCGGCTTCACGGCGTCGTCGTTCACGCGGACCTTCCCCCCTACACACGCCTGCGTAGCCTGCGTGCGCGATGGGAACACGCGCGCCGCGCACAGCCAGCGATCGATGCGCACGCTGTCCATCTGGCGGGCTCAGGTCCGAGCCGCGTTCCCGGGGAACTCGAGCTCGAAGCGCTCGAACAGACCGCGCGCGCAGACCGCGAAGCTCGGCTCGACCAGGAAGACCTCGATCCCGGGCCGATCCACGAACACCTTCGCGTTCGGGAGCTTGGCGAGATAGATCGCCAGGAGCTCGTCGCGCTCGGCGCCCGGGTCCACGCGGCGCAGCCGTCCCTGCACGGTGATGCGCGCGAACTGACTCATGTTCGCCAGACCCACGCCGCGCGTGTCGATCTGCGCGCAGACCCCGTTTCCGTCGTGGAGGTGACGCCCCTTCATGCTGCCCGGGCTCGTGGCGAAGACGAGACCGAGCTCAGGTGTCTCGGCGAAGAACATCACCGCGCTGTAGGGCGGAGCGCCGGCGGCGTCGCCCGCGAACGCGAAGACGGCGAAGCTCTCGCCCGCGCAGACGCCCCGAATCGCCGCGATCTCTTCTTCCCGCGTCACGAGGCCCCTGTTATCACGAGCCGCGCGAGCTTGTAAAACCGCTGCGCCACCGCGGGGTTGTCGCACGTGACGCCCGCGCCTCAGGCTCGCTCGACCGATCCCCGAAGAAGACCGGTGCGCTTGCCTCCGTCAGATCCGGAGGCTAATAGGGGCGGCTCCGCTGGCGGGAGAAACGTTGCCGAAATCGCTGGTCATCACCGAGAAGCCGAGCGTCGCGCGCGACATCGTCGCAGTGCTGGGCGGATTCACCGAGCACGACGGCTTCTGGGAATCCGACGACTTCGTCGTCACGTTCTCGGTCGGACACATCGTCGAGCTGCTCTCGCCCGAAGACGTCGACCCGGTCTACAAGCGCTGGACGCTCGACACACTCCCGATCCTGCCGGCCGAGTTCAAGCTGAAGCAGAAGCAGGGACAGTCCGAGCGCATCCGCACGATCAAGAAGCTGCTCGCGCGCAAGGACATCGAGACAGTCGTGAACGCGTGCGACGCGGGCCGCGAGGGCGAGCTGATCTTCCGCGAGATCCTCGAGTTCCTCGAGTGCGACAAGCCGACCAAGCGCCTGTGGCTGCAGTCGATGACCGCCGACTCGATCCGCAGCGGCTTCCGTTCGCTGGTCGACGGGCATCAGTACGACGGCCTCGGCGCCGCGGCCTCGTGCCGCTCGAAGTCGGACTGGCTGATCGGCATGAACGCCACGCGCGCGCTGACGCGCCGGCTGAAGGGCCGCAAGGAGAAGACCGCGTGGTCCGCGGGCCGCGTGCAGACGCCCACTCTGGCGATCGTGGTCGACCGCGAGCTCGAGGTGCTGGCTCACGTTCCCCGTCCTTATTGGCAGCTTCAGGCGAAGTTCCTGGCCGGAGACGCCGAGTATCTCGGCACCTGGTTCGACCCGAGCTTCACGGCGCCCGAAGGCGAAGAGCGCGAGCTGCGCGACGACCGGATCTTCGAGAGCGAGAAGGCGAACCAGCTACTCGATTTGGTGTCGGGCAAGTCCGCCTCGGCGAGTGAGACGCGCAAGCCGAGCCGCGAGACGGCGCCGCCGCTGTTCGACTTGACCAGCTTGCAGCGCGAGGGAAACCGCCGCTTCGGCTGGTCCGCGCGCCGCACTCTGAACGCCGCGCAGCGTTGCTATGAGGCGCACAAGCTGCTGACCTACCCGCGGACCGATTCGCGCTGTCTGCCGAACGACTACCGCTCCACCGTCGATGCCGTGCTGCAGGCGTTCGCGGGCGACGGCCCGTTCCAGGCCGAGGCGGCGGCGCTCGTCGAGAACGGGCTCGAGAACGTCGAGCGCACCTTCGACGACGCGAAGGTCTCGGATCACTTCGCGATCATCCCCACGGGCAAGGTCCCGGATGCCAATCTCTCCGGCGACGACCAGCGGCTCTTCGATCTCGTCGCGCGCCGCTTCCTCGCGAACTTCCACCCCGCGGCCGTGTGGACGCGGGTGGAGCGAGTGACTGAGGTCGCGGCTCAGTCGTTCCGCTCGCGCGCGCGCACGCTCGACGAGCCGGGTTGGCGCGCGGTGATCGGTCAGACGGAGCAAGAGGACCAAGCGCTGCCGCCGCTCGCGCCGGGACAGGACGAGGCGAACGGCATCGCCGTGCGCACGGCCAGCGTCGAGCTCGTCGCGGAGAAGACCAAGCCGCTCGCGCGCATCACGGAAGCGCGCCTCCTGTCTCTGATGGAGTCGGCGGGCGAAGACATCGAGGACGAGGAGATCGCCGCTGCGATCTCCGAGAAGGGCATCGGGACGCCGGCCACGCGCGCGGACGTGATCGAGAACCTGATCGCGAAGGGCTATCTCGTGCGCGCCGGCAAGTCACTGCGGCCGACGGTGAAGGGGATTCGGCTCGTCGACGTGCTGCGCCGCATCAAGATCGACCGGCTCGCGTCCGCCGCTCTCACGGGCGAGCTCGAGTACGACTTGAAACGCGTCGAGCGCGGCTCGATGAAGGCGACTCAGTTCATGGACGAGATCGTCGACTACACCAAGCAGATCGTCGACATCGCGGTCTCGTTCCAGTACGAAGATCTGTATCCCGACGAGGAGTCACTCGGGAAGTGCCCGCTCTGCGGCCGGCCCGTGTTCGAGCGCTCCTGGTTCTACCGCTGCCTCGAGGTTCCCGGCGCCACGGAGGACACCGACTGCCGCTTCCGGATCTGGAAGGACAAGTCGGGCCGCTACATGGATCGCCAGACCGTTCGCATCCTGCTCGACAAGGGCGAGACCGACGAGCTCGAGGGCTTCGCGGCCCGCGACGGCCGCACCTACAGCGCGCGACTCACGCTGGAGGACGGCGACGTCGTCATTCACGGCGTCGCGGGCAGCGCGGGCGAGCGAGTCACCGAGGCGGTCGAGTACGAAGTCAACGACGAGCCGCTCGGTCCGTGCCCGATGGGCTGCGGATCGCTGGTCGTCGAGACACCGACTCACTTCCAGTGTCAGGCCGGCATTGCCAAGGCCGCCGAGAACGCCGAGAAGGCGCGCGCCTTCGAGGAGTCACAGCCGAAGGAGCTGAAGCGCCGCAAGCGCTACAAGGTGCCACCGGAAGATCAGCCCTGCGGCCTGCTCCTGCCGCGCACCGTTTGCAAGCGCGAGATCACGCGCGAAGAGGCGCTGCAGTTCATCGGCCCGAACAAGAAAACAGAGCTGCTCACCGACTTCACCTCGCGCTTCGGGCGCCCGTTCTCGGCCATGCTCTTCGTGAAGGAGAACGGGCGGCACGGCTTCGAGTTCGCGCCCCGCCAGAAGAAGGGCAAGGACGCGCCGGCCGAGGGCGCGGAGTCAGTCGACGCCGCGCCGGCTGCGGCCGCTCCGAACGAGGAAGCGCCGGCCGAGCCGACGCCCCGCAAGCGCAAGGCCCCGGCAGCCAAGAAAGCGCCCGGCGCACGAAAACCCGCAGCCACCGACAAGGCCGACGGCCGGAAGGCGGCGCGAAGAAAGACGTGAGCGCGATCCGACGCATCGGCCTCGTCCAGCAGGCGGTCGGAAGCGACCTGGACCGCAACCTCGCGCGCGCCGAGTCCGCGGTGCGCGAAGCCGCGGCGCGCGGCGCGCAGCTCGTGTGTCTGCAGGAGCTGTTTCGCACGAGATACTTCCCGCAGGTCGAGGACGCCTCGCTGTTCGAGCTCGCGGAGACGATCCCGGGACCGACGACCGAGCGCATGGCGAAGCTCGCGGCGGACGCGGGCATCGTGCTGATCGTTCCGCTCTTCGAGAAACGCGCGGCCGGGCTCTATCACAACTCCGCGGTGGTCTTCGAGCGCGACGGCACGCAGCTCGCTCACTACCGCAAGATGCACATCCCCGACGACCCGATGTTCTACGAGAAGTTCTACTTCACGCCCGGCGACCTGGGCTTTCACTGCGTCGAGACTTCCGTGGGTCGGATCGGGGTTCTGATCTGCTGGGACCAGTGGTTCCCCGAGGCGGCGCGGCTTCTGGCGCTCGACGGCGCGGAGCTCCTCTTCTATCCGACCGCGATCGGCTACCTCGACGGCGAGAGTGACTCGGAGAACGCCGCGATGCGCGACTCGTGGCAGACCGTGCAGCGCGGGCACGCGATCGCGAACGGCGTGTTCGTGTGCGCGGCGAACCGCGTGGGCGACGAGGGCGGCGGCGTGCGCTTCTGGGGCAGCTCGTTCGTCGCGGACCCGCAGGGCCGGTTGCTCGCGCAGGCGAGTGACTCGAGCGAGGAGACACTCGTGGTCGAGTGCGACCTCGGTCGCATCGAGACGCAGCGACGCGGCTGGCCGTTCCTGCGCGATCGACGGGTCGACGCCTACGCCGACCTGCTCGCGCGATTCCGGCGCTAGCGTGCGCGCGCTGCGCATGCCCGCGGAGTGGGAGCCGCACGCGGCCACGTGGGTCGCCTGGCCGCACGCCGAGACCACCTGGCCCGGCTGTCTCGCGGAGGCGGAGCGCGAGTTCGAGACCCTGGTGCGCGCGCTCGCACGCTCCGAGCGCGTGGAGCTCGTTGCCCAGACCGAGTCACACGCGGGCATCTTGTCGGCGCGCCTCGGCGATCTGGTTCGCGCGGGGAGCGTGCGCCTGCACGTGATCCGCAGCGACGACGTGTGGATGCGCGACATCGGACCGACCTTCGTGCGCGACGCCGAGCGCGCGCTCGTGGCGATCGATTGGACCTTCAACTCCTGGGGCGGGAAGTACCCGCCCTGGGACCGCGACGATGCGGTGGCCGCGCGGGTCGCGACACTGGCGGGTGTCACCCGAGAGCGCCCGGAGCTCGTCGTCGAAGGCGGCGCCCTCGAGGTCGACGGCGAGGGCACCCTGCTCGCGACCGAGCCGACCTTGCTCGACCCCAAGCGAAACCCCGGTGTCTCGCGTGAGTCACTCGAGGTGCACCTGGGCGAGCTGCTCGGCGTGCGCCGCGTGATCTGGCTCGGCGACGGGATCGAAGGCGACGACACCGACGGACACATCGACGACCTCGCGCGCTTCGTCGCGCCCGGCGTGGTCGTCTGCGCCCGCGAGCCGGACGCGAGCGACCCGAATCACGCCCCTCTCGAGGCGTGCGGCGCCGCGCTCCGGGCTGCGCGCGACGCGCGCGGACGCGCGCTGCGAGTGATCGACCTGCCGATGCCGCCTGCCGTGCGCGCGGGGGCCGATCGACTGCCGGCGAGTTACGCGAACTTCTACATCGCCAACCGCGAGGTGCTGGTCCCGACGTTCGGCGCGCCGAGCGACGCGCGCGCGCTCGACGTGCTGCGCCCGCTCTTCCCGGGTCGCGAGGTCGTCGGCATCCCGTCGCGCGCCCTGGTCCGCGGCCTGGGCGCGGTCCATTGCCTGACCCAACAGCAACCCGCGTAACTGGGCTCCGACCTTGCGGCGCACCGTGTCCCAGTTCGGTGTAGCGCATTTTTGTGTAGGGTATGGCGGGGTATGGGGATGCCGCTCCGTCGGGGTGAGTTCGCGAAGTATCACGCCCTCGGCAACGACTACATCGTGGTCGACGGCGATCTCGTGCGGCCGAAGCTGGATGCGGAGCGCGTGCGGGCGCTGTGCGCCCGACACACCGGCATCGGCAGCGACGGAGTTCTCGCTTTGCACCGTCCGAAGCGCGGCGAGCTCTGCCTGCGCATCTGGAATCCCGACGGCTCCGAGGCGGAGAAGACCGGGAACGGCGTCCGCATCTTCGCGCGCTTCCTCTGGGACTTCCGCTACGTGCGCGTGAAGGAGCTCGAGATCGCGACCCCGGGGGGACGAGTCACGGCTCGGCTCTCGGTCACGCGCGGGGAGGTGCGCGCGATCCGCGTCGACATGGGGCGCGCGTCGTTCCTCAGCACCGACCTGCCCATGCTCGGCCCGCCACGCGAGGTGGTCGACGAGCCGCTCCGGGTCGGGTCACTCGACTTGCGAGTGACTTGTGTCTCGATCGGGAACCCGCACTGCGTGCGGTTCGTCCCGAACCTCCACCCCGAGGTCCTGCGCAGCATCGGTCCGCAGCTCGAGACGCATCCGATCTTCCCGAAGCGCACGAACGTACAGCTCGCGTGCGTGCGCTCGCGCACCCGGATCGACGCGCTGATCTGGGAGCGCGGCGCGGGCGAGACACTCGCCTCGGGCAGCTCGAGCTGCGCGGTCGCCGCAGCGGCGCATCGCCTCGGCCTGGTCGACCGGAAGGCCGAGGTGCACATGCCCGGAGGCTCGCTCCGGATCGAGATCGGCGCGGATCAGTCGCTGCGCATGACCGGGCCGGCGACGCCGGTGTACCGCGGCGCGTTCCTGTGACCCGCCCCACTCACGCGGACTGACTTCGTCCGGCGGGGCGCAGCGCGCGCGCGAGCTCGCTCGCGAGCGCCGGGGCGTCCGCGGCCCGCAGGGTCGCCGTCGTGATGCGCACCGCCGGCGCGCTGCGGATGCGGAAGCGCGCGCCCGTCGACACCGCGTAGCCGGCGGCCAGGAGCGAGGCCGCGACCGTGTCCTCGTCCGCGACCGGGACCCACACGTTCATGCCCGAGCGGCCGAAGGCCGCGATGCCCTGCGCGGCCAGCGCGTCGAGCAGCGCCTGACGCCGTTCGGTGTAGGTGCGCTCGGCCTCGCGCAGGTGGCGAGTCACTTCGCGGTCGCGCAGCAGCGCCGCCACCGTGCGCTGCAACAGGTGACTCACCCAGCGGATGCCCAGCGACAGCCGGCCCTCGATGCGCGCGACCGTCGTCGCGTCGCCGGCCAGAAACGCGAGCCGCAGGTCGGGGCCGAGCGCCTTCGACACCGAGCGCACGACGGCCCAGCGCTCGACGCCGCCGCCGCACAACGTGCGCGCCGGCGCGCCCGCGACCGCGCCGCCGTGGTCGTCCTCGAGCACGAGCAGCTTCGGGTGCGCCCGGAGGAGCGCGCGCAGCTCGCGCGCGCGGCGCTCGTCGAGCGCGGAGCCGAAGGGATTCTGCGCGCGCGTGGTGACGATGAGCGCACTCACTCCCGCGCGCAGGGCGCGTTCGACGTCCCCCGCGATCGGCCCCGCATCGTCCACGCCGACCGGCACGGCCACGAGACCCAGCGCCGACAACAGATGGAACACCGCAGGGAAGCCCGGGTCCTCGACCGCGACTTTGTCGCCCGGGCGGAGCCACGCCGACAGCGCGCGTTCGATGCCGTCGAGCGCGCCGCTCACGATGGTGAGTGCGTCGACCGCGACTCCGTCGGCCGCGAGCGCGCGTTTCGCGAGCCGGAGAAGCTCGGGCTCGCAGACGTCGTCGCCGTAGAGCACCGGCGACGCGTCGATCGAGCGCAGCGCCGGCGCGAGCGGCGGCAGGAGCTCGGCATCCGGATTCCCGCTCGCGAGATCGAGGGCGTGCGCGGGCACGATCTGCGCGGGCTGCGCGCCGACCGGCGGGTGGTGACTCACCGCCGAGCCCCGCCGTCCGGCGGCTACGAGCAGCCCGCGCTGCCGCAGGCTGCGGTAGGCAGCCGCGACGGTGGTCGGGCTCACGCGCAGCCGCGCCGCGAGCCCGCGCACCGTGGGCAGCTGCGCGCCCGGTCCGATCGCCCCGTCGCGTACCGCGGCTTCGACGCTCGCGGCGATCTCGACGGCGTTCCCACCTGTGATATGATGTGACATCACGTAAACTATATTGTTCTGTAACAAACAATGCAAGTCGAGAGACGAGGAGAAGGCAGGCAGTCATGAGCGAGCTCGCAGTCACCCCCCGAACCAGACTGAAACGGCGGCATCAGCGGGGCAGCTTCGATCGCGAGACGGTGAACGCGATCCTGGACGAGGGCTTCCTGTGTCAGGTGGGCTTCTCGCACGGCGGCAAGGCGTGCGTGATCCCGACCGTGTACGCCCGCGGCGGCGACTTCGTGATCCTGCACGGCGCGACTTCGAACCGCGCCTTCCGCGCCCTGCTCCAGCCGGGCAACGACGCGTGCATCTCCGTGACTCACGTCGACGCGCTCGTCCTGGCGCGCTCCGCCTTCCACCACTCGGTGAACTACCGGTCGGTGATTCTCTACGGACAGGCCGAGGAAGTGACCGACGCCGAGGAGAAGCTCGAGGCGCTGCGCGTGCTGATCGAGCACGTCGCGCCGGGCCGCTGGAAGGACGTGCGCGCGCCGAACCGCGCCGAGTTCCTGCAGACCCTGGTGATACGCGTGCCGATCGCCGAGGGCTCGGCGAAGATCCGCGACCTGCCGGTGATCGACGACGAGGAAGACCTGCAGATCGGCTGCTGGGCGGGACTCATCCCGATCGAGACGCGCTACGGGCCGCCGATCCGCGACGCGAAGCTCGCGGAGGAGACACGCCTGCCCGAGTATCTCGATGACTACGATCGGCCGAAGCGGCGAGTCTCGCCCGACGGAGTCACGCGTTGAGCGCGTGGGGAGTCGAGCGTCAGGCGCGCGAGATCCGCGCGTGCGCGCGCGCGAACAGCGCGAGCGTGATCGCGTGGAGTAGGTCGCCCGTGGCCTTCGGCGCCTTGCCGGCGAACGCGCGCGCGTGCGTGCCCTCGAGGACGATGCCGAGCTTGAACGACGCCAGCACCACGTACCAGTCGAGCGCGGAGATGTCGCGGCCCGACACCGACGCGTAGCGCGCGGCGAGCTCTTCCGGCTTCGGCCAGCCGCCGAGCGCTGCGAACGGAGCCATCGGTCCGAGCGCGAAGCCGTCGGCGTCGGGCCAGGTCGCGATCAGCCAGCCGAGATCGAGCAGCGGGTCGCCGATCGTGCACATCTCCCAGTCGACGATCGCCGCGAGACGCGGCCCGTCGTGCGCGTACATCACGTTCGCCAGGTGGTAGTCGCCGTGCAGGATGCCGGGCCGAGTGAGTGTCGGGCGGTTGCGCTCGAGCCAGCTCGCGACCTCCTCGAGCCGGGGAATCTCGGGACCCGGATAGCCCGCGTGGCGCGAGTACGAGTCGAGCTCCGAGAGCCAGCGCCCGACCTGTCGCTCGAGGAACCCCTCGGGTCGCCCGAGCCCGCCGAGATCGAGGGCCACGTGATCGACGTTCGCGAGCTGCGCGATCGCGTCCGCCGCCTCGAGCCCCATCGCGTGACGCACTTTTGCGTCACCCGCGTGAAGCGGCGGGAGACCGGTCATCGGATTGAAGCCGGCGACGGGCTCCATCAGATAGAACACGAAGCCGCCCATCCGTGACTCGTCGAAGCAGCCGGCGATGAAGCGCGGGTGCGGTACCGCCGAGCCCGCGAGCGCCGCGAGCACGCGCCCCTCGCGCCGCAGCGCCTCGTTGCTGTTCGGGCGCAGATGGAGCGGCGGCCGGCGCAGCACGTACTCGCGAGCGCCGCGCGTGAAGCGCAGCAAGATGTTCTGCGTTCCGCCCGCGATGCTCGAGACGTGCTCGATCTCGCCGCGCGGCAGACCCTGCGCGTCCATCCAACGTGCGAGCTCGGCAAAGTCGATCAGCTTGGCGAGCGACGCGTCGATCGCCATTTCCCCTCCCCCGAAGCGCGGCCTGCGAAGCATACCCGTGGTAGCATCGAGTCGCTCACAGCCGGGAGACCGCGATGGCTTTCGTCGAGTGGACCATGAAGGGCGTCGAGTACGGACACTGCAACTGCAACACCGGTTGCCCGTGTCAGTTCAACGCGCTGCCGAGCCACGGCAACTGCCGCGCGCACAGCTTCCACCACATCGAGCGCGGCCGCTTTGGCGACGTCCCGCTCGACGGGCTGAACTGGGGCTTCCTCGCCGCCTGGCCGGGCCCGATCCACATGGGCGACGGCACGATGGTCACGGTCATCGAAGAGCGCGCCAATCCCAAGCAGCGCGCCGCGATCGAGGCGATCGCGCAGGGCCGCGAAACGGATCCAGGCTCGCTGATCACGCAGGTCTTCAGTCTGATGATCACGCGTGTCTTGCCGACTTTGTACAAGCCGATCGAGCTGTCGATCGACGTCGGCCGAGCGACGGGGCGCGTGCGCGTGCCCGGCTTGATCGACGCCGAGGCTGCGCCGATCAAGAATCCAGTCACGGGCGCGGCGCAGCGCGCGCGAGTGACTCTGCCCGACGGCTTCGAGTTCACCGAGGCGGAGTTCGCGACGGGAAACTGCCGCACCGAGGGGCCGATCGAGCTCCACTTCGACGGGACACACGCACACCTGGCGAACATCCATTGGAGCACGCACGGCGTAATCCGCTGACCGCGCTCGAGCGCGCTCTGCGCCGAGATCGCGTGCTCGTGGCGCTGGGCCTGTGTCTCTTGCTCGCCCCCGTGTGGCTGTGGCTCGCGCGCGCGTCGCTCGACATGTACGGCGAGATGCGAGGGCCGTCTGCGTGGATGATGCGCGCCAGCTGGGATGCGACTTACACGGTGCTCATCTTCGCGATGTGGACGGTGATGATGGTCGGCATGATGCTGCCGTCTGCGGCGCCGGCGATCCTGATCTACGCGCGCATCGCGCGCAGCGGCCCAGAGCCGGATCGACCCGTGCTGCGCGCGTATCTGTTCGCGGCCGGGTATCTCGTCACTTGGGCCGCGTTCAGCGCGGGTGCGACGGCGCTCCAGTTGCTGCTCGCGCGCGGCGCGTGGGTCACGCCGATGATGGAGAGCGCGAGTCCCTACTTCGCCGCCGCGCTGCTGGCGGTCGCGGGTGCATATCAGTGGAGCGCCGCGAAGCGCGTGTGTCTGGCCCGCTGTCGCACGCCGGCCGGATTCATCACCGAGCGCTGGCGGCGCGGCGCGCTGGGCGCGCTCCGCCTCGGCGCAGCGCACGGCGTCTACTGCGTCGGCTGCTGCTGGGCGCTGATGCTGCTCTTGTTCGCGGGCGGGGTGATGAGTCTGCCCTGGATCGCGGGGCTCTCGGTGTTCGTGCTGGTCGAGAAGGTCGGCCCGCACGGTGAGTGGGCCGATCGAGTCACTGGCGGCGCCCTCGTGCTCGGAGGATGCGCGCTCGCGCTAGCGCACCTCGTACGCGGCTGAGTCTGCGCGCTGCGCGTCGCGGAGCAGCTCGCGGATCGACGCCTCGATCGCGTAGTAGGAGCCCTCTCCGTTCCAGCTCGCCGCGATGCGGCCGCGCGCGTCGATCAGATACACCGCGGGCCAGTAGTGATTTCCGTAGGCCTTCCAGGTCGCGTACGCGCCGTCCTCCGCCACGGGATAGCGGATGCCGAAGCGCTTCACGGCGCTCGCGATCGCATCGGGCTTCGCCTCTTCGGGTGTCTCTGGCGTGTGCACGCCGATCACGACGAGCCCCTGGTCCCGGTACGTCTCGTCCCACTTCGCGACGTGTGGCAACGTGGCGATGCAGTTGCCGCAGGCCAAGGTCCAGAAGTCGATGAGCACGACCTTGCCGCGCAGCTGACCGAGAGTGAGTGGCTCGGAGTTTAGCCAGCGGTCGATGCCGACGAACTCCGGCGCCGCAGCTCCGCCCGAGCGCGCGGCGCCGTCGCCCGAGACGCGCGTCCACAGCTGACTCCTTCCGATCGCTCGCCAGCCGAGGTAGCCGTGCACGACGAGCCGATCGCTCGGATCGAGAGATACGTTGCAGCGATATGTCTGGACCGCCTCGCGGTCGTAGATGAATCCCTCGAAGCTGCCGTCGGTCGCGGGCAGGAAGTTCGAGAGCACGACGAGCCCGAGGCCGGGCTTGTCGCCGAGGTCGGTGCTCGGGTCGGCCATCGACTTGCTCGAGAGCACGCGCACGACGGTGCCGCACAGGGCGGCGCCGCACGGCTTGATCTCCACCTCGAGGTTCCCGCTCGCGGTGCGCCATACGCCCTCGATGCCGGCCGCCGTCGCGTCCCCGGCGGCGAGCGCAGCGCACAGCGCGGCCGCGATCCAGCTCGTCTTCATGCCGTCCTCCGAATGCAAGCGTTGATTACACGTGTCCGACCGCCGCGGTCAAGAAAATAATCACCGATTGCATCTGGGCTCTCGCGCGTGCTACCCCGTCCGGATGGCGAAACGCGCGCCGAAGCTGCGGACCAAGCGCCGCCCGAAGCCGCGCGCGACCTATCACCACGGTCGCCTGCGCGAGGCGCTGCTCGAGGCCGCCGAGCGCATGATCGAGGAGCAGGGACCGGAGACGGTGACCGTGCGCGAGGCGGCTCGCCGCGCCGGTGTCTCGCCGGGCGCGCCGTTCCGCCACTTCGCGAGCCGCACGGCGCTGATGACGGGGGTCGCGGAGCGCGCGATGCGGCGCTTCCGCGACGAGATCGCGCGCGCCGAGGCGTCGGTCGATCCAGCCGACGCCGGCGCGCGCTACGCAGCGCTCGGCCGCGCGTATCTGCGCTGGGCGCTGCACCATCCCGCGCAGTTCCGCGTACTCGCGACGCGCAGCCTGATCGACTTCGAGAAGAGCGAGTCACTCCCGCGCGACAACGACGCGATCCGCGCGCTGATGCAGGACATCGTCGCCGACGGGCAGAAGCGCGGGCAGATTCGCGCGGCCGACCCCGGCACGCTCGAGCTCGCCGCCAAGGCGCTCTCGTACGGGCTCGCGCGCATGTACGTCGACGGTCACTTCCCGCAGTGGGGCGTCGCGCAGCGCGAGGCCGAAGCCGCGATGCACCGGGTGATCGACCTCTTCCTCGACCTCCTCACGACCGAGCCGCGTCCGGCGAAGCCATGAGACGCACCGCCGGCGGCGCGCTCGTGGCCGGCGGCAAGGTCCTGCTCGGGTTGCGTCGCGCCGACGAGCCCTACTACCCGAACGTGTGGGACGTCTGCGGTGGTCACTGCGAGCCGAGTGAGTCACTCGAAGACGCGCTGGTGCGCGAGCTGGCCGAGGAGCTCGGCGTGCGCGCCATCCGCTGGACGAAGCTCGGCGCGTTCGAGGAGCCGGACCCCGACCGACACGGAGCAGCGGAGCACCACGTCTTCGCCGTCATCGAGTGGGCGGGGACGCCGCGGAATGCCAGCGACGAGCACAGCGAGCTCCGCTGGTTCCGGCGCGACGACCTCATGCAGCTTCGTATCTCAGATTCGCGAATCGCCTCGCTGTTTTCCGCCTTCCTCGGTAACTGACGGGGGAATCAGGGGAATCGGCGCTCGAAACAATTGGAAAGTCGCCTTTCAAAAAATGCTTCAACTCCGTGTTTGGGTGGTTTACGCTGCGATCCCTCGGGTCAGATGCGGCCCCGTCGGTGAATTTTCGAGGGAGGGATTTCCGATGCGTGCGCTCTCACGGGTGCTGATTGCAGGCTTCCTGTCGCTGGTCGCGGTGTCCGCCAATGCGGCGTCCATTTCGCCCAATCCGGTGAACGAGACGCGCGGTGCCGGGTCTCCCGGCGGCTCGCTCAATGCAAACCTCACTGCCCTTTCCATCACGGGCAACACGGCGACCTTTCAGCTTTCCGTGGTGACGGGCTCAGTCACGGGCATCGACGTCGGGATGCTGCTCAACAGCATCTCCACGCCCTCGGTGTTTAACTTCGTGACCGGCGCGTCGTTCGCGGGCTCGGGCACGGGTGGGACCGCGAGCCTCAGCGCCGGCGGAACGCAGGCGCAGTTCGACTTCTCGAGCGTCATCGGTGCGGGCGGAACCAGCCGCCAGCTCGTCGTCACGTTCACATCGCCGATCCAGGTCGGGTTCTTCGGGACGGCGAACTTCGACAATGGCTTCGCCACTACCAAGAGCTTCCAGGTGGTGGCGCCTGAACCGACGGCCCTCGTGCTGATGGGCCTCGCACTCGGTGGCGTCGCCGCTGCGCGCCGCCGCACCGCGGCCTGAGCTCGAGACACGGGCTCGAGACTCGCGTCGCTTCGGAGGGAGATCGCAATGAAGCTGCAACTGCGCCTGTTCGCGTTGGTCACTGTTGTGTCGCTCGTCGGCCTCGTCCCCGGCGCCGCGAGCGCGAACGGCTGGTGGCACCTCAATCCGCACTGCGATCCGGACAGCGTCGGCTCCGGTAACGTCACGATCAATGACTCACTCTCGGGGACGGGGACCTTCTGGTCGTTCCAGGTCGACTACGAAGTCTACGCAGCCGACAACTGCGCGAATCCGAAGCCCGTGAAGGGCAGCTTCACCTACGTGTACACCGTGACGTTCGCGGACCAGGGTCCGATTTCGAACCTCAGCCTGCAGAACCTGCGCGTGCTGATCGCGAACTCGAGCTACGTTGTGTCCGCCGGCTATCTCACAGGCGGCCCGGGCGCTGTGCCGGCGAGCGTCGACGTCATGACCACTCCCGCGAACTCAGTCACGGCGACCTTCGCAGACGGAACGCTGGCAGTCGGTGACACGAGCCTGCCGATCTTCATCGTCTCGCCGTATCAGCCAGGTGCCGGCGTCGTGAATCTCCAAGTGACTGCGTTCACCGGCGTCGGCGGGGCGCTGGTGCCCGCCGCGCTGCCGCAGGCGTGCCCGTGCACGACCTCGTACTGGGCGCTGCGCACCGCCGGCTGGATCTTCTTCCTCGGCGACTTCCCGGGCGCGCAGCTCGATCAGGTCAAGACGCGCGCGGTCGAGCTCTCAGGCGGCTTCTTCACGAGCAAGAACGACCTCTTGAACTCGCTGCTCTACCCGGGGCTGCTCGACGTCAAGAAGAAGGCCAAGAAGGAGCTCGCGGCGCTGCTGATGAACGTCGCGGCGGGGGAGCTCTTCCCGGGAAACACCAAGTGCCGGCTCTTCCAGGACACGCCGCTCGATCAGGACGGC
>Ga0326731_1000030_pt1 | contig 35948 bp, 30 predicted proteins | sample MHFSIPfraction_FD_207645 | JGI IMG/M metagenome (GOLD analysis project Ga0326731, IMG submission 207645) | Lab enriched peat soil microbial communities from Michigan Hollow, Ithaca, NY, United States - MHF9FY SIP fraction | ecosystem: Environmental > Terrestrial > Soil > Wetlands > Peat | place...
TGTACCTTGGTCTGTTCTTCAACTGCGTCATCATGGCCACCGTCAACCTGGCCGCGGCGAAGATCGCCAACGTCGTGCTGGGCTGGCCCATGGGACGCACCCTGCTGTTCGCCGGAGTGGTGACGGTATTCTTCGCCTCGGTCTCGGGGCTGTGGGGCGTGCTGGTCACCGATTCGATCCAGTTCGGGATCACGATGACGGGGACATTCGCGCTGGCGTACTTCACGCTGAGCCAGCCGCAGGTGGGTGGCCTCAGGGGGCTGATGGCTCAGATCGACCCCAAGACGCTCAACCTGATACCCGATTTCGGGGATTGGGGAGTCGCCCTTTCAGTGCTGATCATCCCGATCACGATCCAATGGTGGTCGGTATGGTACCCGGGTGCGGAGCCCGGCGGCGGGAGCTACATCGCCCAGCGGATGCTCGCCTCGCGCACCGAGAAGGATTCCGTGGTGGGCACCCTGCTCTTCAACGTGATGCACTACGCGCTGCGGCCCTGGCCGTGGATCCTCGTCGCACTCGCGTCCACGATCATCTTTCCCCATCTGAGCGACATCGCGCAGGCCTATCCGTACGTCGATCCGAAGCTCATCGGCAACGACATGGCCTATCCCGCCATGCTGCGGTTTTTGCCAGCCCCGTTTCTGGGGCTCATGATCGCCGGGATGCTCGCGTCCTACCGCTCGACCATCGAGACGCACCTCAATTGGGGCACTTCCTACCTGGTGCACGACTTCTATCGCCGCTTCCTGAACCGGACCGCGAGCGAGAAACATTACGTCCTGATGGGACGGCTCACGACCGCGCTGCTCATGGCCGCCGCGGCACTCGTGACCTACGCCCTCGGCACCGCGAAGCAGGCGTTCGATCTGATTCTCTCGATCGGGGCGGGCACCGGTCTCATTTATCTGCTGCGCTGGTTCTGGTGGCGGGTGAACGCGTGGAGCGAGGTCGCGGCCATGGTCAGCTCCTTCGTCGTCGCACTCGGGTTCGCCGTCGCGGCACGGGAGGGTCATCCGGTCCCCGGGCACATCTCCCTCATCCTCACGGTCCTCGCCACCACGATCGTATGGGTGTCGGTCGCCTACCTCGCCCCGCCCACCGACCGTGCGACGCTCGTATCGTTCTACAAACTGGTGCGACCGGCCGGTCGAGGCTGGGAATCGGTGCGCGTCGAGGCGGGGGTGGGGCCGTCGCCCGACAGCCTGCCTCAGTCGCTGCTCGGGTGGGTGCTGGGGTGCGCTTTTATCTACTCGGCGCTGTTCGGGGCGGGGAGCGCGCTGTACGGCAGGATGCCGCAAGCGGCCATGTGGGCGGTGGTGTTCGTCGTCAGCGGAGCCGGCCTGTGGCGGTTGATGCCAAGAATGTGGGGGCGCTAGACCACCTTCAGCGCTTTCTTCAGCCGCTTCTCGACTTCCTTCACCGCCTTGGCGAGATCCGTCGCCTCGCGGTGCCCCAGGTGCAGCACCCCGGCGTCCACGTCCGCCGCCAGCGCCTGCAGGTTGTCCGCCGCCCGCCGTAATCGGAATCGCTCGAGGAATCCCCGGTAGTCCTTGGAATTCGCGGCCATGAGGACGCTCCAGATGCGCATCCGCACGTCGTCCACCGCGCCCTTGAGCTCCTCCAGTCCCGAGGAGGGGACCTCCTCGAGGGCCCCGAGCTGGCGCTCGAACGCCGTCACGGCGATCTGCAGGTTGCCGAGCGCGGTCGGCCGATCACTGGTCATCGGGCAAACCTACCCTTCGGAATCACCTGCACCATCCTCCACCAACCTCCACCATCCTCCACCAACCCCCACCGTCTCCTCCCTTGCATATCCTCCGCCTGAACCGCATAATTATGCACTATGCAACCTAGCCGTGGGCCGCTCGCCCTCGCCTTTTCGGGCGGTCTCGACACGTCGTACTGCGCCGCCAAGCTCGCCGCCGACGGTTGGACGGTGCATACCGTCTGGGTGGATACCGGTGGAGCCTCGGAGGCCGACCGCGCCCGCATTCGCGCGCAGGCGCTGGCCGTGGGCGCCGCACGCCATCACGCCGTGGATGCGCGCACCCAGGTCTTCGACCGATTCGTTCGCTTCCTCATTCAGGGCAACGTGCTGCGCGGCGAAGTCTATCCGCTGTCTGTCGCCGCCGAGCGGACCCAGCAGGCCATGTCGTTGGTCACCGTGGCGCGCGACATCGGCGCGGCCGCCGTGGCCCACGGATCGACCGGCGCCGGCAACGACCAGATCCGCTTCGACGTGGCGCTCCGCGTCCTCGCGCCCGATCTCCAGATCCTCACCCCCGTGCGCGAGGCCGCGCTGACGCGTCCCCAGGCGATCGCCTGGCTCGAGCAGCGTCACCTCCCCGTGCCGGCGAAGTCGGGCGACTACTCGATCAACGCGGGGCTCTGGGGCACGACCTGGGGCGGTGGCTGGACCCACGATCCCTGGCAGGCGCCCCCCATCGAGCTGCTGGACCCGCCGGCCGACGCCCCGGCCCCGTTCGAGATCGTGATCGGCTGGGACCAGGGACTCCCGATCGCGCTGGATGGCGTCGCGCTCGAGGGGCCCGCGCTGGTCGAGCAGCTCGGCGCCCTCACGCAGCGTTCCGGGATCGGCCGCCACACGCATACCGGTGAGACCGCGCTCGGCATCAAGGGCCGCATCGGATTCGAGGCGGGCGCCGCGCTGGTGCTGATCCACGCCCACCGCGAGCTCGAGAAGCTCGTGCTCACGCGCTGGCAGACGTTCTGGAAGGACCACCTCGGCCGCTTCTACGGCGACCGGCTGCATGAAGGCCAGTACTTCGACCCGGCTTTGCGCGACATCGAGGCGCTGATCGCGAGCTCGCAGCAGCGCGTCACCGGCGAGACGCGGGTCCGGCTCGCCCCGGGACGATTCCAGGTGACCGGCGTGCGCAGCCCGTTCTCGCTCATGGACCCGGCCGTCGCCACCTACGGCGAGGAGCCCCGGCTCTGGACCGGGGACGAAGCGCGCGCCTTCGCGCGCGTCGCCTCCATTCCATCGCTCTTGGCCGCGCGCGCGGCCGCCCGATAAGAGGAGCCACCATGGTCGTCACCACGCGGATCCGCCTGGACCGCATCTCGAGCAGTACCAAGAACGCCGCGCTGTCCCGCGAAGTGATCGTGGGCGACGCGATCGTGGCGGAGGAGGGCTACATCCTGGCCGTCCGCATCCTCGAGGATAAGAACACCTACAACACCGTCGAGGACACGAACGGCCGCATGCTCTCGCTGCGCGCCGGTGACGTGCTCGCCGGTACGCTCGGAGAACGGCGGGCTCTGCGCGGCTACGCGGGCGTCGTCCCCGAGCAGATCGCGGTAGGCGACGTGATCGACGTGCTCAACCTGGGCGGTATTCTGGGGCGCTGCACGTCGGCGAACCCGGAGATCGGCCCTCCGTTCAAGGCCCAAGTCCTGGGCGCGGTGCTGGCCTTCCCCGAGCTGGGCGACCGGATTGGTCGGCCGGCCCATATCCGCGACCATGCGATCCCACCGGCCGACCGTCTCGACTGCACGGTGCCGGTGGTGTACGTCGCCGGCACCTGCATGAACGCCGGCAAGACGGCGGCCGCGACGGAGCTGGTGCGCGGCCTGTCGCGCGGCGGGCTGCGCGTGGCCGCGGCGAAGCTCACCGGGGTCTCCCTGATGCGCGACGCCCTGTGCATGCTCGACGCTGGCGCCTCCACCGCCCTCACCTTCAACGACGCGGGAGCCGCCAGCACGCATGCGGGGATGACGGTGCCGCTCGCCAAGGCGATCCTGAACCGGCTCGCCGCGCACCCCACCGGCCGCCCCGACGTGATCGTCGCGGAGCTGGGCGACGGCATCCTGGGCGAATACGGGGTGCAGGACATCCTGCGCGACCCCGACCTGATGGCGGTCGCGGCGGCCCACGTGATGTGCGCGCCCGACCCGGTCGGCTGCTGGGGCGCGGCCGAGCTGTACCGCAACGACTTCCATCTGCCGATCACCGTGATCAGCGGGCCCGCGACCGACAACGAGGTCGGCCGCCAGTACGTGCGCACCGCCCTGGGCCTCCCGGCCTACAACGCGTTGCGCGAGGCGCCCGCGCTCGTCGGCGTGGTGCGCGACGCGGTCAACCCCGACCGGGCGGTCGGCTCGACCTCCGCCCCAGCGGCGGCGTGAAGGTCACCGTGATCGGCGCCGGCGGGTACGCCGGCGGTGAGCTGCTGCGGCTGCTCGCGCAGCACCCCGCGGTGAGCGAGTGGATGGCCGTGAGCCGCAGCCAGGCGGGCAAGCGGGTGGCCGACGTCCATCCGGCGCTCGCCGCATTGGGCGACGCGACGTTTCAGGACGGCGCACCGGGCGATGTGGCCCGAGGCCGCGACGTGGTCTTCCTGGCGCTCGAGCACGGAGAATCTTCGCGCCTAGCGGGCGAGATCTTCGCGGCCGATCCCGGTCTCGTCGTGGACCTTGCGGCCGACTTCCGCGTGCGCGACACAGCGCTGTACGAGCGTTACTATGGCCCTCACGCGGCTCCCGAACTCCGCAGCCGCTTCGTCTACGGACTGGCCGACATCTGCGGCCCGGCGCTGCACGGCGCCCGGGCGATCGCCGTCCCGGGGTGTTTCGCCACGGCCGCCGAGCTGGCGCTGTATCCGCTGGCCCGCGTCGGACTCGCGGCGGCCCCGGCGCTGTATGCCATCACCGGGAGCTCGGGCGCCGGCATCGGCCCCAAGCCCACCACGCACCATCCGGCCCGCGCGCACAACGTGTTCGCCTACAGCGTCCTGGGCCATCGCCACGACGCCGAGATCACCGAGCAGTGGCGGCGCTGGACGGGGGGCGGCGGGACCGGCACCGTGCCGCGTCTCCTGGCCCATGCGGGTCCGTTCGTGCGCGGCATCTACCTCACGCTGCACGCCCGGCTCGAGCCCGGAGGTAACCCGGTCGACGGGTACCAGCGCGCCTATGCTGGGCGACCCTTCGTCCGCCTGACCGCCCGACCGCCCGAATTGACCCACGTCGTCGGCACCAACGACGCGCTGCTCTGCGCGACCGCGACCGAAGACGGCACGGAGCTGCAGGTGAGCGTGGCGATCGACAACCTGGTGAAGGGTGCGGCGGGCCAGGCAGTGCAGGCGATGAACCTGGCGCTGGGACTCGAAGAAACCGCGGGACTCCGTCTTTCTGGGATCTATCCATGCTGAACGTCGCCCCACTCCCCCACGTCCCCACGTCCCCGCTGTTGCCCGTCTACGCCCAGATGCCGGTGCGGCCCGTCAGCGGCCGTGGCTCCTGGTTGATCGACGAGAGCGGGCGTGAATGGCTCGACGCCTACGGTGGACACGCGGTGGCGTCCACCGGGCACTGCCACCCGCACGTCGTCGCGGCGATCGCACGACAGGCGGAGACGCTGCTCTTCTATTCGGCCGCGGTGGCCTTGCCGCAACGGGAGCGCCTGGCGCAAGAGCTCGGCGACCGGTGCGCGATCCCCGGACCCCGGGTGTTCCTCTGCAATTCCGGCGCAGAGGCGAACGAGAACGCCCTGCATCTGGCGCGTCGTGCCGCCGGACGCTCCGGCATCGTCGCGGTCGAAGGCGGCTGGCACGGCCGCACCGTCGCGACGCTCGCCTGCACCGACGGCGAGAAATATCAGGCGTGGGCGCGCGCCGCCGGGATGCCGCTCGCGCGGCGTGTACCGTTCGACGACGTCAAGGCGTTGCGGCGCGCGGTGGACGACACCACCGCGGCGGTGATCATCGAGCCCGTGCAGGGCCTCGCCGGTGCGCGCGATTGCGCCCCCGGGTTTCTCCAGGCCGCGCGCGATGCCTGCGACAGCTCCGGCGCGGCGCTGATCTTCGACGAGATCCAGTGCGGAGTGGGGCGCTGCGGCGCGTTCACCGCCGCCGAGTCCTACGGCGTGGCGCCGGACGCGTTGACGCTCGCCAAGGGACTCGCGTCGGGACTCCCGGTGGGCGCCGTGATCGTGGGGTCGAAGCTCGCCGCCGGGGTCAAGACGGGCGATCTGGGGAGCACGTTCGGCGGCGGACCGGTCGTCTGCGCCGCGGCGCTCGCCACCCTGGAGGTGATCGACCGTGAGGGACTGATCGCGAACGCGATCGCGATCGGCGCCCAGCTCGCCCGCGGGGCGCAGGCGCTCGGCGTTTCGCGGGTCAGCGGCCGTGGCCTGCTGCTGGGCCTGCACCTCGACCGTCCCGCCACCCAGGTGCAGCAGGCGCTCTTCGCCGAGCGGATTCTCACCGGCACCGCCGGCGACCCGCAGGTGCTGCGGCTCATGCCGCCGCTCACCTTCAGCGCCGCGGAGGCCGACCGCCTGCTGGCGGGCCTCGCCGAGGTGCTGCGCTGATGTCACGCGATTTCCTGGCGATGGAAGACTGGAGCCCGGAGGCGATCGACGGCCTGCTGGCGCTCGCCGCGCGGGTGAAGCGCGGCGAGGTCACGGGCGGGCTCGAGCGCAAAGTGCTCGCCATGATCTTCCTCGACCCGAGCCTCCGGACCCGCAGCAGCATGGAGACCGCCATGTTTCTGCACGGCGGCCACGCGTTGGTGCTGGAGCCCGGGAAAGGGAGTTGGGCGCTCGAGACCGAGCCGGGCGTGGTGATGGACGGCACGACGGTCGAGCACGTCATCGAAGCGGCGCGCGTGCTGGCCCGCTACGCCGACGCCCTCGCCGTGCGGGCCTTTCCCAAGGGAACCGACTGGGCGGTGGAGCGCGAAGACCGTCTCATCAAGGACTTCGCGCGCTACTCGGACAAGCCCGTGATCAACCTCGAATCGTCGCGCCGCCACCCCTGCCAGGCGCTAGCCGATGCCATGACGCTGCGCGAGCGGCTGGGCGACCCCCACGGCAAGAAGTTCGTGCTGGCGTGGGCTTGGCACCCGAAGGCACTCCCCACCGCGGTGCCCGCCAGCGCCGCGCTCGCCGCGGCCCGGCTCGGCATGGAGGTGGTGATCACGCGCCCCAGGGGCTTCGACCTCGACCCCGAGGACCAGGCGCTCGTCGAGCGGCTGGCCCGCGAAGCGGGCGGCTCGGCGCGGCTGTGCGACGATCTCGACGCGGGGCTCGCCGGCGCCGACGCCGTCTACGTGAAGAGCTGGGGCTCGCTCGAGGCATTCGGCCGGCCGGAAGAAGAGCGGGCGCGGCGCACCCCGTTCCGGGAATGGCGCCTGACCGAGCGGCGGCTGCGCGCCACGCGCGGTGGACGCGGGATCGTGATGCATTGCCTGCCGGTGCGACGCAACGTCGAAATCGACGACGCCGTGCTCGACGGGCCCAATTCGGTGGTCGTGGACGAGGCGGAGAACCGCCTGCACGCCCAGCGGGCGTTGCTGATCGAGATCATGGGAGGCAAGCGATGACGGTGGCGATCGAGCCGGCGAGAGGAATCGTGGGGCTGAAGGGCGCGCTGCGCTACGTGCGCGCCTACCGCGACCGGGTGTTCGTAGTGAAGATGGGCGGCGAGGTGCTGGACGACGCCGACGTGCTGGACGGCGTGGCCGCGCAGCTCGCGCTGCTGGCGTCGCTCGGGATCCGCATCGTCGTGGTGCACGGCGGCGGCGCCCAGGCGACCGCGTTGTCCCGGCGCCTCGGGATCGAGCCCGAGCTGGTGGCCGGACGGCGCATCACCGACGACCGCACGCTGGAAGTCGTGACGATGGTGTACGGCGGGCAGCTCAACATCGCCGTGCTCTCGGCGCTGCGGGGCCATCGCGTCCAGGCGGTGGGCATCTCGGGGGTGGACGGGGAGCTGCTCACGGCCCATCGCCGTCCGCCGGTCACCATCACCGACGACGACGGCACCACGCGCCAGGTGGACTTCGGGCACGTGGGCGAGATCGACCGGGTGGATCCCCACCTCCTGAAGACCCTGCTCGACGCCCGGTTCGTTCCGGTGGTCGCGAGCCTGGCGGGCGACGAGGACGGCGGCGTGTTCAACGTCAACGCCGACACGGTAGCCGAAGCACTCGCCGTCGCCATGGGCGCGCAGAAGCTGATCTTCCTCACGGGCGCCCCGGGCGTGCTGCGGGACCGGAACGATCCCGCGACTCTCGTCACGTTCGCCGATCCGGGCGACCTGGCGGAGCTGATGGCGAGCGGCGCCCTGGCAGGCGGGATGCGCCCCAAAGTCGAGGCGTGCATCCGCGCCGCCACCAAGGGCGTGGAGCGCACCCACATTATCGACGGGCGCGCGCCCGACTCGCTGCTGCTCGAAGTGTTCACCGGCGTCGGCTGCGGCACGATGATCGTCGGCCGCAAGGAAAAGGCTGCGGAAGTTGACGCCGACCTGGCCGACTGAGGTCGCGCTCCTGGCGGAGCTCGTCGCCACGCCGTCGATGAGCGGCAGCGAGGAGTCCGTGGCACGCCGCGTCGAGGACGCGGCGCGCGCCTGGGATCTGAAGGTGAAGCGCGACGGGACGGGAGTGACGATCGAGGTCGAGGGCAAGCAGGACGGCCCCACCCTCGCGCTCGTGTCGCACCTCGACGTCGTGCCGCCCGGCGAAGGGTGGACCCGCGATCCCTTCACCCCGACGTTCGAAGACGGCCGCCTGTACGGCCGCGGCTCGGGCGACGCCAAGGCGTCGGTGGCGGCGATGCTCGCGGCCGCGCACGACGTGGCGGCACACGGCGGCCCGCCCCGCGGGCGCCTGCTGGTGTTGCTGGGCTATGGAGAAGAGACGCGCCACACCTCGATGCCAGAGCTGGCAGCGTCGGCGGGCTCGATCGATGCCGCGGTCGTGGGCGAGCCCACCAACCTCGATATCGCCGTGGCGCAGCGCGGCCTGATGATGGTCGACCTCGTCGCCCGCGGCGACCAGCGCCACGCCGGCTACGCGGACGATGGCAACGGCGGCGGTAGATTCGTCAACGCGACACAGCGGCTGGCCCGCGACCTGATCGCGCTGGAAGGCGTCGCACGCGATCGGGCGCATGCGGTGCTCGGTCACCCGACCATCACACCGACCATGCTCGAGGCCGGCGTGGGCCGCAACGTGACGCCGCCCGTCGCGCGCGCTGTGCTGGACGTCCGCACCACTCCCGCCTGGTCGCACGCCGAAATCGCCGATGCACTGCGGCACGCGCTGGCGAGCGAAGTGGTGGTCACATCGGACCGGCTCGTCCCGTGCGAGACGCCGGCGAACTCCCGGCTGCTCGCCGCGGCGCTCCGGGTGCGTCCCGAGGCGCATTGCTTCGGCAGCCCCACCTGCTCCGACTGGGTGTTCCTCAAGGACCGCGACGCGATCAAGTGCGGTCCCGGCACCAGCCGCAACAGCCACGCCCCCGACGAATGGGTGACCGTGTCCGAGGTGAGCGCGGCGCGGGCGTTCTATGCTCGGCTGGCCCTGGAGTACCTCGCGTGAAGCGACGTTCGGGAACACTCTGGTCGCAGAGCGGCAACGGCGCCGACGCGCAGATGCTGGCCTACACTGTGGGCGACGATCGCCATTGGGATGCGCGCCTGCTCCCCTGGGACGTACTGGGAAGTCTCGGCCACGTCGAGGGATTGCGGGCCTCCGGCCTCATCTCGACCGCGGATCATCGGGCGTTGCGGGCCGGGCTGCGAGCCGGGCTCAGAGCTGCGACGGCTGGCAAGCTGCGCATCGGCTCCCGGCAGGAGGACGCTCACACCGCCGTCGAGGAGTGGCTGACCAAACGTCTCGGTACCGTGGGACAGCGCCTGCACACCGGCCGCTCGCGCAACGATCAGATCGCCTGCGATCTGCGGCTCTACCTCAAGGCCGCGCTGCTCGAGATCCACGACTCGGCCGCGACACTGATACAGGCGCTGACACGCTTCGCCGCGCGCCACCGCAGCGCCCTGTGGCCGGGCTACACCCATCAGCGTCGCGCCATGCCCTCCTCGGCGGGGCTCTGGGCCGCGGCGTTCGCCGAGGGGATGCTCGATACTCTGGAGTCGCTCCCGGCGCTGTGGGCGCGCATCGATCGCTGCCCGCTGGGCAGCGCCGCGGGGTACGGCGTCCCCCTGCCCTTGAAGCGTGCCGCCGCATCTCGCGCGCTGGGGTTCGCAGCGCCGGAGCACAACGTGGCGACGGTGCAGAACGGCCGCGGCAAGCTCGAGGCCGCCGTGCTCGCCTGGTGCGCCGAGCTGGGGCACGAGGCGGGGAAGCTGGCCACCGATGCGGTGTTGTACAGCGGCGAGGAATACGGTCTGCTCGTGCTGCCGCGAGCACTCGCCACCGGGTCGAGTCTCATGCCGCACAAGCGCAACCCCGACGTGTTCGAGCTGACCCGCGCGCGCGCCGCGGCGCTCGACACCGACCTCGTCGCGGTCCTGTCGCTGAAGTCGAAGCTCGGCAGCGGGTATCATCGCGATTTCCAGCTCATCAAGGAGCCCTTGCTGCGGGGGCTCGATCGCACGCGCGAGATGCTCGCCATGCTCGCGGCGGCCGTGCCGCAGCTCGGGGTGGATCGGGTGCGGGGCGCCGCGCTGCTCGCGGGAGATCCGCTCGCCACCGACGAGGTGCTGCGCCGCACCGAAGCGGGCGAGCCGTTTCGCGCCGCCTATCGCACCGTGGCGGCTGCGCTGGCGCGCGGCGAGCGCTTCGCTTCAGTCGATCCCCTCGCCCGACGCAAGAGCCCGGGGAGCCTCGGCAATCTGGATCTCGGCCCCGTGCGCGCGCGCCTCGGCTCGCGCCGGCGGTGGAGCGCCCAAGCGCGCCGTCGCTATGCGACCGCGCTGCAGCGTCTGGCGGGCTTCGCTCCGGAGGTCATGGCCCCGTGAGCGCCGAGCGCCGCAAGCGCCTCCTCAAGGTCCTCGAGCTGATCAGCACGCGAGCGATCCGCACCCAGGAGGAGTTGGCGGAAGCGCTCGCAGCCGAGGGGTGGGACGTCACCCAGTCGTCGGTGAGCCGCGACATCAAGGCACTGCGTCTGGTGAAGTCGGGCGGCGCCTACCAGCGGCAGCCGTCCATGGCCGCGCACTCCCCCGACCCTGACCTGCGGCGTGTGGCCGAGGACGTCATCGGGATCGAGACGGCGGGCGACTCGCTCATCGTGCTGCACACGCCGCCCGGCGAAGCGAGCGCGGTGGGTCTGGCGCTCGATCGGATGGCCTGGGGCGACGTCGTAGGCACCATCGCTGGAGACGATACAATCTTCATCGCGGCGAAGGACGCTACGGCGCAGCGGCGTCTGGTGCGGGAGTTGAAGAAGCTGACGGCGGCGCCGGTACGGTAGGCAGCGCATGGGAATCCGAGATCCCGGGCACAGCCCTGGAGGCGGGAGCTTCCCGAGGCCAGACGTGAACCGCGAACGCGTAACTCGCCGCACTGAACGAGATCCCGAACAGCTCCAGGGCGTGGTGAGTCGTGGCGAGCGTGATCGCGACGGGCAATGGCACCCCGACACGGGTCAGCCCGAAGGCGAGACCGGCCTCATACACCCCGAGATTCGCGAGCGACACAGGAACGCTGACGCTGAGGTTCACGATCACGAGCGCGAGCAACACCTGGGACAGAGAGAGCGAGAACCCTGCGGCGCTGCACAGCACCCGCAACGCCAGCACTTCCGCCAAGCGCGCGACCACGCTGAACGTTACGCTTGCCGCGCAGCGCACGGGATCCTTCAGGGCGGATAGGCCATGGGCCAGACGGTGCAGGCTGGCCATCCGGGCCGCCAGCCACCCACGCGGCGCATATCGGATCCCCGCGAACAGCAGGGCAACCCCCCCCACGACTCCCAGTACCAACCCGAGCGGGGGCACTGCCGCGTACATCTTGGTCACGAGGAGGCCCAGGAACCCGGCGAACGTGCACAGCAGGATCAAGGTGCCGATATCGACGACCTTGTCGGCGAGCATCGCCCCGGCCGCGGTGGTCAGTGGAATGCGCCGTCCGCTCTCCGCCCGATGGATCAGCAGGACCTTGAGCGCGTCGCCACCTCGCACGGGAATGAAGATGTTGGTGAAGTCCCCCACGGTGAAGACGTAGCCTGCCCGCAGTACGCTCAGCGGCGTGTCACGGGGAATGATCGCCCACATGCGGAGGGCTTGCGCGCTCACCTGCGCGAGAATGAGGATGAACGCGATGGCGATCGACAGCGGGGGGAGACTGATCAGCGTCTTCGCAAAGCCGCGGGCCAGCTCCGGGTGAGTGACTCCCAGAAGCGCGACTCCGCCCAGGATCACGGCGGAAAGCAGCAGCACCCACGTCCGACGCATCGAGAATGCCCTCCGAGAAGGTAGCGCGGGTTCGTCGCGTGCGGAGGATGGCTGTTCCTCTACATTGGAGATTGTCGTTCAACCGGTGCCCGCTCGAGGACTCGCATGACCAGACGCTCAGCCATCGTTCCCGCGTTCGCCATCGCCGTGGCCCTCGCGTGCCCCTCCGTGAGCCGTGCGCAGACGTTCACCGTCGCGAAGTTCAGCATCGGCGGCGACGGGGGCACGGACTACCTCACCGCGGAGCCCGGTACGGGTCGCGTGTTCGTATCCCGCGCGACACACGTCATGGTGATCGATGGCGCGACGGGCAAGATCATCGGTGACATTCCCGACACCCCTCGGACACACGGGATCGCGCTCGCACCCAGGTCGAACCACGGGTTCATCACCAACGGCGGCGATTCGACGGTGACCATGTTCGATCTCCAGAGCCTGGCCGTGATCAGGAAGATCCCGGTCCCCACCGGCGGCCTCGACGGCATCATGTACGAGGACTTCTCCGACCGGATCATCCTTACAAACCACAGCCGCCCGATCGGCACCGCCGTCGCGCTTGATGCCAAGACCGGTGACATCGTCGGCACTGCGCAGCTCGAGGACAACGGGCCGGAAGGTGCAGCGAGCGACGGCAAGGGCAGGATCTTCGTCAACAACGAAGGCACCGGCACGATGCAGGTGATCGACGTGATGACGATGAAGGTCCTGGCGTCGTGGCCCCTCGCGCCCTGCGAGGGCCCCACGGGCATCGCCTACGATCGCGCGTCGAACCGGATCATCTCAGGGTGTGGTAAGACGTCGGTGGTCGTGGATCCCGCGACCGGGAAGGTGGTGGCCACGATCACGAACGGCGATGGGGTGGATGCCCTGGGCTGGGACCCGGTGGAGAAGCTCATCTACATCCCCGCCGGGCGCGACAGCAGCGTCACGGTCGTGCATCAGGACGCGCCGGACAGCTACCGGGTCGTGGCCACCGTCTCCACGATGCGCGGCGCCAAGACGATCGCCGTCGACCCGGTGAAACACGTGGCGTATCTCTTCCAGCCCGAGTATGGCCCGGCCCCGGTACCCGCCCCAGGCGCTCCGCCCTCGCAGCCAGGAGCCCGCCCGCCGAGAGGTCCGGTCATCGCAGCGTGGTTCTTCGCGATCACGCACTGATTGCGGGACGCGCTACCCGCCCGCGTGTGCCGCTGTCACCCGTCGCGCCAGCTCGCGCGCCACCATCCCCAGGTCGGCGCCGTCCTTGTGTGAAATCTGCAGCCGCCCAGCGTCCACGTCCTTGATGATCCCCTGGATGATCTCGGTCACGCGCCGCAGCCGGAAGCGGTCGCCGAATCCCTTGTCGCCCGGCGAGTGGGCCGCCATCAGCACCCCCCACAGCCGCAGCCGCACTTCGTCGACCGCACTCTTCAGGTCCTCGAGACCGTCCGGCGTTTCACTGCCGATCAGCTCGAGCTGGTCCATCATCTCCTTGACGGCGACGTGCATGCGGTTCAGCGCGGCGGTGCGGCCGGAAGCCATCGAGGCAGTCCAGAAGGGGTTCGGGGAAGAACGCTAGGACCCGCGAACCCCTGAAGCAAGCCGCGCCACGATCTGCTCCATCGCGCCGGCGTAATCGTTCAAGGATGCCAGCAACGCGAGCTGGGCCCGGCAGCGGATGAGGTTGTGTCCCGGCTGCACGACCCGGAAATAGCGGTCACCCTCGAGGTGATCGGTCAGAAATCGCACCGCTTGCTCGAACGTGATCAGCCGGCCCGCGAACACCAGCAGGTCGCGCTCGCGCGCGGTCAACGCCTCCCCCGCCCCTTCCATGTACCCGCGCGCCAACGCCCGAAAGAACTCCGGGTTGACAGCGATGCGCGTGAGGTCCGCCTCGTCCTCCGCGGTGGGACTCACGCTCGAACGCACCAGATCACCGAAGTCGTACAACGCCGACCCCGGCATCACAGTGTCCAGATCGACGACGCACAGCGGGGCGCCGGTGCGCGCATCGAGCAGCACGTTCGCGAGCTTGGCATCATTGTGCGTGACCCGTAACGGCACGTCACCGCCCGCGAGCAGGGGCGGCAGCACGTCCGCCAGCCCGCGTGCGGCCTGAATCGCCGCGATCTCCGCCCGAGCGCCCGAGACGCGTCCGGCGGCATCGGCCCGGATCGCCGCATCGAGCTGGAGCAGGCGGGCCCGCGTGTCATGGAATCCTGGAATCGTTTCGTGCAGCGGTGGGCCTTCCCAGTCCGCCAGGAGCCGCAGCAGCTCCCCGAACGCGCGACCCGCAGCCGCGCAGTCGGCCGCTGACTCTGCCCGCTCGCGTACGACCGCGCCGGGCACGAAGTCGAACATCCGCCACACGCCCCCGCGCGCGTCGGAGAGCCAGTCGGCGCCGTGATCGGTGAGCACCAAGGGAGCCACCGGCGACGCTCGGCCGACCGCGCGGGCTTTGACCGTCAGGTGACGCGTGACGCGGGCCACGTTCTCCATCACCAGGCCCGGCCGGCGGAAGACGTCGGCGTTGAGCCGCTGCAGCAGAAAGCTCTTCGCTGCCCCGCCCGACCCGCGCACGTCCACGCGGTAGGACTGGTTGATGTGGCCGCCCGGGACCGGGGCGATGGCGGTGATCTCGCCACCCAACCGGAACGCCCGGGCGATGTCGGCCTCGATCACGCCCACAGGTGCTCCGGGTAGCGGCCCTCCGCCACGAGACGCTGCAGCGCCGCGGTGACGGCCGGCCGATCGGCGGCATGGGTGATGCCGAACCACCGGCTCCCCGCCTCGAGCACGTTCACCCGACATTCCTTCCGCCGCACCGCTTCGCGCACCACCGTCGGCAGGAGATACTCGCGGGATCCCGGCGCCGAGTGAAAGAACTCACGCCACCCGCGGCGCAGTGTATCGAAGATCGCCGGCGTGAACCCCCACAAGTTCATGGACACGAGCGCGTCGCCGGAGAGTGCGACCTTCCCCGTTTCGCCCAATCCCAAGTAGCGGCCGTCGGCGCTCCGGACGATCCCCGTCACCTCTTCGATCGTCTCGAGCCAGCCGGCCGCATCGGCGCGACACGCGCCTCGATTCACACCCCCGCCCTCCGGGACGGTGTCCTGGAGCCGATAGCCGACGACGGCGTGGCTCGGCAGCCGGTCGGACCCAGGCTGACGAAGAAACCCCGCCAACGCAGCGAACGCCTCCGCACCGTAGAAATCGTCGGCGTTGAGTACCGCAAAGGGCCCGCGGACGACCTCCGCCGCCGCAAGCACGGCCTGGGCCGTGCCCCAGGGTTTGACGCGCTCGGACGGCACAGCCACGCCCGGCGGCACGTCCTCCAGCCGCTGCATGACCGTGCGCCAGGGCACCCGGGACCCGAAGCGCGCCGCGAATCCGTCGAAGCTTTCGGCCATTTCGGCGCGGATCACGAACACCACGTCGCCGAACCCGGCGCGCCGGGCGTCGTAGAGGGAATACTCCATCAAGGTCGCCCCGCCCGGGCCAACCGTCTCCATCTGCTTCAGGCCCCCCCCTCCGCCGCCGTAGCGGCTGCCGAGTCCGGCCGCGAGGATGACGAGCTGTAGGTCCATGGTCCAATATGTCCTTCTTGTCCTGGTGGACCCAGGACCACAGTTTGGGGGATCATGCCCATCGAGTACACGATCGATCACGACCGGCAGCTCGTAATGGCCACGGGCCGCGGCACGCTCACCGGGGACGACATCTTCGGGTACCAGAAGGACGTGTGGTCGCGCCCCGAGGTAAACGGCTACGACGAGCTGATGGACATGACCGACGTCGAGAAGATCGACCTGCGCTCCGTCGATCGCATCAAGCAGCTGGCGGAGCTCGCCGCCTCGATGGACACGACGAAGTCACAGTCCAAGTTCGCCATCGTGGCGCCTGGAGACTACGCTTTCGGGCTGGGCCGGATGTACGAGAGCTACCGGCGGCTCGAGGGACGCAGCACCAAACAGGTCGGCGTGTTCCGCTCCCGCACCGAGGCCATGGCGTTCCTCGAGCAGAACGCCTAGCGGAGCAGCAGCACCGTCGAATCGGGGCTGCCGTCGTTCGGCGCGGGCACGAGGCCGATAATTTTCGCGAGCAGGTCGTAGATGTGGATGTTGCGGAACGCCGGCGCCACTACTCCGCGGCGAAACGCCGGTCCCTCCCCCAGGAAGATCGCCCGCATCACCGATACAGTATCGTCGTACCCGTGCGCGCCACCGCGAAAGCGATCCGGGTGTTGGGCGACGTCCGCGCGGCGCAGCGCCAACGACCATCCCGGATCCGCCAGCGCGAGGATCGGCGCGATACGGCGGTTGTCGCGGTACCGGAACCGCTCGGGGACTTCGGCCTTGCGCCAGACGGCGAGATGCGGGTGCTTCCCGCGCAGACTCCGGTACACACTGTCTTCCATCCCGGGCCTGGGCCAGAGTCCGAGTAGTGGATTCCCGCCCACACTGCGAGCCAGCAGATCGAGCGGGAGATAGTCGTCGATCGCGACGACGCTGTCCGGGGTCACGGGCGACATGCCGTGATCGGAGACGACGACAACGTCGACCCGGGAGTCGAGCCCGGCGCGCCCGAGCCCGTCGAGCAGCATCCCCACCGCGCTGTCCACCCGCAGCACCGCCGCCCGGACCTCGGGGCTGTCGGGCCCGGACTCGTGCCCGGCATTGTCCACGTCGCTGAAATAGAGCATCACGAACGCCGGGCGCCGGTCTTGGGGCAATGCGAGCCAGTCGAGCACCCGCTGGACCCGGGCGGCGTTCGGCACCCGATGGTCGTAGTGCTCCCAGTAGCGCGGCCGGACTCCCTCGATGGCCGCCTCACTGCCCGGCCAGAAGAACGAGGCCGCGATCCGTCCCTGGCGCTGCGCGGTCACCCACAGCGGCTCGCCGCCCCACCAGCGGGCGTCCGCCACCGCGACGGTGTCGCTGATCCCGAACTGCGCGTCGAACACCGGATCGTACATCGTGTTCTCCACGATCCCGTGGTGCTCCGGGAAGAGCCCGGTGACGATCGTGTAGTGGTTCGGGAAGGTCTTGGTCGGAAACGCCGCGACGAGCGGCGCGCGCACACCTGCGGCGATGATGCGATGCAGGTTAGGCGACGGATAGCGGTCGAGGTAGTCGTAGCGGAACCCGTCGAGCGAGACGAGTACGACGATCGGGCGTGGCTCGGGGGTCGCGTTCGCCCGCTCCGTCGCCGGTGGGCCGGCGCAGCCGAGCGCACAGATCCCGGCGATCGCCCCGAACAGCCGCCTGCGGCTCACTGCGAGCGGCGTGCTTCGAGCGCCGACATGCGATGCGTTCCGGGGTAGACCGCCTGCTCCCCCTTCACCGCCATCCACAACACCCGGTTGAACAGGTCCATGTCCGCCGCGTCGACCGCGGACAGGTCCAGTCTGCGCGAGTCGCGCGCGGCCCGGCCGCGAGCCGGATTCCGCTCGTCCAGCGGGACGGAGGGCGTGAGCGCGGTGAACGGCGCCGTGTCCGGCGTGTCGCGCCAGACGTCGCGCAGCGGGCGCCCATAGTGGTCGAACTGGGAGAGGGCATCCAGGTGCAGGATCTCCTCCATTGTCCGCAGTGCGTCCGTCGTGTTGGTGAACCGGTGCAGCACGCCGCCCCGCGTGTACGGCGAGATCACGAGCAGCGGCGACCGGTGCGAATCGACGTGATCGGGGCCGTTCTGGGCGTCGTCCTCCATCACGAACACCACGGTGCTCTTCCAGAACGGGCTGTGGGACAGCGCCTCCACGATGCGGCCCAACGCCAGATCGTTGTCGGCGACCATGGCCCGCGGCGTCGGTGCGCCGGCGGCAGCGCCCGACGTATGGTCCTGCGGCAGATAGACGATCTGCAGCGCCGGCATCCGCCCGGCCGTGACCCAGCGCCGGAGGTTGGCCAGCCAGACGTCGGCGCGGCGTTGGTCGCGGATCTCCAGGTTCCAGCCGGGATAGGTCGTGTCAGTGTGCGCCGCGAGAAACGCCTTGAGGCCGCGGTACCACCAGACCGAATCCGCTCCCCCGCCCCGCTCTTCCCGTGTGAATTCGCCGAAGTTGGCGAAATCGATCCGCGCGCGCGCGGCGAGATCCCACAGGTAACCGGAGCCCGGCTCGGCGACGTCGTCGTCGGGAACCTGCCCGCGGTTCTCTCCCTGGAAGTCGTAGCTGCGCCCGCCGCGGTCGTAATAGTTTATGGGCGCGGTCTTCTGCGTGTAGTCGGTCGCGTACGCGGCCATGGACCAGTTGTGCCCGTCCGCGCTGACCTCGGCGTTCACGAAGAACCGGTCGAAGATCCCGTAGCGTTCCACCAGGGCGTGGGCGTTCGGTGTCACCCCGCGACCGAACATGACGATCGCGGTGTCGCCGTCGGCCTGCGTCAGGTCCCCCAGTACCTGATCGTACGTCCGGTTTTCGCGCAGCACGTAGATCACGTGCTCGAACGGCGGATACGACGGCCCCGATGGACGGGGCTCGTCCCACCGGTTGGCGTGCGCCACGCGCTGGGTCAGGGCGGCGAGCTCGGCGCCGCTCGCCCGCGCCGCGGGCACGATGGTCATGCTGCCGGCGATCTGCCCGAGCGTGTAGGTCGTATCGCGTTCCCCAAACGATCTGACGTGGCTGGGATTGGGGTGTGTGCCGGCGCCCTTCCCGTTCGCCACGAGCAGGGTATCGCCCCGAACCAGCAGCGCCGTCGGATACCAGCCCACGGGGACTCTCCCGGCGAGGCGGTCGGACCTCGTGGCCGTGGCGACGTCCGCGGTCGCCGGCGACAGCTCGAACACCGCCACCGCGTTCGCATCCGCTTCGGCGGCGAACAGCCGCGTGCCGTCGGCGGAGAGGGCGAGGGCGTCGGGCGTCGTGCCTTCGTCCGGCCCCGCCGGCGGCGGATCGAGCAGGGTGGTGAGCACGCGGCGCGCCCGCGTATCCACGACGGCGACGCGGTCGGTGCTTCCCGAAGCGACGAACAGCCGCGTGCCACTGTCGTTCATCACGAGCGCCGACGGATGTCGCCCCGCGGCGATCGCCGGAGCCGTCGCGAGCCGGCCGCCTCCGGCGGGCGCGAATACCGACAGTGCGCTCGCCCCCCAGTTGGAGACGAACACCGTCCCGTCCGTCCCGACGGCGACGCCGTACGGGTAACGCCCCGTCGCCAGCCGCTGCACCACGGCATTGGACGCCAGATCCACCACCGCAAGGGAATCGGCGAGGTCCTCGGCGACGTACAGCGACCGTCCATCGGCTGAGAGCGCGAGTCCCGCGGGGTAATGCGTGCCGTCCGCGCGTGGGGCGCGCGGCGCCAGCACAATCGAGTCCTCGAGATTCGCCGTGTCGCCCGTCCAGCGGTAGCGGTACACCACGTCGGTATTACCGCCTGAGGCGTAGAGCGTCCGGCCATCGGTCGAGAACGCGAGACCGACGAACGAGGCCGACTGCGGCAGCGTCTGCGTCACGCGCCCCCTGAGATCGACCACCTGAATGCCATGGTCGAGCCACCCGCCGAGGATCAGCACCACGCGTCGGCCGTCGGGCGAGAGGGCGATGCCGAGCGGCATCTGTCCCACGGGCGAGGTAACGCCCGCCGGGTCGAGCGAACGGCCCGTAGGCAGGCGCGGCTCGCGAGCGGCGGATGATGGTCCCTCGTCTGCCGTGTGCGGCCGACAGGCGACGACGAGGGCGGTGAGAACCGCGAGCAATCTGTTCATGGACGGCCTACCAGCGTTGCAGGAGGATGGTCCCGTGTGTGGCGCCGCGCACGCGCGCCTTGAGTGTGACGCGACTCCCCTGAAGCGGAATCGTGAGGAACGCCGCGTCCCGGCGGCCGGGGACGGGATTCGCGAGCGTCGGCGCCGCCGTTTCCCCAATGTGCAGATCCATGTCCCGGATTTCCACCGCCTCCCCACGCTCGGGGGCGAGCCGCAGCCGGTAGCGACCGGCGGTGGCGACCTTTTCCGTCAGATCGAGGCTCAGCGAATCGCCGTTCCATTGTCCCACCGCGTCGTCGGCCCACAGCGGGGCGGCGTCCTGCCAGGTGCGTGGCGGGGACACCCCGGCGTTGCAGGCGGCGAGGCGGCGCAGCGCGGCCAACCCGACGCTCTCCGTGACGGTGACGCGCAGCATCGTGTACCCGTCGGGTGGCACCGGATAGATGAGTTTGTGACCGATGGCCGAGCCCGCGCCGAGCCGGCGCCAACGGCCGAATGCCAGGCCGTCCAGTTTCCAGGCGCGGACGCGCTCCCCGCGGCTCAGCTCCTCCTGCAGGATCACGTGATCGACGCGCGTCGGGTTGTTGAAACTGAGCGTGATGATCGGCCCGGATCCGCCCGTCTCTGCCACGGCGGGTCCGAACCGGCGCCGCACCTCATCGCCGAACTGCGCCGCGCGGAGGGCGTCCGCTTCGGGGATCCGACCGGTGCGGTCGGGCGGGAGGTTGAGCAACAGCTGCGCCCCGCGCCCGACGGAGCGGTAGTAGATCTCGACGAGGTCGTCGAGCGACATCAGGTGGCTGTCGTTGGTCGTGCTCCAGAACCAGTTGGGGCGACGGATCGAGACGTCCACCTCGACCGGCATCCACACGTCACCCGTGGGGTCGCCGTGCAGCGCGGTCGCAATGCCGGTGTGGGCGTCGGCCGCATAGAGCCCGTTCCAGCACGGATAGGGGGCGAAGCCGTCTTCGTTCCCGACCCAGCGGATGGTGGCCTGGGGACCCTGGAACACCATGGCATCGGTCGCGTAGCGCGCAACGAGATCACCCGTCGGCACCACGCTCGAGCCGTCGAGCCACAGCTCGGTGATCGGGCCGTACCGGGTGAGCAGCTCGGTGAGCTGGGCGCGATACAGCGTGTCGTAGGCGGCCTGGGCCGCCGGCGTGGCGCAGCGACCGGAGAGCCCGGCGCCGTGCCGGTCGTCGCGGGGCGAGAGATAGACGCCGAGCTTCAGGCCGCGGGACGCGCAGGACGTGGCGAGATCCGCCATGACGTCGCCGCGGCCTCCGCGCCACGGCGTCGCGCGGATGCCATAGTCGGTGGTGTCGGTCTGCCACAGACAGAAGCCCCCGGCATGCTTCGCCACCAGGACGATGTAGCGCGCCCCGAGCGCCAGCGCGGTCTCGGCCCACTGCGCGGCGTCGACCTGCGGCATGATGTCCCCGGGCGCGCTGGACAGGTCGTCGTACTCCTTGTCCTGCCAGGTGTTGGGGGCGAAATGCACGAACATGCCGAGCTCCAGATCCTGCCAGGCGCGCTGTGCGGCGCTCGGCGTCGCGAGTGCCGGGCCGCCCGCGTGACACAGGTCACGCAACCGGTGGACGGCCGGCGCGGCCAGACCGATCGCCGCGAGCTGCTGGATGACTTCCCGTCGTGTCGGCATGTGTCCTACTCCATCCCGGTGTTCAGACGCTCTTGCACGGCGGCACGACATTTCCAGATTAGGTGACGATTCCTCACCCCGGACGAACCGTCACCCCGGAGGATCACCCGCATGAGATTCCGCGTTACTCTCATCGCGTTGAGCGGCGCCATCGCCGTCGCCGCCTGCGGCAAGGACAACGGCACACAACCTTCCGACGCAGTACTGACCCCGGACGCCGCGACTGCGGGCTGGGGCGTGCACGTCATGCCCGCGCGGGGATTCGCTCCGGCCGGCATCGAGCTGGCTCCCAAAGCCCGCGGCACCGGAATCCAGTATCATGGCGGGCCGATCCTCGTCACCCCCAACGTGGCGGCGATCTATTGGGGCACGAGTCGCATTTACAACAACGGTCCAACCCCTGGGACCAAGGGCGCAGGCTCGGCCGACGGCTCGATGGTGGGCTACTTCCTCAACCACTTTGCCCCATCACCGTACTTCAACATCAATAACACCTACACCAACTCCTCCGGGCAACGGGTCGCGAACAGCGTGACGTACACGCAGTTCTGGGCCGACAACACCAACCCCGGCACCAAGCCGTCCGACGCGGCGATCCGGGCCGAGGTGACCAAGGCGTTCACGAGCGGGAACATGACGTTCAACGCCTCCACGGTCTACCTCGTGTTCACGGGCTCGGGCGTGAATCTGGGCGGCGGATTCGGGACGCAGTACTGCGCCTATCACGGGCACTTCAGCTGGAACGGTAACGACGTGAAGTACGCGGCTCAGCCGTACAACTGGCAGTTCCCGAGCGCCTGCTCCGCCCTGAACGGGTCCCCCAACAATGACCCGGCTGCCGACGCGGAGGTCAATACCATCGCGCACGAATCCGAAGAGGCGGCGACCGATCCCGATCTCAACGCCTGGTACGATCGCCAGGGCGCGGAGAACGCGGACAAGTGCGCCTGGACCTTCGGTACGACCTACACGACCTCCAACGGCTCCACCGCCAACATGAATCTCGGCGGCAAGGACTTCCTCATCCAGCGCAACTGGGTGAACGTCGGGTCGGGCGGGTGCCGGCAGGCTTACCCGTAACCCAACCCCCTGATCCGACAGAACGACCCCCCGCTCCATTCTGGCGGGGGGTCGTCGCGTTTCCGCCGTCACGGATGCGCGGAGTCGATCTTCCCGAGGATGCCCGAGAGCCGGCGGATGCGCTCCGGGTCCGTCACGGCGCGGTCGAACTCGTTGGGGAGCGGCTGCTTCAAGAGCGAGAGATGGCGGGGCCGGTAGGATGCCGGGCTCTCGAGTAGTGCGGTCGCCCGTACGTGCACCTCGGGAACGCCCGTGCTCGCTACGACCTTCGCGATGTTCTCTTCGGTGAGTCCCCCGCCGGCCAGGATGCGAATGCGGCCCGCCCCCCGGGTCACCAGACGGGCGAGCGTGCGCGTGCCCTCGACGGCCGTAGGCGCCTGCCCCGACGTGAGCACGCGGTCGATGCCGAGTGCGATCAAGGTGTCGAGCGCCGCGTCGGCGTCGGGAGTGAAGTCGAACGCCCGGTGGAAAGTGACCGACAGGGGCCGCGACACGCCCAGCAGCGCTTTGGTGCGCTCGACGTCCACGCTCCCATCGGCGCGCAGCGCGCCGTACACCACGCCCTTCGCGCCGAGGCGGCGGGCGAGCGCGATGTCGCGCTGCATGACTTCGATTTCGATGTCGGAATAGACGAAATCCCCGCCGCGGGGACGAATCAGAACGTGAACGGGGATCTGCAGCCGCTCCCGGCACACCTCGATCATGCCAGCGCTGGGGGTCGTCCCCCCTTCGAGCAGGTCTTCACACAGCTCGATGCGGTGCGCGCCTCCCGCCTGGGCGGCGAGCGCCGATTCCACCGAGTCGACGCACGCTTCGAGGATCACACGCGCCAAGATAGCGATTCGCTCAGCTCACCGCCCGTCGTTCGAAAGTGCGAATCCCGGCGGTCCAGAGCAGGGCGGACATGGCGACCAGCGCGACCACCACGAGCTCCCACGGCATGTGCGGCAATCCCGGCGTGAGGGCTCCCCGCATCCCCTCCGAGACGTACACCAGCGGATTGACGAGCACCGCGTACTTGATCACGGGGACCGGGGTGAGCCCTTGCCACGGGTAGTACGCGCAGCCGAAGAAGATCATGGGTGCCACGATCACGCTGAACATCAGCCCGATCTGCTGCGGCGGAATCCCGGTGCCCATCCACAGACCCAGGGTCGAGAACGCGAGGGCGCCGAGCAGCGTGATGCCGAGCAGCGTCCCGGCATGGGCGAGGGTCAGGGCGTCGATCGGTCCCATGATGAGTCGCGCCACCGGCAGCACGAACAGCGCAGCCACGAAACCCTGGATCACCCCGGCGACGACCTTCTCCGCGGCGACGAGGCGGATCGGGGCGGGTGCTAGGAGTCGATCCTCGATCTCCTTCGTCCAGCCAAAGTCGGCCATCATGGGGAGGGCGACCGACTGGAGACTCGAGAGGGCGAGCGAGATGCCGAGGATGCCCGGAAGAAGCGCGGCGCCGTAGCCGCGCTGCACGAACCCCATCTTGGGCAACAAATATCCGAAGACGACGACGAACAGCAGCGGTTGCAGCGTGCTGCGCACGAGGAACGACACGATCTCCCGACGGGCGACGCGCAGGTCGCGCGCCAGGAGCGCCAGAAATACCCGGGACGCGGGCACCGGGGGTCGGGACGGCCTCATGTGAGCTTCCTCCCCGTGAGGGAGATGAACAGCGTTTCGAGGCTCGGCGGGGCGAGGTGGATGTCGCGTACGGCCCGGCCCGCCGCTTCGGCGGTGCGGATCAGCGAGGCAAGCACCTCACCGGGCCGCTCGGCGTATGCCGAGAGCACGGCGCCCTGAACGTCCACCCGCAGCAGGCCGGCCTGGCCACGGGCCTGCTCCGCAGCCGCGGCCGCATCACCGTCGAGCGTCAGCTCGATGCGCGTCCCTCCGGGCGCCTGGGCCTTGAGCGAGCGGGGCGAGTCGCACGCCAACAGGCGGCCGCGGTCCACGATCGCGATGCGCTCGCACAGCCGGTCGGCTTCTTCCATGTAGTGGGTGGTCATGACGATGGTGCGCCCTTCGCCGTGCATCTGGCGCAGCAGCTCCCACAGGTCGAGGCGTGCCTGCGGATCGAGCCCCACCGTCGGCTCATCCAGGAACAGGATCTCGGGGTCGTGGATCAGCGCACGGGCGATCATGAGGCGCTGCTGCTGGCCGCCCGAGAGCTGGTCGACCTTCGCGCCGCCCCGGTCGCCGAGGCCCATCATGTCCAGCAGTCCCTGAGCCTTCCGGATCGCTTCGGCCTGGTGCATGCCGAAATAGGCGGCGTGGAACACCAGGTTCTCGATCACGATGAGGCTGCGGTCAGGGTTGGGCCGCTGCGGTACGACGCCGATGCGCTGCTTCACGGCGACCCCGTCGGTCACGACGTCCACGCCGGCGACGAGTGCCGCCCCGGACGTCGGCTTCACGCGGGTCGTCAGGATGCCGATGGTCGTGGTCTTGCCGGCGCCGTTGGGCCCGAGGAGCCCGAAGAACTCCCCGGCCCCTACCTGCAAATCGAGCCCGTCGAGGGCGACGATCTCGACGGGCCCGCTCTGGCCGCGCTGGGGCATTCCCGGCGGCGGTGTTTTGTAGACTTTGCGCAGTGCCCGCGTTTCGATGGCGGGCGTCACCACGAGCGGCTCATGCGAGTGCCTCCTCGATCTCCTTCGCGGCCTTCGCGAGGATCTCGGCGATCTTGTGTCGGGCTTCGTCGCCGCCACGCCAGCCGTGACGGTACACCGATTTCATCAGCCGGGCCACGCCCTGATTGATCTCGGCCATCGAGCCGCCCAGCGCCTCCTCGACGGTTTCGGCCACGCGATCGAAGATGTCGCTCACCACGTCCTTGTGCTCCTCCAGGAACTTGATCCCGGCGTCGGTGATTTCGTAGACCTTCTTGCCGTCCGCGTCCCGCGAGCGCACCAGGCTCTCGTCCTCGAGCCACTGGAGCGTGGGGTAGACGGTGCCCGGCGAGGGCGAATAACACCCGTGCATCTGCTCCTCGAGCTCCTTCATCACTTCGTAGCCGTGGCGCGGCTTGTCGCGCAGCAGCTTCAGGATCACGTACTTCATGTCTCCCGACTCGAACCACTGCCGGCGGCGGCGGTGCCGCGGCCCCATGCCCATGGCGAAGCCCCGGGGCCCGAACCCGAAGGCAAAGCCGTTCCAATCGAATCCGTGTCTCATGCGATCCTCCGTTCGACGATTATTCGATATGTCTTGAGATGCTACGTACGATGCTACGTAAGATACGTGGCCACGTTATATCTTGGTTTCACGGCCGTCAAGGGTACTGGAGCCAACTACATCAAAATATTACAGTTGCGTGACTACTCCTGGCGGGTACATTCAGCCGCCTCTTCCACCCGTGGCCCGTTCATGCGATCGATGCGACTGCTCTCGGCACTCCTGCTCTGCGCGCCCGCCCTCGGGGCCCAGCGTTTCGACTTCTACGCACGCGGACCCTACCGGCCTGCCGTGCCGCGCCCGGACGTAATCACGGGATACCAGGCAGGCGAGCAACAGACGATGTACGCGGTGATGCAGCGCTATCTCGACACGCTGCTCGCTACCGCTCCCGATCGCGTGCGCGCCGAGACGTGGGGCTACACGGTGGAGCACCGTCCGTATCGCGCCCTCATCATCTCCGATCCGGCGAACCTGGCGCGCCTCGACGCGATCCGCGGCGCCATCACCGAGCTCACCGATCCCCGCAGGACGACCCTCGCCCGTGCCAACGCGATCGCGGCGGCCGAGCCGGTCATCGTGTTGTTCCAATACTCGGTGCACGGCGACGAGCCGGCGGGATTCGAGGCGGCGCTGCAGGTCGCCTACCAGATGCTGGCCGGCGACGACTCGGTGACGCACGACATCCTCAAGAACGTCGTGCTGGTGCTGAACCCATCGGCCAACCCCGACGGCCACGAACGCTTCGCCGCCTGGTACAACTCGGTCGCGGTCGGCGCCGACAATCCGTGGGCGTTCGAGCAGAACGAGCCCTGGAGCATCACGGGGCGCTACAACCACTTCCGGTTCGACATGAACCGCGACCTCGTGGCGCAGAGCCAGCCCGAGGCGCGCATCATGATGGACGGCATCCTGCGCTGGCACCCGCAGGTGTTCGTGGATCACCATTCGACGACGCAGACGTTCTTCTTCCCCCCGGTCGCCCCGGCGGTGAATCAGAATCTCCCCGCCCAGGCGCCGCACTGGTTCGACGTGTTCGGCCGCGGCAATGCCGCCGCATTCGATCGCTACGGCTGGCAGTACTTCGTTCGCGGCGTGTTCGATTTCTTCTACGTCGGTTACTGGGACGAGTGGACCACGTTCCAGGGCGCGACCGGGATGACCTACGAGACCGACGGCGGGCCGCAGTTCAACATCCGTCGGGATGACGGCACCATCACGACGTTCCGGGACGGCATCGCCCACCACTTCATCGCATCGCTCGCCACCCTGGAGACCGCGGCGCACAACCGACGGGAGCGTTTGCAGGACTACTATGCGTTCCGCAAGTCGGCGATGGACGAGGCCGCGACCGACCGGATGAAGCGCATCGTGCTGGTGCCCGGATCCGACGCCCGCACGGCGGCGCACGTCGTGGGTCTGCTGCTGCACAACGGCATCGAAGTCACCCGCCTGACGCAGCCCGCCGCTGTGACACTCGCGCACGCGTACATGGGCGGCGCGGCGGGGCGTCGTACGTTTCCGGCGGGGAGCTACGTCGTGGACCTGGCGCAGCCGCAGCGCCGCCTCGCCAAGGCCCTGCTCGAGCCGGACGCCGTGCTGGAGCGGCCGTTCGTCCAGGACCAGGTGGAGCGCTTCCACCGCAATCGCCGGCGCGGTGAGGACGCCGACAAGGACGACTACGGCTTCTACGATGTCACCGCCTGGTCCCTACCCTACACGTTCAACGTCGAGGCGTACTGGACGGAGGACGCCGCGCCACTCGGCGGCCAGCCGGTAGCGGACACGCTGCTCGCCCCCCCGCCGGCGCCCTCGGCGGCCCGCTCCGCGTACGTGTTCCCCAACGACAACCTCGGCGCCGCGCGACTCGTGCTGGCACTGGAGCAGGAGGGTTTCAACGTCGCGGTGGCGCAGCATCCGCTCGTCGCCGACGGCCGGACGTTCCCGCGCGGCACGTTCGTCGTGCGGCTGCAGCGCAACCCCGGTTCCCTGGCCGAGCGGATCGGTGCCCTGGCCCCGCCGCTCGGCGTGCCGGTGACCGCGGTGCAGAGCGCGTTCGCCGACACGGGCAACACCGGGACCGGCTCCGATGCGGTGACGAGTCTCGCGCCGCCCAGGATCCTCGTCGCCGCGGGCGACGGGATCTCGGAGACGAGTTACGGCTGGCTGTGGCACTTCCTGACCCGTGATCTCGGCGCCTCGTTCACACCGGTCTCGCTGAGCGCCATCGGCAACATGGACGACCTGCACGATTTCAATGTGATTCTGCTACCCGACGGGTCGGGCGGCCGGATGAAGCGCCAGCTGGGCGACGGTGGCGTGGCCAGGCTGAAGGCCTGGGTGCAATCGGGCGGTGTGCTGATCGGCATCGGGGGCGCGGGTGACTTCGCCGCGGACAAGGACGTGGGGCTTTCGACCATCGCCACGGTGGGCGCCGACAGCGGGAAGGCGGACAGCACTATCCAGGCCGATGCGCCCCCGCTCGAGTCCCCCACCGCGCCGCCGCGCGAGCGGCCCGAGTGGCTTCCCGGGTCGATCTTCCGGGCGACGCTCGATCGCACGCAGTGGCTCACGCTCGGGTACGAGCAGGACCAGCTGCCTGTCTACCTGGACGGCTCGACCTTCTGGAAGCTGTCGCGCAAAGGCGCCAACCCCGTCGTGTTTACCGCGGATTCGCTGACGCTCTCGGGGTTCACCTGGCCCGACAACACCGAGCGCCTGCTCAAGGGCACGGCGTGGGCGGTGGTGGAGAACCAGGGCGACGGCCGAGTCGTGCTGTTTCTGGGCGATCCGCTGTTTCGGGGATTCTGGCGCGGGACGGCGCGGCTGGTGACGAATGCGATCCTGATTGGCCCTCGGCGGCGCTAGACACGGAAGCGGGGAGCAGTCCAGGACACTGCGACCGCTCCCCGCTCCCCGAACGCCACCCCGTCAGATCGCGGTGGTGCGGAACCGCTCGCGCAGCCTCGTGCGCAGCGAGTCCAGCCGCCCCTGCAGCGAGCGCAAGGCACGCTCGCGTGCGACTTCGGACAACTGCCGCGCCCGCAGGGTACTCTGCAGCTGCCCCTGCACCGACGCCCGCGCCAGCTCGCGCCACGCGTCCGGCATGCGCCAGTAGCTCTGCTCGCCGCGGGGGGCGCGCATCCGGCGCCAATGGCTCTCCGCCGTGGGCACCGTCCAGGAGATAGTCTGGCGGCGTTGATGCCGCATGATCTCGATCGAAACCGTCTCCCCTGCGTCGTAGGAGCGCAGGATCCGCATTGCATGCGCGGGTGACGTCGGCTTGCGACCGCCGATCGAGAGGATCACGTCGCCGCCTTTCAACGGCAGCGCGGTGTCGGCGGGCGCCTTGACTACCAGCACGCCGTCCTTGGATCCGAAGTAGTCGCCCAGATCCGCATTCAGCGTCACCAGCTCCAGGTCGCACCAGGCGTCGCCCATGCACATGGTGAAGCCGCCTTCGCCCTCGGAGAACATGAACGGCATGGGGGTCCTGGGCATCTCGAATTCGCGCACCGACGGGAGCCGACCACCGAACACGTTGTCCTGCTCTTCGGTGACGAGCGTCGCCGTCTTCGTCTCCGCGCCGCGGCGGTATTCCACCTGTACCGTATCGCCGGGGTCGAGGTCGCCGACCAGGTCCACGAGCTTGCCGCCGGGGCCCGATTCGTCCTCCTCATCGGCGCTCACACCGGCGAGCGAGGTGCCGTTGAACTTCGTGATGATGTCGCCCGCCTTGAGGCCGGCTTTGTCGGCCGGGCCACCCGGGGTGACCGCGTCGATCTTGGCGCCGTACTTGTCCGACTCGGCATTCGCCACCCGGTTCACGAGCACGCCGATGCGGGCGCGATTGCCGTTGACGGTGAACGAGAAACCCCGGTTCTCCGCCCGCGGAGCCGCCCGCGGGCGCGGGGGGGGGGTCTGCGCGTTGAGCGCCACCGGGGCGATCCCGGCGACCAGCAACGCGGCGATGATCCACTTGCGAATCATGAGTTCCCTCTCCTCAAGGGCCCGCTAGAGGCCCACGTAATTGGCGCGGGTGACGCGCACCTGCACGAGATGCTGCATCAAGTCCACCCGCTGCCGCCACAAATCCACCAGTTGAGCATCCTGCGCCGCGCGCTCGCTCATCTGCGACAAGCGCCCGTCCAGCGCCGCGATCTGGTCCTCCAGCTGGGCGGTGAGGTCGGCCTCACTGCCGCTCATCACGCGCCCGTCGAGGTCGTACTGCTGCAGGGAGTCTTCCAGCTGCGCCGAGTGCTGCTTGACCTGCGCCAGCTCGTCGGCGTACGCCCGGCCGTGCATCAGGGGCAGCAGCACCATCAGCCCCGCGAACGCCGCCGCGAGCAGCAGTCCCCCACGTGCCCAGCGGCGTCGGCGCTGGGAGCGCTCGGCCGTGATCACGTCACGCACCATCGGCCAGCGGTCGCGCGGCGGCCGCAGCGCCGGCACCGCCTTCAGCTGCGCCACCCGCTGGTACAGGGCGTCCATCTCGCCCCGGCAGATATCACATTCCTCCACGTGCCGGCGCGCCCAGACGGACCCTTCGCCGTCGCGCACCGCCACCAGGTCATCCATCGTGCAATGCATCATCGTCCAACCTCCGGCTCCGCCACCAACAAGCGGCGCAGGCGCGCATGCGCCCGGGCCAGCTGGGATTTCGAAAAACTCACGGTCCTGCCCATCTGTTCGGCAATCTCCTCGTGCGTGAAGCCTTCCACGTCATGCAGCCACACCACCGCCCGCGACGTCTCGGAGAGCTGCGCGAAGGCGCGCTCCAGATCGATCCGCGCTCCGATGCTGGCGGGCGGCGATCCAGCCGCCTCGTCGATCAGCTCGTCGGTGGCCCGGAGCTTTTCGCGGCGCAACCGCATCAGCGCCTTCGACGCCGCGATCTGGCGGATCCACCCCCACAGATGCCCTTCCCCCCGGTAGTGGCGGATACTCTTCACCACCTCGAGGAACGTCTCCTGCACCACATCCTCGGCGTCCTCGGGCGCGCGGCAGATGCGGCGCGCCAGGTTGTAGACCGGCGTCTCGAAGGCGCGAAACAACCCTTCGAGGGCCTCCAGGTCTCCGGCCTTGGCGCGCGCTACCAGAATGTCGGGGACGGTCAGAGAGAGCGTCATCGGTCGTTGTTAATGATGCCGGCTCGCCGGGAAAGGTCGCAGTAACACCGTACGCAGTGGGCGGTGCGCGGTTTTCGGGGGCTCGCATTAACCATCCGGAGCGGGTGGCCCGCCAGGGGTCGAATAATACCGCGCACCGCGCACGGCCACCTAAATAGTTATGTACTTGGAGGTTAGGCTATGAAGCTCTATCTTCCGGTCCATGCCGTCCCCCGAGCTCAAGATCTGGCTTCATCACTACCGCGACGAATCCGACGCCGCCTTCCTCTATACGGTTCTGGCGAGCGTCGAGCCCGACCCCAAGAAGCGATCCACGTACGAGAAGCTCGCCGCCGTGGAGCGGCGCCACACGGAGCTCTGGGCCAAGCTGCTCGGCGACCAGGGGCATCCGGTCGCGGCCGGCGGGTCGCCGCCGTCGCTGAACGCCCGGGTGATGGCGTGGCTCGGGCGGCGTTTCGGGCCCGGCTATCTGCTGCCGCTGTTGCTGCGGGAAGAAGGGCGCGAGGTGAAGGGCTACATCGACCTGCATCGGGACTCCCCGGGTGAGGCCGCCCGCGCGGTCTCGCTGACGCTCGCGAAGGAATCGGCGGAGCATGCGGGGACCCTCGCCGGTCTGGTCGGCGGTGGCGGCAGCGCCGAGCCGTGGCATCAGACCGGTTCGGGTGGGTTCCTGCGCAACGTGGTCTACGGGTTCAACGACGGCCTCACGGCCAATTTCGGCCTGGTGGCCGGCGTCATCGGCGCCGCGGTCTCGCCCCACGTCGTGCTGATCTCGGGCGTCGCGGGGATGATCGCCGACGCATTGTCCATGGGATCGTCGGGCTACCTCGCCGCGAAGAGCGAGCAGGAGGTGTACGCCCATGAGATCGCCATGGAGAAGGAAGAGATTCGCCTGATGCCCGAAGTCGAGGTCGAGGAGCTGGCGCTGGTCTACGAGGCGAAGGGGATCGAGGAAGACCGGGCGCGGCAGATGGCGGCCCAGGTGATGCGCGACCCGGCGCGTGCGCTGGAGGAGAGCGTGCGCGAGGAGCTGAAGATCGGCGAAGCGCGCAGCACTCCGCTCCGGGAAGGTTGGGTGACCGGCGTCGCTACGGCCGTCGGCGCATTCATCCCGGTGGCCCCATTCCTGGTGCTGTCCGGCCGGCCGGCGGCGTGGACGGCGTTCGGCATCGCGATGGCCTCCCACTTCGCGGTGGGTGGCGCCCGCAGTTTCTTCACCGGCCGGGGGGTGTTCCGAAGCGGGATCGACATGTTCGTGGTGGGGTTGGGCGTGGCGGCCGTCGGATACTTCGTGGGAGACCTGGTGGCGAAGCTGCTCTGAGCGCTTACACGACCAGATTCACCAGCCGATCCTGCACGAACACGATCTTCTTCACCGGATTCCCGTCCACGAACTTCTTCACCCCCGCCTCGGCGAGCGCGCGGGCGACTACGTCGTCCTGCGACGTGCCCCGCGGGAGCTCCAAGCGAGCGCGCAGCTTGCCGTTCACCTGCACGGCGATCTCCACGTTCCCCGCCTCGGCCAGCCGCTCGTCGTAAGCGGGCCAGCGCTCGTCGAACACCGAACGGCCGGTGCCGCCGAGCTGCGCCCACAACTCCTCAGCGAGGTGCGGGGCGTAGGGGGCGAGCATCAGCACGAGCGGTTGGATCGCCGCTCGACCCCCGGCCCCCTGCTCCCGCACGACGTTCACATACTCCATCATGGCCGCGATCGCCGTGTTGTAGCCGAGCGTCGCCGTATCGGTCGTCACCTTGCGGATCGTCTGGTGCAGCTTGCGCTCCACCACCTCCGGCAGGGGGCCCTCGGGGGCCCGGGCCGCCTCATGGGCGAGCGTCCACACCTTGTCAAGAAATCGGCGGACACCGGTGATGCCCTCGTCCCGGAAGTCCCCGCCTTCCTGGAACGGCCCGAGGAACATCAGATACATGCGGAACGTGTCGGCGCCCCACTGCTTGATGTAGGCGTCGGGGACCACCACGTTGCCGCGTGACTTCGACATCTTCGCGCCGTCCTTCACGATCATGCCGTGGGCCCGGAGCTTCGGGAACGGCTCCTCGAAATCGATTCGCCCCTGGTCCTGCAGCACCATGGTGATGAAACGCGAATAGAGCAGATGCAGCACGGCGTGTTCGTTGCCGCCGATGTAGGTGGACACCGGGAGCCACGTCTTGGTGCGCGCGGGATCGAACGGCCGGTCCGAGAACTCGGTGGACGGGTAGCGCAGGAAGTACCACGAGGAGTCGAGGAACGTGTCGGACACGTCGGTCTCGCGCCGGCCCATCGCGCCGCACTGCGGGCACGGGACGTTGTACCACTCCGTATGGCGCGCGAGCGGCGATACGCCGCTGTCGTCGGGGCGGAAATCCTCGATCGGGGGCAACAGCACCGGGAGATCGCGCTCCGGCACGCCCACCGGCCCGCAGCGGTCGCAATAGATGATCGGAATCGGCGGCCCCCAGTAGCGCTGGCGTGAGATGCACCAGTCGTGCAGCCGGTACTGCACCCGGGGCGTCGCCACCTGCCGGGCCGCGAGCCATGCCACGATCTCCTTCCCGCCGTCGCGGCATGGCCGCCCGTCGAAGGTCCCCGAGTTCATCAGGACCCCGTCCTCGGACACGGCGGGGAGCGTGTCTCCGTCCACCCGCACCACCTGGCGGATCGGGAGCTTGAACTGGGTGGCGAACTCGAAGTCGCGATCGTCGTGCGCCGGCACCGCCATGATCGCGCCGGTACCGTACTCCATGAGGACGTAGTCGGCGATCCAGATCGGCACGCCCTCACCGGTGGCGGGATTGCGGGCGTAGGACCCGAGGAAGACGCCGGTCTTCGTCCGGTCGCCGATGCGGCGCGAGACGACGTCCTTGGACTGCACCGCGCGCTGGTAGGCGCGCACGTCGGCGCGCTGCTCGGCGGCCGTGAGGGCCTCGACCAGGGGGTGCTCCGGTGCGAGAACGAGATACGTGGCCCCGAATACGGTGTCGGGCCGAGTGGTGAACACGGTGATCGCCTGGCCCGCCGGGGTCCGGAACACGAGCTCCGCCCCCTCGCTCTTCCCGATCCAGTTGCGCTGCAGCGCGAGCGTGGACGCCGACCAGTCGAGCGTGTCGAGGTTCCGCAGCAGCCGCTCGGCGTAGTCGGTGATCTTGAAGAACCACTGGTCGAGAGAGCGCTGCTCCACCGGTGTGTCGCAACGCTCGCAGCGGCCGTTGATCACCTGCTCGTTGGCGAGCACGGTCTTGTCCTTGGGACACCAGTTGACCGCCGCGCGCTTCTTGTACGCGAGCTTCGCGTTGAAGAGCTGCAGGAAGAGCCACTGCGTCCACTTGTAGTACGCGGGGTCGGTCGTGGACAGCTCGTGCCGCCAGTCGAACATCCCGCCGAAGCGGCGCAATTGACGCCGGAACGTGTCGATGTTGCGCGGGATCAGCTTCCCCGGGTGCGTCCCGACCGCGAGCGCGTAGTTCTCCGAGTGGATGCCGAACGCGTCGAAGCCCATCGGCTCGAACACGTCGTAGCCCTGCAGCCGCTGGAAGCGGCCGAAGACGTCGGCGCCGGTGAACGCGAACATGTTCCCCACGTGCAGGCCTTCGGCCGACGGATAGGGGAACATCATGAGGTTAAAGAACGGTCGCGCCGGCCGATCGAGGTCGGGCTCGTTGGTGTGGCGCTCCGCCCAGCGAGCCTGCCAGGCTTGCTCCACCGCGGCCGGATCGTACGTCGGAACGTCGTGCATATCGCGGGAAGCTACACAGACTTGCCGCCCCCTGTCACGCGTCATAGCTTGGCGGTTCAACCCGCCATGGCGACGCGTTCCTCCCACCTCGGTCGGAACTTCCTCCTCACCGGGGTCGTCATCGCGGCCGCCCTGACCATCGTACTGGGATTGGCCGTGGGGCGCAGCGCGCGGCAGACGCTCGAGGCCGTCGCGAACCGCCGCGGCATCGAAACCGCCCACACCGCGGCGGCGCTGACGGACGGCTATCTCCACGAGCTCCGGCACCACGCGGAGCTGCTCGCCAGCCTGCCGCCCATCATCGCCGCGGCCCGCACCGCCGCCCAGCAGGTCACGGCCCGCCGCCTGGACCGGCAGCCGATCGCCGATGCGGAACACCTCTACACCGGGACGCGCCAGCTGGGCGGCGATCCCGCCCTGCAGGCCTTTCTCCGAGGCATCCCCGCGCGGTCCGAGCTGGTGGAGGTCTTCTTCACCGAAGCCCATGGCTTCGTCGTGCTCGGGTCCGACCGACCGTCCGACTTCGCGCAGCAGGACGAGGAATGGTGGCAGCTCGCAATGCGGAACGGGATCTACGAGAGCGGCGCCCAATACGACTCATCGGCGCGCGCGGCGGTCATGGAATTCGACATCGCGATCCGCCCCACGCCGGTCGCCGCCCCGATCGGCGTCCTCAAGGCGGCGTTCGGACTCGACACACTGCGCGGCCTGCTGCGCGTCGCCAGTCCGGGCGACAGCGCCTCGCTCGAGCTGGTCGATGCCCAGGGCCGGCTGCTCGCGTCCCCCACGCTCCAGCAGCTCCCCGAGCGCCAGCGGCCCGCGCCCAGCGACAGTGCGACGGCTTCGATCGTGCCAAGCGCGCAGGGGGACGAGATCCTGGTCTCCGTTCCGGCGAACGATGGACGCTGGCGCGCGTTGTACCGGCAACCGGTCGCGGTGGCGTATGCATCGGCCTGGCGCACCGAGCGCACCATCCGGTCGGGAGCCCTGGGGCTCCTGGTGTTGAGCGTGGGGGTGCTGATCCTGCTCGGCCGCTGGCTGGACCGCCGGGTCACCGAGCCGGTGCGGGCCGCGGCCGCGGCGACCGGGAAGGTGGCGGCGGGCGACCTGACCGTCGATCTCGGCGCGGACACGGGCGACTCGGCGGAGGCCCGCAGCCTGCTCGCCTCGGTGCATGCCATGGTGGCGGCGTTGCGGCGGCTGGTGGGGGCGATCCGGACGGCGGCCGACGAGTCGGCGGCGATGGCGGCCGAGATCTCGGCGGCGACCGAGCAGATGAGCGCGTCGACCGAGGAGATGACCTCCA
>Ga0326731_1000032_pt1 | contig 35452 bp, 24 predicted proteins | sample MHFSIPfraction_FD_207645 | JGI IMG/M metagenome (GOLD analysis project Ga0326731, IMG submission 207645) | Lab enriched peat soil microbial communities from Michigan Hollow, Ithaca, NY, United States - MHF9FY SIP fraction | ecosystem: Environmental > Terrestrial > Soil > Wetlands > Peat | place...
CCCGCCGCCGATGAGCGCCGCCAGCGCGACGACCAGCCAACGAACGATCGTCTGTCCTTTCATGGCTGTTTCCCTCCTGATTCCGCCGGGACGAGGACGATCCTTTCCAGATTCATGGCGTGATTGTTGGCGACGGACGTGATCCGGACGCGGAGCTTGTGCCCGCCCGCCGCGAGCGAGACCTTGCCGACGGGGAACGTCGCCGGGAAATAGACGCTCGGCGATGACTCCGTCCGGGCGGCGAGCTTCTGGCCGTCGACGTCGACCTCGTAACCGGCCTGGCCGCCCCACATGCTGGCATAGGAGGCCCGGACCTCGTAGGTCCCGGCCTTGGCCGTTGTGAAGGCCCATTCGGGGTAGTCGTTGACGTTCTGCCAGTTGGTCAGCATCGTCGTCCTGTAGAAATAATCGAGGTAGGCGCGTTGTCCCATCTCCGACTGGATGTCGGCGAGATAGACCGGGAGGTCGATCCGGCCGTCCTGACCGGCGCCGACCGTCCAGGGCTCGACGGCCGGCGGGCCGTCGAGCTCCAGGGCCACCACCGTCGCGTCGGGGTCGGCCGCTCGGGCCGGCAGGGCCACGACGACGTCCTTGGCCGCGCGGCGGGCGTCGAGGCTCCGGGACCGGTCGGCCAGAAGATAAGCCTTCCGGACCTTGTTCTTGAGCCCAGGCAGGACGATCTTCGCGTCCTGGGGCCAACCCATGACATGGATGTAAAGGGTCGTGCCCTTGACCGTCGCGCGTCCGAAGAACGGCAGCCGCTCGAACGGGCCGGCCGTCGTGCCGTAAATGGCCTCCCCGTTCGTCTTGAGCCACTCGCCGATGCGGCGGAGCCTGGCCTGGAAATCGGCCTGGATGCGGCCGTCGGGCTGTGGCCCGACGTTGAGGAGCAGGTTCCCGCCTTTGCTGACGATCTCGACAAGCTGGCGGATGAGCTGGCTGGCGCTGTGGAACTCCGTTTCGTACCGGTTGTAACCCCAGCCGTTCCAGTTCATCGTATAGCACGCTTCCCAGAGCCGGGGCGTTCCGTCCGGGTTGCGGAGGCCCGTCGCCGGGACGTAGTTCTCGGGGGTCCCGAAATCGCCGTAGCCGGGCTCGCGCTTGAACAGCCGGTCGTTGATGAGGAGCGAGGGCTTCATCTCGAGCAGCATCTTGCCGATGGCCAAGGCCCTCTGCTCTTCGTTCGAATGCTCCCATTCGCCGTCGAACCACAGCACGGCCGGGTCGTATTTCGCCACCAGCTCCTTGATCTGGTTCGCGGCGAAGTCCATGTAGCGGCCGAAGTCGGCGCCCTTCGCCGTCCGGTCCTTTTCCCAATCCCGGCGCGGCAGGTAGTCGGGGTGGTGCCAGTCCATGATGGAGTAGTAGAACCCGAGGGGGACGCCCGCTTTCTTCATCGAGGCCGAGAGCGGGCCCAGGATGTCCTTGCCGTACTTGGCGTGCATGACGTCGTAGTCCGTGTAGGCGCTGTCGAAGATGGCGAAGCCGTCGTGGTGCTTCGAGGTGATGATCACGTATTTCACCCCGGCGTCCTTGGCCAGGGCCGCCCACTCGTCCGGGTTGAAGTTGACCGGATTGAAATTGTCCGCGTAGTACTGATACTCCTTGAGCGGGATGTGGAGGAGCTGGCGGGCCCATTCCTCGCGGCCGATCATGGAGTAGACGCCCCAGTGGATGAACAGTCCGAACTTGGCCTCGCGAAACCATTGCAAGCGGTCAGGCGCTTGGGCCTGGGCCGGCCCTGGGGATGGCGCGGCGGTCGCGGCGATGCCCAGGGCGAGCAGACACAGAGTGACGGCGGCGAGCCTGCGGATTCTCATGGCTGGACCTCTCTTCGACGGATGGCCCAAGGTTATCGCCGCGGGCCGAGGCTGTCAATGCCGCCAAATGCCGGAGCGACTTGAGACCAGGTCAAAGAGGGGCAGGGACGTGGAACGTCACCCCGGCCTTGGAGATCCCAGCGAAGATCCGCTGACGGCCGTCTTACTTAATGGCCATTAGGACGATCCCCCCGAGACCGGCCAGGATGCCCAAATAGCCCAAGGGCTTGATCTTCTCCCGGAAATAGAAGACCGACAGCAGGACCGCCGCCAGGATGGGCCCCGCCGTGGAGACGGGGAAGACGACCGGCTCCCGCAGCTTGGCCAGGGCCCGCAGCGTGAAAAAGTTCCCGGCGACGCTGCCGACCGCGGCCAGCGCGCCATAGGCGAAGAGACCCGGGGCAAGTTTCTCTCCTTTGACCAGGAGAAAAAGCCAGAGCGCCACGGCCCCGGCGGAAAAGGTCAAGAACAGATAGAACCAGAGGTTGATCGCGCCGAGCCGGGCCGCGGCCGCCTGGGAGAGCTGCGGGATCCCCGTGAGAACGAAGGCGGTCCCGATCAGGGCCAGCCATTTCAGCCAGGCGGCCTTGGTGTCTCCCTCGGCGCTGGCCGCGGAGATCGAGATCAGGACGACGCCGGAGACGATCAGCAGGATGGCGGCCGCGGTCGACCGGTCGAACGGCGAGGCCCAGACGATGATCGAGAAGACGACCGGAATGAGGAATGACATCGTGTAGATCGAGATGGTCAGGGCGTAGGGTCCGGCCCGAAGGGCGCTCAGGAAAAAGAAATAGGCCACGGCGCCGCCGATGCCGCCTCCGACGGCGAGGAGGACGACGGGCGCCGAGACGAACAGCGGCCCGCCCGAAACGACGAGGACGGCCAGGCAAAGGACGGCCGCGGCCGCGAAGAGCGCCGCGGTCAGGGCGGGGGAGGAATGGCCCTTGAGGCTGCCGAGCTTCATGACGAAGTTCATGGCCACGAAACCGGCCACGACCAGACCGAGATAGATCCAACCCATGGGTCTCTCCTCTTCTCCTCAGATCGACCGGAGGGCCTTCCGGGCCGCCGTCAGGAACGTCCGCTCGACGCCGGCCTGGAAGGGGAAAAGCTCGTAGAACATCGGCGCGCAATAACAGGCGTAATCGGCCGTGTCGCGGAAATCCCTGTCGGTCGGAATGTAGCCGATATTGCCGTTGGCGTAGCCGATGGGGACGAGCGGCGCGGCGGTCTTCTGGAGCTTGAGCCCGATCTCGCTGAAGAATTCGCCGGGAAGGGCGACGAGCTTCAGTCCGCCGACGGCGATCGCCTGAATGGGGACGCCTCGGACCGCCGGGGACCGGCGCATCGCTGGGGCGGCGGCGAGGGCCCGCTTGCGCCAGTCCCGGGCGAAGCGCGCGGCGCCGGGGAATTGCGAATACGTCTTCTCGAACGACGCCGCTTCGCGCTCGATCGTCCGCTTATCGGAAATGACGAGCGGGATGTCGATCCGAAGCTCGGAGGCGGCCAGGCGCGGCTCCGGCTGACGGACGCTGAAGCGTTCGGCCCGGACAAGCCGCCGCCGGACGAGATCGGCGATGTCGAAAAGATCGTCGGAGGTGCCCTCGCCCCAGCGGTTCATCTGGAGGACCGGATCGATATCGCCGCAGAACCCCTGGAAAAAGACGGCCCGATGGCCGGCCCGCTCGATCTCCCGGACGACCGCGCCCGGCCAATCGGCGGAGACGTGGCTCTTGCGGCCGAAGACGACGGCGTGGCAAGCGTAGCTCAGGAGGTAGAGCTTGTGGTCGGGCGTCCGGAAGATCGCGGCCTTGAGGACCGGGTCGATGCCGCTGAAATCCTTCTTCCGGCGGTTGTACCCCAGGGGCTCGATCGCCTCCAAGGCGTAGGAGAATTCCGCCGGACGCGGAGCGGAAAGGGCTTCGGCTGCTGCTTCGAGGATGAGTCCGCGCAAGCGGCCCCTGGTGGCGGGGTCGATCTCGCCGAGGCCCGGCATCGGTTGCGTGGCCGGCCCGCAATGGGTGTGCGTCGCAGCCAGGAGGACCGCCTCGCGGGGAAGACCGTGGGCGGCGGCGATCCGGCCCCGGATCTCGTCCGCGTCGTCGATGGTGAAGCTGATGATATCGCAGCTGACGAGAATGAGCGAGCGGTCGCCCGACCGGAGAGAGACGGCCCGGCACTTGAGATCGTCGAGGACGGAGGCGGCCTTGCGGCCGAGATAGAAGCCATAGCCGGCCAGATCGACGCCGAGGGGCGGGGTGATGACCCTTTCGCCGTAGCCGACGGTCAGCCCGCTCATGGGGCCCTCCCTTCGTTCGGACGCGCCGGTCCCGGCGCGCTGAGCATCTCCTTGGCCCGGACAATGTGCGCAGCCAGAGTCCTTTTCGTCTCGGCATAGCTGGCGGGAAATTCCCGGTCGAGACGTGCCGCGACGCTTTCGACGCGCCTCGCGAACCGCCCGGCGAGCCTGCGCCCGCCGGGCTCCCTGATGAGCGCGGCGAGCTTCTCGAGGACGCAGTTGTAGCCTGTCGACGGGCTGCCGCTGAGGAGGTTGCCAGGATAGAGCTCGACCAGGTCCCTGAGGACGGCTCTCCGGGCGGGCGTATCCGCCAGCTGGAGGATGGCCTGTCCGATCGAGCGCCCCGGGTCATAGGCCCGGGGGTTCCAGGCATAGTCTGCGCACGTCAGCAACGGGATGCGGTTGATCTCGTTCTGCGGCGAGAGCGGGTTGCTCATGTAGCCATAGGCGGCCTCGTCGAGGTCGGGGTCGCGGCCGATGACAGGCCCCAGATGAAGGGCGCCGGTCCTGTCGTTGACCGGGTAGTTGTCCCATATGACGATGCGATGGCCGACCGCCCGCCTGAAGGAGTCCGCCGCCTTGCGGGTGATGCGCGGCGTCACGACGGCGTCCCCCGTCCAGAAGACGAAGATGTCTTTATCGAGGGCCCGGCCGAGGGCTTCCGTGTAGAGTCCGGCTTCTCCGGCATCGGCAGGTCCCCAGTAATAGACCGGGCAGAAGATGAGCTCGGCCGAAGGGTCCTTGGCGCGCAGGCCCCGGAACAGCCGGTTGGCCAGGCCGGCGTGGGCCGCGCCGAGCGCCGCGACGTCCCGGCCCCTGACGTCGATATCGTCGTAGCTCAGGCTGAACCAGCGCACGCCGAAAGCCTGGACGGACGCGTAGTTGCGCCACATGGCCGCGAAGTCCTCGTCGCTGTCGGCGCGCAACGGCCGGTCGCTGAAGAGCGCCGGGTGAAAGGAAAAGCAGTAGGCGATGCCGGCGCCGCGGCAGGCGGCGGCGACCTTGCCGATCCCGTCCAAGGTCGCCCGCGGCAGCGGCTCCCACCAGCGATTGACGAATTTCACCGGGTCGGTGAAGACGCTCGTATAGCAGCTCATCAGGAAATTCATCTTATAGCGGGCCAGATAGGGGATCTCGGCCAGATACTGGTCCCACGTCCAGGCCCAGCCTTTCGTGCCGCGGAGGACGAATCCCGGCTCCTCTTGGCCGGAGGGGAGAGGCGTCGGGAACGGCGACCGTTCGGCCGGAACGGTCACGCGGAACGCGGGCGCCAGAGGGTCGGGCCGGCCCGGGCCGCAGCCGGCCGCAAAGGCCAGGACGAGGGATAGGGCGAAGGCCGCGTCCAGGCCGGGCTTCCTGACAATGACCTTTTTCACGCCTTCACTCCGTCTTCTGCCCGATCCTATCACGGCGGCGACCCGCTCAACGGTATTTTAAATAGACCCGGGGGTCGAGGCCCGAGTCCGGCGGCAGGCGCCAGATGAAATCGGGGTCGATGCGCGGCTCGTCGTCCCGGTGCTTTTCCATCAGGGCGATCTTCTTGCGGATGAGCTCGGGCAGGTTCGTCCCGTACATGTTGAAGGTCTCGCCCGCCGGGTCGATCGGCATGAACCGCGTCTTCGACGATTCGAACAGGACCGCCAGGTCCTTGGCGTTGGCGGTCTCGTCATCGACCATGGCCCTGACCGCGGCCCGGCGCCGGTTCTTTTCGGCGGGGTCCGTGGCTTCGAGGAAGCCGTGGACCCCGGCGACCCAGGCGGCCGTGTTGCGCAAGGTCCGGAAGTACGAGCGCAGGGCCCGAAGCCGGTCGACCTGGTCGACGAAGACCGCCCGCGCCCCGCCCGTCGACGTCCTGACGCCGTCGCCCAGGAGCCGGATCGCTTCGTCCAGGGGCTTCCAGGCCGCCCCATCGGCCTGGGCCACGGCCGCGTCGGCCTGCTCGCGGGTCATGAGGGTCCAGAGGATGTCCGTCCCCAGGTCGACGAGGTTGGGATTGTTGAACGTCACGGTCATGTACTTTTCGTAATAGGCCCTCTCGGCCTCGGGGATCTTCCCGATATCGGGCGCGAAGGGCCGGACCAGGAGCCGGTACCAGGGGAAGCCCCAGTTGTTGTCGCCGTAGAGCATGATCGGGGGGAAGCCGCGGACGGCGGCATCGCAGAGCCGCCAGGCCTTGACCAGGGCCGGGGCGCCGTCCTTCCCGACGAGCCGCACGGCGGCGGCTGTCGTCACGGCCTCGATGTCGGCCTCCGGGTCGAAGTTGAGCGTCCTCAAGACCTCTCTGTTGACGTCGAAGGGTGCGAGCGGGGCCGGATCGACCGTGACCTGGGCTTTGTCGAAGCCGGCCGCTTGAAGTCCGCGGACCTCCTCGGCCGCGAGCCAGGGCGAGGGGATGCCCAGGAGGTAGTTGTTCTGCAGCCGCGTCGTCGTGAAGATCTCGCTGCCGCGTTGCGGCAAGGCTTTCAGCCGCCCTCCGCGCGGCGAGTCGTCGAGCTCCTTCGGCGCGACCCAGAGGTCGAGCCCTTCGGAGAGCCCGTCGAGGATGAATGCCTCCTCGTTCGAAAAGGAGAAGAGATTGAAGAGCAGGCGGAAATCGGGCCGGGTCTCCGCGGCGGCATCGCGGAGCGTCCGGAAGTAGCGCAGGACGTTCTCCGCGGCGGCCTTGGCGATGGCTTCGTGGGACTTCCACTCGCGGACGAGATAAGCCCCGCCGTTGCGTCCGGCGTAGAGGCTGGCCGTATACTCGAATCCGGAGCCGCTGTCGTTCGTCCAGAGGTAGATGTAACCAAGTTCGGGGACCTCGCGCATCAGCCGCCGCATGAGCTCGGCATAGTGCCAGCGTACGGCGGGATGGGACAGGGTCAGGGTGAAGCGGGGACGATAGCTCCGGAACGGGTGGTCGACCCGGGCCCCGCGAAGATAAGGGTATTTTTCGAGGACCGGATCGGGGACGGAGCGAGGCGAGCTGATATTGAGGCCCGGCGTCAGCCCGTATTTCACGGCCAGGCGGGCGTTCTCCTTGAGCAGGGCCAGGTTGGCCGCCAGATATTCCGGCGAGTACGCTCCGGCGTTGAGCGGCGTCTCGACGAACTGATCGAGGTCGGGGCTGAAATAATAGAAGCGATAGTAGATCTCGCCGGGCGGACCCTGCTCGGCCGGCATGTCCTTGGCCAGGGCGTTGACCGGAACGTGGCTGAACCCGAGACGGGCCAGCTCGCGGACCGAGGCCTCGGCGTCGTATCCGGCCGCGACCCGCTTCGGATTGGCCAGATAGTTGTCGCCGCCTTCGAGGCGCGAAAAGCGGGGAACGACCAGCCGGCCGTTCTCGAATCCGGCTGCCGCCAGGGGCAGCCAGTCGTCCTTGAGCAGGGCATAGAGGGCGTAGAGAAGGTGAGGAGCCGAGACCGAAAGCTCGCCCGAGCCGTCCGGGCCGAGCTTCAAGAACATCCAGTTCTTCCCGCCGGCCTGCCGCAGCGCGTCGGGGGCGGGTCCGGCCGCGAGGTTTTCGTCGGCGACGGCGATGCGGAAAACGCCGCCCTCTCCAGCGCGGTCCTGTCCGGAGATCTTGATCTCCGCGCGCGGGACGAGGCTGCGCCTCATCTCTTCGGCCACGGTCCGGTCGACCGGGCGGCCGGATCCGGGGATGGCCAGGACCCTGACCTTCCTCAGGGCCTCGGCCAGCGTGGGCGCCGTGCCGGCGGACAGGCCTTGGCCCAGGACGGCGCCCCAGACGCCCACGACTCCCAGGACCGTGAGGATTCTTAGCATGGGCGCCTCCTTGCCGGGGTTTTCGATCGGGACCGGGACGGCCGAAGGACCATTCTAGGAGATTCCTCCGGGCCGGCGCAATGAGAAAATCCGGCGGCCTCGATCGTCGCTTTAGATGAAAGCATGGAACCGGTTCGAACGAGGCCGCATGACCCATCAATTCCTGTCCCGGATCGCCGAGGTCATCTTCGACCACGTCGCCGCGGACCAGGCGGTGTTCCGCGCCTTCGACGCCAAGGGCGACCCGGTCTTCGAGGCGGCGAAGGGGGCCGAGGGCGTGCCGGGGACGGCCGGGATCTCGAAGGAGGTCGGCGAGGCCCTCGCCGGCCGGGCCCTCGAGATCGGCCGGCCGGTCCTCGTCCGGGACCTTCGGCAGGACCCCCTCTTCGCCGATCTCGAGATCGACGGGAACGGGCGGCGCCCCCGCAGCGTCCTTTCTTATCCTTGGACCTTGCGCGGACGCCCGGCGGGCTTGGTCATTCTCACCAGGAACGGCGACGGACGGCCTTTCGACACGGACGACATGGAGTTCCTGACTCTGGCCCTGGCGCCCGTCATCTATCTTCTGAGACAGACGAGCGGCGGCCGTCCGGCCGAGCCGGAGCCGCGGCCCGCGGACGCCCCCGGCGCGTTCATGGGCGAAGCGCCTTCCGTCCGCCGCGTCCGAGCCATGATCGAACGGGTCCGCGACACGGACGCCCCGGTCTTTATCGCCGGGGAAAGCGGCACGGGCAAGGAGCTGGCGGCGAAGACCATCCATGACACGGGACGCCGCCGCGGCGGGCCGTTCGTCGCCATCAATTGCGCGGCCATCCCGGAAGCGCTCCTCGAGAGCGAGCTCTTCGGCCACGCCCGGGGCTCCTTCACCGGGGCCTTCCGGGACAAGTCCGGTCTCGTCGAAGAGGCCTCGGGCGGCACCTTCTTCCTCGACGAGATCGGGGACCTGCCGTTGGCCCTGCAGTCGAAGCTCCTCCGCGTCCTCGAAGAAAAGAAGATCCGCCGGGTCGGCGAGACGAGACCGCGGGCCGTCGACGTCCGCTTCGTCAGCGCCACGAACAAGGACCTCGACCGGGAGGTCGAGCGGGGCCGTTTCCGCCAGGATCTCTATTACCGGCTCAAGATCATCGCCCTTGACCTGCCGCCCCTGCGCGAACGGCCGGACGACGCGCTGCTCCTGCTCAACCATTTTCTGGACGAGTTCTCGCGGACAATGGACCGGCCGCGGCCGTTCGTCTCGCCCGTCGCGCTGGAGATGCTCCTCCATTATCCCTGGCCCGGCAACGTCCGCGAGCTCCAGAACGAGGTCCAGCGATGCCTGGTCATGGCCGGCGGCGGGCCGCTCATCCTCGAAGACCACCTCTCGCCCAAGATCAACCCGGCCGGGGAGACGTATTCGCGCGCCTCCCACCGGCTCGCCGAGGCCAAGGCCGACTTCGAGCGCCGCTTCCTGAGGGAAGCCCTGGTCCGCTGCCGCTACCACCGCACCCGGACGGCCGCCGAGGTCGGACTGACCCGTCAGGGCCTGTTCAAGCTCCTGAAAAAGCATGGGATCGGGGCCAAGCCCAATCCCCTCGCTGCCGCCTAAAATGGGGACGTTTCTATTTTTCGATCAATCCGGAATGAATCGACGATCAAAAATAGAAACGTCCCCATTTTGAAACGTCCCCGTTCTTTGCGAAGAGCGGGGCCCTTGTGCTACATTCGCGGCATGGCCGACAAGCAAGCCCAGGATGAAAGCCGCGTATTTTCGGTCGTCTGCCCGTGCTGTGAAGCGACCCTCTGGATCGACGGCGAGACCAAGGCGGTCCTGAGGTCGGAGAAGGCCAAGAAGAAAAAAGGCTCGCTCGACGAGCTCCTGGTCAAAGAGCATCAGCGTCAGAGCGAGTTCGACCGCAAGTTCGACGCCACCTTTGAGCTCCAGAAGGAGAAGCACTCCAAGGCCGACGAGCTCTTCAAGACGGCGCTCGAAAAAGCCGGGAAGGGCGAGGGGGACGAGGAGACCTGAATATCTTAGACGAGAGCGCCGTCAACTCCCCGATTCGGTTTCGTCTTCGCGCACGCGGGGCGCCATCGTCCATTTTGTGAAGCCGAAGAGGATGAGCATCCCGACGGAGAAATAATTCATAAAGGCCCAGGGCAGATAGGAAAAGGTGGGCACGCCCAGGGCCCCGGTGATGTAGACGCCGGCCATGCTCCAGGGGATGAGGGGCACGATAATGCCGCCGCTCTCCGCGATGATGCGGGACAGGTTCTTGGCGGCCAGGTTCTTCTTCTTGTAAGCGGGGGCCAGGAGGTCGGCCGGGAGGATCATCGACAGATAGGAGCTGCCCGTGATCATGGCCGAGAGGATGGCCGCGCCGACCGTCGTCAGGACCAGGCTCCAGATGTGCTTGGTGAACGCCATGACCCGGTCCAGGATGACGGCCAGACAGCCCGTGGCCTGCATGATGCCGCCGTAGGCGAACGCGGTGAAGGCGATGAGCTGGGTCTCCATCATGCTCATCAGGCCGCCCTTGGCCAGGAGCGTGTCGACAACTTCGACGCCCGTCCGCGCCGGCAGCCCGGTGTTCATGGCCGTGGCCACTACCGTGAGCGGGGTCTTCTGGATGACGACGGCCAGGAGCGAGGCCACGAGGGACGACAGGACCATGGCCGGGATGGTCGGCTTCTTGGCGGCAGCGAAATAGAAGATGACGGCCAGCGGAAGCAGGAGGAGCAGGTTGAAGCGGAAATGGGCCTTGAGCGTGCTCAGGATGAGGTCCAGGGTGTCCGACCGGACGGCCGTCGCGCCGTATCTCAATCCGGCCAAGAAATAGAGGATCAGCCCGGCGAGCCAGGCGGGCCCGGCCGACGGGATCATGTGCTTGATGTGGTCGAACAGGTTCGAGCCGGAGATGACCGTGGCCAGGTTGGGGATGTCCGACAGCGGCGACATCTTGTCGCCGAAATAGGCCCCGGCGACGATGGCCCCGGCCGCGGGACCGAGGGGAATGCCGAGGCCCATGGCGATGCCCATGAAGGCCACGCCGATCGTCCCGATCGTCCCCCACGATGTCCCGCAGGCGACGGCCACGATGGACGAGACGAGGCAGGCCGTGGCCAGGAAGAATTTTGGCGAGATGAGCTTCAGGCCGTAATAGATGACCATGGGGATGGTGCCGCTGGCCATCCAGGAGCCGATGAGAAGACCGACCGAGAGCATGATCAGGATGGCCGGCATGGCTTTGTGAATGCTCTCGACGATGCCCCTCTCCATATCCCGCCACTTGAAGCCGAGCAGGAGGCCCAGGAACGCCGTGATCGTGGCCGCGGCGACGAGCAGGATCTGCGCTTTGATCTTGTAGACGCCGTAACCGACCCCGAGGAGGAGGGCCATGGCGATGAGCGGGATGAGGGCGACGCCGAAGCTGGGGCGGCGGGCGGGGGCGCTCTGTTCGTCCATGCCCGTTCTCTCAGGCGCTGAACGTGCCGCGGGCTGCGAGCCGCCCGGCGCTCATCATGCGCTGGCCTCGGGCGAAGACGTCGACGAGACCGAGGCCGCCGTCGAGGACGAGAATATCGGCGTCGCGGCCCGGCTCGATCCGGCCCTTGCGTCCGAGCCTGTAGAAGTCGGCCGCGTTGGTCGCGAAGATCCGGACGGCCGCTTCGAGCGGCAGGAGGCCGCTCGTCACGACTTCCCGGAACTTCCGCAGGAGGTCCTTCTCCGTGGCAATGGTCAGCCGCTGCAGCCGGCCTTCAGCGTCGAAGACGGGCATGCTGCCGTTGCCGTCCGAGCTGGCCGTTATCCGGGTGAACGGAAGCCCCCGCCGCTCGAAAGCGGCGACGGCGTCCTCGAAGGTGACGTCGGGATCGGACGCGACGGGGTCGGGACCGACAGTGATGTCGACCGACCCGCCGGCCGCCACCCATTCGAGCGACTGGTCGAAAAGCCCCCGATTGCGGCTGACGTGGGTCGGGATGACCTGGGTGATGGGGATCTCGGTCTCGCGGATGAGCCGGAAAAGGAGCTCGAGCCCGCGCTTTCCGTCGCCGAGATGCAGGTGAAGGACCCCGGCCTTGCCCCCGAGCATCCCGCCGACCCGGCACTCGGCCGCGAGCCGGGCGATCTCGTCGAACGCCGGCTGTGACGAGCGGTGGTCGCTCACGGCGATCTCCCCGGCGCCGATGACCTTGTCGATGAGGACGAGGTCGGAGCGGACGCTGCCGGTCAGGGTCCGGACCGGGATGTCGTAGGAGCCCGAGAAAATGAACGTCGAGAGACCCTCGAGGTCAAGGGCCCGGGCCTTGGCCAGGAGGGAGGTCATGTGGCGGGTGATGCCGTCGGTCCCCAGGCAGCCGATGACCGTGGTGACCCCGCTCGCGACGATGTCCTCGACCCGGATCTCCGGGGCGCGCGTCGCCGGACCGCCCTCGCCGCCGCCGCCGAGGATGTGGACGTGCGGGTCGATGAACCCCGGCAGGACGCTCTTTCCGGACGCGTCCACGACCTCCGTCTCGAGGCCGCCGATCTTGAGGCGTCCCGGGTCGGCCACGGCCTCGATGACGCCGCCCGCGAGAAGGATGTCCTTTGGCCCGAGCGGCTCCGGAGCGAAGACCTGGCCGCCGTGGATGAGAGTGATCATGAGCGCCTCCTGGGACCGGTGACGGGCCCTAAATTAGCACGCCTGTCCGGCCTTCGCAAGCGCCGCCCCGACGGCGGCGTCCTTTTGATATTCGGCGGGGGTTTGAGTAGAATAGCCCCGCGGTCATGGGCAACTACGAACAGGAATTCCAATCGATCAGGTGGTTCGTGGGCCACGTGACCAAGCTTCTGCTTTTTCCCAAGAAGATCGATCTCCGGGGCGCCGAGAATTTTGTCCGGGAGGGCCCGAACATCATCATCGGGAACCATATCGGGGCCTACAAGGACGTGTCCATCCTCCTCCGCACCGTGCCCCGGATGATCTATTTCACCGCCAACAAGATGTTCTTCACCAGGCAGGAGGCGAGCGAGCTCGTCCTCCGCCACCTCCACCGCCACATGGGGAAGTTCGGCGGCTTTGTCCATCTCATCCTCAACCCCTTCTATTCCTACATGGTCGATTTCGTCTCCGGTCACATCGCCCGGATCGGGACCATCCCCGTCGACATCTACGGCAGCAAGCGCGCGTCCATCGCCAAGTGCCAGGACTATCTCAAGGAGTCCCGGGCCGTCATCGCCCTCCAGGGGCGCGGCCGTGTTCTGCCCAAGGACCCGAATCCCTACGTCCAGGAATTCCGGCGCGGCGTCTCCATCATGGCCTACAACCTCTATCAGGAGTGCGGCCTGTCCGTCCCCGTGACGCCGCTGTCGATCTTCGGAACGCATATCATGTGGGGCGTGCCGGCGACGATCAAGATGAACGTCGGCCGGTCCCTTTACGTCAAGGATTACTGGACCGGCGAGGAGGTCTCGACCGTCGAGGCCTTCCGGGCGGCATTGCAGCGGACCGTCACCGCCCTGTTCCGCGAGAGTCTGAGCTGGTAGGCATCCCGGGGCGATACGAAGAAGGAGGGACCGATGGCAACCGAAGGCCTATTGATCGCCAGGGGCGAGAAGGACCTGCTCCTTCTGCCCAGGATGGCCAACCGCCACGGCCTCGTGGCCGGCGCGACGGGCACAGGAAAAACGGTCACGCTCCAGGTCATGGCCGAGCACTTCAGCCGCATCGGGGTCCCCGTGTTCATGGCCGACGTCAAGGGGGACCTGGCCGGGGTCAGCCAACCGGGTATGACGAACCCGAAGATCCAGGAGCGCATCGCCAAGCTGAAGCTCGGCGATTACGCCTTCGAAGGAAGCCCCGTGATCTTCTGGGACATTTTCGGCGAGCAGGGCCATCCGGTGCGGACGACCGTATCCGACATGGGGCCGCTCCTCCTGTCGCGCCTCCTCAATCTCAACGACGTCCAGAGCGGGGTCATGAGCATCGTCTTCCGCATCGCCGACGATAGCGGGCTCCACCTCCTCGACTTCAAGGACCTCCGGGCCCTGGCCCAGTATGCCGGGGACCACCCCGACGAATTCGAGACGGATTACGGCCGGATCTCGCCGGCCAGCATCGGGACGATCCAGCGGAACCTCCTGACGCTCGAGGACCAGGGCGCCGACGTGTTCTTCGGCGAACCGGGGCTCGAGCTCGACGACCTCATGCAGACCGACGGCTCCGGCCGCGGCATGATCAATATCCTGGCCTCCGACAAGCTCATGCTGATGCCGCGAGCCTATTCGACCTTCCTGCTGTGGCTGATGTCCGAGCTCTTCGAGCGGCTCCCCGAGGTCGGCGACCAGGACAAGCCGCGGCTCGTCTTCTTCTTCGACGAAGCGCACCTCCTGTTCAGCGACGCCCCGCAGGTCCTGCTGGAGAAGATCGAACAGGTCGTCCGTCTCATCCGCTCCAAGGGCGTGGGCATCTACTTTGTCACCCAGAACCCTCTCGACGTCCCCGACGTCATCCTCGGCCAGCTCGGCAACCGCGTCCAGCACGCCCTGCGGGCCTTCACGCCCCGGGACCAGAAGGCGGTCAGATCGGCGGCCGAGACCTTCCGCCAGAATCCCAAGGTCGACGTCGAGACGGCCATCACCCAGCTGGCCACCGGCGAAGCCCTGGTCTCTTTTCTCGATGAGAAAGGCCAGCCCGGGATCGTGGAGCGGGCCTTTGTCCTGCCGCCCCACAGCCGGATCGGGCCGATCATGCCCGCAGAGCGCCAGGCGATCATCCATAGCTCGGTCATCTTCGGGCATTATGAGAAGACCGTCGACCGCGAGTCGGCCTACGAGATGCTGAAAGCGAGGGCCGAGAGGGCGGCCGCGGAAGCCCGGGCCCAGGCGCAACAGGCTCCTTACCAGTATCCGCCCCCTCCGGGCCAGGGAAGGACCTCGTACCCCCAGCCCCAGGCGCCGAGGCGGCCGGCCGGCCGGCCGAGGGATACCCTGATCGAAGCCATGGCCAAGAGCGCCGCCCGGTCTGTCGGCAGCAACCTCGGCCGCCAGATCCTCCGCGGCGTCCTCGGCTCGATCTTCGGCGGCAAGGGCTAAGAATTAAGGTTTGACCCTTCTTTTTGTTATAATCCCCGCCTTGAATATCATTCGGCATCCCCAACGTCATCCCCGAGGACGGTGAATCATGTTCAAAGGTCACCCCAAAGGCCTGTTCGTCGCCTTCTTCGCCAATATGGGCGAGCGGTTCGGCTTCTATACGATGGTCAGCATCTTCGTCCTGTTCATGCAGGCGAAGTACGGCATGTCCCATGCGGCCGCGGGCTTCATGTACTCGACGTTCATGGTCGGGGTCTATATCTTCCCGCTGCTGGGCGGCTTCCTGGCCGACCGCTATCTCGGATACGGCCGGACGATCAGCCTGGGCATCATCGTCATGTTCGTCGGCTACGTCCTGCTGGCCCTGCCGACCGCCATGAACGCGGGCCTGCCGCTCGTCATCGCCGCCCTGGCCGTCATCGCCCTGGGCACCGGCCTGTTCAAGGGCAACCTCCAGGCCCTCGTCGGCAATCTCTACGACGACCCGAAGTACTCGTCGCTGCGCGACCGGGCCTTCAGCATCTTTTACATGGGCATCAACGTCGGGGCCATGTTCGCCCCCTCCGCCTCCATGGCCATGTGCAACTGGATCATGGGCCGGTCCGGGCTGGCCTACGACGCCCGCATCCCGGCCCTGGCCAACGATCTTCTCGCGGGCCGGCTCGCGGACGCGTCCGCCTACCTGTCCATCGCCCAGGGCCAGGATCCGTCGGTGACCCTGGGCACGCTGCGGGCCTTCTCCGGGACCTACATCAACACCCTGAGCAAATCCTATCATTTCGGCTTTGGCGTCGCCTGTCTCAGCCTCATCGTCTCGATGGCCGTCTTCTGGGCCTTCCGCAAGCACTATGCGCTGGCCGACCTGTCCGAGCGCCAGAAGGCCAGATCCGAGGCCCTCAAGTCCCAGGTCGTCGAGCTGACCCGCGAGCAGACCCGGGAGCGCCTCGTCGCCCTCGGCCTCGTCTTCTTCGTGGTCATCTTCTTCTGGATGGCTTTCCAGCAGAGCGCCGTCACCCTGACGTACTTCGCCAGGGACTACACCGTGCCGAGCGTCGGCAAGGCGACCAATCTCTGGTTCGACCTGACCGGGCTCCTGGCCGTCTTCCTGTCCGTGGTGGGCTTGATCTTCCTCCTCCGGAAAGCCTCCGGCAAGCTGGCCCGTCCCCTGGGCGGGCTCGCCTTCGCGGGCTTCGGCGTCCTGGCCTATCTCCGTTACAGCGGATACAAGGACGTCAATCCGTTCCAGCCCCAGATGTTCCAGCACTTCAACCCGTTCTTCATCGTCGCGCTGACGCCGCTGGTGGTCGGCCTCTTCGGCTGGCTCAATCGCAAAAAGAAGGAGCCGTCCGCGCCGCGCAAGATCGGCGTCGGCATGCTCGTCACGGCCGCGGCTTATGCCATCCTGGTCGTGGGCTCGCTCAGCCTCCTGAGCCCGAAGACCCTCGGGGGCCTGGTCGCCCCGGCCAACTCCCAGGTCTCCGTTTACTGGCTCATCTCGACCTATTTCATGCTGACGGTCGCCGAGCTCTTCCTCAGCCCGATCGGCATTTCCTTCGTCTCCAAGGTCGCGCCGCCCAAGTATAAGGGCCTGATGCAGGGAGGCTGGTTCGCGGCCACGGCGGTCGGCAACTCGCTCGTCGGGGTGACCGCCTATTTCTGGGAGCGCCTGCCGCTCTCGCTGGTCTGGGCCATCCTGGCCGGGGCCTGCCTGCTTTCGGCCGGTTTCATCTTCTCCGTCATGAAGCGGCTCGAGCGCGCGGCCGGGGCCTAGCGCGGTCAGAGGATCGCAGTCTTCTTTTCGAGATAATAGAGGTAGTTCTCGTAAGTGACGTCCGGGGGGACGCGGTGGTCGACGCAGGGCAGGTAGCCGCCCCGCTCGACGAGCGGGTGGAGCTTCTCGAGCTCGCGGTCGATGGCGTCCTTGCCGGCGATCAGGGCCAGCTTGTCGACCCCGCCCAGCAGGAGCACCTCGTCGCCGTAATCGTTCCTCAGCTTCCACGGGTCCGTGTGCGCGGCCTCGATGGGGAACATGCAGTTGATCCCGCCCCGCAGCCACCCGGGGACGAGGTCGTAGATGCGGCCGTCGCAGTCGAGGACGTTGACGAAGATGCCGCGCGCTTTGAGGGCGTCGGTGATGCGCTTGTAGCGGGGCACCATGAGCTCCTCGAAAAGCTTGGGCGACATGAGCGGGCCGTGGTTGTAGCACATGTCTTCCCACCACCAGGCCACGTCGACCTCTCCGCCGGCGGGGATGTGACGTTCAATGAGCTCGAGGTCCATCCGGGTGATGTGCTCCATCATCTCCTCGACCCAATCCTTGTCGGTCATCAGGGCGATCGACAGGTTCTCGAGGCCCATCCAGTCCCTGAGCCAGCCGTAGAGCGAGCCGCAGTGGAAGAGGATGGGCATGTCCGCGGCGTGGGCCGCGGCGATCGCCGCCCCGACGTCGCCGACCCGGCCGGCCTGACCGGGATCGAGCCGCTCGCAGCGCAGCCGCTCCCAGTCCGCCCGGGTCTCGACCGCGAACTTGAGGAACTTGGGCATCGAGGAGTCGTAGTCGAGCATTTCCGTGAGGGCCCCGTCCTTCGTCTGGACGATGCGGCGCTCGCCCCGGCGCTCGATCGTCTTCTCTTCGAATTCGGGAAAGAGGCCCCTGCGGATGGGAACCTCGGGGATGATCTCGAGCCCCTCGAGGCCGAGGTGTCTCTCGACGTCCTTGTTCGTCAGGCATTCCCGAGGAAGGCCCTGGTCGTGCCAGACGGCGATCGTCTTGTCCCAGTAGCCGAACTCCATGTTTGCGACGCGGTCCGGCTTCTCCCAGCGGAAGACCCTGTTGAATCGTTCCCGGATGGTCATGAGTGGGACGATGATATCCCGGAGGCCGGCCTTCGTCAACAGCGACGGCGCCCCGATCGGCCTCCGGCTGCGTTGAAAAGGGACCGCGCCTGTAATAGAATGGATGAACAGAGGAACGGTGCGGTTGGAATGAGCGTTTTATCGAAAAACCGGGCCCTTTCCGTCTTCCTGGGCCTCTCCGTCCTTCTCGGTCCCGCGTGCGCCCGGAGAAAGGCGGTCCCGGACGTCGTCGTCGCCGCTGACGCCGGCTGGCACGAACGGGCCGCCGCCGCCGAGATCCGGCGCTATATCTACTTGAGGACGGGCGTCCTTCCCGGCATCCGGGAAGCACGGTCGTTCTCCGGCATCCCCGCCGGGTCCGTGGCCGTGGCGGTGAAAGGCGGCTCCCTCATCAGGGGCCTCGACGCCGGCGACGCGGCCATCAAGATCGCCACGCTCGGGCCGGAGGAGTACTGGCTCAGAACGATGAAACGCGGCTCCCGGTCCCTTGTCCTTGTCGCCGGCGGAGGCGGTCCCGGGGTCCTCTACGGCGCCTACCAGCTCGCCGAGATGCTCGGGGTCCGCTTCGGCCTCGACGGCGACATCGTCCCCGACGGCGCGATCCCGATGCCTCGGCTCGACCTCGACGAGACCGGGCACCCTCTCTTCGCCGTCCGCGGCATCCAGCCGTTCCACGACTTCCCCGAAGGCCCCGACTGGTGGACGCTCGAGAACTACAAGGCCGTCATCGGCCAGCTCCCCAAGCTGCGGATGAACTTCTTCGGCCTCCACACGTATCCGGAGAACCCGAGCCGCGAGCACGGCGCCACGCCCAATGCCGAACCCACGGTCTGGATCGGCCGCGAAGGAGATTTCCGGCCCGACGGGACGGTCACGGCGAGTTATCCGGCGAGCTATCAGAACACGGCCCGGGGCAACTGGGGCTATGAGACCCGCAAGACCGGCGATTTCCATTTCGGCGCCTCCCGGATCTTCGAGCGCGACGATTTCGGCAACGACGTCATGGACGGCTTCAGCCCCGACCCGGCCGGTCCCGAAGCCTCGAACGAGGTGTTCGATCGCGCGGCGGCGGTCTTTCGCAATGCCTTCGGCCTGGCCCGTCGACTCGGCGTCCAGACCTGTGTCGGCACGGAGACGGCGCTGACCATCCCCGGCCTCGTCAAGAAGCGCCTGACCGATTCCGGTCTCGACCCGAAGGACCCGGAAGTCGTCAAGGGCCTCTACAAGGCTATGTTCAGCCGGATCGCCGCGGCTTATCCCGTCGATTACTACTGGCTCTGGACGAACGAAGGCTGGACCTGGGACGACGCCTCTCCCGAAGCGATCAAGACCGTGACCACCGACCTGGACATGGCCGTTCAGGCGTGGACAGACGCCGCGCCGCCGTTCCGGCTGGCCACCTGCGGCTGGGTGCTCGGGCCGCCGTCCAACAGGACCCTGTTCGATCAGGTCCTGCCCAAGGACGTGGCCATGAGCACGATCAACCGCGAGGTCGGCAAAGCCCCCGTCGATCCGGGGTTCGCCCGGGTCCACGGCCGGTCTCTCTGGGCCATCCCGTGGATGGAAGACGATCCCTCCCTGACCTCGCCCCAGCTCTGGGCCGGCCGGATGCGTCGCGACGCCGCCGACGCCCTGCGCTACGGCTGCGACGGCCTCCTCGGCATCCACTGGAGGACGCGCGCCCTTTCGGCCAACGTCCTCTCCCTCGCCCGGGCGGCTTGGGACCAGGGCTGGAACACCTTGCCGCGCCGGGTCGCCGACGACATCGGACCCATCACCGGCCAATACGTCAGCTTCAAGGGCCGGGCGATCGCCGGCGCCGGGAGCCGGGCCGCCGTCTACGAGGACGTCCGCGACCGCGTCTTCGGCTATCACCTCAAGGTCCCCGACGGCGTCTACACCGTGACCCTCCAGTTCGTTGAAGGCGCCGTCGACAGGCCGCGCGGCCGCGTCTTCGACGTCATCATCCAGGGCCGCAAAGTCGCCGACAGCCTCGATATCTTCGCCCGGGCCGGCCGGTTCAAGGCCCTCGACCTCGAGTTCCGCGGCGTCGAGGTCGCCGACGGGAACCTGGTCATCGATTTCGCCGACCGCATCCACTACCCGGTCCTGGCCGGCCTCGTCGTCGCCGGCCGGGGCTTCCTCAGGAAGATCAACTGCGGCGGCCCGGCCGTTCTCGACTACGAGGCCGACGGGCCGGAGACGGAGCGGTATCTGGGCGCGCTCGACCTCTACCGGGACTGGGCCCGGGCCCAGTTCGGCCCGGAGGCGGCCGATGAGATCGCGGCGATCTTCGCCCGCATCGACGGCCGCCATCCCGTCCCGGTGACCTGGATCGGCGGTCCGGGCGGGATCCAGCCCGACCCGCGGTCCTGGGACGATGTCGGGCCGTCCTACGCCTTCGCCGACGAATTGGCCGCCCTCGAACCCCGCATCTCGGGCGCGGGGAACCGGGAGCGGTTCGGCTACTGGCTCTCGAGCTTCCGCTACATGCGCGACGTCGCCCGCTTCGAAGGCCTTTGGGCCGTGTATGACAAGGCCGTCGAAAGAGCCAAACGGGCCGCGACGCCGGTCGCGGGGAAGGGGATCCTCGAAACCCAAGCCCTGCCCGTCCGGGCCGAAATGGCCGCCGCCCTGAAGAAGATCTTCGGCGCGCTGCTGGCCACTGCCGGCACGACCGGGGAGTTGGGCACGATCGCCAACTGGGAACAGCACCTGCTGCCCGGCGCCTGGGAGCGGCCCGGCGCCGAGCTGGCCAAGATGCTCGGCAGGGAGCTGCCGGCCGAACTCGTCCTCCCCACGGCCTATGACGGTCCGGCCCGGGTCATCGTCCCGGCCGTCAGGACCTCTCTCGAATCCGGCGAGCCGCTCTCCCTCAAGGTCCTCGTCCTGGCCAAGACCGAGCCGGCCTCCGTCAGGCTCTTCTGGCGCCGGATGGGCCCTGGCGCTTTCCGGGCGGTCCCTCTGGACCACCAGGCCCGGGGCGTGTACCGGGTGACCCTGCCGGCCCCGGCCGGCGCGATCGAATACTACGTCGAGGTCCTGACGGGCGGCGAGACGGCTCGCTTCCCGGTCACCGCCCCGGCGCTGGGCCAGACCGTGATCGTCCTCCCGGAGGCAAGATGAGCGAGACCGGCCCCGCAATGCCCGCCCCCCGGACGATCGTCCTGCCGAGAAGGCTGCGGACCACGGAGATCGTCGCCGCCCTGAACGAACTCCGCCGCGCGACCCCTGACGTTCCCGTGACATTCGATTTCCGGCAGGTCGAGGAGTTCGACAGCTCGACGCTGGCCTTTCTCGGACACCTCACCGAGTGCCGGCCCGGGGCCCTGGCGATCAACGTCCCCGAAGCGCTGGCCCGCGCCGAGGCGGGCTTTGCCCGCCGTCCCGGGGCCTGTTGGCCCGAGGTCCCCGCCGAGCCCCTGACCGGCCGCCGCACCGTCCATTTCCTGCAGTCCCTGGCCGACCATTTTCTCACTCGCGTCAGAGTGCTGGGGCGGTTCCTGTCCATGTTCGGCGACGAGGTCTATCACATCGGGCACTATCTCAGGAAGCGGAAGGGGGTCTATCCCGGCGAGGTCTGGAACCAGATGTTCTTCATGGGCTACAAGTCCTTCCCCATCGTCTGCCTGCTCCTGTTCCTCGTCGGCATAACGATCTCGATCACCTCGGTCGAGCAGCTCCGGCTCTACGGCGCCGACATCTACATCGCCGACCTCATCGGCTATGCCATGCTCCGGGAGCTCGCTCCCCTGATGACCGGCGTCATCCTCGCGGGCAAAGTCGGCGCCGCGGTCACCGCCGAGCTGGCCAGTATGACCGTCCTCGATGAGGTCGACGCCCTGCGGACCATGGGCGTCGTCCCGGAGAAGTTCCTCATGGTCCCGCGGCTCATCGCCATCACCCTGGCCGTGCCTCTCCTGGTGGCCATGGCCGACGTCGCCGGCATCTTCGGCGGCATCATTGTCGCCCGGGTCGATTTCGGGATGCTGCCGTCGGCGTTCATCACCGAAATGGTCACCACGGTCGACTGGACCGATTTCCTCTGGGGCCTCGTCAAGACCGTTGTCTTTGGCTGGGCCGTCGTCGTCGGCGCCGGTTTCAAGGGCTTGACGGTCGGCCGGAGCGCCGAGGAGGTCGGCCGGGCGACGACGGAATCGGTGGTCCTGTCGATCACGATGATCGTCATCATCGATTGTATTTTCGCCTTTGTGATCTACTGACCATGGACATCATCGCCGCCCACGATCTGACCATCGGCTACGGCCGGGCCGAAGTCCTCTGCGATATCACCTTCGCCATTCCCCGGGGCCGCATCACGGCCGTCGTCGGGATCAGCGGCTCGGGGAAGTCGACCCTGCTCAAGACGCTGGCCGGGCTCCTGCCTCCGCTCGGCGGGGGATTCGACTTCGACGGCTGCCCGGTCGACTACCGCTCCGAGGCCTCCCTCGGCCGCCTTTACGCCCAGATCGGAGTCCTCTACCAAGACGGGGGGCTGCTCAACGGCCTGAATCTCTACGAGAACGTGGCCCTGCCCGTCCGCATGCACTACCCGGAGCTGCCCGAGGGCGTCGTCGGCGACATGGTCCACGCCGGCCTGGCCCAGGTCGAGCTGGCCGACAGCGCCGAGAAGTTCCCGTCCGAGCTTTCGGGCGGCATGCGCAAGAGGGGAGCCTTGGCCCGGGCCCTCGTCCTCGACCCGGATCTCGTCTTCTGCGACGAGCCCTCTTCGGGCCTCGACCCGATCACCTCGGGCCGGCTCGACGAGCTCCTGCTCCGCGTCAAGGCGCGCAACCAGACGACCCTCGTCATCGTCACCCACGAGCTGAGGTCGATCGAGAAGGTGGCCGATCGGGTCCTCCTTCTCAACGACGGAGGCATTCGTTTCTCGGGGGAGTACGCCGATCTGGCCGGCACGAACGACGACTTTATCCGAACATTCTTCCTGAGGAAGGCCCATCATGATGACGCATGAGCAAAAAACCCGGCTGGGGGTCTTTCTGTCCCTGGCGACGGTCATCTTCGTGGCCGTTGCGGCATTCTTCATCCTGCCCAAGCTCCGCGACCCCGGCACGATCTACACGATCAAGTTCCGGGACGTCTCCGTGCACGGCCTGGTCCCCGGCTCGCTCGTGAAGTACCGGGGCGTCGGGATCGGCCGGGTCGTCGGGATCAAGGTGAGCCCCACGGACCTGGACTGCGTCCACGTCGAGGTCAAGATCCGGCCGGGGCTGGCCATGAAGACCGACATGCGGGCCACCCTGGTCTACGCCGGCCTGACGGGGCAGAAGTTCATCGAGCTCAGCGGCGGCACGCTCACGTCACCGGATCTCAAGCCCAACGGAGACATCTCCACGGCGCCGGGCCTGGGGGAGCGCGCCGACGACATCATCAACAACGTCGAGACGACGGCCAAGAGGATCACCGAGCTGCTGTCGCCGGACAACATCGCCCGGCTCTCCGCCTTCCTGGAGAACGCCGAGAAAAGCTCCGCGGCGCTCTCCGGGGTCCTCGAATCCCGCCGGACCTCCCTCGAGAACACCCTGGCCAGCTTCGAAAAGGCCTCGGCCGAATTCGCCCGGGCCACGGAGAAGTTCGTGCCGTTGACCGAGGACGTCGACCGCATGGTCCGGACCGTCGAAGCGAACTCCCAACAGACCCTGGCCAACATCTCGCAGCGCTTCTCGGCCGATGAGATGGGGCAGGCCATCAAGGACGTCCGCGATTTCCTGGCGACGGCCTCGGTCAGCCTGAAGAAGGTCGAAAGCGTCCTCCTCGAGCAGCAGTCGGAGCTGACCCGGACGTTCACCAGCCTCGGCGTCGCCGTCGAGAACCTGGCCCGGTTCTCGCGCGAGATCGCGGACGAGCCGACGGCCATCCTGCGGACACGAAAGGACAAGAAATGATGCGGAAACTCGCCGTCCCTCTCCTTGCGGTCCTCCTGCTCGCGGGCTGTCTCTCCACAACGCCGAGCAAGAGGTACTTCCAGATCGTGGCCATGGATAAGAACGCGGAGTTCCATCCCAAGATCGGCCAGGCCCTTTACATCGAGCCCGTCCGGGTCGACCCCCTCTACGACGATTTTCGGGTCATTTACAGGGTCTCTCCTTATGAGCTCAAGTACTACTCGTCCGTGTTCTGGGCCAGCAAACCCGACAATCTCGTCCGGGAGGCGATGCGGGATTACCTCGACCGGAAAGAGGGCTTTTCGCAGGTCATGATCGACGTCCTCCAGGGCGACCCGGGCATCGCCCTGCGCTCGAACGTCCGGCTCATCGAGGAGATCGACAATCCCAATGTCTGGTTCGGCCGGTTGGCGATGGACCTCGAGTTCCTGGACTTCAAGTCCGGCGCGGTCCTGGCCAAGCACTCCTTCGACAAGCGGCTTCCGCTGGCCGGCCGCGATTCGCGCTACCTGCCGTCGGTCGTGTCGGGCATCCTCGTCGAAGAGCTCGATGTGGCCGTCCGCAAGCTGGCCGACGCCCGGGCCGGCAAGTAGGGCAGCGCCCGGGCCGGCCTCAGGCCGATCTTAGCCAGCCGCGCTCGATCTCCTCGAGGGTCCGGCCCTTGGTCTCCGGCAGGAAGAACCACATGAACGCGAGGTCAAAGGCGCACATCGCCGCGTAGATCCAAAAGGCCGTCGCCGGGTGGAACCGGTCCGAGATGACCGGGAAGGTCAGGGTCACGACGAAATCGGCCAGCCAGAGGATGAGGGTGGCCAATCCCATCGCGCTCCCCCGGACCTTGATGGGGAAGATCTCGGCCATGACCACCCAGACGAGGGGGCCCATGGCCGAAGCGAAGAAGGCGATATAGAGAAGGATGATGAAGAGCAGGGCCGAAGCCGGCAGGAGCGGGAATTTGAAGGCGGCGCCGAGGAGGACGAGCGAGACTCCCATGCCGCCTGTGGCGACGAGGAGGAGTGGCCGCCGTCCGACCTTGTCGGCGAGGACGATGGCCACGACCGTGAAGAGCATGTTGACCAGCCCGACGACCGTCGATTGGCCGATGGCCGACATCCGGGCGAAGCCGGCCCCTTCGAAGATCCGCGGGGCGTAATAGAGGATGGCGTTGATGCCCGTGATCTGCTGGAAGACGGCCAGCACGATGGCGATGAGGAGCGGCCGGCGGAAAGCCGGGCGGAAGAGCTCCCGGAAGGAGCCCTCCTCGAGGGCCAGGGTGTCCTTGATCTCGCGGATCCCCGTGGCCGCGGCTTCGGCCGTATCGGCCCGGGTGAGGACGGTCCGGGCCTCGTCCTCGCGGCCGTTCTTGACCAGCCAGCGCGGGCTTTCCGGGACGCGCAGGAGCAGCAGGAAAAAAACGATCGAGGGGACGGCCCCCAGGCCGAACATCCAGCGCCAGTTCGAGGGGCCCACTCCGGCGAGCATCCAGTTGACGAAGTAGGCCAGCAGGATGCCGGTGACGATGGCCAGCTGGTTGACCGAGACGAGGGCGCCCCGCACCCGGGCCGGCGCGACCTCGGCGATATAGAGCGGCGACAGGACGGCGGCGGAGCCGATGCCCAGGCCGCCGATGAACCGGAAGACGACGAAGACGGCGATCGTCCGGGGCAGGGCGCAGCCGACGGCCGAGACGAGAAAGAGCCCGGCCGAGACCAGCATGAGCCGCCGCCGCCCGACCCGGTCGCTGATCGGCCCGGCCAGCCCGGCCCCGAACATGCAGCCGATGAGGACCACGCTGACCGCCCAGCCCTCCTGAAGGGAGTTGAGCGAGAACAACTCTTTCATGTAGCGCGTCGCGCCGGCGACGATGGCCGTGTCGAAGCCGAAGATCAGGCCGCCGATGGCCGCCACGAGCGTAATGGCGATGACGTAGAACCCGGCTTTCTTCATGCCCACCTCAAAACGGGGACCGGCAGGGAGCGGATTCTTAGGAGCGACCCGCAGAATCGTGGCCGAGCACCCGAGGGCACGATTCTGATAAATATCCGAAAAGAGCGTTCCCTGCCTCTATTGTCGGCCATCGAATTCCCTGAGGGCCTCGAACATGGCCACGACGTTGGCGATGGGCACGTTGGCCTGGACGTTGTGGACGGCGTTGAAGACGAAGCCGCCGCCGGGACCGAAGATCCGGCAGCGCTCGAGGACCTCGGCGCGGACGGCCTCTGGGGTGCCGAAGGCCAGGGTCTTCTGTGTGTCGACGCCGCCTCCCCAGAAGACGATGTCGCGGCCGAACTCCTCCTTGAGCCTCCGGGCGTCCATGCCGGCGGCCGAGACCTGGACGGGATTGAGGATGTCGAAGCCGCCCTCGATGAAGGCCGGGATGAGGCTGCGGACGGCGCCGCAGGAGTGCTTGAACGTCTTCCAGCCGGTGTGGCCGTGGATCCAGTCGTTGATGCGCCGGTAGTACGGCAGGTAGAGCTCGCGGAAGGCGGCGACCGAACAGAAGGTCGATTGCTGCGTTCCGAAATCCGTGCCGCAGATGAACGCGGCCTGGACCTGGTCACCGACGCGCTCATGGAGGCGCGCCAGATTGCCGAGGGCGATCTCGGTCTGGCGCTCGAAAACCTTGTGGACGTAGGGGCGCCGGGTCAGGGTCGAGACGTACCACTCCTCGACGTCGCGGATACCCCGGGGATGCTTGAGGTTGGGGGCGGGGACGAGGGCGATGTCGCCGAGGGCCGTGCCGCCAAAGCTGGCGATGACGCCGCGGCCTGTGGCGGCGGCCCGGCTGCTCTCTGCTTCGAAATGGTCGAGCGCCGCCTCGGACAAGGGCCCGAACTCCTGGAGATTGTCCTCGGGATCGAGCCTGGCGTCGTCGACGGGCGCCTGGCGGATGATCGTATCGAAGAAGAAGCCGTTCTTGGGCAGGCGCCCGGAGGGCGGGGCGGAGCGATCGCCTCCGGGAAAGACGAGAGTGTCGCCGTTCACGTCCTTGGTCGTTTGGAAATTCCCGGACATGAGGACCTCGGTCCCGTCGTCCATGCGCCAGGGCGTCCAGTTCTCGTTGCGGTAGCCGAACATCGTGTCCGGGCCGTAGACGCCCTCGACGTCGATGCCGAGGACCTGCTGCAGGTCGTCGTCGATCCAGCCCAGCATTTGGTACGGCTCGTGGACCTTGACCAGGCGCTTCTCCAGGCCGTAGTGCTCGCGGAGGCCGATGACGCACTTGACGTGCATGCCGGTGACGGCCGTGCCGTTGAAGTCGACGGGGATGCGGTCCGGTTGGCGGTGCTTGAGGGCGGCGTCCAGGCGTTCGCGGCTGGTCATCGTCATGGCGGCCTCCTCGGTCCCCCAAGATTACCGGTTTCGCCGCGGGTTTGCAATCGGGGATATGTACCGCAGGTACGTGTCCCCATTCTTTCCCGGGCTCAGGCGGGCCTCGGCTGTTTGACGAACGTCCCGGCGCGGTACTCGCGGAAGGCCGTGCGGAGCTCCTCCTGCGTATTCATGACGATCGGTCCCTGCCAGGCCACGGGCTCGCCGAGCGGGCGGCCGGATATGAGGAGGAAACGGACGGGGGAATCGGAGGTGGTCACTCTGATCCTATCGCCGTCGCCGAAGAGGACGATCGAGTGGTCGCCCTGGACGGGCTTCCTCTCGAGGTCGAAGTAGCTGGCCGGCTCGACGTCGTAGGAAGATTCCGGGGCCTCTGCGGCGAAGCAGCCCTCGCCCTCGAAGACATAGGCGATGACGGTGTGGCCGGGCTTGGCCGGGTGGACGAACTCGGTCTGTCGCGGGACCGCAACGTCGAGGTATTCGGGGTCGGTGACGATGTCCCGGACGGGGCCGCGCGTCTTCCCCACCGTGCCGCAGATGATCCGGGCCGTGACCCCGCCGGCGAGGTCGACCTCGGGGATGTCCGACTTCTTCACGTCGCGGTAGCGCGGGTCCATCATCTTGTGGGAGGCCGGCAGATTGGCCCAGAGCTGGAAGCCGCCCATGCGGCCGTCCTTGGCCCCTTTGGGCATTTCCTGGTGGATGATGCCGCTGCCCGCGGTCATCCATTGGACATCGCCCGGGCCGATGACGCCGCTGTTGCCCATGCTATCGCCGTGCTCGGCCGCGCCGCGGATCATGTAGGTGATCGTCTCGATGCCGCGGTGGGGGTGCCAGGGAAAGCCCGGCAGGTACTTGGCCGGGTCGTCCTGGCGGAAGTCGTCAAACATGAGGAAAGGGTCGAATAGCGGCGCCTCTCGGAAGCCGAAGCCGCGATGGAGATGGACCCCGGCCCCCTCAAGCGTGGGCTGGCTGATGAAGACCTTCTTGATTTTTCTGATCTTGTCCATGTCTGCCCCCACCCCTTATTCTATCAAAAACGCCTAGCGGACGAGAGGGATCTCGAACCTCATCGTCCGGCCTTTCCGGCCTGTCCTGACCCGTCCCTCCCCGGCCCAGGCGCCAAGATGGACGATGACCTTCTGGAGCGATGGCGATGCCGGGGGCGTGATCTCGAAGTCCGCGGTCCGGCCGTCGGCCGAGACCTTCAAGCTGAACGAGACCGGTCCGAAATCGGTGGCCACGTCCCTGAGGGCCGTTTCGGCGTTCGCGGCGAGCCAGGTCCGGGGCAGGCCCTCGAGGACATGGAGCTCCCGCCCGCGCTCGAGGACGAGGAGGTTCCGGACGAGGCGGATGAACTCGGCGCTGGCCCAGTTGTGGGGCATGTCGCCGACGAACCTCCCGCCCTTCTTGTCCTGGCCGAGGAGCGGCTGCTCCTCGCGCCAGGCCCCGAGCGGCGAGGCATGGTTGGCGAAGGCGTAGAGGATCTCGGCCGCCTTGGGCCCGTTCCCGAGCCAGAGATGGGCGTGACCATAGAACGAGCCGAAATAGTTCCAGATCCCGTCGGCCATCCAGCCGGTCCCGTAGACGAGACCTTCGGACTGGTTGTCGTCGAGCAGGGCCATATTGCCTCGGGCCAGAGGATCCCCGGCCTCGAAGATCTTGCCCGGGAAGACGGCGTGGCAGAAGGCCCATTGGCCGCGCACGGGCAGGATATCGGGGTTTGGGGCCATGAGGATGGGGAGGACCATGAGGCCGTCGCGGCCGGGTTTCGCGTCCCGCTTCGCGGCCCTCTGAAACGCGTCCCGGAAGTCCCTGTACTCGGCCTCCCAGGCCTCGAGCTCGGGGGCCCCGACGAGCCTGGCCGCCTCGACCGCGGCCCGCAGGCCGGCCAGGTTCCAATAGACGTTCGTGTATTCCGCCGCGATGCCGCCGATCCCGCCGTCCGGAAAGCCGGGGGGCATGAGGCCGGCTTCCGGCGCCGCGGGATCCTTGCGGCTCTCCTCGCGGAGGCGCCGGATGACGCCGACGAGGGTTTGGACCGTTCCCCATTTGGCCTTGAGCCAGGCCAGATCGCCCGTGAGAAGGACGTGCTTATAGAGGATGTAAAGGACGATCCCGTTCTCCTTCCAGTACTTCCCGAGGATGTCGAACGAGCCGTCGGGGCCCTGGCGCGTCAGGATATGTTCGATCCCGGCGCGTGCCTCGAGGCCCCGGCCGAGATAGGACATGGCTTCGAGGATGAAGCAGCCGTCGACGATCCATAGGCCGCGATAGCAGGTCGGTCCGACCTGAAAGATCGGGAGCCCGTTCTTGATCTCGCGGGCCTGGTAGATGTTCCGGATGCAGGAATCGAGGATGCCCTGCATGGTCCGGTCGGGGACGCGGACCGTGCCGTAGGGAAAATCCTGGCGGGTCCAGAAGGTGGCGCTGCGGAGCGGCTGCGGCCGGGCCCAGTCGAGGGTGATGTCTCCCGGCTCGTGTCCCGACGCGCAGTAGATGGCGAGCTCCGCGAGGCCCTCGGGAAAGACAAGCGTCAGGCGGCCCTTTTCGGCCTTCGACCCTGTCCAGCCGCTGCTCGCGCTGAGAAAGCGCCGGCCCTCGAGATAAACTCCGTCGACGCCCCTTTTGACGCCGGCCGGATGAGAGGATTCGACCGTAACCGTGATCGGCCCGGCCTGGCCGGTTCTCCTGATCAGGAGCAGGTCGCCCCGGGGCGGGACTGCGCCGTCCGGGGGGGCGGCCATCGGCAACTCCTGGCCGGCCCCGGGAACGACGGCCAGGGCGCTCCACCTGAGGAGCTCGTTCGCGTCCTTGTCGAGGAGGACGGTCTCGATCACGGGGACCCGGGGGTCCGCCGCCGACTGCCCGGCCGCCGCCCCGGCCGCGTTCCCGCACGAAACCGAGACGCGGGTCCGGAAATTCCCCGGATATTGGCCATCGTATTCATAAAGAAGGGCGCCGTCCTTGGAGACGAGGGTCTTTTGCCAGTCGTCGGGAAGGCAGATGGACGATTGCCACCAGGCCGGGGCGTAGCGGAAATCGGCCGTGAGCAGGGCGGCCGCGTCGGCGCTCAGCGGCCGAGGCGCGGCGTCGCGCCGGATCTCGACGCCCTTATGGCCGCAGCCGAACGCCAACAGAGCGGCGGAAAAGGCCCAGAAGGCTTTCAAGCGCATGGCATGACCTCCTCACGTCGACGGGCGGCCCGGCTTCCCTTCGGCGGGAGAGCCGAAGCCGAATTCCAGTTCTCTAAGATCCCGTATCGATCGCGCAGTCCGGGCGGCTCGACGGGCTACTTCTCGGATTCCCGGGCCTCCGGCGGCTGCCGGCGGCTGACCCGGCGCATCAGCAGGAAGACCGGGAAGCCGACGGCGAAGAAGATCGCACCATAAAGGGCTTCGCGCGTCTGGGACGCCAGAACGAACCCGGCGACGGCCAGCATCGTGACGATGAAGATGAGCGGCAGGACGGGGTAAAGAGGGACGCGGTAGCCCGCGTAGGCCTCCCCGGAGGCGCGGGCCTTGCGACGCAGGAAGAAGATCGACGACGAGACGACGGCCAGGGTGATGGTGTCGAGGAACATGACATAGTTGACGATGTTCTCGAACTTCTGCAGGAGGAAGATCGAGACGAGGATGATCGCGCCGAGGAAGAGCAGGCCGAACTCCTGAGTCTGGGTCCTGGGATTGACCTTCTTGAAGATCCGCGGCAGGGTCCGGTCCTCGGCCATGGAATAGTAGACGCGCGGGATCTGCATCAGAGTGACGTTGAGGAAGCCCATGGCCGAGAGGAAGATGGCCAGCGATACGACGAGCTTGCCGGTTTCGCCCAGGGTGACGCGGGCGGTCTCCGCCGCTACGAGCTTGGCCCCGGCGATGCCGGGGACGCCGAGCACCTTGACGTAGGCGGCGTTGATGGTCAGATAGCAGGCGAGGACGATGAGGATGCCGAAGAAGACGGCCCGGGGCACGTTGCGGCGGGCGTCATGGACGTCGGCCCCGAAGTTGATCGTGTTCTGGTAGCCGCCGTAGGCATAGAAGACATAGATGAAGGCGACCCCGAGGGCGAGGAACCAGGGCTTCTCGAGCGGGAGCGCCGCAGGCCCTTCCGGGACCTTCTTCGATAGGAACGCGGCCGCGGCGAGGACGCCGATCATGACCACCTTGAGAACGCTCAGGACGTTCTGGGCCCAGGCCCCCGTCTTGATGCCCAGGTAGTTGATGACGAGGAGCCCGAGGATGAGGATGACGGCCGTGATCTGGACGGTCGCGGTCGTGGGGACGGCGCCCGGGAAGACGATGGGCGTCAGGTATTCCGCCCCGATCAGGGCCACCCCTGCGGCGCCGGCCCCGTTGAGGATTACGACGTTGGTCCAGTTGAGCATGAAGGCCAGGCCGGAGCCGTAGTTCTCGGCCACGACCTTGTAGTAGCTCCCCGGTTTGGCGAAGCGGCCGCCGATCTCGGCAAAGGTCAGGGCGCCGATGAAGCTGACCAGGCCGCCCAGGGCCCAGGCGGCGTAGAAGAGCGTCGGTGTCTTGGCCGCGGCGGCGACCATGGCCGGGGTCCGGAAGATGCCGATGCCGATGATCAGGCTGACGACGATCATCGTCGCGTCGAACGTGGTCAGCTTGGCCTTGATGCTCATCAGTCGCTCACTCTGTTCGAGACCATTCTATCCAGAGCCGGCCTCTTGACAAGCGATTCTTGAGGCAGCGGCGGGCTGGTGGCCCGTTCGCACCGGGTCCTCGGACAGGACCGCGTCGAGAGTCGTCACGAACAGGTCGGCATCGGCCTCCGAGAAACAGAGCGGCGGACGGATCTTGATGACGTTGTGGAGGGGGCCGTCGGTGCCGGCCAGGACGCCGTTCTCGCGCAGGCGATCGACGATGTAGGACGCCTCCGCCGTGGCGGGTTCCAGGGTCTTTCGGTCCCGCACCAGTTCGAGCCCCAGGAAGAGCCCGGAGCCGCGAACATCGCCGATGATCGAGTGGCACTCGGCCAGCCGCCTCAATCCGGCGATGAAATGATCGCCGACTCGCCGGGCCCGCTCTTGGAGCCCCTCGTCCCTCATGACGTCGAGCACGGCGAGACCCGCGGCGCAGGCGACCGGGTTGCCGCCAAAGGTGCTGAAGAACTCCATGCCGTTGTCGAAGGACGCGGCGATCGGCTCGGTCGTCATGACGGCCGCCAGGGGGAAGCCGTTCCCGATCGGCTTGCCGAGGACGACGATGTCGGGGACGACGCCTTGCGTTTCGAAGCCCCAGAAATGGCTTCCCAGACGCCCGAACCCGACCTGCACCTCGTCGGCGATGCACACGCCGCCGGCATTCCGGACGTGACGATAGGCTTCGGCCAGGTAGCCGCGGGGGAGAACGATCTGCCCGGCGACGCTGGGCAGGGTCTCGGCGATGAACGCCGCCAAGCCGCCCCGCGCGACCGCTTCGCCAGCGAGGCGACCCACGGCCGCGGCGTACTTGGGCCCGGCCTCGGGGTCATCTCGGCGGAAAGGCCCGCGGTAGCCGTCCGGGAGCGGCGCGACATGGACCCAAGGCTTGCGGCCCCTGCCGCCGGGCCCGGCGAACTTGTAGGGGCTGATGTCGATGAGCCCTGTCGTGTGGCCGTGGTAGGCCGACTCGAGGACGATGACGTCCTCGCGGCCGGTGTGTGTGCGGGCCAGGCGCAGCGCCAGCTCGTTGGCTTCGCTGGCCGAGTTGAGGACATAACAGACGCGCAACGGCGAGGGCATCAATGCCGTGAGACGCGCGGCGTAGCGGACGAGGTTTTCGTGGAGATAGCGCGTGTTGGTGTTCAGGAGCGCCATCTGATCCGCGACGGCCCGGACGACGCGGGGGTGGCTGTGCCCGACGAGAGGAACGTTGTTGTAAGCATCGAGGTAGGCCCGTCCCGTCTCGTCGTAAAGATATTGCATCCAGCCGCGGACGATCTTCAGGGGCTCGCGATAGGAAACGCTGAGGTTATGGCCGAGGAGCTTGCGGCGCGCGTCAAGGGTCGTCGTCTTGTCCGGCTCTCGTCCGGGGAAGCGGCCGGCGGGAACGCCCAGGACCAGATTGGGGTCCGGCGAAAGCCCGGTCCAGAGCGAGCGCCGGCCGGCCGGGGCGACGCCGGGGAAGTCCCGATCGAGCCCGAGAAGATCGAGGATGAGCTGGACATGGACGTGCGGCCACCAGTCCCCATTGGCCGGCGGCGCGCCGACGGCGGCGAAGGCCTCTCCGGCCCGGATCTCCCTGCCGGGCGAAAGGGAGGCGACCGAATCGGGATCGAGATGTCCGTAGAGCGTAAAGAACTCCTCGCCGGAGGGGATCACGTGACGGAGGATGACCAGAGGCCCGTAGTCCTTGGGCGCGTCGTTGCGGGCGACGACGTGGACCGTGCCGTCGAGGGGCGCCCGCACGGCGCTTCCCGGCGGCACGCTCAGGTCGATGCCGAGATGGACTGAGCGTCGCACGGCGAGCGGGCTCGCTCCGGCCCCGAACCCGGCCGTCACATAGATCGGCCGGGCCTCGTCGTAGCGGCCGAGGCCGACGACCGCCCCGGCGTCCTTCATCGCCTTCGAGATCGTCTCCGAGAGGCGGGGCGTTTCGAGATTCGACGGATCGGCTCCGAGCATCGCGCTGCCGACCGAAAGGTCGAGGACCGCGACGGGGTCGGCGCGCAGATCATGCTCCAGGACCCGGGCGAACGAGGCCGCCGATCTCTCGAGCCAGCGCACGACGGCCGGACCATGAGGCGCCGGCGGCAGTCCGCACGCGTCGCGGTACGCGGAGCGGGCGAGACGTGGCGGGGTTTTGTCGAAGGCTTCGAGCGCCGCCCAGGCCGGGGCCTCGCTGACGGTGAGATAAGGGTCCCCGGGTTCCGCGGCGGCCCGGCAGGCGGAATTGACGACGCTCACGGCCAAACGCGTGCGGATGAGGGGGTCGACGAGCGCGATCTCGTCTTCGGTGAGCGGGAGAAGGCGATGGTAGGCGGCGACGAGCGGGGAGATCCGGTCGATCGGGTCGTCCGCCCCGAACGCCGCGTAGGCCCCGGCGATGGCGATCTCGGCCGCCGTCACCGTTTCGACCATGTCGCCGAAATCGACCAGCCCGGCCAGGCGCGGACGCCGTCCGGGTTCGATCTCGACGAGGACGTTGTGCTCGTTGGCGTCGCCGTAGACGACGCTCCGTCGCAGGCGCGGCAGGGCCGGCGCGACCTCGGCGTCATACCGGGCCAGGACCTTTTCGACGAGGCCGCGGCGCCGTGGCTCGCGGACCGCGTCGAGACGTTCCCGGATCCAGCCGGCTCGGACGAGGTCCCATTTGAGCTCACGACGGGCCCACGGATGGGTGAAGCCGTCGAGGGCCAGGTCGAGCCGGGCCAGGGCCGCCCCGATCTCGCCGAGAAGCTCCGGCCCGATCGGCCGGATCCCGGCGATCGGGCGGCCGGGCAGATGCGTGAGCATCCAGACGAGCCGCGGCTCGCCTTGGCGCACCATCGCGGTCGACCAGGGCCGGCCGTCGCGATCGGGGACGACCCGCGGCACTGGCAGGCCGGGCTCCCGCCCGGCGATCCTCTCAAGGGCGGCGCATTGCATGTCGACGAACCCGGCTTCTCGCGCCGGATGCATGACCTTGAGGACCCGGACCGTTCCGTCCGCGGCTTCAAGCCGGAAGTTGTCGTCATATTCGCTCGGTAGCGGGCAGGCCTGCGCGTCGAGCCTGTAAAGCTCACGGGCCAGCCGCACGGCGTCCAAGGCGGTCGCGCGCGTCGGGGGATGAGCGCCGATGTCCATCGATCTCCTCTGTGGATCGCCACCTGCCGATTCAGCCGGCCTCGGGGATGATAGAAGAACCGCCGAAAGCCGTCAAGGACGGGCGGCCCGTTCGGCGTTCCTTCTCCGCCTTGACATCTCCCGGGGCCGAGGTCTATCTTCCTTCCCGAAGACTCCTCAAGGAGGGGCGCATGAGATCGTGGAAGACCTTGGCCGCGGCGGCCTTAATGACCCTGGTATTCGTCGGAACGCTCTTGGTGGCGTCCCTGCCCGCGGGCCTGGGCGCCCCGCGGCAGGATGAGGAGGCCATCGCCAAGGCACTCGCCGAGCGCCTGCACGATAGCCTCGGTTTTGACGTGGGGAAGATTCAGCCGCAGGAGCAGGCGCCTGTTCTTTATCAGCTCAAGGTCCGCGGCGGCCCCATTCCCATCACGATCTCCACGATCCGGCGCGCCGAGGGAGGCGTCGTCGTCTACGCCCATTTTAAGTTCAAACGGGGCCCGAAGGCGGCGGGCGCCGACGGCAAGGGGCTGGGGCCGGGCGAATGCGCCTGGCTTCTCCGGCGGATGAATCCGGATGAACCCTGCGAGCTCCTCTTTTATGGATTCGACACGAAGATCCATTTCAAGCCTGAGGACGGGTCCCGCG
>Ga0326731_1000033_pt1 | contig 35205 bp, 28 predicted proteins | sample MHFSIPfraction_FD_207645 | JGI IMG/M metagenome (GOLD analysis project Ga0326731, IMG submission 207645) | Lab enriched peat soil microbial communities from Michigan Hollow, Ithaca, NY, United States - MHF9FY SIP fraction | ecosystem: Environmental > Terrestrial > Soil > Wetlands > Peat | place...
CGACGGCCCGGACCAGGGCCGCCGCCGCGAGCCGCGAGACGTCGGCCGCCCCCGCCGCCAGCCGGGCCCGCTCATCCTTCGACAGGCGACGGGCGATCAGCTCCGCGCGGAGCGCGGCGACGACGGCCGTGCGGTAGTGCTCGGGCAGATCCTCGAGACCGAGACGGACCCCCGCCCCGCCGTCCAGCGAAGTCACGTCGACGGCGAGTCCGGCACCGCCCACCCGCTCGAGCGCGACGCGGAATTGCGCCTCCCGACCGCTGCGCCGCTGCACGAGCGTCACACGATCACCCCGCTGCCGCACGCCGAATCCTGCGTCCTCCCCGATGTCCGCCCGCGGCACCAGGCGGTGCGCGGCGGCCGCGCCACCCGCGACGCGCAGGGGTGCCGGGACCTTGGGCTTCACACTCGCCAGGTACAGATCCCGCCCGCTGCCCACGCCGGGGGTGTCGCTTTCGGCCCGTCCGAGCCGCTCCAACAGTCCCGCCTCGAGGCGCGCAGCCTCGGATCCCGTGACCTCGACTGCCCGGGCCGCGTACCGCAACACCTGCTGCGCCTCGATCCCCGAGATGTCATCGAAGAACCAACCACAGGACGTGAACATTCTCAGCGTGTTCCACTCGAGCTCCAGGAGCTCGGCGGCGCGAACCCGGTCGGGGCTGCCGGCCACGAGACGCGCGAGCGCCGCGGCATCTCCCTCGACGGCCGCGTACTGCTCGCGCGCGCGCCAGGGATCGCCGAGCAGCGGCTTCCCTTCCCGCTCGAACAGCTCGTGCGCCTCCGCGGCGAGCCAGTCCAGTGCATCGCGCAGCGCTGCGCGCCAGTGCATGGGGCGGCCGGCCGGACCGGGTGCCAGGCGGCAATCGCAGTCGGACCGCCAGCGCTCCACACCGTGGGGGCAGCTCCACGACGACGGCGCCACGAGCCGCACGTCGTGCTCGGCCGGATGGCGGGCGAGCACGGAAGCGAAGTTCTCGACGCGCACATCGCCCCGGCCCTCCAGGTTATGGAGCATCCAGGCGAGCGCCACTTCACCGAAGCGGTGGTGATGGCCGAAGGTCTCTCCGTCGGTCGCGACCGCGACCAGCGGGCGACGGGCGCCCGAGCCGTCGGGCCCGACCATGCGCTCCGCCCAGACCCGTGCATCGTGCAGCAGGCCGCCGAACGCCACCCCGTTGGAGATGGCGCCGTCGTAGGTGAAGAGGGCGATGGTGCGCCCTGCGGGGGTGCGGTAGCGGCCGGGGAGCCCGCCGGGCGGCGTCCCTTCGACCTGGTGCGGTGCCAGCACGGTGAAGCGGATGCCCTCCGCGGCCAGCACGTCCAGCGTCTCGTCGTCCACGGCCGTCTCCGGCAGCCACATTCCGGCCGGATCGCGCCGGAAGCGGCGGCGGAAATCCGCGATGCCCCAGCGCACTTCCGTGACCTTGTCGCGGCGCGAGGCGAGCGGCAGAATCAGGTGATGGTACGGCATCGCCACGGCGTTCCCATGTCCGTGGCGGTCGACGCTCTCCCGGTCGGCGGCGAGGACGGCCTCATAGGTCTGGAGCGCCTCGCGCTCGAGCCACGTGAGCAGCGTCGGCCCGACGTCGTAGCTGATGTACGACAGCGTATTGACGATGGCCGCGATCCGTCCGTCGGCGGTGTGACGCCGAGCCGCGACGACCGCGCGATAACACTCCTGCTCGATGCGCTGGTTCCAGTCGTGCGCCGGGGCGGCGGACGGCTCCCGTTCCACGGACTCCAGCCAGGGATCCTCGCGGGGGGGCTGGTAGAAGTGCCCGTGGATCACTACCGAGGTCGAGGTGGTCAGCCGGGCACCCCGGCGGGAGCGCGCAGCGCTTCGGACACGGACTCGAGCACGTCGGGAAACACCGCGTCCCGGAGCAACAGCTCGTCGGCGAGCCGCGCCGCGCCCTCGAGGGCGCCGGTGGTGAGGCCCGCGAGCAGCCGCTCGGCGTCGTGGCAATGGCCGGTGAAGCGACGCTCGGCGTAGTCCGGGACGGCGCCGGTCGACAGGATGAACTGCCAGTCCGAGGCCTGGGCGAGCAGCAGCTCGCGCGCGGCCTGCGCCAGGATCGGGCGGGCAGCGGCGACGGCGAGCGCGGCGGGCGCCGCGTTCCAGAACGCCTCTTCCAGCGGCCACAGGCGATCCCAGGTCCACTGCGTCTGATCGTTCATCCACATGCTGTGATCGCCGTTCACGCCCCACGAGCCCTCGGCCAGGCGCAACCCGGTCTGCGCCGGATGCTCGGCGAGATGGCGGCCGGCGGTCACAGGACGGATGTCCGGCCGGCGGCGCAGCTCGCGGTAGGTCGCGGCCAGGAAATCCACACCTTCGAACCACCAATGGCCGAACAGCTCGGTGTCGAACGGGGCCACCACCAACTCGGCCTTGGCACTCGCCAGGCCTCCCAGCAGATCCGCGAAGTGACGGCCGTGGGCCGCGGCGCGCTCGCGCGCGCGGTGGGGCTCGTAGGGCCGTTTGCCCCCGAGCTCGACGTCGCCACCGGTGACCCGCCACAGCTTGAGGCCGCCGGGCCAGCGGATCTTGTGGAACTCGAGATACCACTCGTCTCCGGGATAACCCTGCTGCCGGCTCCAGACCTGGAGCGACGAGCGCGGATCGCGCACCAGCGCGGCGACGCCGGGTCGCGTGCGCGACACGCGGTAGGCACGGTATGGCGTACGCACGGCCTTCTCGAACGGCTCGCCCCCGCCGCCGTGCCGCTCCGCGTCGAATCGCTCGGCACCGAGGGGAACGTCGCCATAGGCGCCGAGCGACGCGCCCGCGTGCGCGAGGTGCGCGTCCGTGAAGAAGTAGCGGAAGCCCGCTTCTTCAAGCAGCTCCTCGATCCCGGGCCGGGTGCCGACCCGCGGCCGATAGGCGCACTCGGGCAGCCAGCAGCCGACGGGATCCTCGCCGAATAGGCGGCGGTGCTCGCTCCGTCCCACGGCGAGCTGCAACCGGATGCTCTCATCGCGACGCAACAAGGGCAGGTACCCGTGGGTCGCGGCCGAGCTGATGATCTCGAGTGCGCCGCGGGCGCGCAGCGACCGGAAGCTCGCGATGAGATCTCCACCCGTCGACCGAAACAGCTCGCGCAGCCGCTCCATGCGGGCGCGCCAGTAGTCCACCAAGGGCAGCAGCGCCTGGTCGCCGGTGGCGGCAAGCGTCGCGGGCGCTTCGCCGCAGGCGGCGAGTCGCTGATCGAAAAACGCCTCGAGCTCCCGGCCGAAGGCGGGGCTCGCCAGCTGATTGGCGAGGATCGGGGTGATCCCGATGGTGACGGGCGCGGGGATCCCTTCCTGCTCCAGCGCCCGCAGCTGCTCGAGCAGCGGCAGGTAGGTGTCCAGCGCGGCCTCACACAACCAGTCGCTGCCGTGCGGCCAGCGGCCGTGGTTCAAGACGTACGGCAGATGGCTGTGCAGCGTGAGGATGAAGTCCATAGTGGTGCTCATCCGCGGGCGCGTGTGTTCAAGGCCCGGCGATACGCTGCCGAGTATTGCAGCGTGGACTCGTCCCAGCCGAACCGCGCTCCCATCGCCCGCCGCACCAGCGGGCGCCAGGCGTCACGGTCTTCGAAGCGCTGCAGCACGCGGCGCACGGTGCCCTCGAGCGCAGCGGGCGTGTATTCGTCGAACAGGAAGCCGGTCACGTCGTCCTGCACGCTGTCCTGCAGGCCCCCGACGGCGCGAACGATGGGAACCGCGCCGTAGCGCTGCGCCCGCATCTGGGTGAGTCCGCAGGGCTCATACAGCGACGGCATGAGCAGCAGGTCCGCGCCCGCCAGGAGGAGGTGCTCCTGACGGTCGGTGAAGGCGAACTCGGCGACCACCCGCTCCGGCGCGGCGGCGGCGAGATTCGCCAGCGCCTCGTGATAGCGGTGCTCCCCCGACCCCAGGAAGATGAACTGCGCGTCGACCGAGTGGAGCAAATCGCCGCCCAGCACGAGATCGAGGCCCTTCTGCTCGACGAGGCGGGCGCTCATTCCGAACACGGGAATCTGGGCCTGGACCGGCAGGTCGTAGGATTGCTGCAGCGCGGCCTTGCAGCGCCTCTTCCCGCTGAGATCGGTCGCGGAGTAGTTGGCGGCGATGTGCGGATCGGTTTCCGGATTCCAGGTCTGGTTATCGATCCCGTTGAGGATCCCCTGGAGCCGGTCGCCCAGCGCGATGAAGGTGTCGTGCAGCCCGAACCCGCCCGTGGGGGTGCAGAGCTCCCGGGCGTGGGTCGGGCTCACCGTGATGACGATGTCGGCGAACGCGATCCCACCCCGCAGGATGTTGAGGCGATCGTACCACTCGAACGCCCGTTCGTTGTACAGCTCCTCGGGCAGTCCCAGTTGGGCCATCGTCTCGCGGGGGTAGTGTCCCTGAAAGCCCGCGTTGTGCACCGACAGCACGGTCGCCAGCCCGTCATGGAACGGCAGGCCGGCGAACACCGTGCGCAAGTAGACCAGGGCGAGCGCGGTGTGCCAGTCGTGGGCGTGCAGCACCTGCACGCCGGGGGCGATGGCGGGAAGCGCCGCCACCGCGGCTTTGCAGAAGAACGCGAACCGGATCGCGTTGTCCGGATAGTCGCCGCCGGAATCCCCGTAGATCCCGCTGCGGTCGAAGAAATCCGGATGCTCGATGAAGAACACGCGGGGGCCGGCGGTCTGGTCCGCCAGGCGGTAGACGTACGCCCATTCGGTCCGCGGTCCGACGCTGACCGAGAACTGGTGGCCGACGCGCTGCAGCGCCGGGCCGCTCTCGCGCACGGTGCGGTACAGCGGCATGACGACGGTCGTCGGCGCGCCGGCGGCCTGTTGGGCCGTGGCGAGACCGTTCACGGCCTCGCCCAGCCCACCGGTCCGGGCGAACGGCCAGTACTCGGCCGACAGGTGGACGGACGGGATTCGCTCGATCGCGGCCGCGGCCGCCGCGGCGCGGCGCGCCGCCGTCGCTTTCACGCGGCCCGACGCGCGCGGGGAGGTTGCCTTCACTCGATCACTTCTCATGAATCACTGCCTCTCTACCGCCCTCTGGGACCAGCGGGATCGGCCGCTCGTCAGGCAGTCGGCGGATCGTCCGGCGACTGCTCGCCGCGCATGACTGGAACGTAATACTGCGTGGCATACTGCTGCACCATGCGCTGGGCGGTGAACCGCTCCCCCGCCACCCGCAACGCGTGCTTCATCTTCTCCACCCAGCCCACGGGCACGCCACGCTCGTCCCGGGCGTAAAACAGCGGCACGACCTGCTCTTCCAGCAGTTGGTAGAGCCGCTCCGCGTCGGCCTCATCGGGGTCGTCCCCGTTCGATACCGGCGGGATCGCCCAGCCGTTCTTGCCCTCGAAGCCCTCATGCCACCACCCATCCAGGGTGCTGAGCTGGGGCACGCCATTGAGCGCCGCCTTCATGCCGCTCGTTCCCGAGGCCTCGAGCGGCACCCGGGGCAGGTTGAGCCACAGATCAACCCCCTGCACCAGGCGATGGGCGAGGTGCATCTCGTAGTCCTCGATGAAGGCCACCCGGCCCTCGAAGCGCGGCTCGCGGGTGAACTCGTACACCTTCTGCAGCACCTGCTTGCCGGGCTCGTCGGCCGGATGTGCCTTGCCTGCAAACACGATCTGCACCGGGCGCCACGGGTTGACGAGCAGCCGGCGGAGCCGCTCCGCATCGCGGAAGATGAGGCTCGCCCGCTTGTAGGTTGCGAAGCGCCGCGCGAAGCCGATCGTCAGGGCGCGCTCGTCGAGCAGCGTCCCCGCCCCGACGAGGTGCAGGGACTCCGTCTTCCACTGCTCCACCCAGCGGCGCCGCGCCATTTCGCGGACCGCGCGCAACATGACGACCTTAAGCTCGGTGTGCGTCTCCCACAGTGCCGCGTCGTCGAGCGTGAGGGTGCTGTGCCAGAACCCCGGTTCCTGGATGCGCTCGATCCAGCCGGCGCCGAGGTGGGCGCCGAGCAGTTCCGACATATGGTGGGACATCCAGGTAGGCAGATGGACCCCGTTCGTCACGTGACCGATGGGAACAGACGACGGCTCCCTCCCCGGCCAGAGATCGGCCCACATGGCCCGCGCCACCTCGCCGTGGGAAGCGGAGACCCCGTTCGCCCGGCCCGACAGCCGAAGGGCAAGCACCGGCATGTGGAATTGACCGTGGTCGAGCGCCGGCGAGTGGCCGAGGTGCAGGACGGCATCGCGGCTCACCTTCATCTCCTCAAGGAACGGCCGGATCAGGTCTTCCACCTGGGCAATCGTGAAGGCATCGTGCCCGGCCGGCACGGGCGTGTGAGTGGTGAAGACGCTGGTCGACCGGACCTGATGGATGGCGTCGTCGTACGGCACGCCGCCGGCCACGAGCTCGCGCAACCGCTCGAGCAGCATGAAGGCCGCGTGCCCTTCGTTGGCGTGCCACACCGCCGGGGTGTTGCCGAGCGCCCGCAACACCCGCACCCCTCCCACGCCGAGCAACCATTCCTGCCGCAGCCGGAGCTCGCCCGAACCGCCGTAGAGGCGTTGGCACAGCTCGCGGTCAGCCGGATCGTTCTGCGGGAGGTCGGTATCGAGCAGGTAGACGGGCACTCGGCCGACCATCATGCGCCAGGCGCTGACGCAGACCGGCCGACCCCCCGTGGGGACCTTCGCGAGACACGGCTCGCCATTGGGCCCCAGCACGCGGTCGAGGGGCGTGAGGGAGGCGTCGAACCGCTCGTCCACGTCCCCCTGCCAGCCGTCGAGCCGCAACCGCTGGTCGAAGTAACCCCGCGTGTACAACAGGCCGACCCCCACCAGCGGCGCCCCGAGGTCCGACGATGCCTTGCAGTGGTCTCCCGCGAGGACCCCGAGGCCGCCAGAGTAGATCGGCACCGAGTTGTGCAGGCCGAACTCGGCGCAGAAGTAGGCGATCGGCCGCTCGGCGAGATCCGGATAACTCGAGGCGAACCAGGTGCCCGCTTGGGACCTTTCACGCGCGGCCTGTTCCATCAGCGCGTCGTAGCGCCGCAGGAACTCGGGATCCTCCGCGCACTGCGTCAACCGGGTGGGGTCCACCCGCCGCAACAGCTCGATCGGATTGTGCCGGGTGAGGTGCCAGAGCGGCTGGTCGATCACCCGAAACAGCGCTCGCGCCTCGCGGCTCCAGCTCCAGGAGAGGTTGTGCGCGATGATCCCGAGACCGCTAATCCGGTCGGGGAGATACGGAATCTTGCTGGCGATCGACGTCATCTCATTTCCTTCGGGCGGGGGCGGTCTTCTTGTCGGCCGGCGCGAGGACCTCGACCCCATCTTTGGAGACGCGGTGCGACACCAGCGGCAGCGGCCGCTCGACCAGGCGATCGCCGATCGTAATCGCGCGGGCCAGGGCGTCGAACCCGATCTGGATGCCGGCCGGGTCGCGCGCGAACACGGAGGCGATAGGCTCGCCGGCGAGCACCTTGTCGCCGGGTTTCACGGTGATGACGAAGCCGACGGTCGGATCCACGGTATCCTCCACCGTGGTGCGGCCGCCGCCCATCGCGACGATGGCGCGCCCGATGGTCCGCGGCTCGACCCGGGTGACGACCCCGGTCTGCTTGGTCGCGTACACTTCCACGGCCTGCGCCTGCGGGAGCCCCGACGCGTCCTCCACCACCTTGGGGTTGCCGCCCTGCGCTTCGATGATCTGCTCGAACTTTTCGGCAGCGAGGCCGGAGCTCAGGGCATTCTCCAGGCGCTGGCGCGCCTTGGCGGGGGTCCGCTCCACTTTCCCCATCAGGAGCATCTCGACGCCCAGGGCGTAGGTGACTTCCATCAGGTCCGCCGGCCCTTCGCCGCGCAGCGCGAGGATCGCTTCCTCGGTCTCGAGCGCGTTGCCGCAGGCACGGCCCAACGGGCGGTCCATCGCGGTCAGCAGGGCCACCGTGGGGCAGCCGCGGTCCTCGCCCAGCGCGATCATGGTGCGGGCGAGATCCAACCCCCGCTCGGTTTCGGGCAAGAACGCGCCGCTGCCGTGTTTGACGTCCAGCACGAGGCCGGTGAGCCCCTCGGCGAGCTTCTTCGACATGATGCTGGCGGCGATGAGCGGAATCGCCTCGACCGTCGCGGTGACGTCGCGCAGGGCGTAGAGGCGCTTGTCGGCGGGCGCGATCTCCGGCGTCTGGCCGATCAGCACCGCGCCGAGCTTCTGGATCTGCGCTTTGGCTTCGGGCAGCGAGAGATTCGTGCGGAAGCCGGGGATGGCTTCGAGCTTGTCGAGCGTGCCGCCCGTGTGCCCGAGCCCGCGCCCCGACATCATCGGCACCGCCACGCCGCACGCGGCGACGAGCGGCGCCAGCACGAGGGAGACCTTGTCGCCGACGCCGCCGGTGGAGTGCTTGTCGATGCGCGGGGTGCTCCACCCCTCGAAGGTGAGCCGCTGCCCGGAGGCGATCATGGCATCGGTGAGCGCCGCGAGCTCCGACCGATCGAGCCCGCGCCACATGACGGACATGAGCAGCGCGGACATCTGGTAGTCGGGAATGCGGCCGGCGGTATAGCCCGCCACGAGCGCCGACCATTCCTCCGGCGTGAGCGCGCCGCCGTCCCGCTTGCGCTCGATCAAGGGTACCACCAACATTAGGCACCACCTCCCAGCGAATTGCGATGCGCACCACCGCGCCGCTCGCCACACTCATGTTGTTCGTCGCGCCCCTCGCCGCCCAGGTCACGATCGCGGAGCATATCACGCTGGGAGACAGCGCCCGCGCCGCCTTGCACTCCGAGGAAGCGCTGCGGCACTACCAAGCGGCCGTCGAGCTCATCCAGCGGGAGGTCGGCCCCCAGCTCCAGGCGGTCGCCGGCGTCCACCCGATCAACCCCGAGTACTCCCAGGCCTACTGGAAGTCGGCCCGGGAGATCGCGGACGTCGCGAAGCAGCTCCTGGGCGATTCCCTCAAGCAGCGGCGCGACAGCCTGTACTCGCTGGGCCGGACCTGGGCGGAGCAGTCGATTCTGTTCGACTCCCTGAGCGCGGACGCCCATTTCTCCCTGGCCCTGGTGCTCGGGCGCCTGTCGCGCACGCGCGGCGGCAAGGAGCGCGTGCGCTTCGCCAAGATCATCTACGACGAAGCCGCGCGGGCCGTCCAGCTCGATCCTCGTCACGACGGCGCCTACCATATCCTCGGCATCTGGAACGCCGAGGTGAAACGGCTGTCGGGCTTCACCCGCTTCTTCGCCAAGACCTTGTTCGGCGCCGGCTTCATGGACCGCGCCACCTGGGACAGCGCGGTCGCCAACATGGAGCGCGCGGTCACGCTGAATCCGCAACACGTCTATCACCGGCTCGAGCTGGCCGGCGTGTACGTGGACGTCGGCCAACCCGCCAAGGCGATGGAGCAGCTGGAAGCCATCGAGCATCTGCCGGTGGGCGATCCGATGGACCCGTACTACAAGCACGTCGCGGCGGAGGCACTGACGGAGCTGAAGAACGGGAAGACCGACGACGCGCAGGACCGGTTGCGCAAGGGTTAACGCCGCCCGCCACGTCCCTCACGCATCACCCGCTCGACGTCCCCGGTGGTCCGTGGCGCCCCGGCCGACAGCCACTCGCCGCCCGTGGGCGTGACCAGGACGTCGTCCTCGATCCGCACGCCGAGCCCTTCATCGGGCAGATAGATCCCCGGCTCCAGGGTGAACACCATGCCGGGAGCGAGCGGCGTGGAATAGTCGCCGACATCGTGCACGTCCATCCCGATCCAGTGCCCCAACCCGTGGATGAAGTAGGCGTCGCACGACTTGTCGCCGCACACCGAGCCGGAATGGGTCCGCATGTAGGCGCGGGCGATGCTGTCGAGCGTCGCCAGCCTCACGCCCGGCTGTACGGCGTCGAACGCGGCCTGCTGGGTGGCGAGCACCAGATCGTAGACCGCTTTCTGGCGTGAGGTGAATCGCCCGTTGACGGGCCAGGTCCGCGTGACGTCCGCAGTGTACTGCCCGTATTCGGCGGCGGCATCGATGACCACCAGCTCCCCGTCCTGGGCGCGGCGCCGGTTGGTGTCGTAGTGCAGTGTCGTCCCGTTCGGGCCGCTCCCCACGATGGACGGGTAGCCGAGCCGGTCCGCGCCCTGGCGCCGCACCTCCCCCTCGAACGCCGCCTCGACCTCGTACTCGAAGATCCCGGGTCGCGCTACGCGCATCGCGGCCAGGTGCCCCTGGACGCTGATGTTCACCGCCAAGCGGAGCCGGGCGATCTCATCCGTGTCCTTCACGAGCCGGAGCGAGTCCACGATCGGCCGGAGGTTGCGGACGTCCCGGCCCGCGGTGGCGAGGTCGACCAGGCGGCGCTCGTCCTTCGTCGTGACGTCGAGCGGAACGTAGAGCGGGCCGCGCGCGCGAAACTGGGCGACCCGGAGGCGCCGCTCCAGCGAGTCGGTGGGCAGGACGGTGCCGATGCCGGTGAGCCGGGCGGCGGTGCTGTCGGGCCCCAGGCGCACGCCGGTCCAGCGCTCCTGCCCCGGGTTGCGCGCCGGAAGGAAGAGGATCGCCTCGGTCGAATCCGGACCCCGGGCGCTCAGGAGCAGCCAGGCGTCCTCCGCCTCCAGCTCCGTGAAATAGAAGAAGGTGTTGTGCTGCCGAAAGTCGTTGTCCTGGACGTAGTCGGTTTCCAGGTCACGCTCATGCGCGGCGGGGATCAGCACCACCCCACGCCCGATCCGGGTCAGGAGCGCGCGGCGGCGCGCCGCGGTGGCGGTCGTATCGATCGGCCGGCCCATCCCGGGGAGGCTGGGGACCACCCGCCAGGAGCCCAGGGGACCGGCCGACAGTGCCGGGCCGGATCGGTCCTGCGCGCCGAGCACGTGGGCGGCGACGCAGAGGAGGGCGAGAACACGCATGGCGACGAAGCTACCGTGGCCGGAAACCCCCGGCAACTTGACGCACGGCGCGCGCGGTCGCCATTGTATGCGGCATGACCATCTCATCGGCACTCACCCACGCCGAAGCCGAGCGTCTGGCCGCGCGCATCGCCGAGCTGGAGCACGAGCGCAAGCACTTGCTCGCCGTGATCGAGATCCTGAAGGAGATCTCGGGCTCCCTGCATTTCATCGACATCCTCCAATCGATCGCGCGAAAACTGGGTGAGTCCTTCGGCCTGGACCGCTGCTCCATCTTCCTGTCCGAGCGCGGCGGGACGCACGTTCGCCTGGTCGCATCGTACGAAGACCCGACCATCCGCAATCACCTCGTGGATCTCGAGCGCTATCCGGAGCTGAAGCGCGCCATCCATCACGGCGAAACGGTGTTCATCCCGGACGCCATGACCGATCCCACCCTGAAGCACGTGAAGAACGAGCTGTCCAGCCGGCGGGTGAAATCGATCACGGTGGTCCCGATCAATTGGCGCGGGGTGGCGATCGGAGCGATTTTCCTGCGCACCTTCCGCGACGGCCCGACCTTCTCCGACGCCGACGTGCGGTTCGTGCAAGTGGTGGCGTCGCTCACCGCCCAGGCGCTGCGCAACGCGCACCGCTACGAGCGCCTGGCGCAGCGCCAGGCGGAGACGGGCGAGGTGATGCGGCGCATGGAGCTCGAGCGCACGGCATTGCTGTCCTTCCTGCGGCGTCTGATGGAGACCTTCGGCCGCCAGGACGGGGCGTGGGGCGAAGGGCTGCTGCCCAAGGCGAGCGCCGAAGAGCTGGACCGGCTGGTGGGTGTCGCCCTCGCGGTGATCCAAGAAGAAGCCCGCGGCCAGTGACCCCCGCGGCGCGCGCCGCCGAGCTCCGGCGGCTGCTCGAGCGGGCGAATCATGCGTATTACGTACTCGATCGCCCCGAGATGTCGGACGCCGAGTACGACCGGCTGTTCCAGGAGCTGCAGGCGCTCGAGGCTGCGCATCCCGAGCTCCGGACCCCCGATTCCCCCACCTACCGCGTCGGCGCGGCGCCCTCCCCCGCGTTCAAGAAGCACCGCCACCTCGTGCCGATGCTGTCGCTCGCCAATGCGTTCGACGAAGCGCAGCTCACCGCATGGGAGGAACGCAACACGCGTCTGGTCGCCGATGTGGCCGAGGGCGGCTACACCCTCGAGGTGAAGATCGACGGGGCGGCGGTGAGCCTCACCTACGTCGACGGGGGCCTGGTCACCGGCGCCACACGCGGCAACGGCGTGGAAGGCGAGGACGTGACCCCCAATCTGAAGACGGTGCTCGACCTGCCGCTGCGACTCCAGGGCACGGGATGGCCGGCGCGGATGGAAGTCCGCGGCGAGGTGTACCTGTCGAAGAGCCAGTTCGAGCGCGTCAACCGCGAGCGCGCCAAGGCGGACGAGCCGCTATTCGCCAACCCGCGCAACGCCGCCGCGGGCGCGCTGCGCCAGCTGGATCCGAAGATCACGCGGGCCCGCGGCCTCCGCGTCTTCTGCTTCCACGTCGAAGCCCAGCGTCAGAAGCTGCCGTTCGATACGCAGCATGCCCTGCTGCAGCAGCTCTCCGCCTGGGGATTCCCGGTGGAGCCGCACCACCAGCTGGTCCCGGATCTGGCAGCCGCCCACAAGGCGATCGCCAAGCTGGAGCAGCGCCTCCCGAAGCTCGACTACGGCGCGGACGGCGTGGTGGTCAAGGTGAACCGGCTGGCGCTGCACGCGGAGCTCGGCACAGTGGGCGATCGCGAGCCGCGCTGGGCCATCGCCCGCAAGTTTGCCCCTGAAGTCGCCGTGACGAAATTGCTCGAGATTCGCATCAATGTGGGGCGCACCGGGGCGCTGAACCCGTACGCCGTGCTCGAGCCTGTGGAAGTGAGCGGCGTGACCGTGTCCACCGCCACGCTTCACAACGCCGATTTGATCGCCGCCAAGGACATCCGCATCGGGGATTGGGTGGAGGTGACGCGGGCCGGTGAGGTGATCCCCCAGGTGCTCGGGCCGGTGCGTGCCAGGCGGACCGGGAAGGAAAAGAAGTTCCGGATGCCGGACCGCTGTCCCGTGTGCCGGTCGAAGGTCGAACGGCCGCACGACGAAGTGATGACGTACTGCCCCAACGTGTCGTGTCCCGGCCGGATCTACGAGGGGATCGTCCATTTCGCGTCGCGCGGGGCGATGGACATCCGCGGCCTGGGCTACGAGCGCGTGCGGGCACTGCTCGACGCCAAGCTCATCGCGGACGTCGCCGATCTGTACGACCGCAAGCGAGTCACCCTGCTCGGGCTGCTCACGCTGGAGGGCTTTGCCGAGAAGTCGGCGCAGCAGCTGCTCGACGCGATCGACGCGTCCAAGCAGCGGCCGCTCTCCACGTTGCTCTTCGCCCTCGGCATCCGTCACGTCGGCGCCCAGGGCGCGAGGCTCCTGGCGCGGCATTTCGGCACGATGACGCGGCTCGCCAAGGCCGCGGCCGAGGACATCAACGCGGTGCGGGGCGTGGGGCCGACGATCGCGGAAGCCGTGGCCGGGTTCTTCGCCACGCCCGCCAACCGCAAGCTGATCGAGCGCCTCGGCAAGCTCGGCCTCAACATGAAGGAGCCGCAGAGCGCGGCCGGCGGCACCGGGTCCCTGGCCGGGCAGACCTACGTGATCACGGGGACCCTGCCCACGCTGTCGCGGGACGCCGCCACGCAGCTCATCGAAGCGGCCGGGGGCCACGCCTCCGACAGTGTCTCGAAAAAGACCACGGCCGTGGTCGCGGGGGAAAGCCCCGGGTCGAAACTGGAGAAGGCCAAGTCGCTCGGAGTCTTGGTGATCGACGAGGCCGAACTGTTGCGCCGCGCGACCTCCACGGGCTAAGTTGGCGTCCGCATGACGACGGTGGGACTCACGATCGGATCGGGCGGCCTGCGCCAGCTGCACCGCAGCCTGGGGCAACACACGCCCGACGCCGCCATCACGATCCTTCAGGAAGCGGGCTACGCCTCGGGTGAAGGCGTGTACCAGGCGCTGTGCGGCTGGCTCGGCACGCACGCCGGCACGGAGCATCCCGAAGAGCTGGACGCCGCGAACTTCAGCGGCGCCCTCTCCGACTTTTTCGAGTCGTCGGGGTGGGGCCACGTGACCGTGGCGCCGGTCGGCGGCGCCGCGCTGGCGCTCGATTCGCCCGACTGGGCCGAGGCCGAGCCCGGCAGCGCGCAGATGCCGATGTGTTTTTTTTCCTCCGGCATGCTCGCCGACCTGATGGGCCGTGTGTCGGGTGAGACCGTCGCGGTGATGGAAGTGGAGTGCCGCAGCCGCGGGGATTCGATCTGCCGCTTCCTGTCGGCCTCACCGACGACGCTGCAGGAGGTGTACGAGAAGATGACCGCGGGCATGAGCTACGCGGAGGCGTTGCACGGGTAGCGCCTCAGCGGCGCGCCACCGACACGGCTTCCAGCAGCAGCGACGCCGACCAGCGATTCCCCAGCCACCGGCCGTCCGTTCCGAAATCCCCGATTCGTCCCAGCAGGTCGTACACGTTGCCCGCCACCGCGGCGTCCTTCACCCGGCCGGTGATCGCCCCGCGCTCGATCCGGTAGGCGAGCGCCACGGGGTGGCTGAACGCGCCGCCGATCACGTTGCCCTGCCCGACTCCGATCAGATCGTCGATGAGCAACCCGTCGGTGATGGCGTCGAGGAGTCCTCCGCCGAGCCGACCATCCCCCACACCCCACTCCCCACTCCCCACCACCAGGTTCGAGTAGTCGACGTGCGGCTTGCCGAACGTGCCGCGCGCCCCGTGGCCCGTGCTCGCGACCTGCGCCCGCGCCGCGGTCTCGAGATCGTACACGAATCCGCGCACGACCCCGCGCTCGATGAGCGGTAGGCGGCGCGACGGCGTGCCCTCGTCGTCGCACGGCCGCGAAGCCGGCTGGCCGGGCACCAGCGGATCGTCGAAGAGCGAAAACCGCTCGTCGAAGACCCGCTGGCCCGTCTTCGCGCCAAGCGGCGAGATCCCCTGCAACACCGTCTTGCCCGACAGCGCCTGCTCGAGCGGGAGCAGGATGGCCGAGAGCCCGCTCGGCGTGAACACCACCGGGAGGGCGCCGTCGGGCGGAGCGACGACGCGCACGGCGGGGGTGTAGCGGTCATCGATGGAGCGCACCAGCGCGTCGAGGTCGGCGGGGGCCGGGAGCCCGGCGCCGGCGTACTGATCGGAGACGAACAGCACATCGTCCCCGGCGAAGCGGGCCAGATCCAACCCCACCACGACCGTCGACGTCCGGTAGCCGGCGTCCGTCCCCGCGGTGTTCACCACGCGGGTCTGCGCGATCTCACGCTCGATCGTGACGTTGACCTGACACCCCTCGCGCGTCACGCGGCCGACGAGCTCGGCGCCGATCGCCGTCAGCCGCTCGAGCGGCGCGTCGGCGGCGGGCGCCGCATACGTGGAGACCTCGGGGAGGGACACCGCGGTGGGGAACGCGATGGGCACCGGTTCGCCCAGCGCGGCGGACGCCACCGCGCGCGCCACCAGGTCGTCCGCGTCATCGGCCGTCGTGCCGGCGACGCCCATCCGGCCGTCCACCAGCACCCGCAGGTTGACCCCGGTCTCTTCGGTGGCGGCGCACGACTTGAGGCGTCCCGATTCGAACGTGACCGACGTGCGCTCGGCGCGACGCCAGAGCGCATCGCCCGTCGCGGCACGGGCGCGGACCAGCTCGATCGCCCGCTCGATCACGCGGGGACGTCGCCGCCGATCAGCGCCTCTTCGATGCGTACGTGCGGCGCCCCTTCCGTTACCGGGAGGGGGAACTGCCCTCCCTTGCCGCAGCCGCCGCCCATCTGGTTCCAGCGGAAGTCCCCCGCGAGCTGCTCGATGCGGTCCAGCGTCTGGAACAGGCTTCCCGCGAGCACCACGTCCTTCACGAGCTCCGCCACCGCCCCGTCGCGGATCATATGGCCGTACGCGGCGGTGAACGAGAAGTTCTCGAGCAGCGTCTGCCCGCCGAACGCCGAGCAGGCGTACACACCGAGCTTGATGTCCCGGATCAGATCATCGAAGGTCCCCGATCCGTTCCCGATGTAGGTGTTCGTCATGCGGACGATCGGGGCGTGGCGGAACGAAACCGCCCGGGCGTTGCCGGTGGGACGCTCGCCCAGGGTCGCCGCCGTCTCGCGCGAATGGAGCCGCCCCACGAGGATCCCGTCACGGATGAGCGGGGTGTCCTGGGTAGGCGTGCCCTCGTCGTCGTACGGGAGCGTCCCGCGGAGTCCCGGCGCGGCGCCGTTGTCGCCGACGTTGAGCACCGGGCGACCGAAGCGGCGCCCCAACGTCATCATCTCGCGCGCCTGCGGATTCTCGTAGACGAAGTCCGCCTCGGAGAGATGCCCGAAGGCTTCGTGGATGAAGACGCCCGCCAGCTCGTTGTCGAGGACGACGGGGTAGGCCCCGCCCTTCACGCTCGGCGCATCGAGCAGCGCGGCGGCCCGCCGGCCGGCCTCGCCGAACCCCGCCGCCTGTCCCTGGGCCCCGCGCCAGCCCCGCCGCAGCCCGATCGATTCGAGCCCTTTTTCGATGGTGCCGTTGCGGCGCGCGATGGCGGTGCCCGACAGCGTGATTTCCGGGCGGAGCTCGTGCAGCGAGGTTCCCTCGGAGTTGGCGAACCAGTACTCGGTCACTTCGTCGCGGTAGATCGCCTGCGTGTCCACGACCCCCGGCACGGCCAGCATCTCGCCGTTGTAGCCTTCGAGCAGCCGCTTCTTCTCGGCGAGCGGCACGCCGCGCACGTCGCCGTCCAGGTCGAGCAGCGCCTCGGCCGTGACCGGCGCCACCGGCGCGAGCCGGATCGGCCGGTCGAGCCGCACCGCGCGCGACAGCTCGGTCGCGCGCCGCACCATCGCCGGCAGCTCGTCGAGCGAGGTGAAGGCGGCGATGCCCCAGCCGCAGCCGTCGTGCAGCGCCCGCACGAACCCGCCCCGGTCTTCCCCGGCCGTCGCGGATTCCAGGCGCGCGCCCCGGAAACTCACGGCGGCGCTCCAGGTGTGTTCGACGCGGATTTCGGTGTAGTCGGCGCGGGACGTCTTCAGCGCCGCGGCAAGGCGGTCCTTCACTCCCCGAGGGCCCGGAGCTTCTCGGCGTAGTCGGGCCGCACCACGAGCTCCCCATCCACGATGATCTCCCGGTCCCAGGGAAGGATGATGAAGCTCTCGGTTTCCAGCGCGGCGAAATCGGGGGCGTAAGGGCCGGTGCGGAAGCTGACGGCGGTCTTCACGGCGGCGGGCTTCAGCTCGCGCACCGCGGCCAGGGCGAGCTTCATCGTGTCGCCCGAGTCACAGGTCTCGTCCACGATCAGGACGCGCCGTCCGGTGAGGAGCTTGGGAGGACCCGCGATCACCACGGGACGCGCGCCGCTCTCGGACCGGCTGATCGCCATCGACGCGAAATCCTGTTGCAGGATGCTCGCCACCACGGCACCGGGGATCACGCCCGCCTTGGCGATGCCCAGGACGAGGTCGGGATCGTAGGCGTGATACACCTTCAGGGCCAGCGCCCGGCACAGCTCTCCGAAGAACGGCCAATCGACCTGGAGCACACCCATGGGCGGGAGCCGGCCGCCGCGGGTGCGGCGCGGCGTGGGCGCGGAGAACGGCGAGTCGGACGACATGCGCGTGAAGCTACATTGCCGAACGGAGCGGCCGCAAGCTATTTTCGCGACATGGGTTTCTGGCGCCGCTTGTTCGGCGGTTCGACCGACGATCTTCACCCCCAGCGGCTCGACTACCTCAACGAGGCGCTCGCGCTCGAGCGGCAGGGCGACTACGAGGCGGCCCTCACCTCCTACCGCCTCGCCCTGCGCGATCACCCCAACGACGCGCGCATCCTGCAGAACATGGCGATCGCGTTCACCAAGACCGCCCGGCTGGACGAAGCGATTCGCCACTATCGGCGCGCGCTGGAGCTCGACGACGCGCTCGCCGGCGCGCACTACGGCCTCGCGTTTCTCCTCTTGAAGCGGGGCGATCCCGACGGCGCCGCCCAGCATCTGCGCGCGTTCCTCGCCCAACCGCCCCGCGGCCCGGACGCCGAGCGGTGGGTCGAGCACGCCACCCGGGCGTTGCGCGAGTTGGGCGCCGCGCCACCCGCCGCCGCCCCACCGCCCCCGCTCTCGGCGGAGGCTCCCTGAGGCGGATCGGCCGCGCGGCGGCGGGCGCCGTCCTGGCCGCCGCGGCGGCCACGGGGTGCAAGGCGCTCACTCCCGATTTCGACGCGATCATCGCCATCGAGGTCGTCGTTCCCGACAGCGGCCGACTCGAGGTGGGAGACACGCTGCGCCCCCGGGCGCGCGCGATCAACGGCCGCGGAGACTCGACCGCGGCGACGTTCGTGTGGAGCGCCCTCGACAGCACGCTGCAAATCGTGGATTCCGCCACCGGCCTCACCCTGGGCCGCTTCGTCGGCGCCGGGCGGCTCGTGGCCCGCGCGGGGGCGCTGCGCTCCAACGCGGTCACGATCACCGTGCGGGCCCCGATCGATTCGATCGAGCCCACGGGGCCGACCCGCGATACGGTGGTGGTCTCAGCCCCGGATTCCCTCTCCGACAGCCTGCGGATCCAGGCCTTCGGTCCTGCGGGATCGACGGCCAGTGTGAAGATCGCTTTGAGCGTCGCCGCCTTCCCTCCAGGGCCGGCCGGGCTCACATTGGTTCCGGGGGACACGGTGCGCACGAGTGGAACCGGAATCGCGCAGTTCCAGGTACGGCTCACCGGAACCAGGCCGGACTCGGCCGTCGTGACGGCGAGTGCGCGTCACGCCGACGGCACGGTGGTTGCGGGATCCCCCGTCACTTTCGTGGTGGAGTTTCTGCCGTGACCACTGGCACGCTCACCGAGCTGTTCTTCACCAGCGTCGACCGCTATCAGGGCAACCGGCCGGCCGCGATGCGCGCCAAGATGGGCGGCACCTGGCAGGCGATCAGCCACCAGGAGCTGGCCGATCGTGTGGTCGCGGTGTCGCTCGGGCTGCGCGAGCTGGGGATCGCCCCGGGCGATCGAGTCTCGATCCTCTCGGAAACCCGCCCCGAATGGGCCATCGCAGACTACGCCTGCCTATGCGCCCGCGCGGCGGATGTCCCCATCTATCCGACACTGACCCCACGGCAGACCGAGTACATCCTGAAGGATTCGGGCGCCGCCGGCGTGTTCTGCTCGACGCCCGAGCAGGTGGCCAAGGTCGCGGAGATCCGCGGTAACCTCCCCGCGCTGCGGCATGTGATCGCGTTCGACGCCCCCCCTGGCGCCCAGCGGGACGGCGTGATGACGTTCGCCGAGCTCGAGGCCAAGGGGCGGGCCGTCGCCGCCAAGCATCCGCGCGTCCGCGAGGAAGCGCTCGCGGTCTCCCCGGACGCGATCGCCACGCTGATCTACACGTCCGGGACGACCGGCGACCCCAAGGGCGTGATCCTCACCCACAACAACATCTGGTCCAACGTGCAGGCGGCGCTCGAGGTGATGCCGCTCACGGCGGACGACGAGTGCCTGGCGATGCTGCCGCTCAGTCACGTGTACGAGCGAATGGTGGACTACACGCTGATGCGGGCGGGCGTCATCATCAACTACGCCGAGTCGTTCGATAAGGTCGCGGCGAACCTCGGAGAGGTGCGGCCGTCGATCGTGTTGAGCGTGCCGCGGCTGTACGAGAAGGTGTACGCGCGAGTGCTGGAGAACGCGCTCTCGGGGAGCGCGGTCAAGCGGAAGATCTTCTTTTGGGCGCGGCGCGTGGGAGACGACTGGGCGACGCTCAAGCTCGATCAACGGCCGATTCCCGGCGGGCTCGCCTTCCTCCACGCGATCGCGGACCGGCTCGTGTTCTCGAAGCTGCGCGCGCGCACCGGGGGGCGGATCCGGTTCTTCATTTCGGGCAGCGCACCGCTGTCGCCCGAAATCGCCAAGTTCTTCTTCAGTGCGGGGCTGCCGGTGCTCGAAGGGTACGGGCTGACCGAGACCTCACCGGTCCTCACCCTCAATCCGCTGACCCGGCCGAGAATCGGCAGCGTGGGCCCGGTCGTCCCGGGGGTGCAGCTGAAGATCGCGGCGGACGGGGAGATCCTGGCCAAGGGACCCAACATCATGCAGGGGTACTGGAACAAGCCCGAGGCGACGGCGGAAGCGATCGACGCCGAAGGCTGGTTCCACACGGGTGACATCGGCGAGCTGGACCAGGATGGCTACCTCAAGATCACCGATCGCAAGAAGGACCTGATCAAGACCGCCGGCGGGAAGTACATCGCGCCGCAGCCGATCGAAAATCAGGTCAAGCTCAACAAATTCGTCGCCAACGCCGTGCTGCTGGGCGACAAGCGCAAGTTCTCGATCATCCTCGTGGTGCCGAGCTTCGAAGCGCTGGAGCCGTGGGCCACCGCGGAGGGGCTGCGGTTCGGGTCGCGGCGGGAGCTGGTGGCGCTGCCGGCGGTCCGCCAGAAGATGGAAACGGAAGTCGACAGCATGCTGGGCGATCTGGCCCGATTCGAGCGGCCCAAGAAGGTCGTCCTGCTGGAGCAGGACTTCACGATCGAATCGGGCGAGCTCACGCCGACCCTGAAGGTGAAGCGCCGGGTGGTGGAGAAGAACTACCAGTCGATCATCGACGCGACCTACGCGGAGGGCGACGCGCTCACCGCCGGCGTGGAGGGCTGAGCCTCAGCGTTTTTCCCCTACCCAGAGCCCGTGCCCGGTCGCCAGGTTCGTCACACCCTCGGGCAGGGCCAGCTGCTCGGATTCGACCACCAACCGCCGTCCCGGCAGCAGCACCCGCACCCCGTCCGCGTTCCACGGCGTCCGCGCCAGTTCCGCGCCAACGACCACGCCTCGTGCCATCCCCTGTCGCAGCGGGATCACCCGGTCCGACTGCAGCAGGCTGAGGATCGGCAGCTCCTCCACGTCGGGTGGAGCGTTGATGCCGACGAAGTGCACGCCGCCCATGAGACTCGCCAGCCCCTCGGCGTGGCGCGCGGCCGAGCCCAGGAGGATCACGTAGCCGCCTGGCCCGCCCAGATCGAGCAGGGCCTGGAGCGACTGCGAATCGATGACCACGGGTGACGGCGGCGCCGGTGTGCGGCGCACGGCCCGCAGCTGCCGCTCCCCGGTGATGACCTCGGTGAAGTCCACCACGCCGTCGATGATCTCGAACTCCCGGTGACACACCGGGCACCCGACCACCCCGAGCATGACCGTGCGCCCGTTCATTTCGGACGTCGAGAGCACCAGATACTCCTCGCGGTGCTCCTCGGGACAGCGCAGCATCTCGGTCAGCTCGATGTGCATGGGAGGCGGGCGTGGGGGTTGTGGGGAGTGGTTCCTAAGGACGGAACTCGACCCAGGTCAGCTTTCCCGCCTCGACCCGCACCCGCCGGTACACCCGCTTCCCATCGATTTCGACTCCAAGCTGGTACTCACCCGCCGGCACATCCCCGATCGCGAAGTGCTCCTGATAGACGGGATCGGTGTGGTTGCGCGGCCCGTAGGTCTCGATGTAGGAGAACGGCGTCTCCTGCGGCTCGGGCTTCCCGAGACCGTAGATACGCGCCTGCGGCACCGGCTGCCCGAGCGAATCCCAGACCTGGCCCGCCACCACCCCGGTGCCGGCGAGCGGCTCGATCCACAGCTCGGGGTTGGTGTTGAACGGCGGGTAGCGGACGGCGGCGTCCACGATCTTGCTGGAATCGGTGGTGGGGGCGACGTGGACTTCGAGATGGAGATGGTCGTTGGTCGCGCGCCCCGTATTGCCCACCAGCGCGATGACGTCGCCTTGCTTCACGCGTTGACCCACGGCCGCGAGCAGCCGCGTGTTGTGGTAGTACACGGAGAAGACGTACTTCCCTTTGAGCTGGCGATCGTGCCGGATCGCGATCGTATTGGCCCCGGCTTCGGCGGGCCCGGAGTACACCACCACGCCGTCGCCGATCGCGTGGACCGGAGTGCCGTCGGGGTTGTTGAACTCGACGCCCTGGTGCGCCTGGAAGTTGCCGCCCATGGTCGAGCCGAAGCGGTAGGTCTGGTCGATGTAGGGCTGATCCTCGAGGGCAACTGGGCGGCGAAACCACGTGTGGCGCGGCTTCTGCGGCGTCGCGGGCGCCGCGGCGGGGATAGACATCGGCTGCGGAAAGGCGGGGAGGGCCGCCCCAACGGCGACCGCCCCGCCCCGGCACGACGGTCGCTCCCCACAGGCCTGCCCATCGGCACTCGCCCACCCGCCGAATTCCTGCCCGAAGCGGAACGACCCTTGCTCCGTACCGATCCAGAACCGGCCCAGGGAGTCCACCAGGAGCGCGCGCGCCCGATTGACACAGGGCGACCCGACGCACGGGACTGGTGGAAAGTGCTCGTGCCAGGTGCGGCCCCCATCGGGGGAATGTCCCAGCCCCTTGAGCGTGCTGATCCACAGGTTCGGGCTGGTGTCCGCGGCGATGGCGAGGACGTACTGACTCTGGATGATGCCGATGACCGAATCGTGCGTGGTGGTGGCGCCCGCGAGGTCGGTGATCACCCGCCACGTGTTCCCGTCGTCCCAGGTGACCTTGATCCCGTCGGCGGTCGCGATGTACACCGTGTCGCCGCGGATGGCGATGCCGTTCGGCACCACGTACTGCCATTCGGGGCCCAGCTGGCGGAATTCCCAGTTCTTCCAGGTCCGGCCGCCGTCGGCGGAGACGCCCCAGCCGTTGCCGACGGTGCCGTACCAGACCTCGCCCTGCGACCCGAACGCGAACGCGTGGACGAAGTCCCAGGAGATGGAATGCGCGGTGCTGTCGTCGGAGTGCGCGATGTGCTCCCACGCGCTCGCATGCGGGCGCAGCACGAAGATCCCCTGCCCGTAGGTCCCGACCCAGATGGCGGAGTCCGGGGCGCGCGCCAGCGCCAGCACGTGAACGCCCCAGCCGGTCGAGTCCGGGAGCGGGGGGATGGCCTGGGCGGCGAGTGGTGCGCCGAGCAGCCCGCCGATGACCGAGAGCCGATAGCCGATCGCGTGTATCATCGTTTCGTCGGCGCCAACCGGATCTCGCTCACCGTCACCCGCGCCTCCCGCGTCACCGCGAACAGCACCGCTTCCGCCACGTCCTCCGGCCGCATCATGTCCTTGCGTTTGCGAAATCCCGGCTTCGAATCGGGGTCGATCGCGTCCCACAGGTCGGTATCCACGGCCCCGGGAGAGACGAGTGTAGCGCGTACGCCGGAGCCCGCCAGCTCCACCGCGATCACCTCGTGCATGCCGCGCACCCCGTACTTGCTGGCGGCGTAGGCGGTCCCCCCGGGATAGGCGATATGATCGCTGGACGAGCCGATGGTGACCAGGTGGCCGCTGCCGCGGCGCACCATCGCGGGGACGAGCGCGCGCGCCACGAGAAACGGCGCCGTGAGATTGGTGGCGAGCGACTGGGCGAACTCCGCCGGGGTCGTCTCGGCCAGGGGCTTCACGAAGAAGACGCCGGCGTTGTTCACGACGATATCGGGGACGCCGAGCTCCGCCACCACGGTCGTCACGGCGCGCTCGACGTCTTCGGCGCGGGTCACGTCGGCGTGCAAAGTGGTTTCGCGCTCGGCGGCGCCGTCGACCAGGGAGCGCGCGAGCCGCACCACGTGCGCGCCGGCGGCCCGCAGCTCGTCCGCCACGGCGAGGCCGATCCCGCGCGAGGCGCCGGTGACGAGCGCGACCCGGCCCGCCAGCGCTCCCGCCCCGGTGGTCACGGCAGCCAGTTGCCCCCGCCGTGCACCAGGCGCAGGAACTCGTCGCGCGTCATCCCGTCGTTGCGGAAGCTGCCGCGCAGCGCGGAGGTGACCGTCTTCGAGTTTTGCTTCTCGACGCCGCGCATCATCATGCAGAGATGATAGGCCTCGATCACCACGCCCACGCCCAGCGGCTGCAACACCTGGCACAGGGCGTCGGCGATCTGATCCGTCAGCCGCTCCTGCACCTGCAGGCGGCGCGCGAACACCTCCACGACGCGCGGGATCTTCGAGAGGCCGACGATCCGTCCATTGGGGAGGTAGGCCACATGCGCGCGGCCGAAGAACGGCAGCATGTGATGCTCGCACAAGGAGTAGATCTCGATGTCGCGCACCAGGATCATGTTCTCGTGCTTTTCCTCGAACACGGCGTCGCCGATCACGTCCTCGACGGCCATCTGGTAGCCCCGCGTGAGCCACCGCAAGGATGCCGCGACGCGGGCCGGCGTGTTGCGCAGCCCCTCACGGCCGGGATCCTCGCCGAGCTGCACCAGGATCGACCGCACCAGATTCTCGAACTCCCCTTCCGCGTCCGGCGCCGTGTGGGCGTCGTGAAAGCTGTGCCGGCTCGCGGACTTCATTCGATCGCGTCCCATCGTCAACTCCCCTCGTAGTCCACGTAGTTACGCTCCGTCTCCCACAACCGGATGCGCACCAGCCGCGCGGGCGCCACCGCCGGCGCGAGCTGGCGCCAGCAGACGACCGCGATGTTCTCAGCCGTCGGATTCAGCTCCGAGAACCAGGGGACGTCGAGGTTCAGGTTCTTGTGATCGAGGTGCCGCACGACGCACTCCTCGGCGACGGTCTTCAGCCGGTGGATGTCGAACACATAGCCCGTCGCGGCATCGATCTCGCCCTCGACCGAGATGTCGAGGTTGTAGTTGTGCCCGTGGAAATTCGGATTGTTGCACACGCCGAACACGCGCGCGTTCTCCGCCTCCGAGAATCGCGGATTCCACAACCGATGGGCGGCGTTGAAGTGCACGCGGCGGGTCACGGTACAACGCGGCATGGCTTGTAGCGGCTCCGGCTCGGGGTATCTTCGTCGCACGTGCGATTCCTAAAGCTACTCGCCTCGCTCGCCCAGGCGGGAGGCTCGGCGCTCTCCGCGCTGTGGACCTTCCCTTCCATCCTGCTGTCGGCGTTTCTGGTCGCCTGGGGCGCGGAAGCGGCGCAATTCCTGATGTCCCAGGGCCTCGCCCTGGCCATCCTCGCCTGGCTGCAGACGCTGCCCGAATTCGCGGTCGAGGCGGTGATCGCCTGGGACGCGGGCCGCGACCCCGAGCGCGCGCATCTGGCGATCGCCAACCTGACCGGTGCCATCCGGCTGCTGCTCGGGCTCGGGTGGCCCATGATCTACTTCGTCTTCGTGGCCGCGGGTCGCCGAAAGGGAGGATCCACGCGGCGCCTCCCTACGATCCGGCTCGAGCCCGAGCACGCCGTCGAGGTGGTGGGCCTGGTCCCACCGGTGCTCTACTTCATCCTGATCCTGGTGAAGCGAAGCATCGGGTGGATCGATGCGCTGGTGCTGCTCGCGCTGTACGGCGTCTACCTGTGGGTGCTGATGCGGAACCCGCCGAAGCACGAGGAGACCCTCGCCGACGCGCCGCGCGTATCGCGGTGGGCGTACCGGCAGCCCGGCTGGCGCCGTCCGGCGGCGATTGCGGGGCTATTCCTCGTCGGTGGACTGCTGTTGTACCTCACGACGCACCCGTTTCTCGAATCGATGCTCGCCGTCGCCGGGATCTTCGGCATCAGCCAGTTCTTCCTGGTGCAGTGGGTCGCCCCATTCCTGTCCGAGTTCCCAGAGTTCGTGTCGACGTTCAACTGGGCCCGGCGCGTGCGTCAGGCGCCCATGGCGCTCATGAACATCGTGTCGAGCAACATCAACCAGTGGACCGTGCTCGCTGCGATGATCCCGCTGGTGTATGGCTACTCCCACCTCCACCACCACGGCAGCTGGTCCGCCTTCCCCTTCGATCCGGCGCAGCGAATCGAGATCGTGCTGACCCTGCTCCAGACGGCCGTGGGCGTCCTGCTCCTGGCCAACATGGAGTTCGACTGGCTCGACGCCAGCACGCTGCTGGTCCTGTGGCTGGCGCAGTTTCTGGTCCCGCATTGGCGCGAGGAGGTGGCGGTCGCGTACGGGGCCTGGATGGTGATTCTCGTGGGGCAGTACACGTTCGGCGACCGGAAATTCCTGGTGTGGCGCTATTTTCTCGAGACGGTGCGGAATGGGGGGCGGAGCAAGAGGGACGCGGGACGAGGGACGGGGGATGGGTAGAAAAACGAGCGGCCGGCACCGCTTGCGCGGCCCGGCCGATCGAGTACGACAGGAACGGAGAGGGTTATTTGAAGCCCGAAAGTAATGACTGGTCCCTCACCGGGGCGTCTGTCTTCCCCCTCGCAGGGGCATGACATCGGTCTCAGTATCTGGGTCCACGATCGAGCTGTTGGCTCAATAACGTGGCTCCCCGTCCCCGCTCTTACGATACAAGAGCGCGGGGAAACGTCAAGGAAGAGTTGATGAGAACTTGGTGAGCCCGGAAGCGCGCGTGACTCGCATCACCGCATCGGAGGTGTGATCGATGAACCTGTCACTGGCCGTCGCTGTCGTGATGGTGATCGTGTGGGGGGCGCTGGTGTTCGTGGTGCAGGTGCCGAGCGGCTGGGTGCACCTGCTCTATGTGGGGGCGGTGCTGCTGTTCGCCCGGCGCATTCTGCTGGGAGCGCCGAAGTTCCTGTCGTGAAACTGGCGGTTCGGCGGCGCGCGCCGTAACGTTGACCGCATGCTCACGGTGAAGCGCTGGGACGACGCCACCGGGCCGCTGCAGCTCTCCACGCTGCGCGCCGCCCTGCAGCGAGAGGGACTGGTCACCGCCTGGTGGTCGGAGGTCCCCGGCAGCACCGTGGCGCAGCACGAGCACCCGTTCCCCGAGGCCCGCTGGGTGTTGTCGGGATTCCTGCGGGTACACGTGGGCACCGAAATCGTGGAGCTCGGCCCGGGCGACCGGCTGGACCTGCCGCCCGGCACGAAGCACGGGTTCGAAGTGGTGGGGCTGTCGCCCGCCATCTATGTGACGGGTTCGACGGACCCCTCGCTCCGGCCAGCGGAACGCCAGAACTAGCGAGCGTCGTGCCGCAGCGCGGGATTGCGCTCTTCGCCCTGCTGATCGGCGCGGGTGCGTCGCGACTCGCGGCCCAGTGTCCGGACGGATCACCGCCGCCCTGTCGCTCGCCGAGCCGCGCTCCACCGCCTCCACTGCCCAACAGCGTCGCGGTCCTCTACTTCGACAATCTCACGCGTGACACGGCTGACGCCTATCTCGCCGACGGCCTCACCGACGAGATCATCGCACGTCTCGGACAGATCGAGCGCCTGCAGGTAAAGTCCCGCACGGCGGTCGCCCGCTATCGCACGACGACGCTCGATCCAGGTGTTCTCGGCCGGGCCCTCAACGTGGCGTACCTCGTCAACGGCACCGTCCGAAGGGGAGCCGCGCGCCTGCGGGTGACGGTGGAGCTGCTGCGCGCCTCGAGTGGAGACCGGGTGTGGGGTCAGCAGTATGACCGGACGGACGCCGACCTGCTCGCCATCGAAGCGGACATCGGGAGTGCCGTCGTCACCGCCATCGCCGGTCGGCTGGGACCCGCCGAGCGGGCGTCCCTCTCGGCGCGCCCGACCCGCAGCGTCGCCGCCTATGATCATTTCCTGCGCGGCAACTATTCGCTGGCGCAGCGCTCTGAAACCGGGCTCAATCGGGCCATCGTCGAATACCAAGCGGCCCTCCACCTCGATCCGACGTTCACGTCCGCGTTGTCGCGTATCGCGTACGTATACGCGTTCTACCTGAACTTCGACTGGACCCTCGCGGGCCTTCCTGCTGAAAGCCTCCTGACCCGCGGGATGAGCTTGGCGGACCGTGCCCTGCTGCAGGATTCGGCGAGCTCCGACGCCTGGATGGCGCGGGCGTTCCTGCTCGAATACCGCTATCCGATGACATTCCGCGGTGTGCGTGAGGCGTTCGAGCGGTCCATCGCCCTCAACCCGGAGAATGCCGAAGCGTACCACCAGTATGGGACCGCGCTGCTGCGGCTTGGCGAGGATTCCGCCGCGGAGTCGGCCTACCGCCGAGCCCTGGCGCTCGATCCGACCCGAGCGATCACGCTGCGGAACCTGGCGCAGCTGCGCGTGCTGCAACGCGATTACGGCGATGCCATCCGCTGGGCCGACAGCTCGGTGGTCGCGGATTCCACGCTCGCGCTGGCCCACGTCGAGCGTGCGCGCGTCCGGCGACTCGTCGGTGACACGGCGGGTGCGCGCCAGGACGCCGATGCCGTTCAACGGTTCGCAACCGCTGGCATGCACCGATTGATCGCCGCGATCCGGCTGCTGGCTGAGGCCGCCGGAGGGGACACGGCCGCCGCCCGCGCGCAAGCGGACAGCTCGTTCCAGGAGATGGGGGCAGGTGATCCGGTCGGATCCAGCCTCGGATTTCGTGACGGCGCCTATTTCGCCCTTGCACTGGCGGCTGCCGGGGATGGAGATCGGGCCCTGGCCACCCTGGAGCGGGTCCGCCGCTGGGGCTTGCTGCTGTCGCCATTTTTTCGTGCGCCGGAACTCGATGCCATCCGCGACCAACCTCGGTTTCAGCGGTTGGTAGAGGAAACCGGACCGCCGAGATGACGAGCCCGATCAGATGGCTCGCGGTGCTTTGTCAGCTCGGTCTCCTGGGGCCGATGAAGTTGTTCGCCCAATGCCCCGATGGCTCGCCGCCACCGTGCCGTCAGCCCATGCACGCCGCCACGATCGCGCCCAACAGCGTGGCCGTACTCTACCTCGACAACCTGTCGCCCGACACGGCCGATGCGTTCTTGGCGGACGGCTTGACCGAGGAGATCGCCTCCCGCCTGGGCGACGTGGGGCGCCTGTCGGTCAAACAGGTCAGCCGTGAGGGGATTCGGCGCCTCCGGGAAACTGCGGCCGACTATCGCGTCGCGGCGGGGCGCGCGTTCAGTGTTCGTTTCCTGGTGGAAGGCAGCCTGCGGCGTGGCGGATCCCGCGTTCGCGTGGACGTGCGCCTGGTGAACGCGGTCTCCGGGTTCCGGGTCTGGGGCCAGACCTACGATCGAGCGTCGTCGGACCTGCTCGATCTGCAGCAGGAGATCGCCCAAGAGGTCGCCACCTCCATCGCAGGGCAGCTGGCGCCCGGCGAGCGAACCGCGTTGACGAAACGGCCCACCGCCAACCCCGATGCCTATGAGCATTTTCTACGCGGCAACTACTACCTGGCCCGGCGCGGACTCGGCGGGTTCTCCCACGCCATCGAGGAGTATGAAACCGCGCTGCGACTCGATTCCACGTTCACCCGGGCCATCGGCCGCGCCGCCCTGGCGTACGAGCTGCTCTACGAGTACCAGCCTGCGGGCAATGACAGCTTGCGAGCCCGTGGCATTGCTTTGGCGAGCCGCGCCATCGCGCATGACTCCAACGTGTCCGACGCCTGGGTGGCAGCGGCGTATGCCGCCAGCTACCTCCATCCCCGCTCGTTTGAAGGTGTTCTGCCGGCCGTGCAACGGGCCATGCAACTCGACCCGCGCAACTCCGAGGTGCTGCACCAGTACGCCTTCTTCCTGCGCGAGCTGGGCCAGGACTCGGCCGCCCGGGCCGCCTGCCTGCGCAGCCTGGCGCTCGAGCCGGAGCGCCCCATCACCCTCAGCGCGCTCGGATTTCTGAGCTTCCTCGCCCGAGACTATCCCGGGTCGCAACGTTGGCTCGACAGCTCACTGCGCATCAACCCGGAGTTCTATTGGGCCTACGTCCGCCGGGCACGGACGCGCGTGATGCTCGGGGACTTGGCCGGAGCGCGTTCCGACGCCGAGATGGCGCTGCGCGTGGGTGCCGGCGATTCGAGTCTCGGCAACTCGCTCTTGGCGATGGTGAGCGTGCAGAGCGGGGACACCGTCGCCGCACGCGCGCGCCTGAACCGGGTCCTCCAAGCGCTTCCAGATTCCAGCTGGGTCGCCCTGCTCGAAGAACAGATGATGCCGGCCGTGGCGCTCGTCAAACTCGGCGACCGGGAAGGAGCCTTGGCCCTGCTCGAGCGCGTCCGTCCACGCGGCGCGAGACTCTGGTCCGGCTTGCGGGCGCCCGACTTCGACGCCCTGCGCTCCGATCCGCGGTTTCAGCGGTTGGTCGAGGAGTCCCGACCGCCATGACCGGCGACCTGCGATTGGCCTCCCGCGTCGCCGGCGTGGCGCTCCTCGTCCTGTGCGGCGAGCGTCTCGCCGCGCAGTGCCCCGACGGATCGCCGCCGCCTTGCCGGCCGCCCCGCGTCACCGCGCCCGCACCGAACAGCGTCGCGGTGCTGTACTTCGACAACCTCTCGCCCGATACCGCCGATGCCTACCTGGCCGACGGGCTCACCGAGGAGATCACGGCCCGACTCGGGGACCTGCCGCAGCTCCAGATCAAGCGGCCCAGCCGCGACGCCGTACGCCGCCTGCGCGACACCGTCCCCGACTATCTCGTGGTACTCGGGCGCCTGCTCCGCGTGCGCTATCTCGTCGAGGGCAGCGTGCGGCGCGCCGGAACCCAGGTCCGGGTGTCGGCTCGGCTCGTGGGCGCGAGTGACGGTTTTCGCGTGTGGAGCGCGCAATACGACCGCTCGGCGAGCGACCTCCTCGCGCTCCAGGGGGACCTCGCGCAGCAGGTCGCGACCAGTATCGCCGGCCGGCTCACGCCGGCGGACCGGGCGCACCTGACGACGCGACCGACCGGCAATGCCGAGGCGTACGAGCACTTCCTGCGCGGCAACTATCTCCTGGCCCAGCGGAACCCGGTCTCCGCGGCGCGCGCCATCGAGGAGTATCGCACGGCGCTGCGTATCGATCCCGGCTTCGGCCGGGCGCTGGGCCGCGTGGCGTACGCCTACGGGTTGTTCCTGCAGTGGGGGTGGGAATACCCCGGCATTCCGTCCGACAGCCTCCTGGCGCGCGGACTCCGCGCCGTCGCCGACGGGTTGGCGCGCGACTCCGCGGTGTCCGACACCTGGATGGGGCTCGCCTATCTGCGGCAAGCGGAGAACCCGCGCACGCTGGCAGGCGTGACCGACGCGTACGAGCGGGCGATCGCCCTCGACCGGTTCAACGCCGAGGCGGTGCACCAGTACGGCTCGGCCCTGGGGCAGCTCGAGCGTGACTCCCAGGCGACCGCAGTGTTGCAGCAGGCACTGGCCATCGAGCCGCAGCGCCCCGTCACGCTGGTCGAGCTGTCATATGTCGCGGACATCAACGGGCGATCACGCGAGGGCCTGCGCTGGGCCGACAGCGCGGTCGCGATGGATCCGTCGTTTTTCTTCGGCTTCCAGCAGCGGGGAATCGTCCGTCTGGAGCTGGGTGACTCCGCCGGTGCGCGACGTGACGCCACGACGGCCGTTCAGCTGGGCGATGTGGACTTCAGCCACGGGGTCCTGGCGCTCCTGGACGGGGCCGCCGGCGACACGATCTCCGCCCGCGTCAGAGTCCAGTACCTGCGCGCCGCGGTGAAACACTCCGACCGGCCGACCGTGTTCGAAGGCAGCGCGCTCGCCATGGCCCTGATCGGAGTCGGAGACACGAGTGGAGCGCTCAGCGCCTTGGAGCAGGCACAGCCGCGCGGGCTGTTCTTGTGGTACAGCCTGCGCGCCGTACTGAACGTGACCCACCTGTCGCCGAGCCCGCGTCTGAATCGGCTAATCCAGGAGTGCCGCCCACCCTGACCAAGACCCGCGATCAGATTTCCCAGTTCGAGAACAGCACGCCCCCTCCCTCGGGGACCGGTCGCTCGGCGTAGCCGTCCAGGTGCATCCGCAGGTCGGTCCAGCGGACCTGGTAGCCGCGGGCGATAAGCGTGCGGAAGGCGTAGTCGAAGCGGCTCTGACAGCGGATCGCCACGCGGCGCAATCCGGCGTGCGCGGCGCTGGCTTCGACGGCGCCGAGCGCGGCGTCGAACGCGGCGGCGTCGCGCGCCGCCAGCTTCAGCACACGCAGCTCGTCCGAGGTCCGCTCGGCGGCCAGCGACGCGGAGTGCCAGAGCGCATACGCCTCGAGCCGCTCGTCGCCCGTGACGAGCACCGTATCTCCCAGGCCGAGCTCGGCGGTGAGCTCGATCTCGCGCGTGAAGTCGTAGCCCGGGGCGAGCGTGTCGGCGAGCGCGCGGGCCGCTTCCAGGACTTCGACCCGGGCGGCGGGGAGCAGACGCGACAACAGCACCGGCGTCGTGCCGCCGCGGCGCCGCACCGCGAGCTCCCGCGTCATGGTGAGCGTGAGGTGGCCGGGGACGAACCCGAGATGCGCGTAGAACCCGATGTTCTCGACCGTGCGGGGCATGGTCTCGAGACCGAGGGTGGTGACGCCCCGGTCCAGCAGCCACTCGGTCGCCGCGCGGACGATCGTCTTGCCGATCCCCCCGCCCTGGCGGTCCACCCGCACCGCCAGCGGGCCCATCCAGCCCTCGGCCCCGCACCGGTGCGCGACGTTGAACGCCACCAGGCGCTCGTCTTCGTCGCGCCACAGCATCGCCCCCGCCCCCGCATCGCGCAGCGCGTAGGTCCACACCCGCGGATTGAGCGGCGGGACGCGTACCCCCACCAGCCCGTCGCGTCGATAGCGGTCGGTGAACGCTTCAGCGAACAGTCGGTTCAGCGACTCGATGTCGTCCCCGCTCGCCGGCTGCGGGCCGTCTACGCGCCGCTCAGGCAGCCACGCCCGCATCCAGCCCTCCCGCGCCCAGGGTCGATGTTTCGTCCCGTGCCATACTCACCCCCCGCGCGCCATCGTACTCCACACGGATCACGCGGTCCAGACCCTCCCGGATCTGGTCGATGTGGGTGATGAGAATGACCTGCGGGAAGCGGTCGCCCAGCCGCCGCAGCAGTCCCAGCACGTGCTGGCGCCGCGACTCGTCGAGCGAGCCGAACACCTCGTCCAGCACCAGCAGCGAGAGCGGCTGCCCGGCCCGTTCCGCGATCATCTGGGAGATCGCCAGCCGCAGGACGAGACTCGCCAGATCTTCTTCTCCGCCCGAGATCACCGGTTTCGGCACGCCGTCTTCCAGCACCGTGAGCGTGTAGTCCTCGGTGAGGTCCACCGCGTCGTAGCGGCCGTCGGTCAGGTCGCCGAGAAATCCGGAGGCGAGCTCCGCGATCTCGGGGCGCATCGCCGCGTTCAGCTCGGCCCGAAGCTCCGAGTACGCCCGATCCAGCTCGTCGTGCAGCCGGCGGCGGCCCTTGAGCGTCTCGATCTGCCGCTCCCGCTCCGCCCGCTCCGATTGCCGCCGATCGACCTCGGCCACCTGATCCTCCGCGCGCGACAGGGCGCCCACCGCCTCCACCGCCACCAGCTCGGCCTCGCGCAGGACCCCGACGGCGCGGTCGAAACGATCCTTGGCGGCCCGGAACTTCTCATCCGAGAATCCTTCCGCGGCGATCGCCGCCGCCAGCTCCTTCACGTGCTGCTCGCGGCGCGACAGCAGCTGCTCGGCCCGCTCGGCTTCCTTCACCAGCGTCTCGGCCAGCCGGGCACGCGCATCCAGCACCGCCGCCTCGCGCGCCAGCGGCTCCAGCCGCGCCAGCTCCGCCCGAACGGCATCATGCCGCGCCGCATCGTAGCCCGTCGGCCGCGCCGCCAGCCGCGCCTCGAGCTCAGCCGCCCGCTTCGCGTCGGCCTCCCGGCGCGCCAGCGCCAGCGCCCGCTCCTCGTCCTGCGCCCGCAGGGCACCCGCCCGCTCGCTCGCGCGTCCGGCTTCGTCTCGCGTCGCGTCGCGCGCCTGCTCAGCCGCGCGCACCGCCTCGGGCGCTTCCGCCAGCTGGTCCACCCGCTGCTTGAAGAAGTGACCGTTGATGGTGATGTCCTCGAGCTGCCGGTCCAGCAGGCCGAGCACCGCTTCGTACTCCTTCCCGAGCGGGCGCTGACAGGTGGGGCACGCGCCGTCGGGGCCGAGCTCCGCGATCTTGTCGCGCTGCTCCTTCACGTCCCGCCACTGCTCGCGCAGCTGCTGGCGCTTGGTCTCCGCGTCCTGGCGGTCGCGCGCCCATTCGGCGCGCTGCTCCTCCACGGCCCGCTCCTGCGCGAGCAGGCGCTCCGCAAGTCCGCGCGCTTCCCCCTCCGCCTGCTCCAGCGCCTTGGCGGCCCCGCTCAGGTCGGCGATGCGCCGGTCACGCACGTCGCCGGCGCGGGCGAGCTCGGCCAGGGCCCGCTGATCCGCCTGGCGCGCCGCCTCCTCGCGCTGCAGCCGCTCGAGCCGCCCCAGCTCCGACTTGCGCTCCGCCAGCGGGACCAGCTCCGCTGCCAGCCGCTCCAGCTCGCCCCGCGCCGACAGCGCCTCGGCCAGCTCCCGGTCGAGCCGCTGGAACTCCTGCCGCGCGCCTTCGACGGCGTGGTCGCCCATCGCCCGCTCGCTCTCGAGCGACCGGATGCGGTCGCGGCGTACCTCCCACTCCTTCCAGCGGGGCTCCTCGCGCTTCACGCCCTGCTCGGCGTCGCGCTGCGCCTTCCGGGCCGCGTTCGCCGCCGCCCGCGCATCTTTCAGCCGCGCCTGCGCCTGGGCCCGGTCGGCGTCCAGCTGACCGCGGTCGGGCAATCCCGCTTCCTGCCCCTTCAGCTCCGCGCCGATCGCGTTGCGCGCTTCGCGCACCATCTGCTGCGCGATTTCCAGCCGTTCGTATCCGAGCACGCGGGACAAGAACGCCGCCCGCTCGGTCCGGCCCAGCGCGGCCATCACGGCCAGCTCCTTCTGGCCCGTGAAGTAGGTATTGAAGAACTCGTCGTGCGACATGCCGAGCACGCGACCGAGCCGCTCCGAGACCGCTTTCAGCGAATTGGCCACCACCTGGCCGTCCTGCCGCAGCTCAGCCCCGTACAGGTTGCGCGTCACCACGTACTCGTGGGTGCCCAGGCGGAATTCGAGCGTCACTTCCACGCGCGAGCGGCCCGGTGCGCCGTGGCGCCGGATCGAGTCCTTGTCGCCCCGCACCGCTTGCACGCCGTAGATCGCCCAGGCGATCGCCTCGAGCAGCGTCGTCTTTCCCGACCCGTTCGGGCCCACGATGCCCGTGATCCCCTGGCCGAATTCGATGTCGGCCGCGGCGAATTGCCGGAAGTTCTCGAGACGCAGGCGCTTGAGCTCCATCAGGCCGGCTCCGCGCCGTCCGTCTCGGCGTCCTGCCCGGCCCGCTCGAGATAGGCGATCCCCGTCGCCACGAGCTCCTCGCGCGGGATGTCGGCATCGAGCAGGCGCCGCGACAGGTAATCGCGCAACGTCTCGGCCAGCGTCTGGCGGCGCGTCGGCGCGCCGATGCCCACCTGATAGCGCACCTCGGGGCGGCGCAGGTCCAGCTGGTAGTGCAGCGACCGTGCCTTGTACCCACGGACCGCCTGGTGGTCGAGATCGTGCGCGGTGGCCCGGGATACGTCCCACACCAGCTGGCGGACGACCTGGCCGTCGATCGGCGGCTTCGACAGGCGCACCGCCTCGGCGATCTTCTCGTCGAGCTGCTTGGCGGTGAGGTCCTTTCCCTGGATCGGCTCCAGCTCGATGTGGCGGCGCG
>Ga0326731_1000034_pt1 | contig 35113 bp, 34 predicted proteins | sample MHFSIPfraction_FD_207645 | JGI IMG/M metagenome (GOLD analysis project Ga0326731, IMG submission 207645) | Lab enriched peat soil microbial communities from Michigan Hollow, Ithaca, NY, United States - MHF9FY SIP fraction | ecosystem: Environmental > Terrestrial > Soil > Wetlands > Peat | place...
TGCGCGACGCCACCAACGGCCAGCGGTCTCTGGACGATGTGGTGCGCGCAACACTCGAGCGCTTCTCGGGTGAGCACGGCTATACCGGACGCGATCTCCAGCGGACAGTCGCGGACGTCTGTGGCTGCGCGGTCGGGGATTTCTTCGATCGCTACGTCCGGGCCGCCACGCCGATAGACTTCGACCGCTACCTCCGCCTGGTCGGGCTCCGCACCAGCATTTCCTGGTCCCCCGCGCTGGGACGTGACGGGCAACCCGCGACCGACCTGCGCGTGTATGGCTGGGTCCCTCCCGGAGCGCGGTCGGTGAGTCTCCTCATCTCGAATCCCGCGAGCATCTGGGGACGCGCGGGACTGCACACGGGCGACCGGATCGCCGCGGTGAACGGCGCGCCGCTCGCCGACATGGCCGCTTTCCGGACACTGTTCGGTGGGCTGCGCATCGGAGACACGGTGCGGATCGAGGTCATGCGAGCGAGCGGTCCGTTCCGGACGACGGTCGTCGCGACGGGGTTCGACCGTCCGACGGTGCGGCTCGAGGAACTCCCCCAAGCCACCGAGCGGCAGCGGGCGCTGCGCGCTCGGTGGCTCGCCGGCAGTCCCTAGGGAGTCGCCGTCAGAAAGCGACCTCGAGCTTGAGACCCACCGAATACTTCAGCAGATCGCCGAGGTCCTTTTCGAGCGGCACGCGAATGAGCAGGCCCGGGCGAAACTGGCCAAACGTCGCCGAGCCGCCCAGTGCCAGGTCGTGCACCGTGCGCTCGCCGATGCTCCCCGACTCCGTGACCAGTGCCCTGCCGGTGAACGTGATGCCGAAGCTGGCGCGGTCGGTCTCGTAGCCTCCCTGAACTCCATAGTCCAGGAACAGCTCGGAATCGGCTGAGTTGCTGCCGACCGGGGCCACGAACGTCGGACGAAGTGCGAACCGCATGCCGAGGTGGTTGGGCGAACGGACCCGGTACCCTCCCGTCGCGCGGATGCTGAGCAGATCCTCTCCGTAGGCTTCGAGGTCCATGAAGTCGCTGAACACGCCCACTTCTTGGGCGAATTGCCGCTCCGCTGTCGAAGCACTGACGACGGGAATCCGTATGCCGAAGTCGGCGATGAGCGCCGAGCTCGGCGCTGTGGCGACCCCCACGAGCGGGTTTCCGATCAGGAGGGCCCCGGAGGGCGCGCCGTCCGCCTTGGCGTTGACGAAGGGAAACTCCGCCATGAGCACGACCGACTTGAAGGGATAGCGGACGCTGAGCTGGTCCACCGTCGTGAGGGCCGAGGTCCCGCCGCCGTCGAACGACGGCCGGAGGGCGTCGAGCGAGACGCTCTTGATCGTCGGCTCGCTCCAGGGTTGGAGGACCTGCGCCGGAACGGCGCTCGCCCAGGTCGCCAGGATGCAGGAGAGCAGGCCAGTCACGCGATTCATTGCAGACGCTCCGTGTGGAGGATGCAGGATCATCGTCCACCCCGGTCAAGCAGCCATCAAGCGGCCTACCGGCCTGCACCCACGTCGATCCGCCCCAGCCGCTGGGTCCCGCTCAGCGCGAGCCACAAGCGGCCCCGGGTCGAATCGACCGTCATGTTGCGCACGATGGCACCGCGCGTGGGGATCGCCACCGTCTGCGCACGCTCCGTCGCAGGATCGAATACCACGATCTGGCTCGTCCCGGCTTCGTCGTACCAGATCCGCCCATCGGGCGCGATGGCGATTCCGTACGGCCCGCTGCCGCTCCCACCGGGGCTCGCGAACTCGCGAACCTGCCCGGTCGCCGGATCGAGACGGCCGAGGTAGCCGCGGGCGAAGTCCGTGTACCAGACGATCCCCTTCGGGTCCACCTGCAGGCGGCGCGGCCGTGCGCCGACCGCGGGCAGAGAGAACTCGCGCAGCACCCCGTCCGCCGGATTGATGCGGCCGATCGTGTTCGACCCCAGGAGCGCCATCCAGAGCGAGCCGTCCGACGCCGCCACGAGGCCGTAGGGCCGTGAATCGGGTTTCGTGAGCGGGAACGTCTTCACCGCTCCGGTCGCGGGATCGAGACAACCGTAGAGGTTGGCGCCCTGCGCCGTGAACCAGACCTTTCCGTCGTGAAACAGCGGCGTGTGCGGATCACGGGCCGCGGCGGGCATCGCAAACTCCTTGATGGCGCCGCTCGCGGGATCGAGGCGCCCGATCAGCCCCTTGGCATTTCCCGTGTACCACACCGCGCCGTCCGGAGCCACGATGATCCCGTGGGGGCCGGACCCCGCCGTCGGTGTGGGGTAGTCGGTGACCTTGCCCGAGGCAGGATCGAGCCGTCCGATGAAGCTGTTGCGCTGATCCGTGTACCAGACGCTGCCGTCCTGGCTCACCGCCGGGTCATGCGGGAACGCTCCCGAGCGCGGCAGCGGGTATTCGACGACCGCGGGGCCCTGGATGGCGGCGACGAGCGCGAAGGCGATGAAACGCTTCATGGTGTGGTCCCTCCATTCTGAAATGACTCAGGTCTCGGCCAGGCGGCGCAGGGCGGCGCCGGCGTACCGGCTGGAGATCAATTTGGTGCCGTCACGCAAGAACACGACATAGCTCCCCTTGCCGTACGGCTCGAGCGCGCGAATCGCCGAGACGTTGACCAGGGCGGAGCGCCGGATGCGGACGAATCGATCGCCGAGGCGCCCCGCGGTGCGCTCGACCGTCTGACGCATCAGATGCTCGGTGGCGCCGACGTGCAGCTTCACGTAGTTCCCCGCGGCCTCCACCCACTCGATCGAGGCGACGGGCACGAACTGCAGCCGTCCGTTCTCCCGGACGACAAGGCGCTCGACCGGCGCGACGATCTCGCGGGGCCGCCCGGCGAGCTGGGCGATCAGCGCTTCGAGACGTCCCGCAGCGCGCTCCCGGCCGTCGCGCTCCGTGGCGCGCGCGGCTCGCGCGTAGGCCTCACGGAACCGGTCCGGATCGATCGGCTTGAGGAGGTAGTCCACCGCGTGGGCCTCGAACGCGCGCAGCGCATAGCGGTCGTACGCGGTCACGAAGACGACCGCCGGCACCGCTTCCGACCCGACGCGCTCCAGCACGTCGAACCCCGACAGTCCGGGCATCTGAACGTCCAGAAAGGCGAGGTCCGGCGATTCACGGACGATCGCCTCCACGGCGGCGGCCCCGTCCCCGCACTCGGCGACGATCTCCGCCTCGGGCAGCGCCGCGAGCTGCTGGCGCACCGCGAGCCGGCCGAGCGGCTCGTCGTCCACGATCACGATGCGCATCAGCCCGCCGTCCGGTAGGGGATGTCGATCCGGACCACGGCGCCTCCCGCGGGACCCGGGCGAAGCGCGAACCCGTGCGAGTCCGGATAGAGCTGTGCCAGTCGCGCGCGGGTGTTGGCCAGGCCGATGCCGGTCACCGGTGGCTCGGGGGTGAGGCCGGGCCCGTCGTCTTCGACTTCCAGGCTGAGCCGGTCGCCCGCCCGTTCGACCCGGAGCACGATGGTCGCGCCGTCGGGGCGACGGCTCACGCCGTGCTGCACCGCGTTCTCGACCAACGGCTGGAGGATCAGCGCCGGCACCAGCGCGGCCCGGCTCTCGGGCGCGATCTCCTCCCGGTAGCGCAACCGTTCTCCGAACCGCATCCGCTGAATGTCGATGTAGGGGGCGAGCAGCGCCAGCTCGCGCTCGACCGACACCTCCGCGGCTCCGTCGCCTTCGAGGGTTTGCCGCAACAGCTCACCCAGGCGCGCCAGCATGCGCTGGGCGCGCGCGGGATCGGCCGCGGCGAGCGCCGCGATCGCGTTCAGCGTGTTGAAGAGAAAGTGCGGATGGAGCTGCAACCGCAGGGCGTCGAGCTGCGCATGGGCGAGGCGGCTCTCGAGCCGTGCGGCCCGCGTAGCCAGCTCGGCAGCACCAGAGCGCTCGGCGTGGTACAGTCGTGGATAGATGAATGCCGTGTGCACGCCGAGGATGAGCCAGTAATACAGGCATCCGGTGAAGGTCCCCCACACGATGCCCGGCCCCAGGCCCGCCAGCCACTTCCCCAGATCGGGAGCGGGAGGCATCCCGAGCCCTTTGAGGACCGCGTAGTGGAACAGATACGTCGCGGTGATCTGGACCGGCGCCAGCAGGAGCATCAGGCCGAGGTGGCGCGGCACCGAACCGAGGCCGGTTCCCGGCTCGAGACGCCAGCGCCGCGCCGCGGCCAGCACAATCGGCGTGCAGGCAGCCCACGTCAGCGCATAGACGAATTCGTGGAAGATGTCCCACTGCCACTCGATGGTCCCGCGGCGCGAGATCCGCACGAGCACGTTCTGCGCGCTGAAGAACACTCCCACGCCGAGCCACACGAAGAGGATGCGGGCGGCGCGGCCGCGAACGAAATCCATGGCTCAATCTGGGGAGGGCGAGCGCGAGCAGGCAACGGTGGCAAGCGGAGCCGGTGCGGCGGGCGTCCCATTCGTCCCGCGCTCGTCCGCATTCATCCCACGAAGCACCGTGTCGGCGGCGGCGACATTGTCGCCGCTGCCCCGGCACCGCAGCGTTGACGCTCCCCGACCCGGAGCTCTCCCGTGAAAGCGTCTCTCTTCCTGTCGCTGGGCCTCGTCTGCGGGCTCGCACCGCTCGCCCGCGCCCAAAGCGCCGCCGACAGCGCCGCGATCCGCGCGACCGCCCTCGACTACATCGACGGCTGGTATTCGGCCGACGCGCCTCGCATGGAGCGGGCACTGCACACTCACCTCGCCAAGCGGCTCGTCTACGCCGATTCCATGGGGCACAGCCACCTCGTGGATCTGACCGCGCTCGAGCTCGTGCAGGGGACCGGCCATCACTCCGCGGCACCCCCCGCGGAGCGGCGCGAGGACGTCAAGATCCTGGACATCTTCGGCAACGCCGCGATGGTGAAGATCGACGCGACCGGGTGGGTGGACTACCTGCAGGAGATCCGGTGGAACGGCCACTGGGTGATCATCAACGTGGTATGGGAGAATCGGCCGGGGGCGAGGTGAGGGTGCCGCCCTGGCCTCAGTCGGGGCCCGCGGCCTCCACCAGGCGCTGTCGTTGTCCTGGCAGGACCAGGTCCTGCTTGACGACCTCGCGCACGATACGGGCGGTGAACGCGTAGCCTCGGCCATCGGCGACGATCCAACGGTTCCACTCGAGCTGATCGAGCGCTTCCGTCCCTGCGTCGGGTGCGAGGCCCGATGCGCGCGCCAGCCGCTCGGCTGTCACACGTCCGTCGAGCACTGCGAGGGCTTGCAGCTGACGCTGTGCCGCCGGGCTGAGGCGCCGAAAACCGACCCGTATGGCGCCGACCACAGCTTCGGGCAGCTCCCCCGGGAGGGTCTGATCCAGCGTGCGAAAGGCTTCCGGCCAGGCTCCCCGGACCCTGGCGAGATCGAGGCCGGCGGCCACTGCGCTCAGCAGCTCCACCACCAGCAGGGGCAGACCGGCAGAGTCGGTGCTCACGCGGCGTGTGAGGCGCTCCAATTCGACATCGGCATAGTCCGGGCAGGCCCAGTGCGCCAGCACTTTGATATCCGCGGTTTCGAGCGCACCGAGTCGTACCACCCCACCCGTCACGTCACGACCGAGACGCGCGCGCAGCGCCTCGAGCTCCGGCCGCGTCGTGGCTCCGTTCGCCGTGCAGAGAACGTAGAGCGGGCGGTCGACGAGATCGCGCAAGATGGCGCCGAGCGCAAGCAATGAATCGCGGTCCAGCAGCTCCGCGTCGTCCACGACCAGCGCGACCGGCTGCACGGCGAGGGTCGCGCTCAGCACCTCGCTCAGCGCCCGAACCGGTGCCTCCTCCGCCGACACGTGTCGGGTCGCCGCAAAACGGTCGGCCCATTCGGGAATGCGCTCGGCAAACCAGGCCAGGGCGTCCGGCGCGGCACCGGCGACCCCTCCCGCTGCGAGCAAGCCGCCACGCGCAAGCCCAAGGACGCCGCTCCAGGGTGCGGCGAGGTCGCCCTCGACCGCCCGGATCACCGCGGTGGCGGACCCTTCGAAGCGCATGCGGGACGTCAACTCGTCGGCGAACCGCGTCTTCCCCACGCCGGCGTCGCCCAGGAGAAGGGTCGCGACGGCCCGACAGGCGTCTCGTCCGCTCCGCCATTCTTCGATCAGACGTTCCAGCTCCGGGCCGCGGCCCACGAGGGGCGCGCGGCGCCGTTCCGACGTGAAGCCGCGACCTCGCGGCCCGGCCACGCCCGGCGTCTGGCGGATGCGCTCGGCCAGAGCGGCGCACGCGCTACTGGGCTGGGTGCCGACGTCGGCGGCGAGTCGCGAGGCAAACTCGTCAAACTCCCGGAGTGCGGCGGCATGGTCCCCATCCAATGCCAGCGCTCGCATCAACGTCAGGACTGCCGCGTCGCTGGTGGGCGCGATCGCCACGGCCCGCCGCGCGGTATTCACCGCCGAACGCTGGGCACCGCGGTCCAGCTCCCCATGCGCGAGTCGCAACAACGCGTCGACCGCACGGCCGCTCCAGACTCGTCGCTCGCCGCTGAGCCACTCCTCGAATCCGGTCGCTCCCGGCACCGCCAGCCCCTCGGCGAAGGCTCCGGACACGAGGGCGGCGGCCGCCCGCCAATCTTCCGCAGCGCTCAACCGTACGAACTGATCGGTGTCGAGACGCACGGTATCGGCCTTGAGTCGAACCTGATCCGCGATCGTCTCAATGCATTGGTCACCGATGACCTGCCGGATCGTGGAGAGGGCCACGGTGAGGGAACGCCTCGACGCGTGGTCGGACTTGTCGGGCCACAACAGGCCGATCAGGTGATCGCGGGTGCGGCTCCGCTTGGGGGAGCAGGCGAGGTACATCAGGAGCGCGAGGTTCTTGCGCCACAACAGCTCCGCGGGCGGCGCGGCCCCGTTCACGCTGACCCGCACCGGGCCAAGCAGCTCGAGCTCGATCATCCGGGCAACAGCGTCTTCACCGCCACCGGCCGATTCAAGCCCGTGTGGTGTGCGAGGAACCCGCGGAACTGCTCGAAGAACGAGGCCATGGCCGGCGGCCTCGCCAATGTAGCCTTGGGGGCCGCCGGCACCAGTTGCAGCCACGGACGCCGCAGCGTCACGAGGCCGGCCATCACTCAGCCACGTCCGCCCCATCCCGCCACGGCCCCATGGGCGGCCACACGAACGACGCGACGAGCCCGGCGTGATCGGAGGGCCAGAGCCCGCCGGCGGTCCGATCGCCGAGACGGTCGCCCACGACTTCACGGCGCAGCGGGACGGCGAATCGCGGCAAATGTCGCGTGAAGACGAAGTCGATCCGCTGATTCAGGGTGGCCTGTGGATTGCCCAGATCCGCGCGCTCACAGCACGTGGCGCCCGGGTCCCGCTGGTGCGGTCGAAGCCAGCTATCCGCAAATCCTGCCCCCGTGATCAGGCCGTAGGACGGGGTGGCGGTGCCGGGAACCTGCCCCAACACGTCGGAATTGAAGTCGCCGACGAGAATCGTGGGCCGGGTCTCGGACTGCAGCAACCCGAGCAGCTCCTGCGCCTGCCCCACCTGCACGGGGACGGCCAGCTGTGCTTCGAGGTGCGTCGAGACGAACCGGATCGTCCGACCGTGGATCGTCGCATCCACCGACGCCCATCCCTCGAACACTCCCGTCTGCACCGAGCCGAAGCTCACGGGAATGAACGCCTGGTACTTGCCGTGCTGCACATTGGCGAACTGGACGTCGGCGCGGGCGAGCACCGCATCCCGGTCGGTCAGACGGACGTCGTCGAAGGTCGGGTTTCCCGCCCCGTCGATTCCCGTGAACGCCGGCAGCTCCACGTCCGTGGTCGAGTCCGCCGCGGCGACCACGTAGTGGAGACCGCGCGCCGAGAGGGAATCGACGAGCAGCGCCAGAAAATCGTACACGACGGCCGTCGCCGGCGTCGCTCCACCGAATGCGGCATCTCCGGGGTGCTGCAGCCGATAGACGGCCGCCTCCTGCAGGCCGACGAGGTGCGGTCGGCGGGTCGCGATCAACGCCGCCAGGGCCCCGGCGCGCGCCGGGAAGTCCGTGTGCTGCGCCAGCGCCCACACCCCGGCCGCGACGAACGGAACCTGATCGAGCGGCGTGGTCAGGAGCGGCGCCGGATCGGTGCCGTAGTAGACGTTGTACGTCATGACCGTGAGGCCCGGGCCATCCCGGTCCCCAAAGTCGCCGCCGTGCAGATTGGAGCGGTTTGCGCTGATTCCCGCGATGTCGCGATCGTCGCAGGCCGCCGCCAGCACGGCGACGGCGAGGAGCGAGCAGAGTGTGCGCATGAGCGACCCCCGATGAGAGAGAGAATTCGACGGGGAAGCTCGGGCGGCTGCGTCAAGAAATGGTCAAGCCCTGGGGTTGCTAAGTTTTTAGCATGATGCTAGAATTTTAGCACTTCATCCGGAGCAGCGCATATGGCACCCCCGGCCCGCTCCCTACTGTCGCGACGCGAGCGCCAGATCATGGATGTGATCTACCGCCTCGGAAGCGCCAGCGCCGCCGACGTCCACGACGCCCTGCCCGACCGGCCCAGCTATTCCACCGTCCGCGCGTTGTTGCGCGTACTCGAGGGCAAGGGCCACTTGCGCCATATCGAAGACGGCCCGCGCTACGTCTACTCCCCGACCGTGCCGCGGGAGCGCGCGCGGGAATCGGCGCTGCGCCAGGTCGTCACCACCTTCTTCGGCGGTTCCACCGAAGCCGCGGTCGCGGCCCTGCTCGATATCTCGAACGCGCGACTCTCCGACTCGGAGCTGAACCGACTCGCCGGGCTCATCGCCCAGGCCAAGAAAGAAGGACGGTGACCATGCCCGACTTCGTCCCCGACACGCTCGCCAAGGCGACCCTGCTGCTCGGCGCGGCCGCAGTCGTCACCCTCGCCTGGCGCGCGGCCGCGCACCGGCACCTGATCTGGACGCTTGGCCTCGCGTGCACGCTCGTCCTTCCGGCGGCCCGGCTGTTCGGGCCGGCGTGGCGCGTGCCGGTGCTCCCGGCACCTGCCCCGGTGGCTGATCCGGCGCCATCCCCCGCGCCTCGTGGGAGTGATCACGCGAGGACGACGGTCGTGGAGCCCCTGGCTTCTACCATCACCAGCACCACCTCGACCGTCGTGGCGACTCCCGATGCGGCAGGGCTCGATCGTCGCCTGTGGCTGGTCGCGGTGTGGGTCGCCGGGATGGTGCTCGTGCTGGGAGCCTACCTGGCCGGCGCGTGGCGGGTCGCGCGCATCGCGCGGCGAGCCTACCCCATCCGCTCGCGGGATTGGCTCGAACTCCAGGCGTCGATCGCCGCCGAGCTGGGGCTGCGCGCGCCGGTGCGTCTGCTCGCCGCGGCCGGACCCACGATGCCGATGACCTGGGGCATCGTCCGGCCGGTCGTCCTGCTCCCGGCCGACGCCGGCGAATGGTCGGCCGAGCGCCGCCGCGACGTCCTGCTCCACGAGCTGGCGCATGTCGAGCGGCGCGATTGCCTGACGCAGCTGCTCGCCGTCTGCGCCTGTGCGGCGTACTGGTTCCACCCCCTCGTCTGGGTCGCCGCGGCGCGGCTGCGCGTCGAGCGCGAGCGGGCATGCGACGACCGGGTCCTGGCCGGCGGCGCCAAGCCCTCCGACTACGCCGGACACTTGCTCGACATCGCCCGTACGCTGCGGGCCGCGTCCGTCACCGGACTCGCCAGCGTCGCGATGGCCCGCCCGTCCCAGCTCGGCAGCCGCCTCCTCGACGTGCTCGATCCTGCGCGCTGTCGCGATGCAGTGAGCCGCCGGCTGGCGGTCCCCAGTGCCCTCGCCGCGGCGCTCGTCGTGCTGCCGCTCGCCGTGCTGCGTCCCACGCGCCTCTCCGCGCACCAGGCGGCCCAGACCACCCTGCCCTGGGCGCCGAGCGACGATCCGCAGGAGACACTGCAGGCGGTGCATCGCGCGATGGCGCAGCAGCCCGTGCGCCCTGATCCAGCCCCTGATTCGAGCGGCTGCGAGCCTCGGCCGTCCCGGACCGCCTCCGGCAGCACCAGCAGCTCCAGCACCTCCAGCGAACACAGCGATGGCCGCCGGACGCAGCTGCTGTACAAGACTGGCAGCTGCTCCCTGGAGCTCGTCGCGGAGGGTGAATTCCGCTTCACCACCGATTTCACCGACATCTCCGAGATCGATCCCAACGGCTCGGTCGTGTTGGAGCGGCGCGACGGCGACCAGAAACGTCGGGTGGAGATGCGCCCGGGCCCGGGCGGCGTGGCGCACAGATGGTTCGTGGACGACACCGAGCGCCCCTACGATGCCGAGGCCCGCGCGTGGCTCACGGCGACCCTCACGGAGCTGCTGCGCCGGACGGGGTATGCCGGGGAAGCGCGCAGCCGCTGGATCCTGCAAACTCGCGGCCAGGACGCCCTGTTCCAGGAGATCACCCAGGTCTCGGGGGACTATGCAAAGCGGCTGTACTATCAGGAGCTCGTAGCCGACGGCCGGCTGGATCCGGCAGGCGTCGCGCGGGTCGTGACGCAGGCGGGGAGCGAGATCTCCAGCGACTACGACCTGGCCGAGGTGCTGGTGCTCGTCGCCGCGCGCTATCCCCTGAGCGAGCCCGCACGCACGGCGTTCGTGACGGCCGCCGATCACATCGAATCCGACTACGACCGCCATCGGGTGCTCGCGGTGGTGCTCGCCGGAAAGAACCTGCCCGATGAGCTCGCGACGGCCATCCTGGGCTCGGCCGGTCACATCGAGTCGGATTACGACCTCGCCGAAGTGCTCATCGTGCTGATCCAGAAGCACCCGATTACGGCGGCGATGAGCCCCGCCTTTTTCCAGGCCGTGAACGGCATCGAGTCGGACTACGACCGCCGCCGTGTGCTCGCGACGGTGCTCGCGCAGCGCGAAACGTCGCCCGCGCTGGTCGCCGCCGCCCTCACCTCGGCGGCACAGATTTCGTCGGACTACGACCGGGCGGAGCTGCTGGTGCAGGTGGCGGAGGGCCCGGGCGTGGACGACGCCTCACGGAGCCCCTTCTTCAAGGCGGCCGATGGCATCGGCTCGGACTACGACCACGCCCGGGTGCTCACCGCGCTCAGCGAGCACGCCGGCCTGACCGAGGCCGAAGCGACGGCGGTGATCGCGTCCGCCGGCCGTATCGGCTCGGACTACGATTGCGCCAACGTCCTGGTCGCGGTCGCGCGGCACTTGCGCTTCACGAACGCGCTGCGCCAGGCCTACGTCGAGGCGGCGAACAAGATCGGCTCGGAGACGGACCGGAACCGCGCGCTCGCCGCCCTGGCCGGCAGCTCGCAGCTCTAGTTCAGACGATCGGGCCGAACTGGCCCTTGCTGGGCTCCGCTCAGCAGAACCAGGGCTCGGTGAGTCGCGCCGATCGACGGCGCGCGCGGGGCGTCGCGCCTGCGCGGGGCTGGGGCCGCGGGCGCTCGGCGAGCGCCTCGGCGGCGGCGCGGATCCGCCCGAGCGTCACGGCCGCGTCCTCGGTGCGCTCGGCAGCGTCCTCCACGATCCCGCTCACCACCCCGTGCAGGCGATCCATGCGCGGATCGGGATGGCTCCAGCGATACGTCAGGGCCGTCTCGTCCAGCTCGCCCAGGTGTTCGCGCATCCACGGCTTCTCGAGCAGGGCCGAGCCGGGCGGCACGAGCAGCCGGATGGCGTACTGGATCGGATCGACCTGGTCGATCAATCCTTCGGCGACGGCGATGTCCAGCATCTCCACGTAGTCGTCGAACGTCGTCCACGGGGTGAACGCCACGAACGACGGCCGCAGTGCGATGTTGGCGTCCCGCGTGATCGCGAGCGCCGTCAACACGTCGGCCCGCGTGTGTCCCTTCTCCAACCGCGCCAGCACGACGTCGCTGAACGATTCGACCGCCGACACGATGAAGACGCAGCCGAGCGCCGCCAGCTCGGGGAGCATCGGGCGATGCCGCACCAGATGCTCGATCTTGGCCGTGATGTCGAAGGTCACGTCGGGAAACGCCGCGTGCAGTGCCCGGGTCACGCGTAACGCATGGCCCGGCCCGTTCAGGAAGTCCGGGTCGCCGAAGGTGATGTGGCCCGCTCCCGCCTCCACCTGCTGCCGGATGTCCGCGAGCACGGTCGTGGCGGGCACCGCGAAGAAACGCCCGCCGTACACCGGCGGGATCGGACAATGGAGACAGTGGTGCAGGCACCCCCGCGTGGCCTCGACATACCCCGCGGGGACCAGCGCCCCGTCCCGCTCGAGCCGGGCATATCCCGGCGCGCCGGGCGGCTTCGTCCGGTGGGGCAGCGGGAAATCGAGGCGCGCGAGCACGGGCCGTGACACGACGGCGCTCGCCCGTCGTTCGCCCCGACTCACCTGCTCGACGAGTGACACCAGCGCCTGCTCGAGCTCCCCGCCCAGCACGGCGTGTCCCCGGCCGGCCAGCAGGTAGGGAGCGTTGAGCGACGCGTACAATCCGTAGAAGCAAATGAACGCGTCGGGGTTGAGGGCGCGGACGCGCTCCGCCGCCCGCACACCGAGGCGGAGGGCCGTGTGCATCGGCACCGAGATCCCCACGAACCGGGCGCGGCGCACCGCCGCGTCGTCCAGCGGCTCGACGGCGAGATCGATCTGCGCCGGAAGAAACCCGGCGCGCTCGAGGAAGGCGGCGGGCCAGGCCGTGCCCAGCGGCTGGTGCCCCAGCTCGTAGCACGAGATCAGCAGAACGTCGCCCCCAGCCCGCATCGTCTTGCCCGCGCCGCCCCCTATTGCCGGCAGGGCGCGGCGGGATCGGGCTTGGGGTGATCCACCACGACGCGATGATCGAGATCCGCCACGTGGAGCGCGATATCGGCCACGAAGTTCGCGACCCGCGCCATGTGATCGTAGTCGATGTACTCCGGCTCGTCGGTCACCTGGTGATAATCCGAGTGCAAGCCCGTCGTGAAGAAGGTGATCGGGATGCCGTAGCGCGCATAGGAGTAGTGATCGCTGCGGCAGTAGATGTTGGACGGGTGGCCGTCGGCGTCGATCGCGTAGTCGAGCGTCAGGCCGTGATGCCCCTGCGTGTTCACCGTCTCGATCAAGTTCCCCAGCTCGGTCGACAGGCGGCGTGACCCGACGAGCTGCAGGTACGTCGGCGTGCCGCGGATCGCGATGCCGTCCTTGGTGCGGCCGGTCTCGTCGATCGCGTCGCCCCGGCCGACCATGTCCATGTTGAGCTGCGCCACGATCGAATCGCGTGAGACGGTCGGATGATCGGTGAAGAAGCGGGAGCCGAGCAGCCCTTTCTCCTCGCCGGTATGCCAGACGAACAGGATCGACCGCTTCGGCTTGCGCGGCATCGAGACGAGGCGCTCCGCCACTTCGAGGGCGGACACGGTGCCAGACCCATCGTCGTCGGCGCCGTTCGAGATCGAGTCGACCCGCGTGCTGCCCGGATGGGTGGCGCGGTACGCCGCGAGCAGTGAGTCCACGCTCGCCTGCTGGGCCGGCGTCGCCTGCTTGCCGCCGTCGTCGGCTCCCTCGGGACGCACCACGTGATTCCAGATGCGGATCGAGTCGTGGTCCACCGGTCGGGCCAGGCCGATGTGATCGTTGTGGGCGCCGATCGCCACGAACTCGCCCTTGAGCCGCGGATCGCTGCCCGGGACGATGGCGACGACGTTCCGCGCCGGATCGGCGATGGCGGTGACGTCATACCGCACATCGACCGCGGCGCTGGCGCCCGCGCTCCCCGGCGTGAGCGAATCGAGCCGGGTCGTGAACATCTTCGCCGCCGCGGCCTGCGTGACGAGGAAGATCGGCGGCTGCGATGGGCCCGGCGGGTTGTCGTCCAGGAACATCTGGGGCCGCCGCAGGAAGCCCATGAACTGGGGCGGCATGCTGTCGAGTCCGATGAGCGCCACGCCCCAGGCGCCTGCGACCGTCGGCGCGCGGCGCAGCGCGCGCAACGAATTGAATCCGGGTGTCGTGAGGACGACGAGCTTGCCGGCCGCCTGCTCCGCTGAGAGCTGGTGGGCGGAATCCCCCATCATCCCGCCGAACACGATCGGCACGGATGCGGTGCTCGACGGCTGGCGGGTGAGCGGCAGGTAATCAGTGAACAGGGCGAGGGGTGCGCCCGCCACCGTGAAGGTCGACGTCGTATCGAAACTGCGGGTCTTGAGCGGAATCGTCTGGAAGTACGTCCCGCTGTCGCCGGCGGGTTGCAGCCCCATGCGCCGCAGCTCGGCGGCGATGTAGTTCGTCCCCCTCACGTTGCCGGCCGTTCCCGCCTCACGACCCATCATCGAATCGTCCGCGTAGATGTAGAGCCGGGTCATCAGATCCGCGGCCGTGATCGCCGAGGTCGTGGGCCGGGGCGCGTGCTGCAACGGCAACGCGCTCTGGGCCCGCACCGGCTGCGCGGCGAGCAGCCCGATGAGCGGAAGGAACAGAACACGGACGACGGATTGCATGAGGCCTCCGGACTGGGGCAGAGAATGGGAGAAACGGATGGGTGGCACCAACCCCTATACGATGGCCAGCCGCGCAACGTTGCGGGAAGCCCCCCCGCAAACCCAATATTGGGCCGGCCTCCGAGGCTCCATGCCCCGCAACGATCCGGAACACCCGCCCGCCGGCGATTCGCGGCGCGTCGGCCCCGACGTCCTCCGCGCCGCGGCCATCCTTCTGGTGGTCGTCATCCACACGTCCTCCAGCGTGGTCAACGCCGGGCCCGTCCAGGGCCCGGGCGCCTGGTGGGCCGGCAACCTGTTCGACAGCTTCGCGCGTTCCGGTGTGCCGTTGTTCGTGCTCCTCTCCGGCTGGATGTTGCTCACCCCCGATCGACGCCACGAGCCCATCGCCTCGTTCCTGTGGCGGCGTGGACAGCGGATCGTCCTGCCGCTCGTAACCTGGTCGGCGCTGGCGTACGCCTGGCTGGCGCTGCGCGATCACCGCCCGGCCGGGTGGGCGCGGTTCGGACGCGATCTCCTCAACGGACCGGTCTACTTCCACCTGTGGTACGTGTACATCCTGCTCGGCCTGTATCTCGCGATCCCCTTGTTGCGTCCCCTCGCCGCGGAATCCTCTCGGCCGCTACGGTGGTACACGCTGGGGCTCTGGTTCGTGGGAACCGCGCTCCTGCCGCTGTGGGAATGGTGGGGCGGACCGCACGTGGGGATCCCCGTGATGGTCGTGAGCACGTACGTGGGCTACCTCCTCGCCGGAACCTGGTTGGCCGGAATCCCGACGACGCCGCGCACCCGCTGGCAGCTGCTGTTCCTGTTCGCGCTCACCGGAGCGTGGACGATGGCGGCGACCGCCCGCCTGACGGGGGGCGAAGAGATGAACGTGGCGCTCTACGCCTACGATCGACCCAACGTCCTGGTGATGAGTGTGGCTCTGTTCGTGCTGCTGACTCAAGCCCAGCCCGCGGCGTGGGCGTCGCGACACCCCGGGATCCTCGGGGTCATCCGGGCCGTGGCGGCGACGAGTTTCGGCGTGTACCTCTTCCATCCACTGCTGATCGATGTGCTGGGCAGCGGCGTCCTCGGCTTCCAGCTGACGGCCGCCACGATTCCCCCGTTCGTCGGCATCCCGATCTTTTCGATCGTCGTGCTCGCCGTGTCGGTCGCGCTGATGCTCGTGCTGCGCCGCATCCCGTTTCTCAGGAGAGTGCTGGGTGTTTGAATTCGTCCCTCTCCGAAGGTCCACCATGCCAGGCTCCCGGCGATTCGCCGTCCTGATCGCAGCCATCCTCGCCACGACCACACCGGCCGCCGGCCAACAGCCGGATTCCGTGCGGACCGATTCCTCCGGACGGTCGATCCTCACCGCGGCGACCCTCAAAGCCGCGCTCGACCTGATCGGTCTTTCCTACAGCGATTCCGAGCTCGCGCTGCTGCTCGCGCCACGCGGCCAATTCGGGAACGATTTCACCGGACGCGGTGATCGGCGCAACGCGTACGATTCGATTCGCGCGGTGCCCCTCGCCAACGGCGACATGCCGGCGTTGTTCTTCGCTCCCCTCCCACCCAGCGTCCCGATCGCCAACCGGCGGCCGCACTTCGCCGCGCCGCACAGGCACGTGAAACGTCCCGCGCGGCTCGAGGATGTGGCGTTCTGGCCGGTCAGCGATCTCGCCGAGCTGCTGCGCACGCGGCAGGTCACCTCGGTCGAGCTGACCACCATGTTCCTCGACCGGCTGCGCCGCTACGACGCCCAGCTCCACGCGGTGGTGACCCTGACCGACAGCCTGGGACTGGAGCAGGCGCGGCGAGCCGATCGTGAGATCGCATCGGGTCACTATCGCGGGCCGCTGCACGGCATTCCGTACGGCGTGAAAGATCTCTACGCCGTGCCAGGGTATCTCACGACGTGGGGGGCAGGCCCCTATCGGGATCAGGTCATCGACGCCACCGCCACCACGGTGCGGCGGCTCGAGCAGGCGGGCGCCGTGCTCGTCGCCAAGCTCTCGACCGGCTCGCTCGCAATGGGCGACGTGTGGTTCGGCGGCCAAACCCGCAACCCCTGGAACCTCGCGGAAGGCTCGAGCGGCTCGTCTGCGGGCCCGGCCGCGGCCGTCTCAGCCGGCCTGGTGCCGTTCGCGCTCGGGACCGAGACACTCGGCTCGATCGTCTCACCGTCCACGCGGACCGGCGTCACCGGCCTGCGCCCCAGTTTCGGCCGAGTGAGCCGGGCGGGCGTGATGGCGTTGTCCTGGTCCATGGACAAGGCGGGCCCGTTGTGCCGCGACGCCGACGACTGCGCCCTGGTCTTCGACGCGATTCGCGGCGCCGACCCGGCGGATCCGACCGCGGTCGACGCGCCGTTCCCCTACGACGCACGAACGAGGCTCGCGAGCCTCCGGATCGGCTACCTCAAGTCGGCGTTCGACGCCGACCATCGCGGTGCCGCGCAGGACCGAGCGGTGCTGGACGTGCTGCGGGGTGCCGGGGCCCAGCTCATCCCGATCGAGCTCCCCAAACGGCCGACGCAGTCGCTGCTGCTCATCCTGTTCGCCGAGGCGGCGGCGAGCTTCGACGACCTCACCCGCTCCGGGCGCGACAGCCTGCTCACCCAGCAGGATGCCGGTGCCTGGCCCAACGTGTTCCGATCGGCGCGGTTCATTCCCGCCGTCGAATATCTCGAGGCGAACCGCGTGCGCCGCCTGCTGCAGCAGGACATGCAGGCCCTGTTGACCGGGATCGACGTGTACGTGGCCCCCGCCTTCGCGGGCGGGAACCTGCTGGTCACGAACCTCACGGGTCACCCCTGCGTGGCGGTGCCCGATGGCGTGCTCGACAACGGCGACCCGGCGAGCATCACCTTCTGCGGGCGGATGTACGGCGAAGCCGAAGCGCTCGAGGTGGCGCGGGCCTACCAGGAGGCCACGGCGTGGGATGAGCGGCACCCCGAGCCGTTCGGCGGCAACACGCCCGTGGTCCCGGCTGCGCGCGATTCGACCCGATAGCCGCGATGCGATCCCATCTCGAACCCGGAGGACGCCCGTGAGCGGCGCTCGCACCCGTCTTGTGGTCGCCTGCTGCTGTTTCGGACTCGCCCCAGCCCTCATGCGGGCGCAGCAACCAGGTGCGCTGCCGCCGGCACGCGATGCCCGGATCTCGCGCATCGCCGATTCCGTGTCGGCGCGTCGCATCGAGCGCGATATCCGAACCCTGGTCGCCTTTCACACGCGCAACACGCTGTCCGACACGGTCTCGCGCACCCGCGGCATCGGCGCCGCCCGACGCTGGATCAAGTCGCAGTTCGACAGCATCTCGGCGGCCTGCGGCGGATGCCTCGAGGTGTTCTACCAGGCACGCCTGGTCGACCAGGCCCGGCGTATCCCGAAACCGGTCTGGGTGGTGAACGTGGTCGCCCTACTCCGGGGGCAGAGTGACTCGGGTCGCGTTGTGACGATCACGGGGCACTACGACTCCCGCGCGACCGACGTGCTCGACGACACGATCGCCGCCCCGGGCGCGGATGACGATGCCAGCGGGACGGCCGCGGTGCTCGAGGCGGCCCGGGTCTTGTCGCATTACCGTTTCGCCGCCTCGATTGCGTTTGGGGCGCTGGCGGGCGAAGAGCAGGGACTGTTCGGCGGCCAGCTCATGGCACAAGAAGCACAGTCGCGGGGCTGGCGGGTGGAGGCGGACCTGAACAACGACATCGTCGGCGGTGCTCACGGACTGGACGGCCAGGTCGAGAACACCGTCGTCCGAGTCTTCTCCGAGAGCCCGCCGAGCGGTACCACGACCGAGGCGCTGACCCGGCTGCGGGTGTTCGGCGGCGAAGTCGACGGCCCGTCACGCCAGATCGCGCGCTACGTACAGAACCTCGCCGACCAGTACCTCGCCGGCTTCCGGGTGATGATGGTCTACCGGCAGGACCGCTTCGGCCGCGGGGGGGACCACATCGCGTTCAACGCGGCGGGGTTCCCCGCGGTCCGCTTCACCGAGCCGCATGAGAATTACAATCGCCAGCATCAGACCGTGCGGGTCGAGCGGGGTGTCTTCTATGGCGATGTCCCCGACTCCGTGGACTTCGACTACACCGCCCGAGTGACGGCGCTCAATGCGGCGACGCTCGCAGCGCTCGCCTGGGCGCCGCCGCCGCCCGACAGCGCCACTGTCTCGGGCGCGGTCCAGCCGTCCACGACCCTCCGCTGGAAGCCGGTCTCCGCCCCGGACCTCGCGGGCTACAAGGTCTACTGGCGGTCGACGACCTCACCCACCTGGGATCACTGGCGCTGGGTGGGTGATACGACCGCAGCGGTTCTCACCGACCTGGTGGTGGACAACGCCTTCTTTGGCATCGCGGCGGTGAACACCGCGGGAGACGAAAGCCCTGTCGTCTTTCCGGCGCCGGGCCGGTAGTCCCCGCCGTTGCGGCTCAGTCCCGGTGCGCGGAGGCCGAGTCTGATATCGCGCCACCAGCGTGATGCTCGCCGCGTTGCGCGGCCAGGAACTCGTGGATCGCCCGTAGCGCCGTGGAGTCCCGGGTCGAAATGCGCACCGCACCACCCCCGGGAAGCGTGTCCATACGGTAGGTGATCGCCGCTCGGCGCTCGCGCATCACGTCGGTCCCGGGAAGGGCGTGCTGGTGCACCATCATGGTATGGCCGAAGTCCCCGGCGGCGAAGGCGCGGGTGATCTCGGCGAGGTGAGCACGGATCGCGCGCACCCCGGCCGTATCCTCCGGCGAGCGGATCAGCATGACACGCCCGCCGTCCGCCAGATCGTCGAAGCGGTGCATGCTGGTGTATTGGTCGACCCCCATGACCATCTTCCCTCGCTGCTGCAAGGCGGCGAACCCCGTGTCGGGGGGCGTCTGCGCCGAGAGTCTTCCCGCCAGCAGGGTCAACAACACTGTGATCGACAATCGGGCCTGCATGGTGCCTCCTCATCAGGTGGTCCCGCCAGCGCGTAGGTTACGGTGTCCGCCAGCCGTCCGCAGGAACAACGGTTCCAGGTCCGGTGCCCATGCTCGACATCCGTACGCTGCAACGAATTCCGGCGTTCGCGGCCCTCGCCCCTCCCGCCTTGCACGAGCTCGCGGCGCGCGGGATCGAGCGCCGCTACGCCGCGCGCCAGACGTTGTTTCGCGCCGGCCAGGCCTCCCCGGGCATGTTTCTCGTGGTCGAAGGCCGCGTGCGCGTCGTCCGCGACGGAGCCGACCGGCGGCAGGTCGTGCACACCGAGGGACCGGGAGCGACGCTCGGAGAGGTCCCGCTGTTCGACGGGGGCGACCTGCCGGCCACGGCCGTCGCGCTGCTTCCCACCCGCTGCCTCGTCTTCACGCTGGGGGCGATCGAGGCGGCCATCGCGCGGGACCCACAGCTCGCGTTGCTGCTGTTGGGCCAGCTGTCGCGTCGCGTGCGGCAGCTCGTGCTGCGACTCGACCGGTTGTCGTTTCAGAGCGTCCGCGCCCGGCTCGCCGACTATCTGCTCAGTCGCACGCACACGGCGACGAAGCACGTCGTCTCGTTCGAGGGCACGCAGACCGACCTCGCCGAGGAGCTGGGCACGGTGCGGGAAGTGCTCGTCCGCGAGCTACGATACCTGCGGCGTCACGGCGTGATCCGGTCGACCGGGCGCGGCGGATATCAGGTGCTGGACGCCGGCGGACTGCGGCGTCTTACGAGTGAGCGCCCTCGCCCGCGAGCGGATGGAACTCCGCCGAGACACCGAGGAATGTGACGGCGGCGACGAGGGTCGCCGGTGTCGTCTTCTTGCGGAGCTGCACGCGATAGGTCAGCACGCTCCGGTTCTCCGCACCCGCGTCGCGCTGGGCCAGCCGCCAGTGTTTCACGTGTTGGCCGAGCGCCGTTTCGAGCCGCTCCTGCCCGGCGCGATCCGCCTGGACCACCAGCGTGCCGTGCGTCCCTTCGGGGTGGGCGACGCGGAACTCGCGGGTGAAGGTCGGGCCCGGCTCCCCCGCGTAGATATCCCCGACATTGAGGGCCCAAAGCCCCAGCACCGTAGCGTTGAAGATGCCGCTCACCACGAAGCCCAGCTCGAGCGCCTGCACGCCCGCCGCGAGGCCGACCGCGATGGCGAGGAAGATGTAGACGGCGTCCTTCGTGTCCTTCAGCGTGTTGCGAAACCGCACCGCCGCCGCGAGCCCGGCGAGGCTGAACGCCAGGGCGAGACTGTTGCGCACCAGGGCGGCGATGCCGGCGACCGCCAGCGGCAGCAGGATCACCGTCTGTACCACCGACGGATCCCAGCGCTGCTTGCGCTTGGTCAGCATGTACACCCAGGCGATCGGGATCACGAGCGCCACCGCGCCACCCATCGCGAGGGCGACCGCCAGGGCCGCATGGTGCGGCGCCGCCTCGCTCTCGCTGACGGACACGGCGGCCCGGACCGCGGGCGACACACGCTCCAGGCCGAGCGTCGCGGTGACCAGCACCGCGTAGTAGAGCAACAGGCGGAAGAGCGAGCGATTCGCCGGGTCGGGCATCAGCGAGCCGTACAGTTGATCGTGAACTCGCGCCGCACGGCGCGCGGATCGTTGATCGTGCGGTAGAACTCGTCGTAGTAATCCAGCGCCTGGCGGACGCGACCCGGGTCGAGTCCCGCCTGACCGCGATACAGCGCGTACATGGAATCCTTCAGCTCGTTGAACCGCGCAAGTACCGGAACCAGCTGCTCGGGGCTGCGGCACTCACCGCGAAACAGCCGCTCGCGCACCGTGTGGAGGCCGAGACGGGAATCGGGAACCGCGTACGGAGGGGAAATCACGCCGGACCAATCGAAGTCATACGGAACGGGATACACCACGTTGCTCGAATCCCGGATCAAGACGATGTTGTGCAGCCCGCCCACCGACCAGTCGGTGTTCCCGGCCAGGTACTCGAACACCGCGAGCACGCTCATCTGAGAGAAGTCGGCCTCGTCCTGACCCACACCCTGCTGCTCGAACACGTCCGTGTGGTTGCGGTGCGCCATGCGATCGTCGTCTTCGACGAAGAAGCCGCGCCGAGTTTCGGGAGGATGCTTCCCGCTCGGGTCGACATAGGTCACCTCCACCAGACGGACACGGAAGCTCCGCTCGGTGAGGAGACCGTAGACGTGGTACAGCAGGTACTCTTCGAGCAGGTAGTCGCTCCACCGGCCGCCGTTGCGGCACTGCACCACGAGCTTGAGCGCGTTCTGGTGCGCGAAGATCGTGTGCGCGGTGCGTTCCTTGTCGAAGCCGACCTTGAGCGGCGGATACTGACAGGTGCGCAACCGGTAGTGGCCCCGCGTGCGCAGCGTGACGTCGAGCCGGGTGCTGTCCCCGCCCTCCGCGGCGACCGTGAGCACGCCGAGGTGGTCCTGCTTCCGCTCGCCCCGGTCCCGCGCGACCGCGCCGAAGTCTGCGGCCAGGGTGATACGGAGCGGCGTCGTGACGTCGAACAGCCGCGCCGCGCGGCCGCTGTCGCCCGGCGCCTGCGCGCTCGCGCCGGACGCCAGGCCCAGCATCGCCAGCATCACTCCAGGAATCCGCACCGGGCAATCTTACGGGCCCGCGGCCCGGCTCGCTACCGGACGAGCCCGTACCGTACCTTGGCTGTATGAAACCCGGTCGCGTGAAGCGAGGCGTCGCAATGACGTTGGCAGCGGCGGCATGCGCGACGTTTGCCGCCCAGCCACAAACGGCGCCCGCCCCCGGCGGTCCCCTGGACGCACTTGGCTGCGAGCGGTCGGAAGTCGAGCAGCGAGGCTACCAGGTGGTCGATGCGGACACTGTGGTTTGGCTCATCCGGGCGGATCGATCCAGGGGAGACGCGATCGGGAACGTCGATGCCTACGACGAGTTGACGCTTCGGGTGCATTCCCTGCCGGACGGCCGATACGCATTGCGTGTCGTCGTCGATGCATTCCAGGTCACGCAGGGTGACACCGCAGGGAAAGTCGGCATCGATCCTTCACCCCAGGCGCGACGCGACGTTCGCGAGATCCTCGAGGCGTGCGGCGCGCCAGCCGACGGCACTTAGCAACTCCCTTGCGGTAGCCGACGTCCCGGCTCACACTTGCACCACGCCCTTCCTTAGAGGAGTCCCCGTGCGCGTCCCGACTTTCGCCGTTCTCGCCGCCTGCACTATCGCCGCCCGTCCCGCCGTCGCTCAGGGACCGCGATTCGAAATCACGATCCCCGCGCAGCTGCGCGGCACGCCGGTGACGGGACGCGTCTACGTGTTCGTCTCGTCCAAGCGTGACGAGGAGCCGCGTCTCGGCGACCACGGGGAAAGCGATTGCGTCCCCTTCTACGGCGTGGACGTCACCGGCCTCGCGGCCGGGACACCGGTCGTGATCGACGGGACCACCCTGGGCTACCCGGTGGCGAGTCTCACCGACATTCCCGCCGGGGACTACTACGTCCAGGCGCTCGTGAGCGTCTACACGGAGTTTCACCGCGCCGACGGCCGGACGCTATGGATGCACGACGACCAGTGGGAGGGGCAGCAGTTCAACATCTCTCCGGGGAACCTGGTCAGCGACGTACAGCGCGTCCACCTCGATCCCAAGACCGGCTACACGATCCGGCTCGTGCTCGCCCGGGCGCTGCCCCCCGTGCAGGTGCCGCCCGACACCAAGTGGGTTCGGCGCATCAAATTCCAGAGCAAGCTCCTCTCCGCCTGGTGGGGACGCCCCATCTACCTCGGCGCCACCGTCCTCTTGCCGCGGGACTACGACCGCGATACGACACGCCGTTTCCCCGTGGTCTATGAGCAGGGGCACTTCTCGTTGCGCGCCCCGTTCGGATTCTCGACCGACAGCGTGGCGGAAACGCCCGAACAGAAAGCCGCGGCCGAGCTGCGGACCATGCGCGAGCCCGGATTCGAGTTCTATCGCTCCTGGCGCTCAGACGGCTTCCCGCAGATGGTCGCCGTGACATTCCAGCACCCGACCCCGTACTTCGACGACTCGTACGCGGTGAACTCCGTCAACAACGGGCCGTATGGCGACGCCATCATGCAGGAGTTGATTCCGTATCTGGAGGCCCACTTCCGGATCGCCCGCGAGCCGGCCGGCCGGTTTCTCACGGGCGGCTCGACCGGCGGATGGGAGGCGCTCGCGCTCCAGGTGTACCACCCCGATTTCTTCGGGGGCACGTGGGTGCTTTATCCCGACCCCGTGGATTTCCGCAGCTACGAGCTGGTCAACATGTACAGCGATACGAACGCGTTCGTGTACCCGGTGTCGGACTGGATGTGGTCCGAAGTCCCGGCCGAGGTGGAAGTGACCGGCCAGCCGCGCATCACGGTGCGACAGGAGAGTCAGTTCGAGGCGGTGCTCGGCAGTCATGCCCGCTCCGGCGAGCAGTTCGCGATCTGGGAAGCGACCTATGGACCGGTCGGACCGGACGGATACACCGCGGAGCTGTGGGACCTCCGGACCGGGCACATCAACCACGACGTGGCCGAGTATTTCCGGACGCACGACTACGACCTGCGGGACTACCTCGAGCGCAACTGGGCGACGCTGGGGCCGAGGCTGCGCGGCAAACTCCACGTCTTTGTAGGCGACTACGACACGTTCTACCTCAACCTGGCCGTTTACCGTCTGGAGGAGTTCCTCAAGCGCGCCACGCCGCCGGCCGATGCAGAATTCGGCTATGGCCGGCCGATGAAGCCGCACGGCTGGCAACCCTGGACCAACGCCGACCTCATGCGGATCATGGCCGCCCAGGCCGCCCAGCCGCGGAGTCCCTGACACTCCGCGCACAGTCGCAGCGCAACCAACGGCTCCTCTCCCGCGTCTGATTTCTCTGCAGCGAGGAGAGGAGAGGCCGTCCCACGAATCTCCTCCCACGTTTCATTTCGGAGCATCGGAGGACGGCCATGGCATTCGCGCTCATCGAATCCGATCGGAAGATCGGCGCCAGCCTGTTCAGCGGTAGCGTTCCGTCCCTCTTCATCCACTCGGCCGTCATCGGCGCCGCAGTGCTGGCCACCCTGAGTGCCCGGCAGAACACGCCCGGCCTTACTGCCGACACCACCCTCGTGTTCCTCGCGCCACCACCCGAACAGCAACCGCCGCCTCAGCCGGAGCTGAGCGTGCCGCTGAAGGGATTCCAGACCGTGGATGTGCCGGTGGTGATCCCGACTGCCATTCCCCCCGTCGCCCTTCAGGAGCGCTTCGATCCGAACGACTTCTCCGGCGTCGGTGTCGAAGGCGGGCGCGCCACGGGGGTCGAGCCCGGTCCCGACCAGGTCTACCAAGCGACCGCAGTGGACGAGCAACCGCTGCTGCTCGCCGCTCCGCCTCCCACGTACCCGGCGCGGTTGCGCGATGCCGGGATCACGGGGCGCGTGCTCCTGCAGGCGGTGATCGACACGACGGGACGGGTGGAACCGGGCTCGGTGAAGGTCCTGCGCACCCCGAATGTCGGGTTCGAAATTCCCAGCCGGCAGTGGATTCTCAAGGCCCTGTTCCGGCCGGCCCGGCTTGGCGGACGTCTGGTCCGGGTGCTCGTCAATCTGCCACTCGACTTCTCGCTCACGGATCGAGCCGGCAGCTGAGCGCTACGGGTCGAAGTGTCGCAGCCGGCTCCGATAGCGGCGGCTGAGCTTCACCTTCGCCCCGTCGCTCAGGACGATGATCCAATCCCCGTGCGACCAGGGCCGCAGCTCGGCCACACGGTCCGCGTTCACGATCACCGACCGGCTCACCCGCACGAAGCGGCGCGGATCGAGCCGCTCCTCCAGACGATCGAGCGTGGCCCGAACGCGGTAGGTCTCACGATCGGCGTGCAGCACCGCGTAGTTGCGCGCCGACTCGATGTGATCGACGCGCGCCAGCGGCAGCAGGACCGCGCGATCGTCTCGTTCCACGAGCAGCCGCTCCAGACGGTCCGGCCGTTCACGCCGGACGTCGGCCAGGAGCTGGGTGAGGCGGCGCCGGTCTTCCCCATCCCGGCCCCGCCCGACGGCCTCTTTCGCCCGGGCGAGAGCCAGCGTGAGCCGCTCCACATCGAACGGCTTCAGCACGTAGTCCACCGCGTGGACCTCGAAGGCACGCACGGCATACTCGTCGAAGGCGGTGACGAACACGACGTGCGGCAGGACCCCGGGGTCGAGCGCCTCCAGCACGCCGAAGCCGTCCAGCCCCGGCATCTGCACGTCCAGGAAGAGGAGATCCGGCAACTCCTCGCGCACCACGTCCACGGCGCGGACGCCGTCCGCGGCCTCGAAGATCGTTCCGATCTCCGGGTCGCCCGCCACGAAGCGGCGCACCTTGGCCCGCGCCGGGCGCTCGTCGTCCACGATGAGCACCGAGAGCCCGCCGCCGCTCACGGCGCCTCCCGGAACGGGAGCGCGACCGACACCCGCGCGCCGCCCTCCGGCCGGTTCTCGAGACGCAGCGACTGCGCCGTCCCGTACAGCTGCTCCAGGCGACGCGCCGTGTTGGCGAGCCCCACACCCTTCCCGATCGCCTGCGCCGGTGTCCCGTCGATTCCCGGGCCGTTGTCCTCCACCTCGAGGACCAGGCGTCCGTCGTCCCGACGCGCCCGCACCGCGATGCGCGCCGCCATGCCGGGCCCCGGATCGCCGTGGCGCAGCGCGTTCTCGACCAGCGGCTGCAACACGAGCGCCGGGACGGCGGCGCGACGCGTGGACGGCTCCGTCGTGACGGCCACCGACAACCGGTCCCCGAAGCGGGCCCGCATGATGTCGAGGTAGAGCTCCAGGGTCTCGAGCTCCGCCGCGAGCGCGATCTCTCCGCCGCTCGTACGGCGCAGCGTGCGGCGCAGCAGATCGGCGAGCCGCATGAGCATCGTGTCCGCGGCGGCGACATCCTCGTACATCACCGACGAAATCGTGTTCAGGACATTGAAGAGGAAATGCGGCCGCAGCTGCCCTTCCAGCGCCTCGAGGCGCACCCGGGTGAGCTCGGTCTCGACCTGTGCCAGGCGCAGCTCGCGGTCGCGCGACTCACGGTAGCGGTCGAACAGGAAGGCGAGTCCCATGATCAGGGTGAAGACCAGCAGATCCATGGGGAATTCCATCGCATAGCGCAACGGCATGCGACCGTAGTCGTACGGTCCCAGCCCGGCGAGTGGGAACACCAGGTCGCGGCTGACGAGGTTCCAGGTCGTGTGGCCGGCGGAAAAGACCGGCAGGATCGCCGCGTGCAGCCCGAGGAGCCGCCAGCCCGACCAGCCGCCGGCGCGCGCGCGCCGCACCAGGGCGATGACCGGTAGAAAGAGCACGGCGGCCCCGTAGGCCGCCGTCATCTCCTCGATCAGGGGAATGCTGAAGAGGACGACCCGGCCGCGGGTCAGGACGTCGAGGTAGTGGTAGGTGAACTCGAGCAGCCCCATCACGGTGAAGGCCGCTAGCCACAGGACACCGAACCGCCACCGTCGCGCCCACATGGCGGCAAAGCTACCGCTTCACCGGACGGAGCGAGAACGTCCCGGTTTCGGGGTGCTCACTGCAGCTGCTCTGCACCTCGACCGTGCCCACCAGCAACCCGCCGCCGTTCGCCTGCGTCCCCTTCCCGCTGAGGACCCCGCCGCAGTGCTTCTCGGGATAGGTGAACGTGAACGCGAACGTCAGCGCGGTGCCGGCGGGCCGGGCCGAGATGGTCCCCGTGATGCGCCCGCTGTCAGCGCTGGCCTCGCCCACCAGTGAATCGCCGGCGGCATGCAGCGTCAGCATCGTGGGATGGCGGTCGGTGTCGTTGATGCGCAGCTCTCCGATCCACGCTCCGGCGAGCCCGCGCGGCATGGTATCCGGCACCGGGGCGCCGGGAGCGGACAGCGTGTACCCCAGGACGTAGTCACCCAACGCGGTCCCCAGCCGGTCATGCCCCCCGGCGGCGATCACGAGGTACTGCCGGCCATCGGCGATGTAGGTCATCGGCAGGGCGTGGCCGCCCGCCGGCAGCGGTGCGCTCCACAGTTCGTGCCCGGTCTCCAGGTCGAACGCGCGGAGTCGCTGGTCGAGCGTCCCGGCGACGAACGCGAGCCCGCCGGCCGTCACGAGAACGCCGCCGAGTGAGATGGACCCGAACGGGGCGCCGGGCCGCTGCCCGGTGCCGGGCCAGTCGCCCAGCGGGACCTTCCATTTGACCTGACCGCGCGCCAGGTCGAACGCCACCAGCTCGCCCCAGGGCGGCGGACTGCACGGGACTCGATCGGCGGTCAGCAGCGTCTGCCGCATCATCCCGAACGGCGTGCCGCGCATGGCGCTGACTTCCTCATCGGGGTGGGCCATCCGGACCGCGTGCAGCGAATCGCGGGGGATGAGGGTCACGACCATCGCGAGGCGGTTCACCGGCGCCACCAGCAGGCCGTCCCGCTCATCCACCGACACCCCCGACCAGTTGAACCCGCCGATGTGTCCCGGATAGTGAATGGTGCCGTGCAGCGACGACGGCGTGAAGATGCCGTCGGAGCGGAGCCCCGCCATCCACGCTCGACAGCGCTCGCGTGCCTCGGGCGTCAACCCGAACGCGTCGGTTGCCGGAAGACTCTCGGCGACGAAGCGGTAGGCGGGCGGTGGAAACGGCTGGGTGGGCCACGTCTGCTCGCCCGGCACGTCGCTTTGGGGCACCGGCTGCTCCGTGACCGGCACGAGCGGTACTCCCGACGTCCGGTCGAGGATGAACAGGTGACCCATCTTCGTCGCCACGGCGAGCGCGGCCACGTCCTTGCCGCCGCGGTGCAGGGTGAACGCCACCGGCTGCGCCGGCACGTCGTAGTCCCACAGATCGTGGTGCACCACCTGGAAGTGCCACACGACTCGCCCGGTGGACGCGCGCAACGCCACGACCGAATTGGCGTAGAGGTTCTGGCCGAGCCGCGCCCCGCCGAAGAAGTCGGGGGAGGCACTCCCGGTCGGCACGAACACCAGATCCCGTCCCGGATCGGCGGACATCACGGTCCAGGCGTTGGCCGCACCGGTCGTATGAGCGAGCGGCCCCTGCCACGTGTCGTAGCCCGGGGTCCCCGCGGTGCGCGGCACCGGATCCCAGCTCCAGCGCTCGACGCCACTGCGGGCATTGTACGCGCGGACGACGCCGTTCGGCGCGTCCACGCGCTGGTTGTCGGAGATGGCCGAGCCCACGATCACGACATCGCCCACCACGGTCGGCGGCGAGGTGACGCCGTACTCGTACTGGTAGGCGGGCGCGTTCAGGAGATCGTGACTCAGATCCACCGTACCGCGGGTGCCGAAGTCGGCGCACGGCGCGCCCGTCTTCCCGTCCAGCGCGATCAGGCGGGCGTCCACGGTGGCCACGAAGACGCGTCGGCGGCAGATGGCTCCAGTGGAGGCTCGCCTGTCGAGCCACGTGGCAACGCCACGGTTCGCGAGGTCGCCGTAGTCTCCCGACAAGTCCACCCGCGGATCGTAGGTCCAGCGCTCGGCCCCGCTGGCCGGATCGAGTGCCACCACGCGCGCGAGCGGGGTGGAGACGAACAGCGTGCCGTCCACGAGCAGCGGCGTGGCCTCGAACCGGCCTCGCCCCCGCATCAAGTCACCCGTCCGGTACACCCAGGCGAGCCGCAAGCCAGCGACGTTGCCTCGAGTGATCTGATCGAGCGGCGCGAAGCGATGGCCGCCGGCGTCGCCGCCGTAAGCGGGCCACTCGCTCGAAGCCGGTTGCTGCGCAGCGAGCGTAGTTCGGAATGCGAAGGCAAAGGCGGCGATCAACAGGAGGGGCTTCACGGGTAGACCTCGCGGTGGGTGCGCGAGGATCGTTAACCCCGGAAGCGTTCATTCCACAAATCGCGGGGGACGAAGTGGTCCCCCGCGGGACGAATGGGTCTAGGCTTGGCCTTCGTCCTTGCGACGCCGCACCAGCCACCAGACGAGCAGCACGGCCCCAACGATGAGCACGACCTTGAGGACCGTCAGGAGCATCCCCAACAGCGTGCCGACGAGCGGCAGGAACAGGATCGAAAGGAGCTTCCAGAGGGCGATGCCGAGGAATCCGGCTGCCGCGACCGTCACGATGGGTTTGGTCATAGTGGTCGCCCTACGGGACGGCAGCCGGAAAGGTGTCTGCGGGCTCGCCCAGGTTCAGGTTCCGGTTCGCAACGGTTTCGTAGCCCGCACGAACGCGCCCATTACCCTGCCGCCGATCTCACGGGCCAGGACCTCCGCGTCGAGCCCCGCGCCGGCGAGAAAGGCCCGGGCGTCTTCGAACGCGTAGACACGGGTCGGCTCGATCGCCACGTCGGCGAACCCGCTAGCGGTCAGCAGCGCGGCGAATTCCTGCTCTTCGAGGGCGCCGGCGATGCACCCGACCCACAACTCCATGCTGCGGCGCACCTCGTCGGGAAGCGTGCCCTGGACGACGACGTCCGACACCGCGAAACGGCCCCCCGGTTTCAATACACGGAACGCCTCGGCCAGCACCCGCCGCTTGTCGGCGGCGAGGTTGATCACGCAGTTCGAGATGATCACGTCGACCGAGGCGTCGGGGAGCGGGATATGCTCGATGTCGCCCTTCAGGAATTCCACGTTGGTGACGCCCGCCTGCCGCTGGTTCTCCCGCGCGAGGGCGAGCATCTCGTCCGTCATGTCGAGCCCATACGCCTTGCCCCCCGGGGCCACCCGGCGGGCCGAGAGCAGCACGTCGATCCCGCCACCCGACCCCAGGTCGAGGACGACGTCACCCGGCTTGAGCTCCGCCAAGGCGGTCGGATTGCCGCACCCCAAAGAGGCAAGGACGGCGGTCTCGGGCAGGACGCGCGTCTCGGCGGTCGAATACAGGTCGGTCGTCACCGGATCGCAGCAGTCGCCGGCAGCCGCAGCGCCGCAGCAGCTCGAGCGCGTACCGGCGAGCACCCGTAACGCCGCCTGGCCGTACTTCTCGCGCACCGTGTCCTTGATCGCGTCACTCATGGTTTGGTCCTGTATCAAGAAATGTTGATGTATCGGTGAAAAAAACTATGAACAGCAGGCCGTCTCACAGCTCCCCGCATGCTTGCCGGGCCGCACCGCCGCGGCGAACGCGGCGATCTCGTCGAGGGCTTCGCGGTTCAACGAGTAGTGCACCCAGCGCCCGTCCTTGCGGTCCGTGACGAACCCTGAGTCCTTGAGCACGCGGAGGTGAAACGAGAGACGGGACTGTTGGGCGCCGAGGACGTTCTGCAGCTCGCAGACGCAGCGCTCTCCGTGCGAGAGCATCCGCACGATTTCCACCCTGGTGGGATCGGAAAGCGCGTGAAACCAGCGCGCCGCACGCGCCGTGGCCCGAAGGGTTACCGTCGCCATGTCCGAAGAATATATCAATATCGGTTGATCTGTCAACGGCGCGAGTTCAGGCGAGCGGCAGCTCCGGGCTGACTTCGTGGGCGAGCAGCCAGCGTTTGCGCTCGAGACCGCCGCCGAAGCCGGTGAGCTCACCATGCGCCCCCACCACGCGGTGGCAGGGAACGATGATGGGGATCGGGTTCTTCCCGTTGGCGGCTCCCACGGCGCGCGCCGCGTCCGGGGCGCCGATGCGGCGCGCGAGGTCGGCGTAGCTCGACGTCGTCCCGTAGGGGATCGCGCGGAGCGCGCTCCACACGCGCTCCTGGAAGGGAGTACCACGCGGCGCCAGGGGAAGGTCGAACGCGGTGCGCCGGTGAGCGAAATACTCTTCGAGCTGCCGCCGGACCCGCGCCAGCGTTTCTCCCGCGCGGCCTCGGCCGTCGTCGGGCTCGCAATCCTCTGCCGGCGGCGGGGCATGGCGCGATGTGTCGAACCGCACGCTGACGAGGCCGGCCTCGGTCGCCAGCAGGAGGAGCTCACCGACCGGACTTGGAAACCGCGCGACCTTGGTGGACGCCATAGCTCAAGGCTGACGGAAGTGGAGCGGATCCCGGAGACTCTGCAACTCCCGATAATAATAGAGCGCCGTCGGCCGCCGACCCTTGAACCGCAGCCGGCTCAGGAAGGTCAGCTCGTCCTCCGTGGCACCGCCGCTCAGCGTGGCATCGCGCCGGAACTCCTTCAGCCCGGGCTCCTCGGCCACAGCCAGATCGGCCTCCTGTTGAACGAATTCGAAGCGCCGCACGGCTCCCGGGGCCACCCGCTGGTTCAAGACGATGTCCAGCCGGAAGCTCGCCAGGTCGATGCTCCAGGACTCGACCAACGGATCAAGAAAAGAAGCACACTGCTCCGCCGACAGGTGGAAGATGTCCACTTCGAGGAACTCGAGCACGATCACCCGCATCGCTTCGAAACTGCGGCCACCGAGCCGGGCCACCATGCGGAGCCAGTACTGGTTGTCGAGCTCCTGCCGGGCGACGCTCTTCACCACGTCCAGCAGCTTCTGGGTCACCAATCGCTCGAGCTCGCCGAACGGCTGCCGCTCGAATATCGCGCGCACGGGCTCCGCGTCGGCGGGCTTGCACTTGCGCAGCACCAGCTCGCGAACCTCGCGGAACAACGGGACGGCCTCACCCTCCAGCTCCCGTTTCAAGCCTTCCTTCCGCTGGATGTCCGCCAGCCGCGCCAACTCCCCGCTCGGCAACCGCAGGAACTTGTCCATCCGCTCGTAGATATCGGTGCGGTTCGGTGCGGGAGGCGCCCGTTTCCGGGTCAACAGCTGCGACACGTAGGATTCGGTCACACTCGCCGCACGGGCGAGGTCCTTCTGCTCCAATCCCAATTCGTCCAAGCGCTGGCGGATCACGAACGACACGTCCACGCCGTATTCCTCCCGGAGTGCCCGACATTAACAACAGCTCGTGAAGCAACAATCCATCACGAGGCGTGAGTTGACAAATATAGTGAAGTAGGCTACTATCAGAAAGTCACGCACAGGACTAGGGGCGGACAGTTGTTCGCCCTGTTTTGGCGCGTGTGGGGCAGCTTCACTGGAAAGGGAGCACGTGGTCGAACTGCATTGCCATGTCTGCGGCGGCTTCATCACCGAGCTCCGCTACATCTCGTATCGGCTCCCGTCGGGCGTCGCGGCTACGCCGCACCGGGACCTTTGCACCTGCACGACGCCGATCGTGTGCGGCCCGCCGCCGGGCTACTTGTCTTCACCGGGCATGCCGATTCCCGGCCGCCGGAGCTGAGCGCAACATGGCCAAGATCGAAGCAATCGAGATCGACGGCACCGTCGCTCAGGTGCTTCCCAACACGCTGTTCCGCGTGTCCCTCACCAACGGCCACTCCGTCCTGGCCACCATCGCCGGGAAGATGCGGCGCTTCCGGATCCGTGTGCTCGCCGGGGACCGGGTGACGCTCGAGGTGTCGCCTTACGATCTCACGCGCGGCCGCATCACCTTCCGGCACAAATGAACCGGGCGCTCGCCAAGACTCCCCTGGTGTCGGCCGGCGGTCCACCGCGGTGCGCGGCCTGCGGCGGGCGCCTCACGTTCGGAACCGACTCCCAGGGCCGTACGATGGAACAGTGCGACTGCGGGTACCGCGGCTACGTTTCGTTGCGGACCGGAATCGCCGTGCCGAGCTACCCTGCGCCTGCGCCGACGTCGTCGTAGACGACCGGCGGATGGCAGGTGCACAGCGCGCTCGTAGGGCTGGCCGCGCGGCTCGCGTGCAGCACTGTCCCCCGCAGGCGGTGCGCCGTCGCCTCCCGATCACCAATGAACCCGCCACAGTTGTAGCAGTGGATCTCGATCATGCTTCGAGCCCTTTCCGCTTCACTCTCATGAGAAAGAAAAAGGGCGGCCTCGCCGCCCTCCCCCTCCAAACAGGCCGCCGAACTCGCTGAGCCCGCTCGGCCCTAGCTCCTACAGATCCAAGATGGAAACGATACTCGACTTTACTAACATTGTCAAGTGTTGCTTGCAGGACGTGAATCATCATGAGCTGCGCGAGTTAAGTGGACCACTCGCTCAGCGGATTCCCTGCACCAGGCTGCGGAGATCGAGCGTCTTCGCCTGCGCCTGAATCTCGTCACGCATCTTGGGGAATAGGTCTTTGGCCTCTTCCTGAAACCGCTGGAACAGCGCGCGCAGATCCTGTGCGCTCAGCCGTCGTCCTTGCGCATAGTACTGCTGCGCCACGTGTCCCAGGGCATAGGTGGCGGCGAAGGTGACCGCGGCGCCGGCCGCGACACCGCCCGCTCCCCCCACCAGCCTGCCGAACAAACCACCCGCGACGCCGCCCACGAGTTTGCGCACCACGCCCTCCATGACCTGCGCCGCCGCCCCCAGTCCCAGCGTACCGGCCAGATCCTTGATCTGGTCGGCGTCGAGCTTCTGGCCGTAGTGTTGACCGATCTGATAGACCAGGCGCAGCTGCAACGGCAGGATCACGACGTTGGCGAGCTTGTCGGGGAGCAGCTCCACCGCGCTGGTGATCATCGCCTGCTGGAGAATCGCCCGATCGAGCGCGTCGTCTCCGGGCGGCGTGCCGCTGCCGACCACGACGGGAGCGGCGGTCCGGGCGCCGGAGAGGCTCGCCGCGTTCTGCTCCATCTCGGCCATCGTCGCGGGCGCGAGACCCAGGGCGCTGCGCAGCGCGCTCAGGAAGTCCGCTTCCTGCCGGTTGAGCGGCCCGTCGGCGTGGCACACGACGAGCGCGGTCTCGTAGGCGAGACGGCGGGCGTCGTCGTCCGAGAGGCGGCGGGCCAGCTCCGCGAGCGGCGCCCGCACTCCGGCGCCCCGTTGAGCGACGGCGTCGACATCGCTGATGCCGAGCCGGGTGAGGGCGGCGCGCAGCTCGCTGTCCTCTTCGGGAGCGGTGCGTCCGTCGGCCAGCGCCGCCAGATAGGCGACCGTAACGATGGGTTCGTGATCACGCGCGTTCATCGATGGGAGTATATCGAGTCCGCCGCCGTGGTGAAGGGACCGGGCTAGCGCCGCCGCACCGGGATCAGGTCGAACAGGAAGCTCGTCGTCGCCGCGGCCGCCACGCCCAGCGCCGCCCACAGCGGCGCGAGTCCCAGTGGCCACCACAGGTTCCAGCGCCACTGCCCCACCCACCGCGCCACCCGGTACGCCTCGACCTGCGCCTTGAGGCTGCCATGCCGGCGTCGCGCCAGCAGCCGGGCGAGCCCCGCCTCGATCCCGGGCCAGCGAATCCAGATGAACCCGCCCACGATCATCACGACGACGAACCAGAAGACGCCCTTCGGCGTCGTCCATTCGATCTCCCACCGCGGGTAGAGAAACGGGTGGGTGACGAGATAGCGGCCCCCCAACCCGATCCGCCGCGCCAACTCCTCGATCGAGAGGTTCCGTGTGGCAAGGAGGGCGACCAGCGCCACGGCCACGGCGATGAGGGCCCAGCGCACCAGCGAGAACAGGGCGACGGCGCGAAACAGACGCCGGCGTCCGACGCGCAGCACCCGCGCGATGACGGGGGCTGGAGCGGTCTGCGGCGCGGTGACCACGAGCGGTGGAGGCGCCGACTGCGGGGCACCGAGGAACGGGGGACCCAGATGGGTCCGGACGAAGCGATCGGCGAGCTGATACCCCTGATAAATGAGCGCCTCGATCTCGACCGGGTTGAATGCGTCGAGGTCCGTGCGCAATTGGGCAATCGAGTCGCCGTCCGGGTGCGGGTCGGGCGGCCTCGGTCCTGCCGGAACCGCCGCCGAGGGGTCCGAGGCCATCTCGAAGAACGCCGCGGCGCCGAGCGGCGAGCCGGGCCGGCGCCGTTCGCGCAGCTCACGCAGCTGGCGATCGCGCACGTCCGCCATGAGGACGGCCCCGATGCGCGCCATCATCGATATGCGGCCGGTGGCCGGCAACGGCTGGACCGCGAGCGTGCCGCCTGCATCGCTCACGATGAGATGCGTGCACTCCT
>Ga0326731_1000035_pt1 | contig 34286 bp, 40 predicted proteins | sample MHFSIPfraction_FD_207645 | JGI IMG/M metagenome (GOLD analysis project Ga0326731, IMG submission 207645) | Lab enriched peat soil microbial communities from Michigan Hollow, Ithaca, NY, United States - MHF9FY SIP fraction | ecosystem: Environmental > Terrestrial > Soil > Wetlands > Peat | place...
CTTCGACGGCCGTCGGGTCGATGTTGAACGTGTGCGGGTCGATGTCCACGAATACCGGACGCCCGCCGGCGTTGTGGATCGCCCCGGCGGTAGCGAAGAACGTGAACGGCGAGGTGATCACCTCGTCGCCGGGCTCCAGGTTCAGCGCCTTGAGCGGCAGCAGCAGGGCGTCGGTGCCGCTCGCGCAGCCGACGCCGTGACGCGCGTGCGACAGCTCCGCGACCTTGGCTTCGAGCTGCGCCACGGCCGGCCCCATGATGAACTGCTGTGATTCGATAACCGCCTGCAGGGCGGGAAGGACCTCGTCCTTGATGGCCCGGTACTGGCCGACCAGGTCCAGCAACGGCACGTTCACGTGAACTCTATCCGCAAAAGAGGCAACAATTTACACAGACAGGGCGGGTCAGGCAATCGGGCGGAGAACGCCCCCGGATTCTTCGTAGGCACTGCCGCAGGCGGGGCACGTGGCACGTCCCCCGGAGACGGCCACCCGCTCACCACACTGGCACATCCAGCCGACGCGCCGGGCCGGCACACCCACCATCAGCGCGTAGGGGAGCACGTCGGTCGTGACGACCGCACCCGCGCCGATGAAGCAGAATGCCCCAAGGGTCACCCCGCATACGATGGTCGCGTTGGCCCCGATCGAGCTGCCACGGCGCACCAGGGTCTTCTTGTACTCGCTCTTGCGCGAAACGTGGCTGCGCGGATTGATGACGTTGGTGAACACGCACGACGGGCCGCAGAACACGTCGTCTTCCAGCTCGACCCCTTCGTAGATCGAAACGTTGTTCTGGATTTTCACGTTCGTCCCGATGCGCGTGCCCGGCATCACGACGACGTTCTGCCCCAGGTTGCACCGCTCGCCGATGACCGCGCCCCCCATGACGTGCGAGAAGTGCCAGATCTTCGTCCCTGGCCGATGCTGGCGCCGTCGTCGACGAAGCTCGAAGGGTGGACGAAATAGTCGGCCATGCTAGACGCCGACGACCTTGATCTCCAGCTCGAGCTCGATCCCGGTCTTCTTGGCGACCGTCTTGCGGACATGGTCGATGAGCTTCAGGACATCGGCCGAAGTCGCGTTCCCCGTGTTGATGAAGTAATTGCAGTGCTGGGTCGACACCTGGGCGCCGCCCATCCGGAAGCCCTTGAGCCCCACCTCGTCGATCAGCATCCCGGCGGTCTTGTTGCCGCCGGGGTTCTTGAAGGTGGAGCCGGCGCACGGCTGGTCGAACGGCGTGCCCGCCTTGCGCCAGCGGAACAGCTTGGCCTGCAGCTCCTTGAGCTTCGCCGGCGATTCCTCGCCCAGGCCGAGCTTCGCCTCGAGCACGATGACCTCGCCCAGGTTGGAGCCGCGGTACTTGTAGGAGATCTGCTTGCGCGGAATCGTGCGCGTCTTGCCCTTGCTGTCCATCACCGTCACTTCGGTGGTGATTTCGGCAAACTCGGCGCCGTGACAGCCGGCATTCATATAAATGCCGCCGCCCACGGTGCCGGGGATGCCGATGAAGCGCTCCACGCCCGAGAACCCCGCCTCGGCGGTGCGGCGTGCCAGGATCGGGGTCGGCATCCCGGCGCCGACGATCGCCGTCGCCCCCTTCATCTCGAACTTGTCGAGCCCCTTCCCCATCCGGATCACGAGTCCCGGAAAGCCGCCGTCGCGCACCAGGAGATTCGAGCCCAGCCCGATGACGAGCCACGGCAGGCCGCGCTCCCGCGCCATGTCGAGACCCTTGATCACGTCCTCGACATCGCCCGGTTGCAGGAGAAAGCGGGCCGGCCCGCCGAGGCGCCAGGTGGTGTGACGGGCGAGCGGCTCGTTTTCGAGCAGCTTCCCGTGGAATTTCAGCTTGGGGACGGGCGGCGTCGCCGCCTTGCCCCCGGCCGCGGCCTTGGCCGGCGCCTTGCCCTTGGCCGCTGCCTGGCTGGCGCCCTTCGGCGCCGGCTTGGCTACCCGGGCGCGGGGTGCGGGACGGGGAGAGGACTTGCGGCCGGGGCGCTGACGGCCGGCGGCCGGCTTCCGACGTTCGTGCTTTCGTGCCATTCCTGGAGGCTCCTCACACTTCCTCGGCGACTGCGCAGGGCGATGATCGCATCGCACGCCGCGCTGGCCGCGGACATCGTCGTCGTATAGGGCACCCGGTGGGCGATCGCCGCGCGCCGGATGGCGTAGTCATCCTGCTGGGTGAACTTGCCCAGCGGGGTGTTGATCAACAGCTGGATCTCCCCCGAGACGAGCAGGTCGATCGCGTTCGGCCTTCCTTCATGCACCTTCGCGACGCGCTCGGCCGGTACCCCGCGCGCCCGGAGATAGCGCTGCGTGCCTTCCGTCGCCAGGATGCGGAACCCCAGCTCGTGGAACCGGCGCACGATCGGGACCACCGTGGGCTTGTCCGAATCATTGACGGTCACGAACACCGAACCCTGGAGCGGCAAACTGCCGTCCGCCGCGATCTGCGCCTTGGCGAAGGCCATCCCGAAGCTGTCGGCGAACCCCATCGCCTCGCCCGTAGACCGCATCTCCGGGCCCAAAACGGTATCCACGTTGGGCAGTTTGGTGAAGGGGAAGACCGCTTCCTTCACCGCCACCCCGGGGATGGGAAGCTCGTCCGCCAGCCCCAGATCGTCCAGGGAACGCCCCACCATGACGGCGGCGGCCAGCCGCGCCAGCGGCACCCCCGTGGCCTTGCTGACAAAGGGGATGGTGCGTGACGCCCGTGGGTTGACCTCCAGGACATAGACCACGCCGTCCTTGATGGCGTACTGCACGTTGATCAGGCCCACCACCCCCAGAGCCTCGGCGAAGGCCTTGGTATAGCGCCGCATCTCCTCCACCTGCCGGTCCCCGATGAGGTAGGGCGGCAGCACGCAGGCGGAGTCCCCCGAGTGGACGCCGGCGTCTTCGATATGCTGCATCACACCGCCGATGACGCAGCGATGGCCGTCGGCGATGGCGTCGACGTCGGCTTCGAAGGCGTCCTCGAGAAAGCGGTCGATCAGCACGGGATGCTCGGGCGCCACGCGGGCGGCTTTTTCGAAGAACTCGCGCAACGATCCCGCATCGTACACGATCTCCATGGCCCGCCCGCCCAGAACGTAGGACGGCCGGATGAGAACCGGGTACCCGATGCGGTCGGCCACCTGGAGCGCCTCGGCGACCGAGCGCGCCGTGCCGTTGGGCGGCTGGGTGACCCCCAGGCGGCGGGCCAGCTGCTCGAAGCGCTCCCGGTCCTCGGCTTGATCGATGGCGTCGGGCGTCGTCCCGAGGATCGGGACGCCCGCCGCCTCCAGCGCCCGGGTGAGCCGCAGCGGGGTCTGCCCGCCGAGCTGCACCACGACGCCCCGCGGCCGCTCGAAGCGCACGATCTCGATGACGTCTTCGAAGGTGAGCGGCTCGAAATACAGCTTGTCGGAGATGTCGAAGTCGGTGGAGACCGTCTCGGGGTTCGAGTTGATCATGATCGTCTTGAACCCGAGTTCGCGGAACGCGAGCCCGGCCCGCACGCAGCAGTAGTCGAACTCGACGCCCTGGCCGATGCGGTTCGGCCCGCTGCCCAGGATCACGATCCCCTGCTCGCCGAACGCCTCGGACTCGTTCTCGTCGTCGTAGGAGGAATAGAGATAGGGGGTGGAGGACGGGAATTCCCCCGCGCAGGTGTCCACCGTCTTGTACGCGGGCCGGACGCCGAGCGCCCAGCGCTGTTCGCGCAGCACCTCCTCCGTGGTGCCCCGCAGCGTCGCCAGCTGACGGTCCGAGAACCCCATCCGCTTCATCCGGCGCAGCTCGGCCGCGCCGACCTGCGCCAGCCCGGCGAACCAGTCCTCGGCCTCGAGCAGCTCCGCCAGCTGGAACAGGAACCACGGATCGATGCCCGACGCCTGGGTAATCGCCTCGACCGAGAGTCCGGCGCGCAGCGCCCGCTTGACCTGGAAGATCCGCTCGGGCGTCGGCGTCCGCAGCGCCACACGCAGATCCTCGGGGGCATCGCTCGTCAACCGGTCGTCGGCCAGCGTCTGGCCCTCGACCCATCCGGGCCGTCCCGTCTCGAGCGCGCGCAGCCCCTTCTGGAACGCTTCCTTGAACGTCCGGCCGATCGCCATCGCCTCGCCCACCGATTTCATCTGGGTGGTGAGTCGGAAGTCGGCGGTCGGGAATTTCTCGAACGCGAAGCGCGGCACTTTCACCACGACGTAGTCGAGCACCGGCTCGAACGACGCCGGGGTCGTCTTCGTGATGTCGTTGGGAAGCTCGTCGAGCGTATACCCCACGGCGAGCTTCGTGCCGATGCGGGCGATCGGGAACCCGGTGGCTTTGGAGGCCAGCGCGGAGGAGCGCGATACCCGCGGGTTCATTTCGATGACGAGCATCTCGCCGTCGGCCGGATTGACGGCGAACTGGATGTTGCACCCGCCCGCGGCGACGCCGATTTCGCGGATGATGGCGATCGCGGCGTCGCGCATCCGCTGGTATTCGCGATCGGTGAGGGTCATCGCCGGCGCGACCGTGATCGAGTCGCCCGTGTGCACGCCCATCGGATCGAGGTTCTCGATGGAGCAGACGATCACAACGTTGTCGCGTCCATCGCGCATCACCTCGAGCTCGAATTCCTTCCACCCGAGAACCGAGCGCTCGATCAGGGTCGAATGCACCGGCGAGAGCTCCAGCGCCATCTCGACCAGCTCCTCGAACTCCGCCCGGTTGTATGCCACCCCGCCCCCGGTGCCGCCCAGCGTGAACGACGGCCGGATGATCGCGGGGTACCCGGTCGCGGCCACCGCTTCGAGCGCCTCCGGCAGGGACCCCACCGTGCGGCCGCGCGGCGCGTCGAGCCCGATGCGTCGCAGCGCCGCCGCGAACTCCGCCCGGTCCTCCGCCATCGCGATGGCCCGCGCCGATGCCCCGATCAGCTCGACGCCGAACTCCGCCAGCGTCCCGTCCTTCGACAGGGCCATCGCGACGTTCAACGCCGTTTGGCCGCCCATCGTGGGCAGCAGCGCATCGGGGCGCTCGCGCTCGATCACCAGCCGCACCCACGCCGGCGTCACCGGCTCGATGTAGGTCCGGTCGGCGATCTCGGGGTCGGTCATGATCGTGGCGGGGTTCGAGTTCACCAGGATGACCTCGTACCCTTCCTCCTTGAGCGCCTTCACCGCCTGGGTGCCGGAGTAATCGAACTCGGCCCCCTGCCCGATCACGATCGGGCCGGACCCGAGCAGCAGGATACGCCGGAGGTCAGTCCGCTTGGGCATCGAGCACGTCCTGCAGCGTCTCATCGAGGCTGCGGCGTGGCGTCCAGCCGGTGGCGGCGCGCAGCTTCGAGCCGTCTCCGACGAGGTGCGGCACGGCGTCGGGGCGGACGTCGGCGGCGTCCACCTCCAGGATCGGCTGCCATCCCGCCAGGGCGCAGAGCCGGACGACGAGGTCCTTCAGGGCCACCCCCTCTCCCGAAGACACGTTGTACACCTCGCCCGGCACCCCCGCGGTCAGGAGGCGGACGTAGGCGTCCACGACGTCGGACACGTGCAGGATGTCGCGGACGCCGTCCAGCAGGCCAGTGGCGATCGCGGGCGCGCGAGCCCGGCGGGCCGTGACGATCCGGCGGGCGTAGCGCGGCACCAGCGCCCGCTCGCTCTGGCCTCGGCCCGTGTGCGGCGACGGCCGGACGACCACGACGCGCAGCCCCGCGCGCCGCCATTCACCGAGCGCCGCCACTTCGGCTCCGACCTTGCTCGCCGCGTATGCGGACACCGGCGCGGCGGCGTCCGTTTCGCGCCGCGGCGTGTCCGTTCCCGGGCCGGGACCGTACACCTCGACGCTCGATACGACGAGCACCACGGGGTCCGCGTCGCCAACGCGCTTCGCGTCTGCCAGTATGCGCGTGAGCCGGGCGGTCCCGCCCGCGTTTTCGTTCCAGGCCCGACCCGGATCCCGTTCGGCGACGGTCACCCAGCTCACCGCGGCGAGGTGCGCGACGACGTCCCAATCACCATCGACGGCGCGCCGCACCGATTCTTCGTCGGCGAGCTCGAGCGGTACCCAGGTGATCCGGTCGCGCAACGCGGCGTCGAAGCGCTGCATCCGGCGGTCCTCTTCGAGCCGGTAGGTCCCGGTCACGGTGTGGCCGTCCGCCATCAGCCGGCGCACGAGCCACGAGCCGACGAAACCGTCGGCCCCGGTGACGAGCACCCTCACGCGAGTCGCTCCACGTCGGCGTCGACCATCATGCGCACCAGGTCGGTGAACCCCACGCTCGGGCGCCACGCCAGGTGGCGCCGCGCCTTGGACGGATCGGCCCGCAGCACATCCACCTCGGCGGGACGCACCAGCGAGCGGTCCACGACGACGTGCTTCGTCCAGTCGAGGCCCACGTGGGCGAACGCGATCGTGACCAGCTCGCGCACGGTGTGGGTTTCGCCCGTCCCGATGACGTAATCGTCCGGCGCCGGCTGCTGCAGCATGCGCCACATGGCGTCGACGTAGTCGCCGGCGTAGCCCCAGTCGCGGCTCGCGTCGAGATTGCCGAGCCGCAGCTCCCGGTCCAGCCCCTTGGCGATGCGCGCCACGCTGGAGCTGACTTTGCGGGTCACGAACTCGAGCCCGCGGCGGGGGGATTCGTGATTGAACAGGATCCCGCTCACGGCGTACAGCCCGTAGGACTCCCGATAATTCACGGTGATCCAGTGGCCGTAGACCTTGGCGACGCCGTAGGGCGAGCGCGGATAGAACGGCGTGGACTCGCGCTGCGGCGTCTCCATCGCCTTGCCGAACATCTCCGAGGAGCTGGCCTGATAGAAGCGCGCCTCGGGGTGCGCGAGGCGGACCGCCTCGAGCAGCCGCGTCACGCCGAGGGCGGTGAATTCACCGGTGAGAACGGGCTGGGTCCAGGAAGTCGGCACGAAGCTCTGCGCCGCGAGGTTGTAGATCTCGTGCGGCTTCGCGTCGCGCACCACGGCGGTGAGGGAATGCTGGTCCAAGAGGTCGGCCGGGACGATGTGCAGCCGGCTCAGCAGGTGCCCGATGCGCTCGTAGGAATCGTGGGAGGTGCGGCGCACCATGCCGACCACCTCGTACCCCTTGTCCAGCAGCAATTCGGCCAGGTAGGAGCCGTCCTGGCCCGTGATCCCCGTGATCAGGGCGCGCCGGCGGGGTTGCTCCGCCCGCGCCGTCGGCTTAGGTTTCCCGCGCTTTTCCCCCCCGCGGATGCGGCCCGGGGAGCGTGACGAAGGGCTCATTTACGGGACGACCCCATGGCTCGAGTGTGTGAAATCTGCGGCAAAGGCCCGGCAACGGGCCACAACGTGAGCCACGCCAACAACAAGACCAACCGGCGCTGGTACCCCAACCTGCAGCGCGTGCGGGCCGTGGTGGACGGCCAGACGCGGCGGGTCCGCGTGTGCACGCGGTGCATCAAATCGAACCGGGTGACCAAAGCCGCCTGAGCAATACAAACTGCGGGATGAAGAAAACGGGGGACCCTTCGGGGTCCCCCGTTGCGTTTGGCGAGACGCCACCCGCTCACTCACTCAGCAGTTCGATCCGGGCCACGTCCGCACCGTCGCCCACCCGGTGGCCGAGCTTGACGATGCGCGTGTAGCCGCCGGGGCGGGCGGCGAAGCGCTTCCCCAGCTCGGCGAAGAGCCGGTGGGTGACCTCGCGATCCTTGATCCGGCGCTCGACCAGGCGGCGCGCGTGCAGGTCTCCGCGGCGGGCCAGCGTGATGAGCCGCTCGGCGTAGGGCCGCAGCTCCTTGGCCTTCGCTTCGGTCGTTTCGATACGGTCGTGCCGGAACAGGCTGGCCGCGAGATTCGCGAGCAGCGCCTTCCGGTGGCTCGCGGTGCGCGACAGCTGCCGGTGCTTGGCGCGATGCCGCACTACTCCTCCCCGCCGTCGGTGGCGCGCGCCATCGGGATCATGCCGGGATCGGTCACCCGCACGGCCCCTTCGACCTCTTCGTAGCGCATGCCGAAGTTGAGCCCTTCGCGCCGCAGCAGATCCGCGATCTCGCCCAGGGCCTTCTCCCCGACGTTCTTCACCTTGAGGAGATCGCCCTCGCTGTACTGCACGAGGTCGCCGAGGGTCCGGATATTCGAGTTCTTGAGCGAGTTCACCGACCGGACCGACAGGCCGAGGTCGTCGATCGAGCGCGCCAGCGAAGCCGCGAGCCCGTCGCCCACGCCGCCGGCCCCGCCCGGCACTTCCGCCGCCACCATCGGGACCTTCCCGAAGTCGACGAAGAACCGGAAGTGCTCCTGCGCCAGCGCGGCCGCGTAGGCCACCGCGTCCTCGGGCGAGATCGTGCCGTTCGTTTCCACCGAGAGCGTGAGGCGATCGTAGTCGGTGCGCTGGCCGACGCGGGTTTCCGCGACGGTGAAGTTCGCACGGCGCACCGGATTGTAGATCGAATCGATGCGCACCACGTCCACCGGCAACGTCCGGTCGACCGGGTGCTGCTCGGCTTCGACGTACCCGCGGCCCTTGTTCACGTACAGCTCGCCCGCGACTTCGCGGTCGTCCTGCAGGGTGAACAACAGCTGGTCGGGATTGACCACGCTCACGGCCGCGTGCGCCTCGATGTCGCGGGCGTACACGGCCCCTGCTTTGTCGTGGCGGATATGGAGCACCGCCTCATCGACGTCGGCATCGAGCACCAGCGTTAGCTGCTTCAGGCGCTGGATGATCTGATGCACGTCTTCCACGACGCCGGGAATGGTCTGATGCTCGTGCACCACCCCGTCCAGGCGAAACGCCCAGACGGCGGCGCCCCGGAGCGAGGAGAGGAGCATCCGGCGGAGCGAGTTGCCGAGCGTGTAGCCGTAGCCGCGCTCCAGCGGCTGCAGGCGGAACTCGGCGGCGTTCGGGTTGTCCTCCCGCTTGGTCATTTCGACCAGGTGCGGCCGGACGAGCCCCGACAAATCGAGAGTCGTCATCACTTGGAATAAAGCTCGACGATTAGCTGTTCCTGCGCGGCGATCGGAATCGTCTCGCGCGTCGGCCGTTCGGTCATCCGTCCGATGGCCTTGTCACCATCCACCTGAATCCAGCTCACCGGCTGCATGCGCGTGAACTGCTCGCGGGCGATCCTCACCGGCACCAGCTCCTGGCTCGCCTCGACGACCTTGACCTCGTCGCCGGGGCGAATCCGGTAGGACGGGATATCGACCGTCCGGCCGTTGACCTGGATGTGTCGGTGCCGCACGAGCTGCCGCGCCTGGCGCCGGGAAATGGCGAATCCCATCCGGTACACCATGTTGTCCAACCTGGTCTCGAGCGCGATGAGCAGCGCCTCGCCCGTCACGCCGGGCTCCTTCAGCACACGCTCGAATACGTTCCGGAACTGCCGCTCGGAGAGCCCGTAAATGCGCTTCACCTTCTGCTTTTCCCGCAGCTGTTTGGAATACTCGGACGCCTTGCGGCGCCGGCCGGTCGACTGGCCGTGCTGGCCCGGAGCGTACGCGCGACGCTCGACGGCGCACTTCTCCGTCAGGCAGCGGGTGCCCTTCAAAAAGAGCTTCGTGCCTTCGCGGCGGCACAGCTTGCAGGCGGGACCCGTATAACGCGCCATGGCTCAGACCCGCCGTTTCTTGGGCGGGCGGCACCCGTTGTGCGGAATCGGCGTCACGTCGCGAATCGAGCGGATCTGCAGCCCCGCAGTGGCCAGTGCCTGGATCGCGGACTCCCGCCCCGACCCGGGGCCCTGCACGCGCACGTGCACGCGCTTCACGCCGAGGTTCACCGCTTCCCGGGCGGCCTGTTCGGCGGCCACGGTCGCGGCAAACGGCGTGGATTTCTTGGACCCCTTGAAGCCCGCCTTGCCCGACGAGCCCCAGGTGATCGTGTTGCCCTGCATGTCGGTGATCGTGATGAGCGTATTGTTGAACGTCGCGGTGATGTGCGCGATGCCCTCCGCCTCCACGACCTTCTTGGCGCGCTTCGCGCCTGCTGCTTTCGCTTGTGCCATGCCCGCCGATTATTTTTTCAGGGACGGTTTCTTCTTGCCTGCAATCGCCCGCCGCGGCCCCCTCTTGGTCCGAGCGTTCGTATGCGTGCGCTGCCCGCGCACCGGCAACCCCTTGCGGTGTCGTCCCCCGCGATAGGTGCCGATGTCCATCAATCGCTTGATATTCATGGCGGTCTCGGTGCGCAGCGCGCCCTCGACCTTGTAGTCCCGCTCGATCACCTGCCGCAGCCGGGCGACTTCCGCGTCGCGCAGATCACGCACGCGGGTGTCTCCACTCACACCGGTCTCGACCAGAATCCTCCGGGCGTTGCTGCGACCGATTCCAAAGATGTAGGGCAGCGCGAATTCGATCTTCTTGTCGCGCGGCAAGTCCACTCCCGCAATACGTGCCATGCCTCAGCCCTGCCGCTGTTTGTGCTTGGGACTGCGCTTGCAGATGACGCGCAGCACGCCACGACGCCGCACCACCTTGCAGTGCTCACAGATCGGTCGAACGCTGGTGCGCACCTTCACGGCATCGGCTCCGGCAGAAAGGTCCAGTTGAGCCTTGAACTATAGACGGTGGCGTAAGTGCTCGCAAGGGGCGCGATTACAGGGCTTCAGGGGGCGGCCCGCAGCTCCACCACGACCCACTGTTCACCCAACCAGCGCAGCCCCAGGAATACGGTTTCCCGACGCTCTTCGCTGGTGCCCACGATGCTGAACCGCCGCACCATCTCCACGTAGCCCCGTCCCTCCTCGACCTCGCGCGCCACCGAGATCTCCACGCTGCGCTCGACCGACGTCCGGAAGAACCGGCCCAGCAGCTCGCCCGCCTGGTCGCGCCCGATGGCCGACGAAGGGTCGGCGCCGGGGATCTGCAGGATCACCCCGGGACTGCCCCGCAACAGGGCAGCCGGGTCGTGCGCCAGCCAGGCGTCGCGCGTCCGCTGGGCGGCTGCGTCGAGCCCGCCCTGGGCCGCCAGCGGCCCGGCCATGAACACGGCGATCCACCACCAGCTGCGTCTCACATCGCCTCCAGGAACTGCTGGTACACCATTCTCGGGTCCCGCGCCCGGGTGATGGGCCGTCCTACGACGATGTGCGTGGCGCCCCACCGGACCGCCTCCTGCGGCGTCACCGTCCGTGCCTGGTCGTCGGCCGGATCGGTCGGGGCCCGGACCCCGGGGACGACGATCCACGGCTCGGGCCCCAGCGCCGTGCGCAACATCGCCAGCTCGCGGCCTGACGCGACGACGCCCCGGAACCCTGCCCCGAGGGCGAGGCGCGCCAGGCGCGTCGCTTCAACCCCCAGATCGGGAACGCCGCGGCCGAGGATCTGCTCGGCCTCCGCCGGCGTGTGCGAGGTCAGGAGCGTGACGCCCAGCAGCGAGAGGTCCGGACCCGCCGCCTGAGCGGCGGCGGCCAGCATTGCCGGACCGCCCAGGCAGTGCACCGTCGCCATCGACACGCCCTGAGCGCGCGCCGCCGACACCGCCTCGGCCACCGTGCTGGGAATGTCGTGCCACTTCAGGTCGAGGAACACCCGGACACCGCGCGCCGCGAACTCCTTCACCAGGATCGGCCCTTCCCGCACGAACAACATCGAGCCCAGCTTCGCCCAGTGCAGCCCGGGGAGCCGGTCGGCCAGGGCCAGGGCATCGCGCCCGGCGGCGACATCGAAGGCGACGACCAGCTCAGCCACGAGCGAGCTCCCGCGCGATGCGTTCCGGTGCCCGTGGGTCGGCCAGAGCCGCGGTGCCCACGGCTACCAGGGCAGCGCCGGCCCCCAGGTATTCCCGCGCGTCGGCAGCCGTGCGGATTCCCCCCACGCCGATGACCGGGATGCCGACCCGCTCGCGTACCCGCGCCGTCGCCAGCACCCCGACGGGCAGCAGCGCGGGCCCGCTCACGCCGCCGAACCCCAGGCCCAGCCGCCCGGCGAGTGTGCCCGGCATCGTATTGACGACGCTCACGGCGTCGGCGCCCTCCTGCTGTGCCACCCGCGCCATCGCGGCGATGTCGGGGAGCGCGGGAGAGAGCTTGATCACGAGCGGCTTCGTGGTGCTGCCCCGGCACCGCCGCACCAGATCCGCCAGTCCGGTGGCGGTGGCGCCGAACTCGAGTCCTCCCGACGAAGTGTTGGGGCACGAGGCGTTGATCTCGAAGGCGACGATCACGGCGAATCCGCTCAAGCGCTCCACCACGCGCTCGTAGTCCTCGACCGTGGCCCCGGCCACGTTGACCAGCACCCGGGCGCGCGTGAGGCGGCGCGCCAGCCAGGGCAGCTCGTGGACGGCGACCGCCTCGAGCCCGGGATTGGCGAGCCCGATGGCGTTGAGCATCCCGCCGACGAATTCTGCGACCCGTGGACCAGGGTGGCCGCGTCGGGGCTCGGGCGTTACCGCCTTGGTCACGATCCCGCCCAGCGACTCGAGATCGATCACGCGGTCGACTTCCTGTCCGAACCCGGCGGTGCCGGCGGCGAGCAAGACTGGGTTCTGGAACGTCGCGCCGAGAATCTCGACGGCCGTCACGGACGAACGTCCGGGCGCACCGTGGGTCGCTCGCCGGGGCGTCGCGCGGGCACCGGGCGCCGCGCGTTGGGTGCGCGGGGCCGTTCCGCCGCGATGGCCGGCGACGGCGGGTCGAGCTCCGGTCCCCGCGGCCCGGTGCGCGGCGCCGCCACGCGAATGACCGGGGCGCGGCCCGCCAGCGCGGCCGGGCGAGCGACTCCGAGGGCGACGGCCAGGGAGTCCTCGCTCGCTTGAAACGCCGGGCTGGGGGCGCCCCGGAATGCGAGTGCATAGGGCGACTCGGCGTAGCGCGACTGGAGCACGGTGTTCACCGAATCGAGCGTCTCCGGCTGGAGCTGCCCTGCCGCGATCAACGCCTTGGGGGCGAACAGCGAAGCGGGGTGCCGCATCGCGAATTGGCGAAACAGCGCGGCGGCGAGGGCGGGCGCATCGAGCGAGTCCCGCACGATCTCGGCGGCGCGAAAGGCGGCGATCTCCGCGGTATCCCCCTGCCGGGCCTCATCGATCCGACCCTGGAGCTCCCGCGCCTCGGCCAGCAACGCACCGCTCGTCGTCTCGGTCAGGTCGGCCGCGCGGGCCGCCAGCGAGTCCAACGCGCTCACCGTCTGCAGTTGGGCCACCGCTCCGCGCAGGGCATGCAGACGGGCCACTCGTGCCTCGGTCGAGTCCGGCACCAGCTGGACCGCCGCCGCATAGCGCGCGGCCGCGCGGTCGAAGCGTCGCGCTTGGCGCAACCGGTCGCCGTCGGCGATGAGGAGCCGCGCCCGCGCGCCGAGGCGCAGCCGGCCGCGGACCAGCAGGCGGTCGAGGGCATCGGCGGCGATGTCCACGCCGGCGGCCATCGCGACCTCCGCGAGCGCATCGCCCCATCGGGTTTCGTCGTCGTCGCGCGGTGCCACGCTCTCCATCGCCGCGAGCGCATCCTTCCCGCGGCCGGCGGTCGCCAGCGCGCTGACGCGCGCCGATGCCGCCTCCGGCAGGTCGGAGCGGGCGAACCGATCGGCGGCGGCATTCGGGTCGCCGCGCAGCAGGGCGGCACGGCCCGCGAGGTATCCGGCACGCGAGCGGCGGCGCCCGTCGCGGGACGCGAGCACGGGGTCGAGCAGGCGCTCCGCCTGGTCTCCGGATCCCGCCTCCACCGCGCAGCTGGCAGCTGCCAGTGCGGCACGCTCGCGCAAGGCGTGGTCGGTCACTTCGCGGAGGGCGCGATCGAGCGCCGGCGCCGCTTCGGAGCAGACCCCACTGCGCGCCAGCCCTTCACCCTGCAACACCAGGGCGTCGTCCGCCCACCGGCTGGAGGGGTGATGCACCAGGACCGACTCCGCTTTGACGGCCGCTCGTCCCCAGTTGAGCCGCGCTTCGGCGGTCATGCCCCGCGCTTCCAGCCGGCGCGCGTCGCGCGCCAGGCGCTCGGCACTCCACATGCCGTTGTAGTACGCGCATCCAGCGAGCCCCAGCACGAGCAGGCACGCGCCGCGTACGCTCCGGTAGCTCACGGGGCGCCACCGACTGCGAGCTTGCGCTCGAGATCCAGCAGATAGCCGACGATGCCGTCGGCGATCGCGCTGGCGATCTTGCGCTGCCCAGCCGAAGAAGTCAGAAACGCGCCGTCCGCCTTGTTGGTGGCGAACCCCGTTTCCACCAGGATGGCCGGCCGGCGCGCGCTGTTCAGCACGTAGAACCCCGCCTGCTGCACGCCCCGGTCATCGCCCGGGTGGACCGCGGCCACGCGCTGCTGCACCAGCTCCGCGAGACGTGCCGACTCGCGCAGGTACTCGTTCTGCTGCAGGTCCTTGACGATGGTGGCGAGGGCCCCCTCGACCACCTGCGCGTCGGGCGACTCGTAGCGAATGGCGTCGTTTTCCATTTGCGCCACGCGCCGTTGGTCCTCCGTCTTCGCCTCGGACAGGAAGTACGTCTCGATGCCGTTCGCCACCGGGCTGCGGCGCCCGCTCGGCATCGAGTTGACATGGAGGCTGACGAACAAGTCGCAATTGTCACGGCAGAAGCCGGCCCGGTCGTGCAGGTCGATCAGCGTGTCGGTGGTGCGGGTGAGCGAAGCCGCGATGCCCCGGCGGGCGAGCTCGGCGCGCAACAATTGTCCGATCGAGAGGTTGACGTCTTTCTCCGTGGTCCCCCGGGGGAAGAACCGGCCCGGATTTCCCGGGTCGCGGCCGCCGTGACCCGGGTCGATGACGACGACATGACGCAGCCGCAGTCCGGTGACCGGGTTCGGCGCCGTGTGGACCTGTGGCCCGGCGGACGGCGCGGCTCCGGCGGGGGGCGCAGTGGGCGTGGGCGGTGGGGGCGCCGGCGTATCGGGCGTCTCGCGCGCCGGATCGGGCAGCACGCGGGGCGAATCGACGACCATCGGTGGAGAGTCGGCCGCAGCGCGCGGCACCGCGGCCGCGACCGTCACTCCGGGCGCGGCCAACTCCGTCAGGAGCCCGGTCGTCGGGTCCCACTGAAACCGGTCGCGAAACACCCGCGGCACGCAATCGGTCAACCAGACGAGCGGCAGGAACAGCGTGTCGCGCGCCACGTACGGCTCGTCCACCAGCTGGCACAGCTGGCGGCCGATGCGGACGAACGGTGAGTTGAGCGCGAACACGAACCCGGCGCCCTCGAGGACCACGGTGACGCGCGCGCCTTCGACGACGACCGCCATTCCCAGCGGGCCGGCGATCAGCGGCGCGGCGACGCTGACCCCGTATTCCCGGTTCAGGGGTACGCTGGTCACGCCGCGCGGCGTGGCGATGCGCACGGTCTCGGGCGCCGCCGTGCCGCCCAGGGCGAGGAACACCAGGGCGATCATCCGCGCCGGGCCCGGTACTCGCGCGCCAGCTCCCGATCGGCGGTGCGCCGCTTCAGGTCTTCCCGCTTGTCGTGCAGCTTCTTGGCTTTGGCGAGCGCGATGGCGACCTTCGCGACGCCGTCCTTGAAGTAGAGCTCCAGCGGAATCAGGGTCTGACCCTGTTGGGTGGTGGCGCCGATGAGCTTACGAATCTCGCGCCTGTGCAGCAGGAGTTTGCGCGAGCGAGTGGGCGGGGGGTTGTTATAGCTGCCGTGCACGTAGGGCGAAATCGACAACCCTTCGAGCCATACCTCGCCCCGCTGCACGTGGGCGTAGGCTTCTCCCAAGCTCGCCTTCCCTTCCCGCAATGACTTGACCTCGGTGCCGGTCAGCACCAGCCCCGCCTCCCACGTCTCCAGGAGGTGATAGTCGTGGCGCGCCCGCGGGTTGCGCGCGATGGAGGTCTTGTTCAAGTCACCAGGCCAAGATAGGAAGCCGGCTCCGGAGGGTCAAGCCGAACATTGACTTAGAGTTATACCACCTTCTATATTCGCCGTTCCGAACCTCTCGCCGAAGTGGTGGAACTGGTAGACGCGCTGGCTTCAGGAGCCAGTGGGCGCAAGCCCGTGGGGGTTCGAGTCCCCCCTTCGGCATCAGTATCGCGGCATCCCCGGATCCACTTCCCTCGCCCACGCATCGACACCGCCACGCAGACTGCGCGCGCCGGAGAACCCGGCGGCCCGCAGGATGTCGACGGCGCGCTCGGAGCGGATGCCGTGGTGGCAATACGCGACGATCTCGGCGTGGCCATCCAGCTCGCGCAGCCGGCCCGGCAACGCCCCGAGCGGGATGAGACGGGCGCCTTCGAGGTGCGTGATCTCCCATTCGAACGGCTCGCGCACGTCGAGCAACAGGATCTGGGCATTGCGATCGCGCTCGGCCCGGAGCTCCCTGGCGCCAATCTCGATTTCGTCCCCGCGTCCCCCGTCCCCGAGTCCACAGAACGCCTCGTAGTCGATCAATTTCGTCACCGTCGGATGCGGACTGCACACCGCGCAGTCGGGGTCCTTGCTGAGCGTGATCTCCCGGAATTGCAGCTTCAGGCCGTCGAAAAGGAGCAACCGGCCCACGAGGGAATCCCCCACTCCCGTCACCAGTTTGATGGCCTCGAGGGCCTGGAGGCTGCCGATGATGCCGGGGAGCACACCCAGCACTCCGCCTTCGGCGCACGAAGGCACGAGCTCGGGTGGGGGCGGCTCACGGTAGAGACAGCGGTAGCACGGCCCCCGCCGAGCGTCGAATACCGACACCTGCCCCTCGAAGCGCAATACGGCGCCGTACACGTTGGGCACGCCGAGCAGCACACAGGCGTCGTTGATCAAATAGCGGGTCGGGAAGTTGTCACTGCCGTCGAGCACCACATCCCAGCCGCGCAGCACCTCGAGTGCGTTGGCCGAGGTGAGCCGAGCGGAGACCATCTCGAGCTGCACATGCGGATTGATGTCGGCGAGGCGCTCCCTGGCCGAGTCGAGCTTTGCCCGCCCCACCATCCCGGTACCGTGCAGGATCTGGCGTTGGAGGTTGGAGCGGTCCACCACGTCCCAGTCCACGAGTCCGAGGGTCCCGACGCCCGCGGCCGCCAGGTACAGCGCCGCCGGGGAGCCCAATCCGCCGGCGCCCACGATCAGGACGCGCCCGGCTTTGAGCCGCTCCTGACCGGCGATCCCGATTGCGGGCAACACCAGGTGCCGCGAGTAGCGAATCAGCTCGTCGTGAGAGAGCGGCGGAGCCTGCGGGGGTGCCACGCTCCGAATATAACCGCGGCGTGGAACGGGCTCGTCACACAACGGGGCCGGTGACTGCGATGGCAGCCACCCGACCCCGGTGCGGTGGGATACGATCGTGCTTATTTCACCAGCAGCCCGACGACGATTCCGGCCACGTTCATGCGGATCAGCCAGGCCCAGAAGGTCGCGTTCAGGAGCGGCCGGGCCTTGTCGTACCACACGCCGCTGCCGATGGTGGACAACGCGATCGTGGGCAGCCACAGCACCGTCGCGAACTCCATCCCGGCCAGCGGGCCGCCGCTCGTCACCCACAGGCCACCCATGAAGCGCCGATACAGATAGGCGAGCAGGACGCCGAAGAACAGCGTCAGCGCCGCCGACTTCGCCATCATCGGGCCCATGTTCACCGGCTGCCCGGCCGGCGGCTTCGTCACATACAGCTCCATCCCCTTGGTGAACACCTTGCTCCACAAGAAGAAGTCCGTGAACCACGCCGCGACCCCGGCGATCAACCCTGCGAGCCACCAGCTCATGTGCGCGCCTCCAGTTGGGGGGTGTCGCTCAACCGCCTCCGCCCACGCCCCGCACGCCGATCTCCGTCATCGCGCGCAGGTCGAGCACCTCGTCCAGCTCCTTCCCCTTCAGAATGCCCTTCTGCAGCAGCAGCTCCCGCACCGAGAGATTCCGCTCCACGGCTTCCTTCGCGAGCTTCGCGGCCTCGGCGTAGCCGATCTTCGGCGCCAGCACGGTGACGAGCGCCGGACTGCGGTCGAGCCAGTGCGCCGTCATGGCCTGGTCCGCCTCGATCCCTTCCACGCACCGCTCGGCCAGCACGCCGCTCGCCGATGTGAGAATCCCGAGGGTGAGCAGCAGGTTGTGGGCGATGAGCGGCATCATCACGTTCAACTCGAGCTGGCCCGCTTCGGCGGCCGCCGCGATCGTCACGTCGTTCCCGAGCGCCTGGAAGCAGACCATGTTCACCATTTCGGCGACGGAGGGATTGACCTTGCCCGGCATGATGCTCGACCCCGGCTGCACGGCGGGCAGTTTGATCTCGGCCAGGCCGGTCCGCGGGCCCGATGCGAGCAGCCGGATGTCGCTCGCGACCTTGCCGAGATCCACGGCGTAGGTCCGCAAGGCGCCCGACAACGCGGTGGCGTCTCCCATCGACTGCATCAGCTGGACCCGATCCGTCCCCTCCCGCAGCTCGAGGCCGGTGATCCCGCGGAGGTGCTTCACCATTAGACCCGGGTAGGACGGCTCGGCGTTCAATCCGGTCCCCACGGCCGTGCCGCCGATGCCCAGATCGCGCAGATCGTCGGCCGCCCGCGCGATGCGGTCGCGATTGCGCTGCACGGTGTGCCCGTAGGCGGTGAATTCCTGGCCCAGACGGATCGGCGTCGCGTCCTGCAGATGGGTGCGGCCCGACTTCAAGATCGCGTCGAACGCCTTGCCTTTGGCGAGGAACGCGGCGGCCAGCCGATCGAGTGCCGCCAGGAGCGCCGGGAGCAGGCTCAGGGCCCCGAGCCGAATCGCCGTGGGGATCACGTCGTTCGTGGACTGGGCCATGTTGACGTGGTCGTTGGGATGGATCGGTTTGTAGTCGCCCCGCTTGCCGCCCAGCAGCTCGTTGGCGCGGTTGGCGAGTACCTCGTTGCAGTTCATGTTGTGGGAGGTGCCGGCCCCGGCCTGATAGGGGTCGACGACGAACTGGTCGCGGTGGCGGCCACCCAGGATCTCGTCGGCGGCGCGCACGATCGCATCGGCGAGTGCCGGGTCCAGCCGGCCGGTCTCCCGATGGGTCAATGCCGCGGCCTTCTTGATCCAGATTACCGCGTCCACGAACACGGGGTTGGGCCGCAGTCCCGAAATCGGGAAGTTGAGGCGGGCACGCTCCGTCTGCACGCCGTATAGCGCGTCGGCCGGCACGGGGAGCTCGCCCAGAGGATCACGTTCGATGCGCGTTGTGCTCATCGGTTCCACTCGCTCCGCCCGACTGCCGTCGGTCTCAAACCAGGAATCGCCCATGGAATCCCAACATCCGGTACAACACCTCACCAGTCGCGCCGCGTTCCATCCGGTCAAGCCGACCAAGATCGACTGCTTTCGCTCGGCACGCCTGCTGGTCGGCCTGAATTGTCTCGAGGCAGGTCAGACCCAGGCGGTGCACGCCCACACGGGCGCGGACAAATTCTATTTCGTCGTGTCGGGAAGCGCGAGGTTCATCGTCGGCGACGCGTCGACCGACGCCGCAGCGGGTGATCTCGTCGTGGCGCCCGCCGACGTCCCGCACGGCGTGGAGCGGGCGCTCGAGCGCACCGTGCTGTTGGTCGGCATCGCTCCGGCGCCGCACGGGTAGCCCGTCACGAGGCGACATCGGGGTCGGGGCGCCGCTTCCTCCCCCATCCGATCGTCACCAGCTCCCGCGCGGCCCGCGTGCCGAGCGAATGGACCATCAAGTAGACGCCGATCCCGGTCAACAGCACGACCGTGTAGAAGCGCCACCAGAGCAGCATCCGCACGCCGGCGTCGCCGAAGTCTCCGGCGAAGCCCGAGAGGAACGCGACCTCGATGCCGCCGCCCCCGGACGGGAGCGGCACTACGAGCGGCGAGGCGAGCAGCGCCAGCGAGCCGAAGAACATTTGACCGAACGGCGGCGCGTCGGCCACGCCCCAGGCGAGAGCGGGCAGCACCATGGCGCGCGCGGTGAGGCTGACGACGGTGAGCCCGGCGTTCACCGCCTGCGCCCACAGCGGCGCCCGCCGTACGTGCGCGAGTGCCACGCGCCACTGCCGGCGCACCCGGTGCCGGATCGCGCCCGCCCGGACGAGCCGCTGGGTGAGATAGATGACCAGCAGCACCGCGAGCGCCGCCAGCTCGATCACGAGCAAGTCACCGGCCACGTGACGTCGCAGCCACCCCTCCGCGGCCGATTTCCAGTTGGGGACGTAGTGCAACAGCAGCGCCACGAGCATCAGGAGAAACACCGGCCACTCCGCCGCGACTTCCACACCGACGGCCACGAGGGCCGTCACCGAGCGCAAGCCGGCCTGCGTGAGCCCCGCGAAGCGGGCCGCTTCCCCGCCGAGGCGGTTCGGCGTGAGCGTCGACGCCGCCTCCCCGTAGAAATTGAGTCGCACCGCCGGCCAGAACCCCAATGCGCCGCCCGCCGTCCAGGCCGCGAGCTGGATGCGCCAGGCCCGGACCGCCACGTCGAGGGCGAGCGCCAGCACGGCCAGGACGTGGTTCACAGCTCGTCCGCCGTGAAGGGCGGTCGCTCGAGCGTCACCGGCCGGCGCGGGCTGAACTGGCACGCGAGCCGCCAACCCTCCTCTACGAGGAGACCCAGCCGCAGCCGGTCGGTCTTTCCCGGGGGCCACTCGCCCTCCACCAGCCGCACCCGGCACGCTGTGCAATTGCCGATGCCGCCGCAGACGGTCCGCAGCGGCGTGCCCGTCCCCGCCGACAGCTCCAGCACCGTCGCCCCGGGACGCGTAGCGATCCGGCAGCGGTCGGGCAGGAACGTAACGGTCGCCTCAGTCAGAACAGTCGCCCAGCGGATAGATGAAACCGCAGTTGGCGCAAGGGTTCTTGCAGCCCCACGGCTTGGGCCGCACTTCCGCCCCGCAGCGCAGACACGTGGGGCGAGGCCGGGTCCTAGGAGATGGGGAGGGCGCCGGTGAGGAACGGATTGGTGCGGCGCTCGGCGCCGATGGTGGTTGGTGGTCCATGCCCACTGTACACGATCGTCGAATCGGGCAGAACCAGCAACTCCCGCTCGATGCTGTCGATCAACGTCTGGTAGTCCCCGCCGGGCAGATCGGTGCGTCCGATGGATCCTTGAAACAGGACGTCACCGCTGAACACCACGCCCTCACCCACGAGCGCGACGCTGCCGGGCGAGTGTCCGGGAGTGTGCCGCACGGTGAACGCCAGTCCGCCCACGCGGGTCACCGCGCCGTGCGCCCACTCCTGATCTGGCGGCGGCAGCGGCTCGGCCGGCAATCCGAACGCGGCCGCCTGCTGCGCCACCCGATCGTACAGCGGCCGGTCGGCGGGATGCACCATCACCGGCGCCCCCGTGGCGGCGCGTACCCGCGGCACGCCGAGCACGTGATCCACGTGCGCGTGAGTCACCCAGATCGCGACGGGGCGGACGGCCGCCTGCGCGACCTTGTGGAGGATCAATCCGGCTTCCTCCCCGGGATCGACGATGGCGCACTCCCCGGCGGCTTCGTCGATCACGAGATAGCAGTTCTCGACGAACGCGCCGTTGGGGATCTGGACGATCTTCATGCTAGTCGGCTTTCAGTTTCGCCAGGTACTTCTCCACGGCGATCGCCGCCGTGGTGGCATCGCCCACGGCGGTTGTAACCTGCCGCGTCAACTGGCTCCGCACGTCTCCCGCCGCAAACAGACCGGGAATCGAGGTCATCATCCGCTCGTCGGTGACGAAGTACCCGCTGGGGTCGTGGTCGACGTGTCCTTCCACGATCCCGGTGTTGGGCTTGAACCCGACGAAGATGAAGACGCCGCCGACCTTCAGCTGGCTCCGCTGCTGGGTGACCGTGTCTTCCAGCTCCAGGTGGTCGGTGCCGCGCTCGGAGCCCACGATCTCCACCACCCGCTTGTTCCAGACCGGCTCGATCTTCGGGTTGGCGAACGCGCGCTGCTGCAGAATTTTGGACGCCCGGAACTGGTCGCGGCGGTGCACGATGTAGACCTTCGACGCATAGCGCGTCAGATAGTCGGCCTCCTCGACGGCCGCGTCGCCGCCGCCCACGACCGCCAGCACCTCACCCTTGAAGAACGCCCCGTCGCACACGGCGCAGTACGAAACGCCCTTCCCCGCGTACTCCCGCTCGCCCGGGACGCCGAGCTTCACCGGCGTGCCCCCGGCCGTGATGATCACCGCGGGCGCCCGGTAGTGGCGCTCACGCGCCGTGATGACCTCGAACCAGCCGTCGGATCCGCGGCGCACTTTCTCCACCGTGTCGGTGACGATCTCGGCGCCGAACTTCTTGGCATGCTCCGCGAACTTCTGGGCGAGCTCCCAACCCTTGACGCTCTCGAACCCGATGTAGTCCTCGATCAGGTCGGTGTTCAGCAGCTCGCCGCCCGGGGCCCCGCGCTCGATGGTGAGCGCCTTGAGCATCCCGCGACCCGCGTACATCGCGGCGCACAGCCCGGCGGGGCCGCCCCCCACGATGATCACATCGTACTTCTGCTGTCCGTCGTCAGGCATCAGGGCGAAATTCCAATCGCGGGGGATCTCCCTCTCCCGCCAGGGCGCGCGCCAGAGCGGCGCGGAACTGCACGGTGTCGAATTCGACCGCCGGGTGCTGCGGTCCGGCGAGCTTCTCGAGCGCCGCGGCGCCCACCACCACGGTGCCATGCCGGTTGCCGCGGCCGAGGTGCAGCAGCGCTGCCGCGGCCTGGATCAGCCCCTGCCACGGCCGCCGCTCCGCCTCGTCTATTATAGAACGCCAAACGGTTTCCAGCGCTTCGTGGGCATGCCAGTACTCCCCGGTGTTGAACAGCTCGCGCGCCTGTTCCAGCTGGCGCCGGCGGGCGTCCGGTGTCATGGGCGTCATCTGTCTGACGTCAGACGTCTGACGTCAGCCCCGCGGCTGAGGGCCAATTCTCAGGACGTTCAGCGCCCCATGGCAGGCGCTCACGGTACCGACGAGCACGTCTACGGTTTCGGGCCCCTCCGCTGCTGCGGCGACGATCCGCTCACCCTCCAGCACCGCGTCCACCGCGAAGGTGCCGACGCCGTACACGTGATGACGGCACACGAACAACGCGGGACCCGCCAGGGACGCTCCCCGCGCCCGGACGCGGTCGGCGAGCGTGGTTACCGCGTCCGACATCTCCCACGATCGCGGTGCGGCGATCGCGGGACAGACGGCGGGCTCGATGCAGTGCGTGGGACAGATCCAATCGGCGAACGAGACGTAGCGGGTATGGTCGGCCGCCGTGCGGTCGTACGGCGTGCCCAGCGAGTCCGGAACGGGCACCACGTCGACGGCCCGGCCGGGGAATCGGGAGCGGGCGCGCCGCACCAGCCATTCGAACATCAGATGCGACATGTGCGGCGACGGCACGATGTAGTCGGGGGCATCCACGGCGGCGGTGGGTCGCGCCTCGAAGAGATACCGATCGAAGAACTGATCCCACTCGCTCGTCACGAACGCCCGGTCCGCGGCCTCGGGCAGCTCCACGTGCGCCCGGCAGTGCGGGTCGCGGTCCACGATCACGACCGTCCGGAACCGAGCCTTGTCGCGCGCCTTGGCCTTGGCGAGCTGGGTGGCGTAGAACGTTCCGTAGCAGCCGCCTCCCACCACCATGATGTCCCGCATCCGGGCGGGGATGGCGGCATCAACGGCATCACTCATCGCACCAGGCGTCCGCCGTCCACCGGCACGACGATCCCGGTGACATAGTCACTCTCGAGCAGGAACAGGACGGCGCGCACCACGTCCGCAGGCGTGCCCAGCCGCTTGAGCGGCGTGGTCTCGGCGAGATGCTCACGCGCGTCGGCGGGCCAGTCGTCGGGCGGGAGGACCGCGCCGGGGGCGACGGCGTTCACGGTGATCTCGGGCGCCAGGATGCGGGCGAGTCCCTGGGTGAGCATGACGACGCCCGCTTTGCTGACGTTCAGCGGGAGGTACGCGGGCCACACTTCGAAGGCGGCGAGATCGGCGAGGTTGACGATTTTGCCGCGCGTGCGCCTGAGGTGTGGAGCGGCGCCTTGGGCCGTGAACAGCGCCGCCGAGAGGTTCAGCGCCAGCGCGTCGTGCCAGTCTTCCGGCGTGATCGCGTCGAATTCGCGCCGCACCATCACCGCCGCCGAGTTGATCAGCACGTCGAGGCGGCCGAACGACTCCACGACCTGGCCCGGCAGGGACCGGGCCGCGGCGGGATCGCGCAGGTCGGCCGCGAAGCGCTCCCCGCGCCGCCCGGCCTCGCGCACGGCCCGCAGCGTCGCCTCGGCCCCGTCGGCGGAGGTGTAGTGGTGCACCGCGATGTCGCATCCCGCGCGCGCCAGCCCCGTCGCGATCGCGGCGCCGAGCCGGCGCCCGGCTCCAGTCACGAGCGCCACCCGCCCCGTGAGATCCATCCGTCAGCGGGCCGCGGGAAGTGCGACGAGCGGCAGGATCTGCCCGGTCACCATGCGTGCTTCATCCGACACGAGCCAGAGTACCGTGCGCACCACGTCCGCCATTTCGACGAACCGGGCGTCCGACCCCATGTCCTGCAGGTTAGTGGAGGTCCGCACCGCTTCCGGGGCCAGCGCGTTCACCCGGATGCCGTCGTCACGCAGCTCGCGCGCCAGGGCGCGTGTCAGCGCGGCGACGCCGCCCTTGGCGGCAGCGTACGCGGCGAGGTTGGGCTGCGGCTGCAGCACGGCGATGGAGGTGAAGCAGACGATCGCCCCGCCACCGCGACGGCGCAGCGAGGGCACCGCCGCCTGGCAGACGCAGAACGCGGTGCGGAGGTTGATGGCGATCTCGCGCTCGAACGCCGCAATATCGATGCCTTCGAACGGCCCGTAGCTGGTGAGTCCCCCAGCGACGTTGACCACGACGTCGAGGCCGCCGAAGCGGGCTTCCGCCAGCCCGACGGCGGCCCGAGCAGCCCGTGGGTCGGTGAGATCTCCGGGCGCAGCGGCGGCCTCCACGCGGGCGGCCGCGAACTCCCGTACGCGCTCATCCAGCGTTTCGGCACTGCGGTCGGCCAGGACGAGCCGCGCCCCCGCCGCGCCGAGCCCCGCCGCGACGGCGTGGCCGATCTGCCCCACCCGCCCAACCCCGGTGACCAGCGCCACCCGGCCGCCGGGCTCAGCCGCCACGCCCGCCTGCCTCGAGTGCCGCGATCACCTCGTCCGGGGGCGGTGCGCCGCGCTGGGCAAAGCGCACGGTCCCGTCCTGTGCCACGAGGTAGACGGTGCGCGCGATCCCCGTACCGTCCTCCTTCAGCGCGTGATAGGACCGGGCGATGGCCCGGTCGGGGTCCGACAACAACGGGAAGGTGAACCGCAACTTCTCGACGTACTTCCGGTGACTCTCGATCGTCGCCGGATTCACGCCGAGTGGCTGAATCCCGGCTCGCTCGAACTTGGGCATCTCATCGCGCACGGCGGAGAGTTGGCGGTTTCACCCAGGGGTGTTGTTGCCCGGATAGAACACCAACATCACATGCGTCCGCTTCAATTGGTCGGCCAGGCGGTAGGTCTTGCCGTCCGACGCCTGCGCCTCGAAGTCCGGCGCCTTCATCCCGATCGTCAGCACATCGCTCATGACAGGTTGCTCCGCAGGAGGTCTGTTTTCGCCTTCCGTTGTTCCAGCGCCTCGAGCCACTCCAGCGGGACCTGCATGCCCCCCAGGGGAGCGTGCGACAGTCCGCCGTTCGATTCTCCGTGCCAGTCCGAGCCGCCCGAGATCGCAAGATCGAGCCGCCGGGCGAGCTTGGTGAGCCGGGACTCGACGCGCGGCGGATGGCTCGGGTGACGCACTTCGATGCCGTCCAGCCCTTCGTCTTGCAGCGCGCGCAACTGCGACTCCTGGCCGCGATCGCCCAGGTGGGCCGCCAGGACGAGCCCGCCGACGCCATGGACGAGGTCGGCGACTTCCCGCAACGTCGGCAGCCATTTTTCCACGAACGCCGGCCGGCCGCGACCGAGAAAGCGATCAAACGCTTCTTCGAACCCATCCACGACGCCCGCATCGACCAGCGCCCGCGCGACATGCGGCCGGCCAACCGCGCCGGCGCCCGCCTGGAAGGCGAGATCGTCGAGGTCGATTTCGACGCCGAGCTGCTGGAGCTTCTCGATCATCCGGGTGCCGCGCCGTTCCCGCTCCGCACGCGCCTTCGCCAGGAAGGCGTCGAGCGCCGCGTCGCCCGCAGGCAGGAAGTAGGCGAGCAGGTGCAGCTCGCCCCACGGCGCGCGTACGCTGAATTCGCATCCCGTCACCACCCGCACCCCCAGGTCGTGCCCGGCGGCCGCTGCAGCAGGCACGCCGCTCACGGTATCGTGATCGGTCAGTGCGATGGCGGAGAGCCCGACGGCGCCGGCCCGCTGCACCACGGCCTCAGGGCTCGCCTGGCCATCCGAGGCCGTGGAATGACAGTGCAGATCAACGTGCGCCGTAAGCGCTCTCCGGGGCCGTCCAGGCGGGTTGCGACTGGTGGAACAGCTCGAGCAGCTGGCGCTCGCCGAGCTCGTTCAACGCGGCGTCGGTCCGACGGATGCCCGTGGGGGCGTACCGCGTGAAGCGACGCTTGCGCTCGGCGCCGGTGCCGAGCTGGAACATCAGGCCGTACTGATCCTGACCGTACACGGTGGGGTGTCCGGACGGAAACACCTCCCAGCGCTGCCCATCCACGACTACGACGCGGCGGGCCATGCTCAGGTCTCCGCCGGCGCTTCGTAGGAGACTTCGCTCCACAGCTCCCAGGCATCCGGCGCGTACGTGACCAGGCTCTGCAGTCGCTTCTCGAGCTTCGTCTCCTCGGGCAGACGGGAGGCCTGCGCCCGGTGCGACATCTCGGTGGGGCTCTCCGAGAACTCGATGAACAGCCGGGGATCCTTGGCGTTACGGAACACCCAGATGCGCTGGCCTCGCGCGTCGGCGAACTGGGCCAGCTCGCGCAGCGTCGCCAGATAGTCGAGCTCGTTGGCGGCGGGGACGCGTACCCGTGCGGCGGTGAGGACCTTCGGCATGCCTACATCTCCTGCTCAGGGAAGTCCTGCAGCATGGCCTTCACGTCTGCCAGATACCGGTCGGCGTCGGCGCCGTCCACCACGCGATGGTCGTAGGACATGGTGAGCATACCCATCGTCCGGATCGCGATCGCGTCCGACCCGTCCTGGGTCACGACCTTGGGCCGCTTCTCGATCGTCCCGACGCCGAGGATCGCGACCTGGGGCTGATTGATGATCGGAATGCCGGCGTAGGGGCCGAAGCCGCCGGGATTCGTGATGGTGAACGTGCCCCGCTGGATGTCGTCGGGGGACAGGCGCTTGGTCCGGGCGCGCTCGCCCAGATCGTTGATCGCCCGCGCGAGCCCCAGCAGCGACAGCTCGTCGGCGTGCTTCACCACGGGGACGATGAGCCCCCAGTCGAGCGCCACGGCGATGCCGATGTTGACGTCGCGGCGGTAGATCGTGCTGTCGCCCGATACGGCCGCGTTGATCACGGGGTGCTTGCGCATGTTCGCGGCGCATGCCTTGGCGATGAACGCGAGGTAGGTGAGATTCACCCCCCGCTCGGCATAGGCGGCTTTGAACCGGGCGCGCAGCAACGCCACCTTGGTGTAATCGATCTCGAAGAAGCTCGCCACGTGCGCCGACACGCGGCGCGACATGATCATGTGATCCGCGGTGATCCGCCGGATTTTGGACCAGGGCTCGACACGGTCGCCGGGCCACGCTTCGACCGCGGGATGCTCGACCCCGGGTGCCGGGGGCCGGGTGCCAGGTGTCGGGGCTGCCGCTGCGGCAGGGGCGCGCTCGATGAAGCCCAGAATGTCCTGCTTCGTCACGCGACCGGCGAACCCCGTCCCCGAGATCTGCGAGATGTCGAGCTGATGCTCGGACGCGATCTTGCGGACCAGCGGCGTCGAGCGGCGCCGCAGTCGTTCCTCCGCCGTCTCGGCGCCGTCGCCCTTGGGAGGGACGGACGAAGACTGAGGGACGGGGGACAAGGGACGAGGGACGGGTGCAGTCACCGCAGCCGCGGGCACGGGCGCGGCCGGCGCAGGCTTCGCCGCCTGGGCGGGCTCCGCTTTGGGAGCGGGCGGCGCGGCAGCCGGCGCCGGAGCGGATGCGGCGGCGCCCTTCTCCGTTTCCAACACGGCAACGAGGGTCTGCACCGGAACCGTCTGGCCCTCCTGCACCTTGATCTCCACCAGCGTACCGGCCGTCGGCGCCGGGATCTCGGCGTCGACCTTGTCGGTCGAGATCTCGAACAACGGCTCGTCGCGCTTCACGTCGTCGCCGAGCTTCTTGAGCCACTTGCTGAGCGTCCCCTCGGCGATCGATTCGCCCATCTGGGGCATGAGAACGTCAACTCTTGCCATGATCACTCCTTAAAGCCCAGACATCAGACATCGGCCACCAGGGCTGACGTCTGATGTCCGACGTCAGTATTTGGCCAGCCATCTCGCCGCTTTGACGATGTCTTCCGTTTGCGGCAGCACGTAATCCTCCAACGTCGGCGCGTACGGCAACGGCACATCGTGCGCTGTGACCCGCATGATCGGCCCGTCGAGCCACTCGAAGGCCCGCTCATTGATCCGCGCGGTGATTTCCCCCGCCAATCCGCCGGTGCGGGTGTCCTCGTGCACGATCAGCACCTTGCCGGTCTTCTTGACCGTCGTGACGATTGCGTCATCGTCCAGCGGCAACAGCGTGCGCAGGTCCAGCACCTCGACCGACGGGCCATCCTGCGCCAGCTGGTCGGCCGCTTCGAGCGCCTTCCAGACGGTGGCGCCGTACGTGATGATCGACAGGTCCTTCCCTTCCCGTGCGATCCGCGCCTGCCCGATCGGCGTGAGGATCTCCTCCCCTTCGGGGAGGTTCTCCTTGATGCGGCGATACAGCCACTTGTGCTCCAGATAGAGCACCGGGTCGTCGTCGCGGATCGAAGCCTTGATGAGACCCTTCGCGTCCCGCGCGGTGGCCGGATAGACGATCTTGAGCCCCGGCGTGTGCAGGAAGGCGGCTTCCGGATTCTGGGAATGGAACGGGCCGCCCCGCACATAGCCGCCGCAGGGCCCCCGCACCACGATCGGAGTGGCGAGCCCGGCACGATACCGCGCGGTCGCGACGTAATTGGTCAGCATGTCGTAGGCGCAGGAGATGAAGTCGATGAACTGCATCTCCGCGACCGGCCGCATCCCCATGTGGGCCGCGCCCGCTGCCGCCCCGACGATCGCAGCCTCCGAGATCGGCGTGTCGATGACGCGCGCCGCGCCGAACTTCTTCTGAAAGCCGTCGGTGACCTTGAACGCGCCGCCGTACGCGCCGATGTCCTCGCCGAGCATGAACACGCGCTCGTCGCGCTCCATTTCCTCCGACAGGCCCTGGCGCAGCGCCTCGAGAAACGTCACCTCGGCCATCAGAGCCCCCGGAACCAGAGCCGCTCGGCGGCCGGTGGGTGCGCGTACACTCCGGGCAGCGCGGTCTCGGGTTGTGGCAGCGGGTCGTTGACGCAGGCGTCGGTCGCCTGATCGATCTCGTCTTTCGCCGCCTGGTCGATCTCCGCCAGCTCGGACTCTTCCGCCCAGCCGTTCGCCACCAGCTGCTTGACGTACCGGTCCACCGGATCGTTCTCCACCGCCCAGCGCTCGATCTCGTCCTTGGGCTGGTAGGACTGGTCGTCGTGCTCGGCGTGGCCCTTGCGCCGGTAGGTCTTCACCTCGATGAAGTGCACGCCCTTGCCGCGGCGCGCACGTTCCACCGCGTACCGGGTCGCCGCGTAGACGGCGAGGACGTCGTTGCCGTCCACCGTCACGGCGTGGACCCCGTAGCCCTTGGCCTTGTCGGCCAGGTCCTTGACCGCGAACTGTTTTTCCGGCGGCGTGGAGTAGGCCCAGTGGTTGTACTCGGCGATCACCACGAGGGGGCAGCGCTGCACGGCCGCGAAGTTCAAGCCCTCGTGAAACGACCCGGTCGAGGTCGCACCGTCGCCCACGTACACCAGACCGACGCGCGGCTCGCCGCGCATCTTGAAGGTCAGGGTGATCCCGGCCATGACGGGCACCATGTCGCCCAGATGGGAGATTTGCCCCAGGTACCCCTTCTCCAGGTCGTTGAAGTGCACGTTCAGCTCGCGCCCACCCGTGGGACCCTCGGCCTTGGCCATGTACTGGCGCAGGATCTCGATTGGCCTGGCCCCCATCACGAGCATGGAGCCGAGGTTGCGGATCAGCGGGGAGAGGATGTCGCGATGCCGGCCCCGCTCCAGCGCGTACGCCGAGGCGACCGATTCCCCTTCCTGTCCGAGGGAGCGAAACAGCCCCCCGATCACCTTGCTCTGGCGGTACAAGGCCACCAGCCGCTCCTCCAGCACCCGGGTGAGCCGCAAATAGCGATACATCTCGAGCAGTTGAGGCCGCTCGAGCTCGGCCGGGATGGCCGGCGTTTCCGACCGGGTGTCGGGTACGGAGTGGGGAGGCATCGGCTAAATTATAGTGGGCGGGAAAGTTGGCTCTTGGGGGGAGGCAAATCAAGCTATGGCGGAAGGAGTCGGCGTATGGCCAGCGCGAAGCTCAAAGTCACGGGGATGAGCTGCGGGCACTGCCAGAAGACGGTGGAGCAGGCCCTGAAAGGGGTCAACGGCGTGTACTCGGCGGTGGTGGATCTCCAAGACGGCGAAGCCGAGGTGGACTTCGACGACGACTCGGTGACGACCATCCAGCTCGTCACCGCGGTCGAGAAGGCGGGGTACGGCGCGAAGCTGGCGGGGTGACCCGCGTCAGTAGGCCCCGCGCACCTCGTGGGCCGGCTCGACGCGGCGATGCACTTCCGCGAGGAACCGCTTCGCGACCTTGTCGAGCTCGGATTCGCCCATCTGATCCGTCTGGACGTCGATGAAGGTGTAATGACCGCCCTCCGCTCTCGCCGAAATCGTCACCTTGCCCAGAGCGCCCCGAAACGCGAGCCGGCGCGCCGACTCTTCCGACGGGGCGAGCCGCGCCCCGAAGTACGTCTTTGCGTCCGCCAGGACGTCCGCCGGCGACAGCGATGTTCTATGGAAGTAGCGCATTCGAATTCCTCCTCCTAGCTGACCCACGCCGGAGTGTAGCGGTGCAGGCGCAGGCTGTTCAAGACCACGCTGAGACTGGACCACGCCATCGCCGCGCTCGCGATCACCGGTGAGAGCAGCAGGCCGGTCACCGGGTACAGGACGCCGGCGGCGATGGGGATTCCCAGAACATTATAGAGGAACGCCCAGAACAGGTTCTGCTTGATCGTGCCGAGCGTGCGCCGCGACAGCTCCACGGCGGTGACCACGCCGCGCAGATCGCCCCGAATCAGGGTGACGTCGGACGCTTCCATCGCGATATCGGTACCGGTGCCGATCGCGATCCCCACATCCGCCTGGGCGAGCGCCGGCGCGTCGTTGATGCCATCTCCGACCATCGCCACGACGGTGCCCCGCGCCTGCTCCTTCTTCACGAGGTCGGCCTTCTGCGAGGGCAGGACCTCGGCGATCACGTCGTCGATGCCGATTTCCCCCGCGACGACGAGCGCGGCCGGCCGCGTATCGCCCGAGACCATCCGCACGGTCAGGCCGAGGCCCTTCAGCCGGGCGACGGCTTCCTTGGCGGTGGGCTTGACCGGATCCGAGATGGCGATGACGGCGTGCACCGTGTTGTTCACCACCACCACCACGGGGGTGCGCCCCTGGGCGGCGAGGCGGCCGGCATCCTGCGCCAGGCTGCCGAGCTCGAGGCTGCGCTCGCGCGCGTGCCGTGCCGAGACGACCTCTACGATGCGGCGATCGACCGTGCCCCGGACGCCGCGTCCCTCCATCACCGCGAACTTCTCGACCGGGAGGAGCAGCACCATCCGGTCCTTGGCCGCGCGAACGATCGCTTCGGCGATCGGGTGCTCGGACCGCTGCTCCACCGACGCCGCCCAGCGCAGTACCTCCCCCGCCGGGACCGCCGAGCCGTCGGGCTTCCGCGCTGTCACGATGTGCGTGACGGCCGGCCGGCCTTCGGTGATGGTGCCCGTCTTGTCGAGCAGCACCGTCCGCACCTTGGACAGACGCTCCAGCGCCGCGCCGCCACGGATCAGCACCCCCTGCTCGGCGGCCCGGCCCGTCGCGACGAGGATCGCCGTGGGGGTGGCGAGCCCGAGCGCGCACGGGCAGGCGATGATCAGCACCGTGACGAGCGCGATGGTGGCGAAGAGCAGGGCGGGCTGCGGACCGAGGTCGAACCACAGCACGAACGCGGCGATCGCGATAGCGATCACCACCGGCACGAAGATGCCGGCCACCCGGTCGGCGAGGCCCTGGATCGGCGCTTTGGAGGCCTGAGCGTCCTCCACGAGACGCACGATCTGACCCAGGGCGGCGTCCTTCCCTACCCGCGCCGCCCGGAAGGTGAAACTGCCGGTGGTGTTCAGCGTGCCGCCGATTACTTCGTCGCCCGGCTTCTTCGTCACCGGCATCGGCTCCCCGGTGAGCATCGATTCGTCGACCGCCGACGATCCCTCGGTGACGAAGCCGTCGGCGGGGACGCGCTCGCCGGGTTTCACCACCAACACGTCGCGGACTTCCACCGCGGCGGCGGGCACGTCGTGCGTGGTCGAGCCGCGGTACACATGCGCGATGGGCGGAGTGAGCGAGGCCAGCCGCCGGATCGCGGCAGAGGTCCGACCCTTGGCGCGCGCTTCGAGCAGGCGGCCCAGCAGGATCAGCGCGATGATGCCGGCGACCGCCTCGTAGTAGACGTCGGCGGGGAGGCCCGCGTGCGTGAAGAGGCCGGGCGCCAGCGTGGTCGCGACTGAATAGAGGAAGGCGGCGCCGGTCCCGACCGCGATGAGCGTGTTCATGTCGGCGGTGCGGTGGCGGAATCCACTCCAGGCGCCCAGGAAAAATCGCCGTCCCGGCCAGAGCAGCACCGGCAGCGTCAGACCCCCGAGTATCAGCTTGAGTCGCGTCGGCTCGCTCGCAAGTCCGCCTTCGCCCCACGCGTGGCGCAGCCGGACGGCGAGCGGCATGAGCAAGCGCCCCAAGAGATCCACCTGGCCGAGAGCGCCTCCGTGACCGGCCATCAGCAGCATGGCGCCGAGCATCGTGAGCACCGCGACCGTCGCGGCGAGAGCGAGCTGCCAGGTGAGCGTCCGGATCTCCCGGGTGCGCGCCAGCCGCTCACGCTCCACCGGATCTTCAGCCGCGATCGGCTCGGCCACCTGGAAGCCCGCGGTGTGCACGGCTTCTTCGAGCTGATCGGCGGTCGTGATGCCGGGGACGTAGGTGACGGTGACCGCCTCGGTCGCCTGGTTGGCCACCGCCCGCATCACGCCGGGGACCGCGCCGAGCTCGTGCTCGAGGCCGGCGGTGCTGGGGGCGTAGTGCAGGTCCGCGATGGCGAAGGTCACGTTCGCCTGGCCGCATTGATAGCCGGCATCGCGCACGGCCTTGGCCAGCCGGCCCACCCCCGTTTGCGCGTCGTCGTAGTCCACCGCCGCCTTGGCGGTGGCATAGTTGACGCTCGCCGCCGCCACGCCGGGGGTGGCGCCCAGCGCCTGCTGCACCGTCTGGGCGCAGGCAGCGCAGCTCATGCCTTCGATCGGGAGGATGATGCGCTGCTTAGCCATGAGTGCGATGGGGCGTCGGGGCGGAACGCCGGTCACCCGGCGGCTCGACCACAAGCAGCCCCTTCAGCATCGACATGCCGCAGCGAAACGGGTACTCACCCGGCTCGGACGGCGTGAACTCGATGGTCGTGGTTTCGAACGCGGGCAGCCGGCGGTCGATCCCGAAGTGCTCGAACACCACCCGTTCCGAGCAATCCGCCGTCTCGTCCCGGTAGAACTGCAGCCGGACCGGCTTCCCCGCCTGCACGAGGATCGTATCGGGGGAGTATCCGCCCTTCACCGTCACGGCGATCTCCTGCACGCCCCGCACGAGCCGGCTGGCCATGGCGGGGCGGTGCGAGAGCAGGAAATACCACAGCACCCAGACGATGGCGGCGACCCCGAGCGTCGTGACGACGAGTTGCGCCGCGGTCATCGCCGCGCTACTTCGCCTCGATGCGCATCCGGTAGAAGGACCGCCACACGAACACGACCGAGATGGCGAAGAACAGCGCGGCGAACACGTGCGACACACCCGCGCCGCGCTCGGCCGTGAGCGACACCGCCAGCTCGACGGCCAGGAGCCCGAACAGGGTGGTGAACTTGATGATCGGGTTCATGGCGACCGAGGAGGTGTCCTTGAACGGATCCCCCACCGTGTCGCCGACCACCGTCGCGTCATGCAGCGGCGTGCCTTTTTGCTTCAGCACGGTCTCGACGATCTTCTTCGCATTGTCCCAGGCCCCACCCGCGTTCGCCATGAAGATCGCCTGGTACAGGCCGAACAGGGCGATGGAGATGAGGTAGCCGATGAAGAAGTACGGCTCCACGAAGGCGAAGGCGAGCGTCGCGAAGAACACCGTGAGGAAGATGTTGAACATCCCCTTCTGCGCGTACTGCGTGCAGATC
>Ga0326731_1000036_pt1 | contig 33872 bp, 28 predicted proteins | sample MHFSIPfraction_FD_207645 | JGI IMG/M metagenome (GOLD analysis project Ga0326731, IMG submission 207645) | Lab enriched peat soil microbial communities from Michigan Hollow, Ithaca, NY, United States - MHF9FY SIP fraction | ecosystem: Environmental > Terrestrial > Soil > Wetlands > Peat | place...
GTCTCAGACTCGGCCGCCGTACGGCGCATGTTCGAGGCGACCGCGAAGCGCTTCGGCCGACTCGACGTGCTGGTGAACAACGCGGGCATCAGCGGCGTCGAGAACGACCCCGAGCTGCGCGCGAAGTTTCGCGACAAGCAGCTGCAGCAGGCGGCGGAGCTCGCGGCGGGCGGGCCGATCAAGACTCACTTGGATGCCGCGGTCGAAGTGACTGACGACGCGTGGCATCGGATGCTCGCCGTCCACCTCGACGGCACGTTCTTCTGCTCCCGCGAGGCGCTCAAGATCATGAACCCGCAGATGTCGGGCGCGATCATCAACATGGGCTCGATCATGGGCACGGCCGGCGGCGCCGGCGCCGTGGCCTACTGCGCCGCGAAGGCGGGCATCCTCGGCTTCACCCGCTCGCTCGCTCGCGAGGTCGTGACTCGCAACATCCGCGTGAACGCGATCGCGCCCGGCTGGATCGACACCGACATGACGGCTTTCCTCGACGAGATGAAGACCATCATCGAGATGGGCACGCCGATGCGGCGCCTCGGCGAGCCGGACGACATCGCCTGGGCGGCGGTGTATCTCGCCAGCGAGGAGGCGAAGTTCGTCACCGGCCAGGTCCTGTCGCCGAACGGCGGCTGGCACATGAGTCAGTGACTCCCTTCCGCGAGCGCCTGCGCGAGGCGTGGGAGCAGAGCGGCAGCTTGGTCTGCGTCGGGCTCGACCCCGACACGACCAGGATCCCCCCGCGCTTCGCCCGGTCGGCGCAGCCCATCTTCGAGTTCAACCGCGAGATCGTCGACGCGACTCACGACCTGGTCTGCGCCTACAAGCCGCAGATCGCCTTCTACAGCGCGGCCGGGGCGGAGCTCGAGCTCGAGAAGACGATCGCGCACATCCGCCAGCGCGCGCCGCACGCCATCGTGGTGCTCGACGCGAAGCGCGGCGACGTCGGGAACACGGCTGTCGCCTACGCGCGCGAGGCGTTCGAGCGCTACGGGGCGGACGCCGTGACGGTAAACGCGTACACGGGCGAAGACGGCCTGCGGCCGTTCCTCGTCGACCCGGCGCGCGCCGCGATCGTGCTGTGCCGCACGTCCAACCCGGGCGCGAGTGACTTCCAGGATCTGCTGGTCGACGGGCGCCCGCTCTACCAGCACGTCGCCGAGCGCGCGGCGCGCGACTGGAACTCGAACGGCAACGTGATGCTGGTGGTCGGCGCGACCTTCCCGGAAGAGATGGCGATCCTGCGCAAGTCACACCCGGAGATCCCCTTCCTGGTGCCGGGCATCGGCGCGCAGGGCGGCGACCTCGAGGCGATGCTCGGCGCGGGACTCGATGCCAAGAAGCGGGGGCTGCTGGTCAGCTCGTCGCGCGCGATCGTCTTCGCGGGTGACTCGGCGGCGATCCGCGGCGCAGCGAAGAAGCTGCGCGACGGGATCAACGCGTTCCGGCGCTGACCCCCTCGCGCAGGTCGTCGACGGCCTGCTTCGCCGCAACGACTGTGGCCGGATCCGCGGGCTCGATGTCCGCCGCGGGCGAAGCGACCCGAGCTAGCCTCTGCGCATGCGGCGAGTCGGCTGGGCGGTGTGTGCGCTCTTGGCGCTCTGCTTCATCGGGGCGGGCGCCGTCGTGCTCGCGCTTCCCGGCGCGCGCGCGCCGAGTGACTCCCCGGAGGGCGACTCGGACGCGGAGCGCGCGGCCTTGGTCGCGGCGCTCCGCCCGCCGAAGCGCGCCCGCCCCCTCGTCGCCGTGATCGCCAACAACAGCGGCACCGAGACGACGGACTTCATCGTCCCGTACGGCGTGCTGCGCGCGTCGGGCGCCGCGGATGTGTTCGCCGTCGCGCTGCGCGACGAGGCGGTGACGATGATGCCCGCGCTGCGCATCCGACCGCAGCTCGACGTCGCGGAGTTCGACGCGGCCCACCCCGAGGGCGCCGACTTCGTGATCGTGCCGGCGATGCACCAATCCGACGATCCCGCCCTCGTCGCGTGGCTGGCGGCTCAGGCGAGGTCGGGGGCGACGATCGCCGGCATCTGCGACGGCGCCTGGGTGCTGGGCGCGGCGGGGCTGCTCGAGGGCCGGACCGCTACGAGTCATTGGTTCTCGGTGAGTCGCCTGCGCAAGGCGTTCCCGACCATGACCTGGGTCGAGGACCGGCGCTTCGTCGTCGATCGGAGCGTGGCCACGACGACGGGAGTGAGCGCCTCGATTCCCTTCTCGCTGACCCTCGTCGAGGCGATCGCCGGCCGGGCGCGCGCCGAAGAGCTCGCGCGCGACTACGGAGTGACGAGCTTTGGCGCGAGTCACACGAGTCGCGCGTTCGACCTGGACCGCGCGGCACTCTGGACCGCGACCAGGAACACCCTCGCCTTCTGGTCGCACGAGCGTCTCGACGTGCCGGTGACTCCGGGTGTGGATGAAGTCGCGCTGGCGCTCACGGCCGACGCCTACGCGCGCACGTACTCGAGCTCCGTCCGCTCCGTGTCACTCGCGCCGGAGGTCGTGTCTCGCAACGGCCTGACCATCCTCCCCGACGCCGCCGCGAATGCGAGCGGCGCGAACGCGATCGCGCTTCCCGCCGACGGCACATCCGCCATCGACGCAGCGCTCGCCGGCATCTCCGCCCGCTACGGCCCCGCGACCGCCGACTTCGTGGCGCTGCAGCTCGAGTATGGCCCGCCTGTCCACGAGGTCCGGCCATAGGCTAGGCTGGACGCATGGGGCGAACGAGCGACGCGCGCGAGCGTCTGGTCGACGAGGCGGCGCGACTCTTTCACGCGCGCAGCTACGAGAGCGTCGGCGTGCAGGAGCTGTGCGAGGCGGCCGAGGTCAACAAGGGCAGCTTCTATCACTTCTTCCCCTCGAAGGAAGACCTGGCGATCGCCGTGATCGACGCGCAGTGGGCCGCGACCAAAGCCGAGGTGCTCGAGCCCGCCCTCGCCGACGACGTGCCGCCGCTCGCGCGCATCGAGCGCGTCTTCACGTTGATGGCCCGCGCGCAGCGCGAGGCCAAGCGCAGCGGCGGCCGGGCCCCAGGCTGTCCGCTCGCGAACTTGTCGGGGGAGCTCTCGAATCACGAGCCCAAGCTGCGCCGCAAGCTCGCGCGCGTGTACGACGAGATGCAGGAGGCGTTCGCCGAGACACTGCGCGCGGCGGTGAAGGCGCGCGAGCTCCCGCACGACACCGACGTCGCGCGCAAGGCCGAGGCGCTGGTCGCCCTCTCCGAAGGCGCGATGCTGCTCTCCGCCCTGCGCAACGACCCCGCCACCGCGAGCCGCATGGCGGCTCTCGCATCGGCCCTCGTGCGCTCGTGAGTGAGCGAAGCGCCGCGCCGGTGTGAAGCGCTTCACAATCCAGAAACCGACCGGTCAACTACCCGCATCTCACGGCGCGAAGGAGATGCCCATGAAGATCCTCGGAGCCCTGGCCCTCGCGGCCGCCTTGTCCCTCTCGCCGGTCGCGGGCGCGCGCGCCGACGACGTCTGGTTGCTCGACATCGTCTCGATCCCGTCGGGCGCAAGCGCGCACCTGGCCGACAGCTATGTCGGCGCGCTCGACATCGTGGCCCGGCGCCACGGGGGCGTGCGCGTCTCGCGCTTGCGCGAGAGTGGCGCGGATGAGCGCCGCGTGCGGCTCGTCGGCCTGTGGCGCTTCCCGACGACCACAGCCCTCGAGGCGCTCGTCGCCGATCCGGCGTACGTCTCGATTCGACGCTTGCGCCAGAGCACGTTCGACACCGAGACGAGCTCGACCCTGCAGCTCATCGCGGATCGTTCTCCCTCCGCGCGCTAGACACGCTACTCTCGTCGCACCCCTGGCGAACGGTCCCGTAGATCGGGTGAGGTGTGCCTGGATCTCGGGACCGTTCGGGTGTGAGCGTCGCCGTCGTCGCGGAGAAGCCGTCGGTGGCGCGCGACATCGCGCGCGTGCTCGGCGCCGAGCAGCGCGGCGAGGGTCTTTTGCGCGGCGACGGCTGGGTCGTGACTTGGGCGATCGGCCACCTCGTCGCGCTCGCGGAGCCCCACGAGATACGGTCGGAGTGGCGCGCCTGGCGACAGACCTCGTTGCCGATGATCCCGGAGCGCTGGCCGCTCGTCGCCTACGAGAAGACGCGCGCGCAGTTCGAGGTCGTGAAACGCGTGCTGCTCGACCCCGCGGTGGAGCGCGTGATCTGCGCGACGGACGCGGGCCGCGAAGGCGAGCTGATCTTCCGGTACATCTACGAGGCGGCGGGCGCGACCAAGCCGGTCGAGCGGCTCTGGATCTCGTCGCTCACGCCGGACGCGATCCGCGCGGGCCTCGAGAGACTGCGGCCGCAGCGCGCGGTCGACGGGCTCGCCGACGCCGCGCGCGGGCGCAGCCGCGCGGACTGGCTCGTCGGCATGAACCTGTCGCGCGCCTACACACTCTCGCGTCGCTCCGCGTCGCGGGGCGAGCTGCTCTCCGTCGGGCGCGTGCAGACGCCGACCCTGGCGATCCTGGTCGAGCGCGAGCTCGCGATCCGGCGCTTCGTGCCCGAGGACTACTGCGAGGTCTCAGCGGACTTCCGCGCGCCCGGCGCCGCCGCCGAGGTGCCCACACTGCACGGTGTATGGTTCCGCCCCACGCCGCGGGGCGCGGACGCGGAGGCGCTCGAGAGGGCGCGGCGCCTGCCCGGCGACGGCGAGGAAGCCGAGCGCATCGCCACGCGCGTGAAGACGGGCCGAGCGCGGATCGAATCCGTCGAGGCGCAGACGCGCCGCCTCGCGCCCCCGCCGCTCTACGACCTGACCGAGCTGCAGCGCCACGCGAACCGCCGCTTCGGCTGGAGTGCCCAGAAGACGCTCGAGATCGCGCAGAGCCTGTACGAGTCGAGGAAGCTGATCTCGTACCCGCGCACGGACGCGCGCCACCTGTCTCACTCGGTGGCGGCGACCCTTCCGCGCGTCGTGCGCGCGATCCGCGCGCCGTACGAGTCACAGCTCGCCGAGGGCACGGGTGAGCGCCCGCTCGGCGCGCGCTTCGTCGACGACGCGAAGCTCAGCGACCACCACGCGATCATTCCCACCGGCGCCTCCGCGGAGAACGCCCACCTGTCTCACGACGAGGCGAGTCTCTTCGACCTCGTCTGCCGCCGGCTGCTCGCGGCCTGGCACGAGGACCACGTGTACGCCTCGACCTCGGTCGTGACCGCGGTCGAGAGCGACGGCGCGGAGCCAGTGGTCGATCGCTTCGCGAGCCGCGGCAGCGCGGTGCTGCGCGTCGGCTGGCGCGCCCTCGAGCCCGACCCCGCGCCGCCCGAAGTCGAGCTGCCGCCCGGCCTCGCCGCGGGCCAAGCGCAGCTCGTCGTCGACGCGCGGCCGGAGCGCAAGCGAACGCGCCCGCCGCGCCGACTCACCGAGGCGACCTTGCTCACTGCGATGGAGACCGCGGGCCGCGACCTCGAGGACCGCGAGCTGGTCGACGCCATGCGCGAGACGGGCCTCGGCACGCCCGCAACGCGCGCGTCGATCATCGAGACCCTGCTCGCGCGCAAGTACGTCGCGCGCGACGGCAAGTCGCTCGCAGCCACCGACAAGGGCGTCGAGCTGATCGAAGTCGTTCATCCCGACGTGAAGAGCCCCGCCATGACCGGCACTTGGGAGGCGCGGCTCGCGCGCATCGAGAAGGGCGCCGAGTCACTCGACGCCTTCCTGCGCGACATCGAGAAGTACGTGATCGAGGTCGTGAAGCGGGTGCGCACCGAGAAGCCGGCCCCGGTCCCGAAGGCGCCGCAGCTGGAGCTGGACCTGGGTCCGCGAGCCGAGCCGCTCCGCCCTACCCCGCCCGACGACTTGCTCGGCCTGCTGCAGAAGACCTTCGGCCACCCGAGCTTCCGCCCGTTCCAAGAGACCGTGTGCCGCGCGGTCACCGCGGGCGAAGACGCGCTGCTGGTCATGCCGACGGGCGCGGGCAAGTCACTCTGCTACCAGCTCCCCGGCCTCGCGCGCGGCGGCACGACGCTCGTGGTCTCGCCGCTGATCGCGCTCATGGACGACCAGGTCGCGCAGCTGCGGGCGCGCGGCCTGCGCGCCGAGCGGATTCACTCGGGCCGCGCGCGCAGCGAGTCACAAGCCGTGCTGCGCGCCTATCTCGACGGCCGCCTCGACTTCCTGTTCATCGCGCCGGAGCGCCTGGCGGTGCCGGGTTTTCCCGAGAAGCTCGCCGAGCGCAAGCCCGCGCTGGTCGCCGTCGACGAGGCGCACTGTATCTCGCACTGGGGTCACGACTTCCGCCCCGAGTACCGCATGCTGCGCGAGCGGCTGCCCCAGCTTCGACCCGCGCCGGTGATCGCGCTGACCGCGACCGCGACGCCGCTGGTGCAGCGCGACATCGCCGAGCAGCTCGGCATCGAGAAGGCCGGCCGCTACATCCACGGCTTCCGGCGCACGAACCTGGCGCTCGAGCTGTGCGAGACTCCGCCGTCGGCGCGTGACTCGGCGACCGAGAGGCTGCTGCGCGCGCCCGAGCGCCGGCCGGCGATCGTGTACGCGCCGACCCGCAAGAAGGCGGAGATCCTCGCCAAGAGACTCGCGCGGCATTTCCCCGCGGCCGCGTATCACGCGGGAATGCCGGCGCGCGAGCGCGACGAGACACAAGCCGCGTTCCTCGGCGGCCGGCTCGAGGCGATCGTCGCGACCATCGCCTTCGGCATGGGCATCGACAAGGCCGACGTACGCACGGTGGTGCACACGGCCCTGCCGAGCAGCGTCGAGAGCTACTACCAGGAGATCGGGCGCGCCGGCCGCGACGGAAAGGAGTCACGCGCCGTGCTGTTTCACGGCTTCGTCGACCTGCGGACGCACGAGCACTTTCTCGGCCGCGACTATCCCGAGGCCGCGGTGCTCGAGCGCGTGTTCCGGGCGCTCTCGACCCGCTTCGAGCCGCGGGCCGAGCTGCAGCGCGAGCTGCGCATGGATCCTGAGTTACTCGAAAAGGCGCTCGAGAAGCTCTGGATCCACGGGGGCGCACAGATCGACGCCGACGAGAACACGGCGCGCGGCCGAGACACTTGGCGGGAGCCCTACGAGGCGCAGCTCCGGCACAAGCGCGCGCAGCTCGAGCAGATCCGCCGCTTCTCGGAGAGCCGCGGCTGCCGCATGGTTCACCTGGTGAGACACTTCGGCGACGAGGACGACTCGGGCGAGCCGTGCGGCCTGTGCGACATCTGCGCGCCGGGCGACACGCGCTCCCTGTCACTCGCGGCACCCGACGCGGCGCAGACCGCGAACCTCGCGCGCATCGTCGAGAGACTGCGCGAGCGCAACGGTCAGCCCGCCGGGAGGCTGCACCGCGAGGTGTTCGGCGAGGCGCTCGAGCGCAAGGCGTTCGAGGCGCTGATCGGAGCTCTGGTGCGCTCGGGCCTGGCCGTCGAGGAATCCGACTCGTTCGAGCGCGACGGCGAGGTCATCTCGTTCGCGCGCGTGCGACTCACTCGCGCGGGGCTCGAAGCGGACGACGCGGCGCTCGCCCGGGTTCGAGTCGCGCGCGCGGTCGAGCCGGAGCTGAAGTCGCGCCGCAAGCCCAAGTCCCACACGCGCGGCCGGGGCGCCGCCGGATCGCCGGCGCGCACGGCGAACGGAGTCGCCGCGGAGCCCGACGGCGCGCTCTTCGTCGCGCTGCAGCGCTGGCGCAACGCGGAGGCCAAGCGCCGCCGCATCCCCGCGTTCCGCGTGATGTCCAACGCCACGCTCGCGGGCATCGCGACTCACAAGCCTCGCGACGAGCGCGAGTTACTCGCCGTGAAGGGCATCGGCCCGGCGCTCGCCGCAAAGTTCGGAGAGGCGCTGCTCGAGCTCGTGCGTTCCGGGGCGTCCGGCGCTCCGTAGCAGCGAATCAGGCCTTGTTCGAGCGCCGGAAGGAGTCGCGACTAGCGGCGCGCAGCGGCCTTCTTCACGTGCGTGGAGATCGCGTCGACGAGCTTGCCGAACAGGGAGCGCGGCAGGTCGTGACCCATACCGGGGATCAGCAGGAGGTCGGAGCCCGCGATCGACTCGTGCGTGTGCACGCCGCCCTCGACGGGCACGAGCGGGTCGTCGGTGCCGTGAATCACGAGCGTCGGCGCGCGCACCGCCGCCAGGCGCGGGCTGCGATCGCCGTGCGCAATGATCGCCGCGAGCTGGCGCGCCTGCCCCTGCGGGTGATTCGCGCGGTCGTACAGGACGCCCGTGCGCTCGCGCACTGCGGCCTCGTCGAACGGATAACCGGGCCCGCTGATCATCCGCCAGGTCTCGACGGCCGCGTCGATCGTCGCGTCGCGGCCGACGGGCGCCGGACCGGCGAGGCGCGCGAGCAACTCGGGCTTCGCAGGCGGCAGGGTCGGCGAGCCCGTCGAGGACATGATCGAGACCAGGCTCGAGACGCGGGCCGGGTGCCGGTAGGCGATCGTCTGCGCGATCATGCCGCCCATCGACGCGCCCACGACGTGCGCGCGCGGGAGCTCGAGCGCGTCGCACAGCCCGATCGCGTCGTCGGCCATGTCGTCGAGCGAGTACGCGACGGCCGGCGTCTTCCCCGCCTGCGCGTCGAGCATGATCTGCGGGAGGTTCGGCTCGCCGTGCGCGTCGAAGTGAGTCGACAGGCCGACGTCGCGGTTGTCGTAGCGCACGACCCAGTGACCGCGGTCCGCGAGTCGCTCACAGAACTCCTCGTCCCAGAGCAGCATCTGCCCGCCGAGGCCCATCACCAAGAGGATTGGCTCGCCGCTGCGCGCGCCGAAGCTGTCGTACTCGATCTGGATCCCGTTGGCTCGTGTGTTCGGCATGGGCCGATCATCCGCCCCCACTCACGGACGCGTCAAGCGCGCGGGTCAGCCGGGCTCGGGCTTCGCGAGGTCCGCGGCGACTTGGGCGCGGATCTCGTCCATGTTGCGGTCGAGAAAGCGGATGACGCCGGCACTCCAGTTCGAATCCGCGTCGGAGTAGCGGGAGAACTCCGCGTACGCGACGTGCTCGGGCTCGTGCTCGATGAGTCGCGCGTAGAGCGCGAGCGCCGCGGCGGAGCGGCGATGTCCGTATGTGCAGTGCACGAGCACGCGATCGCCGCGCCGGCGCGCGCGCTCGATCTCCGCGACCGCGGTCGCGAGATTCGCGATCACGACGGGCTGCGGGTGCACGACGGGCAGGTGGAGATAGCGGATCCCCAGTTTCTCAGCGGCCGCCTGCTCTGCGTCGCGAGTGCGGTCGGGCGTGTCGTCGGTCAGGTCGAGCACGACGTCGATGCGCTCCGCGCGCAACACTTCCGCGACATCGGACGCGGGAATCTGCCCGCTGCGGTACAGCCAGCCGGGACGCGCTTCGGTCCAGCGGTCGGGCATCCTCCACACTCCCGGCAGACGCGAGAACGGGAGCACGGCCGCGGCGAGGAGACACAACGCGGCGCCGACCCACACGCGTCGATCGCGCAGGATGGAGAATCGAAGGCGCATCTCCGGAGTGTCCCCCTCGCGCGTGAGACGACGCTGATCGAGTCGTTACACGGCACTCACTGCATGCCACAGTTTCTCGTGGCGGGCTAGAAGTCGCGGTCCATCACGGTGCGCCGCCCGTCGCGCTGCGCACGGCGAATCGCCTCGTCGCACATCCGCCGCAGGCGATCGGACAAGAGCTCGGACACCGCGTCGGACGTGCTCATGCCGGACCTGTCGCGCACGTAGGCCTTGAGCTTCGAGACCACGACCAGGATCTCGGCGGGGGCTTGCGGCGCGGGTGGCGGCTGGGGACGTGCCGCGGGCGCGCGCGGCGGCGTTCGCGCAGCGGCGCTGGAGCCCGGCGCGCTCGCCTGCCCGGCCTGCTCACGCCGCCACGCCTCGCGCGTCGGCGCACGGCGCTCCTCGGCCCAAGCCTCGCGGTGGTTCATCGTCGGCAGGTGCGCGTCCCAGCACGACGTCGTGCAGAACACCAGGCCCGTGCGCTTGCGGTTGCACGTCGAGACGTTGCAGACCCAGTAGACCGCCTGGAATGCGATCTCGCGTTTGCAGCTGCTGCAGCGGCGCCAGGCGCTGCTGTCTGCGACCGTCATCTCCCCTCCATTCGAGCCCGCATCCTACATCCGCGCGCAACAGAGACGCAGGCGTCGGTGCGCGACCCGCACTGACTCGCGACTTGCGGCGTCTCTTGCGCACGTCTTCGGAATCAAGCGCCACGCGCGCCGTTCCGATACCGCACCCGACATGATCGGCGTCACGTTGGGCAGCTACGAGATCACCGACAAGATCGGTTCAGGCGGCGTCGGCGACGTCTACAAGGCGGTCGACCACCTGCTCGGCCGCAACGTGGCGCTGAAGTTCCTGCGCCCCGGGCTCGCCGACTGCGCCGAGGTGGTGCAGCGCTTCCACGCCGAGGCCCGCACGCTCGCGCAGCTCGTGCACCCGAACATCGCGGTGCTCTACTGCATGATGCGCGAAGGCGACTCGCTCGCGATGGTGATGGAGTACGTCGAGGGCCGCACCTTCGGCCAGCTGCTCGACTCGGGTCCGCTCGCGCCGGAGCGCGCGCTGCCGCTCCTGCTGCAGGCGCTCGAGGGCATCGGTCACGCGCACGCGGCTGGAGTGATTCACCGAGACATCAAGCCGTCCAATTTGATGCTCTCGGGAAACGGCTGCGTGAAGGTCATGGACTTCGGCGTCGCGCGCTGTCTCGGCACCGTCCGCCAGACACGCGACGGTCACATGATCGGCACTGCGCAGTACATGTCGCCCGAGCAGGTGCGCGGACTCGAGAGCGACGCGCGCTCGGACGTGTACGCGCTCGGCGTGCTCGCGTACGAGATGCTGACGGGCACGGTGCCGTTCGACTCCGAGAACGAGTACGAGCTGTGCCGCGCGCAGGTCGAACAGACCCCGCGCGCGCCGAGCTCGCTCGCGCCGGAGATCTCGCCCGAGCTCGAGAGCGTGGTCCTGCGCGCGCTGGAGAAGGATCCGGGAAATCGCTTCCCCAGCGTTCACGCGCTGCGCGAGGCGTTGCTCGCGGCGGCGCCCGCCGGCGACGGCAGCGTGCGCGCGCCGGATCCGAGCGCGCTCGACACGCGCTTCATCGCGACACCGCAGCGTGTCGACGTCCCCGTCGCGATCCCGGAAGACACCGAGGTCGTCGCGCAGTCGCCGCACTCTCTCGCGCGCCGGCTCGGCGTCGCCGTGCCGCTCGGTGCGCTCGCGCTCGCCGCGCTCTTGCTGGGCGCGAAGCTCGTGCGCGAGATGCCGGCGCGTCGCGCGAGCGAGGTGTCCGCCCCCGTGAGCTCGGCGCTCGTGAAGACGAAGCCGTCTGCGGCGCGGAGCGCCGTCCCGACTCCGCGCGCGGCGCGCAGCGTGGCGAGCACGCGCGAGCGCGAGCTACGATCGACCCCGCCGACTTCGCCGCCTGCGCGCGCAGGCGCGAGCACGGCGAAGAGCGGGGGGGACGGTTGGGTCATTCGCAGAGACTGACGGCGCTCGCGCTCGCCATCGCGTTCGGCTGCGCCTCGTGCGCGTATCTCCCGGGCCCGGTCGAACGGCCCTTCCGCAAGCCGGGCACGCGGCTGGTGGACTTCCCCGAGAAGGTCGACGTCGAGTTCAACTGCGCGAGCCAGAAGCTGCCGTGGTTCAAGCTCGAGACACTCGAGGTCTGGCCCAAGAGACTCGAGGCGGGCAAGGAGCTCGGACATCGTATGGTCTACGTGCTCTGCACCGACGGCCCCACCGACGTCGTGACCGGCAAGCTCGAGACCCGCATCGTGTTTCGCGGCCAGCCGATCCTGCGCGAGGCCGACACCGCCTACGACCTGCGTCCGGGGCGCTGGGTCGTCGACGTGTTCGTCACGGTGCCGCCGAGCGCGTCGGACGGAGTGTACGCGCTCGAGCTCGAGTTCAAGGGCGGCGGCGTGAAATTCTCCGGCAAGGAGACCTTCGCGGTCGAAGCCGCGAAGAAGTGACTCAGACCGGGCGTGACTCGGCGGCGTCGTGGCCGTTCGCGCCCGGCGCCGGCGGCCGCGCGCCCGCGATCCGCTGCAGGGACCGGAACGAGCTCTCGATCGCCGCGACGAACTCGCGCAGATCGGGCACCAGATCGTAGTCGGCGTTGAAGCCCCAGCAGAGCTTGCCGTTGTAACTCATCAGCGCGATGCCGAGGCCGAGCCGGTCCGTGAGCGGCACGTGCGGGTACACCTCGGTCATCTCCGCGCCGAGCATGAACATCGGCACCTGCGGCCCGGGCACGTTGGTCACGACCAGGTTGAAGGGCAGGAGCCGCGCGATGTTGCGCGCGCCCAGCGCGAGCAAGGTCGACGGCGTGTACTCCGCGGCCTGAGTCAGCACCGACGCGCCGACCGCGCTGTTCGAGACCTTGAGCCGCGTGGTCGTCTCGATGATGCGCGCGAGCTGCGCGCGCGGATCGGGCTCGTCGATGGGCAGAGGCACGATCCACGCCGAGACGCGGTTGCCCAGCTCGCCGCGCTGGCCGTCCGCGCGCACACTCACCGGCGCCATGACTCGGAAGTCGAGCTGATCCGGGTTCACGTGTCTCGAGCGCAGGAACGAGCGCACCGCACCCGTGACGACCGTCAGCACGAGGTCGTTCAGCGAGCCGCCGAGTGACTTGCGCATCTGCTTCAGGTCGCCCAGATCCGAGACGAGCCAGTCGAAGCGGCGGTGCGGGCCGATCTCGCGGTTCAGCGGCGTCTCCGACGGCAGGCGCAGGCTCCCGCCCAGCGCCTCGGAGATCGCGCGGATCCGAGTCATCAGGTCGAAGCGAACGTCTTCTGCCGCGCGCACCAGACTCACCGCGCCGCGCAGAATTTCGAACGGCAGCCAGGCGCGCCGCACGAACTCATGGCGCAATAACTCGAACGCCGACGGCGCGGGCCGCGGCACCCAGCTCGGCTCTTCGGGCAGCTCCGCGTCCGGCTCGGGCGACATCAGCACGCGCATGATGTCGACGCCGGAGATACCGTCGATCATGCAGTGGTGAGTCTTCGAGATGATCGCGAAGCGATCGTCCTCGACACCCTCGATGACCCACATCTCCCAGAGCGGCCGCTCGCGGTCGAGGTGCTGCTGCATGATGCGCGCGCACAACCGTTTCAGCTGCTCCTCGGTGCCGGGGCGCGGCAGCGCCGTGTGGCGCAGGTGGTAGTCGAGGTTGAAGTTCTCGTCGTCGACCCAGACCGGGTGAGTCTCGAACGGGATCCACGCGAGCTTCTGCCGGTAGCGCGGAATGCGGTGCAACAGCGACGCGACGAGCTTTCGGATCCGCGCGGCGTCGACGCCGCCACCTTCCGTGCGCAGCGGGCCCGTCTTGAAGATCTGCGCGGCCGCAACGTGCATGTAGGCGTTGGGCTTCTCGAGCAGAAGAAACGAATTGTCCAGTGCGGTCAGTCGATCGTAGGCATAGCGCGCCATTCGGGGGGGCTCCTTCTCGCGCAGCGGGTCGCCAGCTTTCGGTTACTCGGCTCGCGCGCGCATGTCAATCGCGAAAGTCACGCTCACGCGTTGGGCGGCGCGCCCTCGAGGCGTTCGAGCAACAGGCGCGCGGCGCGCATCGCGTAGCGACCGAAGCCCAAGGGGCGGAGGATCGCAAGTGCTTGGCGCGCGTGGCTCTCCATCGCGGTGACGTCGCCCCGTTCATGCGCGAGCTCGGCGAGCCCGAGGTGCGCGCGCCCTTCGAGCGAGCGCGTGCCGATCGCGATCCCACGCGTCAGCGCGTCGCTGAACGCGCGCTCCGCGTCGCCGTGCTCTTCGGGTCCCGCGGCGAGAGCCACCATCCCGGTCATCAGGGCGCTGCGCGCCTCGCGCAGCCGGCCGCCGGAGCGCTCGACGCGCGCTTCCGCAATGCGGCGCGCGCGGCGCAGCTCGCCGACCTCGAGCAGCGCTTCGACGATCATCTCCGAGTTGATGCCGAGGTCGCCGGCCGCGAACAGCCCGCGCTCCACTCGATCGAGCTCGTGCTGCGTGGCGTTCCGATCGCCGCGGTCCGCGCGCGCCAAGAGGAGCGATGCGCCCGAGCCGCGCACCGCTGCGAGACTCTGGATCTGCTCGGCCACAGGCAGCCCGATCTCCGCCCAGTACTCGGCCTTCGCCGAGTCACCGCGCTGAGTCGCGACCGAGGCCAGCATCGACGCCGCGGCGCAGAACATCGTGCGATTGTGGACTGACTCCGCGCGCGCGAAGAGGTCGAGCGCATCGCGCTCGGTTTCGTCCAGCAAGTCCGATTCGAACATCACGCGGTTCCGGAAGTAGCGCGTGCCGAGATAGATCTCGCTGTTCCGCTCCGCATGGCCGGAGTCGACGAGCGTCTGCAAGACCTGCTCGACCTGCCGGCGCGCGTCGTCGAAGCGCGCGTCGAGGAGATACGCCCAGACGAGGCCGCGGCTGATCTTGGGCAGATTGCCCGTGAGACCCGCGCGCAGCGCGACCGCGACGCCGCGCTCGGCGAGCTGGACGCCTTCGCCGAAGCGCTCGCGACTGCTGTTCAGGACCACGATGCCGTGGTTCACGAGCAGAGACGCGAGTGACTCGTCGTCGTGGAGCTCCTCGGCCAGCGCGATGCCCCGCTTCGTCGCCTGCTCGTCGCGCTCCGAGCCCGAGTCACCGTACACGATCGCGGCGCCGCTGATGCCGACCGCCGCCCGCAGCGCGAGCCGCTTCATCTCCTCGCTCTGCTCGCGCCGCTCGCCCAGCGTGAGCTCCGCGAGCTGCCAGGCTTCGCGAAACAGACGGATCGCGTCGCCGTACGACGGCACCGACAGCGCGTCTTGCGCGGCGTCGATCAGCGCCTGGATGCCGCGCGCGCGATCGTCGCCGCGCGCGAGGTGGTGAGCCGCGAGCGTGAGTGGGCGACGCCCGTCCACGGAGCTCGTCCCCTCGCCCGCCTCGGCCTCGAAGAGCTTGGCCGCGCGGTCATGCAGCAGACGCCGCTCGCGCATGAGCAGTCCCTCGTACGCGACCTCCTGTGTCAGGCTCTCGCCGAAGCGCAGCTCGCCGAGCTCCATGCTGCCGTTGCGGTGCAGGATGCCGCGGCGCTCGAGCTCGTAGAGCTCGGCGAGCACGTCGATCGGCTCGTGCTCGAGCAGCTTCGCGACGTGCGCGCGCGCGAACTGCCGGCCGAGCACGGACGCGACCTGCGCGACGCGCTTCGCGGCCGGCGGCAGGCGATCGATGCGCGCGCCCAGCAGCTCGCCGATGGTGTCGGGGATGCGAATCTCGTCAGCGCCGCGCGTCGCGCGCACCGCGCCGTCGCGCAGCTCGAGCGTGCCGTCCTCGACGAGCGCGCGCGTGAGCTCTTCGAGATAGAACGGATTCCCGTCGGCCTTCTTCAGGATCCGCTTCTCGACTTCGTGCGGCACCGGACCGCCCGCTCGCGCCGCGACGATGCGCGCCGCCTCGGCGTCGCTGAGCGGCCGCAGACGGAGCTGCGTGATCGCCGCGTGTGACTGCCAGCTCGCGCGCCAGTCGGGGCGATGCGTGACCAGGAACATCATGCGCTTGACGTGTGACTGGGCGAGCGACATCTCGAGTGTCTCGCGCGACGCGTCGTCGATCCAGTGCAGGTCCTCGATGATCATCACCACGGGCACGCGCGCCGCGGTGCGCGCGATCAGCCGCCCGATCGCCGCGAAGCTGCCTTGCTTCACCGAGTCGTCGGAGGGGCGCTCCACGCCCTCGGGCGTGAGCCCGAGCATCCAACACAAGTGGATGTAGCCCGGGTCGAGGGCCTGATTCTCGTCGGTGAAGCGCTCCGCGATCTTCTGCGTCTGCGTGCGCGCGTCGTCGTTCGGCTCGATGCCGAACCAGCGCCGGAACATCGAGATCCAGGGCGAGTAGGGAATCGAGCGGGTGAGCGAGGAGCAGCGCGCCTCGAGCAGCTCGACCTCGCGGCCCTTCAGCCGCTTGCGCAGCTCGTGCACGAGGCGTGACTTGCCCATGCCCGCGTCGCCGACGATCGAGACGATCTGCGCGAGGCCGCTGTCCAAGCGGTCGAAGCAGCCGAGGACTTGTGCGAGCTCGGCGTCGCGTCCGACGAGGGGCGTGAGCTCTCCGCGCTCGGCGGTCGCGAAGCTCGGCACCCGTTCGGCCGTGCCCTCGACCTCGTGGGCAGTGACTGGATCGGCCTTGCCCTTCACCTCGAACGGGCCGACCGCGTGCGTCTTGAAGCGCCCGCGCAGGAGCGCGTGAGTCGGCTCGGACACGAGGATCGTGCCGGGCTTGGCGAGTGACTGGAGACGCGCGGCGAGGTTGGTTGTGTCTCCGGTCGCGGTGTAGTCCATCTTCAGCTCGTTGCCGACCGTGCCGGCGACGACCACGCCCGTGTGAATCCCGATGCGTGCTTGAAGCGCGACTCCCCCCGCGGCGAGCAGTCGCTCCGAGAGCGCCGCGAGCTCGCGCTGGATCGCGAGCGCCGCGAGCACCGCGCGCTCGGGCGCGTCTTCGTGAGCGATGGGCGCGCCGAACAGAGCCATCATCCCGTCGCCCGCGAGCTGATTCACGATGCCCTCGAAACGGTAGATCTCCGCGAGCACGAGCTCGAGATACTGCTCGAGCAAGTCGCGGTACTCCTCGGGATCGAGTCGCTCCGCGAGCGCCGTCGAGCCGACGAGATCGCAGAAGAAAACCGTCGCGCGCTTGCGCTCGCCGGCTACGGCGCCCGCAGCGCGGATGCGCTCGGCCAGCGTCTCCGGAATGTGTCGCGACAAGCGCGACAGGCGCGCCTCGTTCGCGACCTGCTCCGGCGCCGGAGGGGGCGGAGACGGAGGCGCAACCGCGACGGGCGGGGGCTCGGCGCCGAGCTCGCGCCCGCAGTCGGGACAGAAACGCCAGGCCGGGTCGACCGGCGCGCCGCAGTTCGCGCACGGAATCTGCGCGGGCGCACCGCAGCTGACGCAGAACTTCTTCCCTGGCAGGAGCTCGGTACCGCAACGCGAGCAGCGCATCGACGACACACCTTCGGCTGACCCCACCACCCCGTCAAGCCGCCACGAGATACGATGTCGCCGGCAATGAAGCTGGTTACTTGGAACGTGAACTCGATTCGCCAGCGCCTCGAGCGCTTGCAGGCGTTGCTCGCGCGCCACGCGCCCGACGTCGTCTGCCTGCAGGAGACGAAGGTCGTCGATGCCGAGTTTCCCGCCGACGAGCTGCGCGCGGCGGGATACGAGTCCGTCGCGGTCGGGCAGAAGAGCTACAACGGCGTCGCGATTCTCGCGAAGCTCGCGCTCGCGGAAGTCGCCAAGGGCTTCCGCGACGGCGGCGACGATGCCCAGGCGCGCCTGCTCGCCGCGACCGTCGCGGGGCTGCGCGTGATCTGCGCATACGCGCCCAATGGTCAGTCGCTGGGCTCGGAGAAGTACGCGTTCAAGCTCGAGTGGTACGAGCGCCTGCGCAAGCTCCTCGAACGCGAGGCCGATCCGGCCCGCGAGCTCGCGCTGGTCGGTGACTTCAACGTCGCGCCCTCCGACCTGGACGTGCACGACCCCGAGGCGTGGCGAGGGCAAGTGTTGTGCAGCGAGCCGGAACGCGCCGCGCTCGCGCGCCTCTGTGACTGGGGTCTGGTCGATGCGTTCCGCGACAAGTATCCCGAGCGCGTCGCGTTCACGTGGTGGGACTACCGTGAGCTCGGCTTCCCGAAGAACAAGGGGCTGCGCATCGACCATCTGCTGCTGACTGCCCCGCTGCGGGCGCGCCTCGACGACGTGGTGATCGATCGCCAGGAGCGCAAGGGCAAGCTGCCGTCCGACCACGCGCCCGTGCTCGGAACCTTCAAGTGAGTCGCGGTCCGCGGCGCGCGCTCTCGGCGCTCGGTCTCGCGCTCGGCGTTCTCGCCTGCTCGAAGCCGCGCGATCCGATCCTCGACTGCTCGCCGGCGAAGGACGCGCGCCCGATCTGCGGCTTCCACAACCCCGAAGACCTGGCGCTCCTGCCGAAGGCCGGCGCGCTCGTCGTGAGTCAGATGGGCGCGGTCGACGGCGCCAAGCCGGGAAGCCTGGTGTTCTTCGACCTCGCGAGAGAGTCGATCGGTCTCGCGTTTCCCCCGCCGAGCGGAGAGCTGAGCCCGGCGCGCCCGGGTTGGGGTGACTCGACCTGCCCCGGGCCGCCCGGGGCCGCGTTCAGCCCGCACGGCCTCGACCTCGCGATCCGGCCCGATGGCGCGCTCGAGCTCCTGGTCGTGAACCACGGCGGGCGCGAGTCGATCGAATTCTTCGAAGTGAGTGACTCGCGCGCGCCGTCGCTCTCCTGGCGAGGCTGCGCGCTCGCCCCCGAGGGAGCGCTGCTGAACGACGTCGCCGCCCTTCCCGACGGCGGGCTCGTCACCACGAAGTTCCTGTCGAAGAGCCACCCGACGCTCGACTCGCTGCTCGGCCTGCTGCGCTTCGGGACCGGATACGTGCTCGAGTGGCAGGCCGAGGGCGGCTTCCGAAAGCTGCCCGGAACCGACGCGCCGCTGCCCAACGGCATCGCCGTCTCGCGCGACGGCGAGACACTCTTCGTCGACGTATATCTCGCGGACGAGGTCCGGAAGATCTCGCGCAAGAGCGGTGAGCTTCTCGGAACGGCGGAGATCGCGAGCCCCGACAACTTGAACTGGACCGCGGACGGCCGCCTCCTGGTCGCGTCGCACAACGCGCCCATGAACGAGATCGTCGCGTGCGGGGACGTCGCGCGCGGCCAGTGTCCGTTCCACTTCTCGATCGTGGTGCTCGACCCCAAAGAGATGAAGGGCGTCGCGGTCTACGAGAACGCGGGCCCGCCGATGGGTGCCGGAACCTCCGCGCTGTGGATCGGGAACGAGCTTCTGATCGGCAGCTTCGCGGGCGACCGACTCCTGCGAGTCACTCTGCCGGAGTGGGTCCTGAAGTCACTCGCCGGCTCGTAGCGGCGCGGGCTTTCCGAACAGCCAGCCCTGGCCGAACTGAATGCCGAGCTCGCCGAGCGTGCGCAGCTCCTCGAGCGTGTCCAAGCCCTCGCCGATGATGCGCGCGTTCATGTCGAGCGCGATCGTCTGGAATGCGCGCAGCATGTTCTGGCGCGCGGAGTCCTGGTCGATGCCCTTCACGAACGCGCGGTCGACCTTGATGAACTCCGGCGTGAGCTCGAGGACCGCCTCGAGGCTCGCGTAGCCCGCGCCCGTGTCGTCGAGCGCGAACTGGAAGCCGAGCTTCCCGTAGTTGTCGCGCGCCTCGCGGAAGATCGCGTAGTTGTCGATCGACTCCTGCTCCGAGATCTCGAACACCACGTCGCCCGGCGCGAGCCCGCAGCCCTCGAGCGTGCGAGTCAGCGCGTCGGGCTGGAAGTTGGGGTCGTGAATCGCGGTCGGGCGGATGTTCATGAACAGCTTCGCGCCCGCGGGAAAGCCCGCCGCGCCCTCGACGGCGGCGCGCCGGCACTGGCAGTCGAGCTCGAACAGGAGTCCCTCCTGCGCGGCGACCCCGAACAGCTGCGCGGGATTCGCGAGCTCCGAGCCCTCGGCGCCGCGCACCAGCGCCTCGTAGCCGTACACCGTGAGTGACTTCGCGTCGACCACCGGCTCGTAGACGGAGTGCAGCCGGCCCTGCAGCAGGACGTCGATGAAGTCGCGGCGCTGGGTGCGGTAAGTGAGTCGCGCGTTCAGGTCGGCGTCGGCGCGCGCGCCGTCGATCGCTTCGCGCACCTGGGTGATTGCCGCCAAGAGCGGGTTGCGCAGCGTGTAGGCGCTGCCGATCGGCAACACGGGCAGGCGGCGCAGATACGGGTAAGCCACGCGCTGCGCGTTGCGCGCGAGTCGCTCGCGCGCCGCGCGCTCCAGCGCGGGCAGCACCTTCGCATGGAACTCGACGTCCCTGGGGTCGCGCGAGATGAAGCAGAGCAGCTCCCCGCGGCCCATCTCGCCGCGCGCGAGCGGCTCGCGTTTGCCGAGCACCTCGAGGCAGGCGCCGCTGATCACCTCGGCCAGCGCACCGAGCGCGCGCGTGTGGGCTTCTTCGCCGTAGCGCCGCTCGACTTCATCGAGCGACGAGCAGTCGACGTACAGAACGCCCAGCGCGCCCTGGCGCGAGAACGCGGCGGAGACGTCGCCGAGCCGGTCGGCCACCGTCGCCACTGCGTTCCTCTGGCTGGCGCTCTCGTCCATCGCTCCCCACTTCGGCAAGGCCCCTTCGAGATCGGCACGAGGGCGAAGCGCGTTGAGGCGGGAGCTCAGAGACTCTCGATGCGACCGTAGGCCCGCAGGCTGCGCAGCGTCCTCAGGGTGACCTCGCCCTGCCACTCTCGCCGCGCGAGCTCCCAGTGATCTGGGTAGTGGCCTTGCCAGTCCCAATTCGGCAGCCACGAGCCGTCGGGCTGCTGCTGCCCGATCTCCCAGTCGAGATTCAGGGCGATCTCGGAAGCGAGACACTCGGCCAGCGGTGAGTCCGGCAACGGCGCGAGCTTCAACGGCTTCGCGCAGTAACTGGTCCAAGCTGCCGGATCGCGAATCACCGTGGCGACCGCGAGCTCGCGGAGATTGGCGCGGGTCAGCTCGCTTTCGACCTGGGCGGCGTAGTGGAGCGAGTCCCCGCCGACCTCGCCTGTGAGCGCCGTCACGTGCCTCTCGAACGCGCTCGCGAGTGACTCGACGAGCGGCCTCGGGACGAGTCGGTGCCAGTGCGACAAGTGAGACAGGAGCCGTCCTCCGGGATTCACGAGGAGGTCCCAGGAGCCGCCCGGGCGGTGCAGCTCCCAGCTCCACCACGGGGCGTGCGGGAAGGCATCGACGTCGGACGGGACGTAGCGCCAGCCCGGCACCTCGGGGTCGAAGCGCTCGACGATCCAGGCGAGGGCGGCGCGCAGCAGCGGCTCGGAATCGTCGGCGCCGAGCTCGCGCAACACGTCCAGGGCGGTCGCGGTCGCGAGCACCGACGAGGCGGCCATGCGCAGGTCCGGCTCGAGCGCGCCGCCGAAGCCGCCGTCGGCGTTGCGATACGCGGCAAGCGCTTCGAGCACCGAGCGCGCAGGCGCGCCCTCGAACTCGTGCGCGAGGAGCGCGCGCTCGAGCGGTCGCGCCTGCGCGCGAATGAAGTCACCGGCCCGTCGGTACGAAGCGGCGGAGAGTCTCTTCATGTGCGCAGGCTATCGGCCCGGCCCGGGCCTTCGCTTGGAAAAATGCGACGCGGCGGCGCGCCCACCAGCCGCCGGAAGTCGCGATTCAGATGCGCCTGGTCGAAGTATCCGTGCGAGAGCGCGGTGTCGAGCGGATCGCGCCCGGCGCGGAGTGACTCGTATGCGGCGAAGAAGCGCACGATGCGCGCGAAGCCCTTCGGGCTCGCGCCGACGCGCGCGCGAAACAGTCGCTCGAGGCGGCGCGGGCCGACCTCGAGCGCGCGCGCGAGCGCGGCGATCGGCAGAGCGCCCCGAGCGCGGCGGATGCGCGACACCGCTGCGTGTAGGAGCTCGTCGTCCGCGTCGGCGGCGCGCGCGGCGAGCGACGCCCACGCGCCGAACGTGCGCTCGAGCCATTCGCGGCGCGCGCCCGCGCCCTGCGCCTCGGCCACACGCGCACACCACTCGTCCGCGCGCCGGCCGACGAGGTCGGAGAGGCTCGGCCCGCGGTCGGTGAGCTCGCTCGCCGCGACGCCGAAGAGCCGCGACGCCGCGCCCGCCCGCAGGTGCAGCAGCACGTTCTCGCGCGGGTCCGGTGTCTCGACCCAGAGCGGCTGGGTCTTGAGCCCGAACACCTGCGAGGTGCAGGCGCCGGAAGACGCGACGGAGAACAACACGTCGATCGCCCCGTCGGGCACGACGCGCACCGCGGGCGGTGGGCCGCTGCCCTCGTCGCTCGAGAAACAGATGCGCTCGACGAACTCGCCCAGCCGCGCCACCGGAGCCGCTTCGAAGTACGCCACGGAGACATTCTCCGACGTGCGCACTTCCTGGTCGAGCGCTGCGCACGAGCTGGGCACAGATGGCCCGCAGCCCATCGGGCTAACTCCCGCGCCGGGCACGCGGATTGCGTAGACACGGCCCGAGGTCCCCGGTGTACGTGCACACGCTCGAGTTCACCGATCGCAACCGGCTCGCGGCTGCGTTCGAACGACTCGCGTCGAGCGAGCACGTCGAGGACTGTCTCGTCGACACCGACAAGCTCCGCATCCGCTTCGTCGCGGAGCCGAGGCAAGCCTCGGCGCTCGTCGAGCGGATCTATCAGGACGGCGGACTCCGCCTCTCGATGCGCCACCACGTTCCCAGTGGCGTCATTCCCGCGCCGGCAATCAGCCGCTAGCGATAGACGATCACTCCGCGGGCGTTCACGCCCTTCTCGAGGTCCTGCAGCGCTCGCGGCGCGTCGTCGATCGAGTAAGTCGCGCTGACCATGTCGTCCAGGTTCAGCTTCCCGCTGGTGTACAGGTCGAGCAGCATCGGGAAGTCGGACATGAAGTTCGTGTCGCCGTAGAAGCTGCCCTTCACGGTCTTGCCTTCCATCGAGAGCATGAGCGCGTTGAATGGCACCTGCTCGGTGAGCTTGCCGACCCCGACGATGGTGGTCGTACCGCCGCGCCGCGTGGCCGCGTGCGTCTCCATCATGAGCTGGGGGATGCCGACCGCCTCGAAGGTGAAGTCGGGGCCGAGGCCGCCGGTGAGCTCCTTGCACTTCATGACCGAGCTCTCCTTCGAGCCGTTCACGGTGTGAGTCGCTCCGAAGTGTCTCGCCATCTCGAGCTTCTTGTCGGCCACGTCGACGGCGATGATCTTCGCCGCGCCGGCGAGCCGCGCGCCCTGGATGATCGAGAGCCCGACGCCGCCGCAGCCGAACACCGCGACCGAGGATCCGGGAGTCACTTTGGCGGTGTTGATGGCCGCGCCGACGCCGGTCATCACGCCGCAGCCGACCAGCGCCGCGCGGTCCAACGGAATCGACTTGTCGATCTTGCACGCGCTGATCGCCGGCACGATCGCCTCCTCGGCCATGCAGCCGAGGAATTGCATGACGCCCACGTCGGCCCCGTCCTTCGCATGCACGCGCGCCGTGCCGTCGAGCATGCGCCCGTGCGGCGCGCCGATCGTGCAGAACTGCGGCTGCTTCGTGCGGCAGAAGTGACACGAGCCGCAAGCCGGCGCGAACGAGAGCACGACGTGATCGCCGACGGCGAAGCCGGTGACTCCGGCGCCGAGCTCGGCGACGACTCCCGCGCCCTCGTGCCCGAGCACCATCGGCTTCCCGAGCGGCAAGGTGCCGTTGATGACGGAGAGATCGGAGTGACACACCCCGGTCGCGCCCATCTTGATGCGCATCTCGCCCGCCTTCGGCGGATCGATCTTCAAGTCCTCGACCGAGTACTGGTTCAGCTCGCGCGTGACGAGTGCCTTCATCGCTTCTCCCTCTGTTGCGGCGTTGCCGCCCGTTGGTTGCGGCATGACCGCGGCGTCGAATGGCCGTTATACGGGGTCTGACCCGCGCGGAACAAGCGCTCGAGTTGATATTGAATTTCAAAATCGCTTAGAGTCGCGGGATGCGGACGCGTCTGCTGCTCGGAGCCCTGCTCGCGTTTGCCCCGCCGGCTCGGGCGCAGGAGCAGGCGGACCCGCCGGAGGTCGCGATCGGCGAGCGGCTCTTTCTCGAGACGCGCTTCGCGCAGTTCTTCGCGGCGAACGCCACGGGCATCAACGCCCCCCTGCCCGACGGCGGCGATCCGGTCGTCGAGGTGACGGAGACCACGGCCGACCCGCTCGCCGGCCCCTTCGCCGGAAGGGCGATGAACTGCCGCTCGTGTCACCTGGTCGACGAACAGCTCGCGTTCGATTCGCTCGGCATCCCCGACCTGAGTGAAGGCGGCATGCGCACGTACGCCGACTTCGCGCGGCGCAGCCCGGTGCCCGCGCGCGGGGACGGGCTGACCCACACGGCGCGCAATTCGCCGTCGCTGGTGAACGCTGCGCTCGCGCGCCGCGGCGGGATCGAGCTCCACTTCGACGGCGAGTTCGCGTCGCTGTCGGCGCTCGTGAAGGAGACCCTGCTCGGCCGCAACTACGGCTGGCTTGCGACCGAGCGCCGACAGGCGATGGCGCACGTCGCGCGCGTGATTCGCCAGGACAACGGTCGCGGCTGACTCGGGCGGCGCGTATCGGCGCGTGCTCGGCGGTGTCGACGCGAGCATTCCCGAGGAGCTCGTGCTGCCGCCGCTGCTGCGCCTCGACGTCGAGAAGGCGAGCGACGAGGCGATCGTGAACGACGTCGCCAGGCTGATCGCCGCCTACGTGAGGCAGCTCGAGTTCGCGCGCGACGACGGCGGCGCATTCGTCGGCTCGCCCTTCGACCTGTTCCTGCTGCGCAACGACCTCCCGCGGCGCCCGCGCCCGGGCGAGACACCCCAGAAGTACTCGCGTCGGCTCGCGCGGGCGCTCGACTCACTCGCCTCGCCGCTGTTCGTCGCGGACGTCGACGGCCCGTTCGCCTTCCACGCGCAGACCTTCCGGTTCGACGCGGAGGAGCTCGAGGGCTTGCGCATCTTTCTGCGCGAGCCGCTCGAAGCTCCGAACGCGCCACAGGGAGGCGTCGCGCCGTCCGGCGTCGGGAACTGCGTCGCGTGTCACCCGGCGCCGCTCTTCACGGACTTCGGCTTCCACAACACGGGAGTCACGCAGCGCGAGTACGACGCCGTGCACGGAGGCGGCGCGTTCGCTGCGCTCGAGATTCCCACGCGCGCCGAGCGGGCCGCCGACCCGAACGCATTCCTCCCGCTGACGTTCAGACACCCGCTCGCGACCGGTCGCTTCCGCGCCGCGGCGGACGCCGCCAATGCCGAGCTCGCTGACCTCGGCGCGTGGAACGTCGCGTTCAATCCCGACTTCCCGCACGCGCAGGCTCCGCTGCGCAAGGCGCTCGCGCGCTCGCTCGGGCGCAACCCGGGGAAGGACGCGCTGCTCGACGCGGCGATCGCGCGCTTCAAGACGCCGGGCCTGCGCGACCTGGGTCACTCGAACCCGTACATGCACGACGGCGCGTTCGACACGCTCGAGGACGTCGTCGGGTTCTACGTCGGGAGCTCGAATGCTCAGCGCTCCGGGACGCTTCGCAACGGCGCGCCGGAGCTCGCGGGCATTCAGCTCTCGCCCGCCGACGTCGCGCCGCTCGCCGCGTTCCTCCGCTCCTTGAACGAGGACTACGAGTAGAATCCTGCGACCCAACGGAGGACGAGCCATGGATCTGCGCGCGGCCGACGAGCTCCTCACCACCACCCGCTCGGTGCGCAAGCGCCTCGACCTGGCAAAGCCGGTGCCGCGCGCGCTGATCGAGGAGTGCATCGAGATCGCCCTGCAGGCGCCGACCGGCTCGAACGCACAGGGCTGGCACTTCGTCGTAGTGACTGACGCGCTGAAGCGCGCCGAGATCGCGCGCTACTACAGGGAAGCGCTGCAGGGCTACATGAAGATGCAGGAAGCCGCCGGGCCGAGATACACGGCCCCCGGCGATCCGCGCAAAGACCAAGAGACTCGCGTGCGTGAGTCGGCGATCTTTCTCGCCGATCATCTGCACGAAGTTCCCGTGCACGTGATCCCGTGCATCGAGGGCCGCACCGAGGGTGCGCCCCTGGTCGCGCAGGCGAGCCTCTACGGATCGATCCTGCCCGCCGCGTGGTCGTTCATGCTGGCCGCGCGCGCGCGCGGCCTCGGCATGGCCTGGACCACGTTGCACCTGATTCGCGAACGCGAAGTCTCGAAGCTGCTCGGCATTCCAGACGGAGTGACTCAGACGGCGCTCTTGCCCGTCGCGTACTTCAAGGGCCGCGACTTCCAGCGTGCGAAGCGGCTGCCCTCGCGCGAGCTCACGAGCTGGAATAGCTGGGGCGCGCGGAGCTAGGCGAGCTCGAACAAGAGGTGCACGGCAGCGCGCGCCGCTTTGCGGAAGTCGTCGAGGTTCAGGCTCTCGTTCTCGCCGTGGGCGTTGCAGATCGGATCCTCGAGGCCGAGCAGCAGCGCCGGCGCGCCGCCGAGGACTTGAGCGAACGGGCCGACGAAGGGGATCGAGCCGCCGCAGCCGATCAGCGCCGACTCGCGGCCGAAGCCGGCCTGGAGCGCGCGGCGCGCGGCGTCGAAGGCCGGGCCGACGGGCGAGGTCTCCCAGCCGGCGGCCGCGCTCTCGATGGTGACCTCGACCTCTACACCGTTCGGTGGCGCATGGCGGAGTGAGTCGGCGAGCAGGCGCGCGGCGCGCGCCGCGTCCTGACTCGGGGCGAGGCGCAGGCCGACGCGCGCGGCGGCCTCTTCCATCAGACGGTTCGCGGAGCCCGCGATCGGCGTTGCGTCGACCGCGGTCACCGCCAGGCTCGGCCGCAGCCAGAGCCGCTCGTAGGGCGTGAACTCGCTCTCTCCGGCGAGCGCCGCGCCGTGACTCACTCCCGCCTGCTCGCGGAACCGTGACTCGTCGAACGGCAGACGCGCCAGGCGCTCGCGCTCGTCGCGGCCGAGGGGCCGGACGTCGTCGTAGATCCCGGGGATCTGAATCACGCCGCGGTCGTCGACCAGCCGCGCCAGCAAGCGCACCAGCGCGGTCGCGGCGTCGGACACCGGCCCGCCCCACATTCCGCTGTGAAGGGGATGGTCGAGCGCCCGCACGCGCACGTCCGCGACCACGAGCCCGCGCAAGCTGGTCGTGATCGAAGGCAGGCCCGCGTCGAGGTTCGCGGTGTCGGACAACACGATCACGTCGGCCTGCAGGCGCTCGCGGTGCGCGCGCAGGAACGCCTCGAGGTGCGGCGAGCCGATCTCCTCCTCGCCCTCGACGATGAGCTTCACGTTGCACGGCAGGCGCCGGTCGGCGGCGAGACACGCGCGCAGCGCCGCGACGTGCACCATGAGGCCCGCCTTGTCGTCGACGACGCCGCGCCCGTAGAGCCGGCCATCCGGGCGCTTCGTCGGCTCGAACGCCGGGCTGTTCCACTTCTCGGGACGACCCGGCGGCTGCACGTCGTGATGCGCGTAGATCAGGATCGTCGGCGCCTTCGGCCCCGCGTGCAGCCACTCACCGACCACGTACGGATGTGCGCCGGGCAGGCGCAGCACCTCGACTCGCTCGAGCCCGCTCTTGCGCAGGAGCTCCGCGACCGCGGAGGCGGAGCGCTCGAGCTCGCGCGCGTCGAACCCCGACGCAGACACGCCGGGAATGCGCGCCAGCGCACAGAGCTCGGAGATCGTCTCGTCGAAGCGCGCCTCGAGCGCAGTGAGCGCGGCCTTGTGATCCACGTCGTCCCCCTCCCGTGTTTGCGGAGTATAGTGGCCGCCATGCCCCTCACCGGAAGCTGCCTGTGCGGCGACGTGGCGTTCGAGATCGAGGGCCCGGTCGAGCCGCTGTCTCACTGTCACTGCTCGATGTGCCGCAAGTCACACGGGGCGGCGTTCGCGAGTTACATCGCCGCGCCGAAGAGCGGTTTCCGCTGGCTGCGCGGCGCGGAGCGGATTCGCCGCTACGAGTCGTCGCCGAACGCTTGGCGCCCGTTCTGCTCGCGCTGCGGATCGTCGCTGCCGGCCGCGCCGGAGGGCATGGACCGCGTGTTCGTTCCGCTGGGCCTGCTCGCGGACGACCCGAAGGTCGCCCCGTCCCACCACTTCTTCATCGGCTCGAAGGCGCCGTGGTACGAGATCGCCGACGGGTTGCCGCAGTTCGACGAGTATCCGCCCGGAATCGGCGAGGCGATTCCCTCGCCGCGCAAGACCGAGCCCACGCCGGAGGCCGTTCGCGGCGGGTGCCTGTGCGGCGCAGTCGCATACGAGACACCGCGGCCGGTCACCGGGCCGATCGTCTTCTGTCACTGCTCGCGCTGCCGGCGCGCGCGCGCGTCGGCGCACAACGCGAATCTGTTCGTGAACCTCGATCGCTTCCGCTGGCTGCGGGGCGCGGAGCGCGTCGAGACGTTCAAGCTTCCCGAAGCGGAGCGCTTCACGCAGGCGTTCTGCAAGGACTGCGGCTCGCCGGTTCCGCACGTCGGAGTGACTCGGGTCGTGGTGCCGGCGGGGTCACTCGACGACGACCCGGGCGTCCGGCCCGGCCTGCACATCTTCGTGGCCTCGAAGGCGCCCTGGTTCGAGATACACGACGACTTACCGAGATACGACGCGTACGCGCCCGGCATGGTCTCGCCTCCGCCGCGGACCTGAACACTTGAGCTGGAAGGACGAGGTCGACGGCATCGAGGCGCGGCGCCGCGCGGCGTTGGCGCTGGGCGGCCCCGAGGCCGTCGCCGCGCAGCATGCGAAGGGCCGGCTCACGGTGCGCGAGCGAGTCACCGCGCTTCTCGACCCGGATTCGTTCCAGGAGCAGGGGCCGATCGCGGGTCACTCGGAGAAAGACGCGACGGGCCGGCTGGTCGCGTTCGCGCCCGCAAACTACGTGCTCGGCTTCGGGCGCATCGAGGGTCGCCCGTGCGTGGTCGGCGGCGAGGACTTCACGCAGGCCGGCGGCTCTCCCTCTTCCGCGGGCCTACGCAAATCGGTGTTGGCCGAGGACCTCGCCGTGCGCCACAAGCTGCCGCTGATTCGCCTGCTGGAGGGCGGCGGCGGCAGCGTCGCCGCGCGTGCGCCGGCGGGAGGGCCGGCGCCGATCGTGGTCGACGCGGGCAACGCGCCGCCGCGCTTCCTGTCCTTCGCGCAGGCGATGGCCACCGCGCCCGTCGTCTCGGCCGCGCTCGGCGCCGTCGCGGGCTTGCCGGCCGCGCGGCTGGTCGCATCGCACTTCGCGGTCATGGCGCGAGACACTGCGCAAGTGCTGATCGCCGGCCCGCTACTCGTCGAGCGCGCGCGCGGCGTGAAGACCAGCAAGGAAGAGCTCGGGGGCGCAGCCGTGCATCTGCGCAGCGGCGTCGTCGACAACGCGGCGCCCGACGAGCGCGGCGCGCTCGCGCTCGTGCGCCGCTTCCTCGCGTATCTCCCGACGAACGTCTGGGAAGCCGCGCCGGTGACTCGCTGCGACGACCCGGCGGATCGCCCGGCGCCGGAGTTACTCGAGCTCGTGCCGCGCGAGCGCCGCAAGAGCTACAAGATGCGCCGCGCGCTCGAAGCCGTGCTGGACCTCGGCAGCTTCTTCGAGCTCGCCCCCGAGTACGGCCGGTCGCTGATCACCGGCCTCGCGCGCCTGCGCGGCCAACCCGTCGGCGCCGTCGCGAACGACCCGAACTTCTACGCGGGCGCGATGACCGCGCACGGCGCGCAGAAGCTGCGCCGCTTCGTCGAGCTCTGTGACACGTTCCACCTGCCGATCGTGAGCTTCGTCGACGAGCCGGGCTTCTTGATCGGGCCAGACGCCGAGCGCGACGCAACCATCCGCCACGGCACCGCCGCGATCTTCGCGGTCATGCAGTCGAGCGTGCCCTGGGCGTCGGTCATCGTGCGCAAAGTGTTCGGGGTCGCCGGCGCGGCACACTTCGGACCCGGCGGGCACGTGCTCGCGTGGCCGTCGGCCGAGTCGGGCGCGCTGCCGCTCGAGGGCGGCGTCGCGGTCGCGTTCCGGCGCGAGATCGAGGCCGCGCCCGACCCCGAGGCGAAGCGCCGCGAGCTCGAAGACATGCTCGCCGCGCGCCGCGATCCATACGCGCGCGCCGAGGCCTTCGCGGTCTCCGACCTGATCGACCCGAGCCGGACGCGGGCCGCGCTGTGCGCGTGGGTCGAGTGGATCCAGCCGGCGCTCGCGCAGCACCTCGGGCCGCGCAGCTACGGTCCTCGCCCCTGAGTCACGAGTGACTTCGGCTTGCGCACGCGCGAGAGCGCGAGCGCGCCCACGACGCTGATGCACGCGAGCCCCTCGAGCGGCCCGCGGTATCCGCCCATGCGCTCGAAGGCGATCCCGACCGCGACCGGCCCGAGCCCGCTCGCGAGCGACGTGGCGACCTGCAGTGACCCGAGCACGCTCGCGAACGACGCAATGCCGAAGAACTCACTGACGAGCAGCGGCTGCATCATGAAGATGTTGCCCATCGTGAGTCCGAAGACGAACGAGGCGGCGCCGAGCACGGTGCCGCTCGAGGCGCGCGCGAAGCAGAGAGTCGCGCAGGCTTGCACGAGAAACAGCGCGATCGCGATGCGCCGTTTCTCGAGACGGTCGGCGAGCGGGCCGACCGCGAAGCGCCCCAGGACGCTGCCGAGCGCGGTCGCACTGACGAAGAGCGCAGCGTCGGCAGGGGCGACCCGCTCGCGCAGACCCGCGAGCTGATGCGCGAGAAACCCGACCTGCGCGAACAGCCCCAGACCGAAGGCGAGCGCGAGCCCCCAGAACGCCCGCGTCGCGAGCGCGTCGCGCGTGCAGAACTCGGGCTCGACGGCGGTCACTCCGCTCTCGGCTCGGGCACGCGCGCGAACCGGCCCGTCGGCCTCGAGTCCATGGTGCGCTGGATCGGTGCGCAGAATGAACGCAGTCACAGGCAGCGCGACGCCGACGACCAGCGCGGCGAGCGCCGTCGTCGCCTGTCCGAGGCCGCGCTCGCGGATCAACCAGGTCGCGAGCGGCACGAGCAGAATCCCGCCGATGGATACACCGGTCTGTGACACAGTCATGGCGCGCGCGCGCAGCTCCGCGAACCAGCGAGTCACGATCGAAGCCGTCGGGACCGGTCCCGCGAGCGCCGCGCCGAGCGCCATCGCGAACGCGCACAGGTAGAGCATCGGCTGTGACTCGACGCGGCCGATGCCGAGGAGCGCACCGGCGAGCACGGGCGCGCCGAGCGCGATGAACGTGCGCGAACCGAAGCGATCGACGCCGCGGCCGACGGCCAGCCCGGCGACGCCACTCACCACGAAATACGCACTGGTCGCGCCCGAGACGCTCGCGCGCGACCAACCGCGCTCGTGACAGAGCGCGTCGAGCAGCACGCCCTGGCTGTAGAAGCCGACGCCGGCGCACACGAACGAGATCAGACAAGCGCCCAGGGCGACCCACCAGCCGTAGAACACCCCAGGCGCGAAGCGCGCGAGCGCCGAAAGGCCCGTGCCCGACGAGTCGTCCCGGTGCATCGCCTCTCTCCGAGTCTCCGCGCGGTTTGTGGCCGGCGGACGCGCGAGCCTATCATGCGCCCACTCGCAGAGCAGGAGTGTGCATGACCGAGCCCGTCCTCGTCGTCGAGCGCGCCGACGAAATCGCCACGCTGACTTTGAACCGACCGCAGGCGATGAACGCGCTCTCGCGCGAGCTGCGCGCTGCGCTCGCCGATGCGTTCGCCGCGCTCGCGCGCGACCCGGAGGCGCGCGCGGTCATTCTCACTGGCGCCGGCCGCGCGTTCTGCGCGGGGCTCGACTTGAAGGAGCTGGGCCGCGGCGCGGGTCCCGTCGGGGGCGAGCGCGGGCAGCGCGACGCCGACCTGATGGCGGCGATGGCCGCGTTCGAGGGCCCGATCCTCGGCGCGATCAACGGCGTCGCGATCACCGGCGGCTTCGAGCTCGCGCTGGGCTGCGACGTGCTGATCGCGTCGACGGAGGCGCGCTTCGCGGATACACACGCGCGGGTCGGCATCATGCCCGGCTGGGGTCTCTCGCAGAAGCTCTCGCGCGCGCTCGGGATCTACCGCGCGAAGGAGCTGTCACTCACCGGGAACTTCCTCGACGCGGAGACGGCGGAGAGGTGGGGCCTCGTGAACCGGGTCGTCGCGCCCGCGGAGCTCTTGCCGGTGACTCGCGCGCTGGCGCGCGACATGCTCTCGGTGCCGGACGGGGCGCTGCGCTCGTACAAGCGCATCATCGACGCCGGCTTCGCGCTCCCGTTCGGCGAGGCGCTGGCCGCCGAGCGCGAGCTCTCCGGCGCCGCGAATCGCGCAGTGACCGCGGACTCCGTCGAGCGCGCCCGCCTCGACGTGCGCGCACGCGGGCGCACGCAGGTGCGGAGCGAGCGCTCGTGAAGCTGCGCATCGGCATCGGCATCTCGACCTTGCCGGCGGCGAGCCCGCGCGGCTTTTTCGACTGGGTGGATCTCTGCGAGTCGTCCGACGTCGACTCGATCTGGCAGACGGACCGCCTGGTGTCCGCGCAGCCGTTCCTCGAGTCACTCTCGATGATGGCGGCGCTCGCGGGCGCGACCGAGCGCGTGAAGTTCGGCATGAACGCCGTGGTCGCGCCGCTGCGCGATCCGCTCGTGCTCGCCAAGCAGTGCGCGACGATCGACTGGCTGTCGGGCGGGCGCCTGCTTCCGGTGTTCGGCGTCGGCGGCGAGAAGGCGCCCGAGTTCCGCGCGACGGGACAGAGTCCGAGTGAGCGGGGCCGCCGCGCCGACGAAGTGCTCGAGATCGCGCGCCGGCTGTGGAGCGAGGAATCCGTCACGTTCCGCGGCGAGTTCCACCAGTACGACGGCGTCTCGATTTCGCCGCGGCCCGTGCAGCAGCCGCTGCCGCTGTGGATCGGCGGCTCGAGCCCGGCCGCAGTGCGCCGCACGGTGAAGCTCGGCACGGGTTGGCTCGGCGGTGTGCAGACGCCGGCGCAGGTCGCGCCGGTCGTGGCCGCGATCCGGAAGCTGGGCGTCGAGTCGGGGCGCCCGATCCCGGAAGATCACTTCGGCGCGAGCTTCGCGTTCCGCCTCGGACCCCCGGACGAGTCACTCGTGTCTCGAGCCTTCGCCGCACGCGCGCGCGCCGGCGGCGCCGACTTCGACCCCGCGAAGTATTTCGCTCTGGGCGAGCCGAGCGCCGTGCTCGAGCGCATCGCGCAGTACCGGGCGGTCGGCGTGTCGAAGTTCGTGCTGATCCCGCTCGCGCAGAGCGAGAGCGAGCTCTTGGAGCAGACGCGCCGGCTCGCTGCGGAAGTGATTCCCGCCGCGCACGCCTGGGACTGACTCGCGCTAGTCGCTCTGGCGGGCGTAGGCGGCCAGCGTCGCGATCGCGTCGGACACGAAGTCGACGCCGATCGCGCTGCCGCGGTCGGGAATGGTCTGGAGCTGAGACTTTGGAATCTCGCGCGCGAGCGCGTGAGCCATCGCGACGGGACTCACCCGGTCCGTCTCGCCGTGCCACAGGAACACCGGCGCCTCGACGGTCTCGAGCGCGAAGCCCCACGGCTCGGCGAGCACCCGCAGCTCGTGGACCATGCCGTCCGCGCCGGAGCGGAAGCCCTCGAACGCCGCGTCCATGAAGATCGAGGCGACCTCCGGTGAGTCGAGCGCCGTCCGCTCCGACGCCGGCAGCGTCCCGGATGCCTCGCGCAGCAAGCGCAGCGGATCGCGCTCGGCGAGCCGCGCCGCGCGCTCGTGCAGGCGCCGCGAGAGCCACGGGAAGCGCCGCGGCAGGACACTCAGCACGATGCGGGCGCGCAGGTCCATGCCCGCGAGCGCACCGGGTCGATCGTGGGGCGCGACGGCGCTGATGAGCGCGATCGAGCGCACGCGCTTGGGAAGACGCGCGGCGCACGCGAGCGCGAACGCGCCGCCACCGGCGACGCCGAGCAGCGAGAAGCGATCCATCCCGAGCTGGTCGGCGAGCTCGTCGAGATCCGGTGGCCAGTCGAGGAGTTGCCCCTTGGGTCGAGGGTCGGACAGCCCGAAGCCAGGCCGGTCGACCGCGATCACGCGCACGTGGCGCTGCAGCGCAGCGACGTGCGCGATCCGCCCCTCGAGGCGCGAGCCGAACGAGCCATGCAGATAGAAGACCGGCATGCCGTCGGCATCGCCGAACGTCGCGAACCCGAGCTGTCGGCCGTCGCGCAGCCGAAGCGTTCGATCGACTGCGGCGGAGTAGCGCTCAGTCACCGAGAAGCCCTGCCCTGCCCATTCTCCAGCGCCGGACGCACATGCCCCGGCGCAAGCCCTCTAGAGATAGTGTCTGCCCCGGCGAAAAAGGGGGCGCGGAAGTTCCCTGCGATCGGCAAGTCTAATCCGAAGCATCAGGTTCGGAAGGGAAGCGACGATTCGTCGGGGGTGACTGCGAAGGTTTCGGGCGGGCGGATGGCGGCGGCCGACGACCTCGAGGAGCGCCTC